>ENA-OQRB01001514-OQRB01001514.1-human-gut-metagenome-genome-assembly--contig:-NODE-1514-length-13262-cov-4.381843_pt1 | contig 13262 bp, 9 predicted proteins | sample MGYA00243235_ERZ505100 | MGnify/ENA primary metagenome ERZ505100 (study PRJEB26097, sample SAMN02712145) | human gut metagenome | biome: Gut microbiome | host: Homo sapiens | place: Denmark: Copenhagen...
ACCCAAACACAGCTCTGCATGAGCTGCATTTGAGTGATGCTTCGATTGATGTATTGAAAACGGGCAAGTTCAACCACCGGCTGCTGTCGGAGCTGATCTGCCACAAGGATTTCCAGCGCTTCATGCTGGATGCTGAGATTTACGTTGACCGGATTGCGGATATGCGGGTCAACGACATGAACGCCGTGCTGGAAGCCGTCCGGCAGATGGCACTGATGAAAAACGGCGGTGAGGAAAATGACCTGCATCTGCGGACATTAGAAGTGGCGCAGATTCGGGAAGATGAATATTTCGGAAGCCTGATTGCAGATGACCTGAAAGGCATCCTCCGTGACATTCGGAGTGAACACCGCCCCGACACCATGACTGCGGATGAAGTCTCCTTTGCAGAAAATATGCAGAACCAGTTACGGGAGGCAATGAACTTTGAGGGAAGCTCGGAAGAAAAGAAAGCAAAAGCATTACTTGCCACATTAGGGATCGATTACGATGCCATTACAATGGAACAGTTTGTCAACTTAATCGAGGTGCTGAAGCTGTCCAAACACCTGAAAACTCCCATCAGCCAGCGTGGGAAAACGACCATGACCCACGGCAAGGGAAAGCGGAAGAAACGCTGAAACAAAGGCAGCGCTGTGGTGGGACGAAGGCTTTTATATACCTCTGCTTCCTTTTCCAGACAGGCAGATTTTGCTTCTCAAAAATCCTACGTTTGTGCTGTAGCTCACATCACAAAATCCGCCTGTCCTACTGCCGCGAAAAAGCGTTTACCGCCACACTCTGCCCCATTGCTGAGTACGTCGCCACCCCCTTTCCCGCGTCAGCCGGAAGCAAAGGTATAACACACTAGACTTTCCGAGGGAAAGTCGTGTGCCAAGGAAGGCACTGCCCTCCTTTGGAAACCTCCCGCCAAGGGGAACGCTGTTCCCCTCTAGACTCCCTTTGCCAACAGGGATGCTACTCGCCCCTATTGGATGACCCAGAGCCAAAGGGGCTTTGCCCCTCTGGACACCTCGCCTGTCCGTGCAGTGGCTATCCATCCTGCTCTTGCACAATGGTGCCCCATACCCGAACAGAAAAGACCAGGCACGAAAATCCACCCAGAATAAGGGTGAATTTCCGTGCCTGGTTCATTGTTTATGACGCTGTAATTTGAACCGCGTTTTCTCGAACCTGATTGATAGTCTCCATCAAAGCGGTTCTGGTTTTTGCATCAAACAATTTGATAAAACTGATTGGCTTGTCAAACGGTGGCTTGGTCAGCTCTGCGACATTTTCCATATATCCGTTCAACTCAATATGATTGATGATTTTGTTTACAAAAGCAATCTGCTTTTGATTCAGAGATTGGTCATTGATAAAAGCGGAAAACGCCTGCATAGCCGCTTCATGATCTAGCTTAGCGATCTTGCGAATGAGCAAGCCAAAGGGTGTGTCGCCAAACTCTCGGGCATAATCTTCTTTGCTGCCCAATTCGCTAGTTAGCACCCGCTCCAGTTCCTGATAATCGCCCATAGCCAGCGGAATATTATGGGTCAGCTTATATATGGCCAGCGTATTCCCATGCTCGTTTACATAGCGATTGACCTTGGCACGGTAGTCTTCAAAGTCATAGGCAGCTTCCAGTTGGACGCCCTCCTGACTGTCAATAATCGGGTCAGTCAGCTTGGTGACAATCTGCCTCTGTGCTCCGCCACCTTCATCTAAAAATCGAATCAGCTCCCGCAGCTCCTTCCGAACCTGCTCAAACAGCAAAATATCATTCGCGTCCCAAAATGCATCGGTGTGAATCTCCTGAAGCATGGGCAACTTTGCCTTGATCTGCGGAATGCTGGCCTTACGCTCCAGTAGGGAAGCGGTGTCGCACAGTTGCTTTTTTGCATACTGGAAAGCGGGCATCTGCTCGATGTGTGCCAGAATTAGGCCATACATGAAATTATCAAACCGCTTTGCAAACTCGTCAGCCTCGTCTGAGCGTACCAGAGGTGCAATCTGTGTGAGCAACTCGCCCTTGTCACCTTCGCTTATGGACACGAAGGCTTCCGGCTTTTTATATTTCTCCACATACTGCATCCGCAATTTTACGGCAATCAGGTCTGAGTTGAGCGCCATCACCTGCTTGTGACAGGTGTTGACAATCTCCTTGCGCCATGCCTGATAATCCTCACCGGCAAAGGTGTTTTCCTGCAGCGCCATGGCGATTTTGATTTGTTTGCCGAAGATGTTTTCCGACAGCGTTTTGGTTTCTCTGGTTTCGTAGCCTTCTTTGTGCTGCCGGAAGTATTCGAAGTTGCCGCAGTAGTCAAAAATCAGAAAGCGCCGCTTGTCGGTATAGGTTCCGTCAATCTGGTCCACGCAGGCCAGCCCTTTGCATAGCCGGGTGCCGCGGCCAATCATCTGCCAGAACTTTGACTTTGACCGAACCTTTTTGAAAAACACCAGATTGACGCATTCCGGCACGTCGATGCCGGTGTCCATCATGTCCACCGATACGGCAATGTGCGGTTCTTTTTCCGGCTGCTTGAAATCATCAATGATGGTCTGGGCATAGGCGTCGTCGCAAATGACCCGCTGGGCGAAGCTGCCCCGGTACTGGGGGTACAGCTTATTGAACCGCTCCAGAATAAACTCCGCGTGGCGTTTGTTCTGGGCAAACAGGATTGTTTTCCCCAGACGGTCGCCGCCCGCCACCTTGATCCCCCGGTCCATCAGGTCTTGCAGTACGATGTCCACGGTGGTTTCGTTGAACACAAATTTATTGAGGGCAGCAGAGGGGATAAAGTCTGGCAACTGACCGTCTTCGATGAAATCATCCTCATATCGCTCTTTGTCCTCTTCGGACAAATCATCATAGGAGATGCCTTCTTCCAGAAAACGGGTCTTGACCTCGTAGTTGTAATAGGGAACCAGCACATGGTCCTGTTGCACCGCCGTTTCATAATCATAGGCATAGGTGGGCACGCCGTGTTCCATCTCGAAAAAGTCGTAGGTGTTCCGATCCACATCGGTCTTCGGCGTGGCGGTCAGACCCACCATGAAGGCGTCAAAATATTCAAAGATGGCCCGGTACTTTTTGAAGATGCTCCGGTGGCTTTCGTCAATGATAATCAGGTCGAAGTGCGCCGGAGTAAACAGCTGCCGCCCGTCCTTGGACTTGGTGTCATCAATGGCGTTGAGGATGGTCGGATAGGTGGAGAACACAATGCGGGCGTTCCGGTCGTCCTTGTTGGAGCAGAGGTTGCACAGGGACATATCCGGCAGATAGTTCTTGAAATCGTCCTTTGCCTGCTTCACCAGCGCGGTGCGGTCGGCCAGAAACAGAATGTTGGTCACCCATTTGCCTCGGCTGAGCACATCGGTCAGGCTGGACGCGGTTCTGGTTTTGCCGGTGCCGGTGGCCATCACCAGCAGATGCTTGCGGAACCCCTGCGTAATCTGTTCGCACACCGCCCGGATGGCTTCCTTCTGGTAATACCGGTCAGTGATTTTGTCATCAATGGAAACGCCCATCAAATCCATCCGCTCGGTGCGCCGGTTCATCAGCTTTTGCAGGTCATCCTTGCAGAAAATGCCACTGACCTTCCGTTGCGGGGCGGTCTGGTCATCCCAGAAGTAGGTTTCAAAGCCATTGGTGGTGAACATCATGGGGCGGCGGCCAAATTTCCGTTCCAGACAATCCGCATACAAAACCGCTTGTTTGCGTCCAATGTTTGGGTCCTTGCTGGTGCGCTTGGCTTCCACCACCGCCAGGGGCAGGCCGTCCTTTCCAAACAGCACATAGTCGCAGAAGCCAGGCTGACCTGGCATCCCGGCCATATCCTCCACACGATACTCCTCCTGTACATCAGCATCTGGGCCGGTGAACTTCCAGCCCATCAGTTTGAGGTCCACGTCGATGTAGATTTTGCGGGTCTTGAATTCCGAGAGGTCCTCCGGCTGGAAGGTGCGTTCCTTCTGATGCTGCTCCTTTTCGGCGGTGTATCGGGTGGACATCTGCTCGATTTGCTTGCGCAGCGCCTCGATCTCGGCATCTTTCTGGTCCAGCAGACTTTCCTGTTCCTTGATTTTCCGGGTGTCCACCGCCACCTTTCCGGTGGGGACAAGATTCTCGTCGAAGGTGCGTTCCTGATAGTCCGCGCCATAGCAATAGTCGATCCACTGCACAAACTCAAACAGACCGCGCAGAGAAGCAAGCGCATCACTTGGCTGAACGCTGCGCTCGGTATGTACCGCCAGATTGCCCAACTTGATGATAAAAGGCATCTTGCCCCAAGTGTCGGAGTCCACAGCGAAGCGGAAAGTTGGCTCGTGAATGAGGGATTGCAGATTGTCTTTGTAGGGCATTTTCATGGACTTGTCCGCTGCATATACCCATTTTACTGCCAACTCCAATGCCTTACGGCAGCCTACTGCACACATGGCAGGAGCAGAAACATAAATTTTCTCAGCTTCCATGCAGGCGGGGGCGAAGAGGGCATATTCAGTTTTGGCTTTGAGAAAGGAGAAGTTAGTCATCACATCATCCCCAGTATTTTATTTCTTTTGAACTCATCATGTCCTCATATTGTTTCAACGCGGTTTCCTTATCTGTATGAAGTAGTTGGTAAACCTGTTCATCATCTTCTTTTTCGGCATCTATTGAAAAATCAATATACGATAATAAGTCTATACGGTTAGAAATTAACAGATCTTTATTTATCTGCTTGCTGTTCATGCGCTTTACACTGTTGTCATCAATTATGATTATTCTGGGAACGCGCTGAACAGTATCGACAAACGCCAAAAATAATTCTGGCGTAATTGGCATACCAAGCAAGTCATATTCTATACCATCTTTTTCACCGTAAATATTGACTACCGGCATATCGCTTGTAACAAATACGGAACCTTTGGCTTTAAAAATACACAGTTGCGATTCCTTCATTGTCTCAGCCAAAGCCCGAGGAAACAAGCCAACATCCGGAGCAATGTTCATCTTCAAAAACTCGTTTGCCAGCATGGACAGGTAAACATTTTGCGGTACATCAGGAAAAATGTCCTTTACATATTTAATATGCTGCGGATCGTTTTTGTATTGTGTATCAATAATATAATTTGACAGATGTACAAAAACAGGGTTTCTAAACAGTAGTGATGACATAAATTGCCTTAGTTTATCAATTTCCACCCGCGCCAACTCAAATTCATCTGAATCTCGTAAAGCATTTTTTATCTTTGAGATAATTGTTGCGTATTCGCCTTCCAGTTCGATAAAACTGTTCTCGATCTCATTTGGTGCTGCAAAAATATGAGTTTTGCTATCTGGATCAATTGCAATTTGATCATATAGGTAAGAACGACAGCAAATATTGTCGATTGAAACCATTTTTGCATTTTCATCATTAGCAAAAACAACATAAACTTGTTCTGATTTTCGATTACTCACAGAAAAGTTTTTTAAGTAAGCCTTGGGGACATAATGTTGTTTTCTCGTGATTTGCTTGTCTAAAACCTCTGTATATTCCATGACAATGTTGCTCCCACCAATATTTCCTATATTCAAATCTTCTCAGCACTAAAATCGATCAAGAAATCATCATTTTATCTAGCCCTAATTTTGCAAGCTTTGTATTAGCCTCGAAAAATTTTGCATTATTGGAAAATGGTTATCTAGCACATAGAACTGCCGATCTTGCCCATCCTTCAAGAAGAATACTTGTTTATCCCGTGCTGAGCTAGTTAGGCTCTCCCTATGTAAGCATACAAAATAGTCTAATGTCTTTTCTTCTGGAAGCCGTTCCTGGATATATCCTTTTGTACTTCTGTCATATTTATAACCGAACTCTTTATATAATCGTTGTTTTCCAATACGAGTTTTAAAAGCAAACATCGCTAATTTTATATGTTTTGTTTCATCATGCAATTGGAAAAATTTATTTTTTTCAATCGTTTCTGTTAAATCATCCAAGGTAGCATTTCCCTTGACTTCTATAACCATTATGCAATCATTTGGTTCAACCAGGAAAATGTCTCCAGCTAGTTGACGTCTATAAAAATTTTTCCTACATACGATGATGTCACATTGTGGGCTTTGATGATTAGCCCAAGCAATAAAGCCGGTAACAAATTCTAGCATTTGAAACCGTTCCTGGAGACATTTTTTGAGAATGTTTTCTCCACATCTACCCATCTCAGCATGATGTTTTAACTTTTCAGCTATAAAATATTTGCAAAACAGAAGTTCCTCCGAATATTCCTCATATATCTTTGTAACATCTTCTTCCATAATAGGCCTCTCACTTGCTTAAAACTTTTGTTTAGAAGTCTTTTTGAGCATTTGATAGCCTTCGGTTCCGCTAATTTCAAGCATCGAATATTTCTTTAGCATTTTCTCTAAACTTATACGAATTTGGACAGGGGTATAAGAAGTTAATGCCCCTTGGTTAATGATAGACTTCGTCCAATTTCTTTGCTGATTATAGAGGCTCCAAAAACGATTCATATCAAAATTGGGATTCTGTGCCGCTATTTGTTGCACCATTGCGTTAAGCGTATTTCGATCTGCTTCCGAAACGCCTTGCGGAATCATATTTCCCATAGCAGAAGTGATATTTTGCGCTATAACTCCGGTACAAGCATTATTAAGATCGGCCACAATAAACTGCGATTCTATATTTGCCAAAACATTTTGTGTTATCTGAAAGGAATTCTTTTGGAAAGCCTTCATGAGCATCTGCTGTTCCTGAATCTCTGACACATACTCATATAGTTGATTCAGTGCTGTATAGCTGGTCGCGTCCATTTTTCGGACAAAGTAATGTTTGTACTTGTTCCAATAATCCGTATCCATCAAGGGTAGTGATTCATAGAACGCCGTTTCGTTTAATTGTCCGTCAACAATGAACGTAGAGATTTCCCTTAATCGCTCCTGGAATTCATCGATTTGAAGGACGATAAGAGAAGCTGCATCAATCTTTTTCTTCCGTTCCTGCAATATGTAAGTTGCAAGGGCAAAGCTACCTACGATAATAAGCAAAATGTTTGCCCAGTTTTCTGAAATGAATTTTACCATCTATCAAGACTCCTCACTGCAAATCAAGCACCCGTTCAATTTTTTTCTTCTTTTTATCAATTAGTGCAGCAATAAATTGTTCGTAAGATTCTTCAGGATACAAAGGATTTTTCTCTGTTTCATACTCGTATCCGCCTGTAATTCCTCGTGCCAACTCTGCTAATGTTTTTAATGCTTGTGCAAATGGAATGGCTTCGGGATTTTTTATCTTGGAAATTGTTGGTTCTATATGATTATATAAGATTTTAAGTTGCTCAAGATGTTCTTCCAAAACTAACGGTTTCCCAGTTACAGGAAAAATATGTTTCATTCGCCGTTCAAGAATATAAGATAATTCTTCTTCTGTAACTTGCTCATCGGATGTTCCACGTCGTATATAAATAGTAGCAGGCTTAATATTAGAACCTTCTTTTCGAGAGATGAACGGTAAAAATTGAGGAGTATCTTCAACAAAAAGCATTTGGAATTGTTTTCCCTTCAATGCCTCGTACTCAGATGTTTGATAGCTAAAATCATATACATCATACTTCAGGCTGGAAGAAAGGTACGGCTTTATCCATGCCCCTATCTGCTCTTTTGCTTGTAACTCTTTCAACCCATCACATGAAAATGTCTTATCACCGTTTTCATGTACACCAAAAACGACAATTCCACCGCCGTAATTTGCTAAAGCGAGCATTAATTTGGCCAGCTTATCTTTCTCAATCCACTCTTGTTTAAAATCGATGGCATTGTGTTCGCCAGTTTGATCCTGTAAAAACTCACGAAAGTGATCCAATGTTGGTTCTTGAAGAAGTCTATATACAGTATCTTTTATTTGTTTAGGGAATTCCATATGTTTTACCTCATCCAAAGTATTCCTGCATCAGAGCCTTTTTCAACGTTTCCAGTTTTTCGAGGCTGTGGCTGATGATAATCTTTGTTTTTTCTGTTTGCTCCACAAAGGCGGCAAACTGTTCCTGTAATTCTATCGGTGGCATAGGGACCCGCAGTGTGAGGATGTCTTTATTAGAAATATTCGCCTGTCGAATACCTCTACTGATTCCTGTCAATCGCTTTTTGATTCTGGGAAATTTTAGCAACTCTGAGAAGTAACACTTGTTAAGAGATTTCTCAATGGACAGTTTGGCATTCCGTTGGTTTAAATAGTATTCGTCATAATCAGCCCCAAGAATGCAAACATTTCCATAATCATCTTTGCCGACCGTTCCAGTGAGTGACATAACCAAATCTCCAGGGAATACCTTGTAACGTGCAAGCGCTAAATCATCTGGCCAATAAACCATATTAACCGGGAGAAAATGCCCCGAATTGATGTTTCCAATTCGTAAGACAGGAATGCCTTCGTCAGTAAATCCATCACTCTTAAAAGCGTATCCTCCTATAACTTTAAGATGATGACTCAATTCATCTTCTTGCCAATGCTTTGGATTTTCATCCGGTTCCCCAAATACCTCCACAAACCTTGCCTTGACCGCTTCATCCAGCTTATCCAGCTGCTGTTGACGTTTCGCAATCAGGTCGCTCACTTTGTCCAGAATCGCCGCGATTTTGCGCTGTTCGTCAATGGGAGGAACAGTTATAGAGACGGCGCCAAGAGTTGCTTTATTTAAAGTTGTACCCATAACTGCACGGTTCGTACCTTTTGTCCAATCCTTTGCAGAAAACAAATAGTAAAAATAGTCGGGTAACACCGCGTATTTTTCAGTCGGAATAAATGCCATTATTGCTTCATTGGTATATACAGGCTCTTGGGTAATAGCTGTTTTTCCTAATGAAAGCTTGAAACTCATAATCACGGTGTTGGCCGGAACACTTTTTATTCCACTTTCTTGGACAGCTAATGCAGAAATCCTTTCTTTTGTATCCTCTACATATTTTTGGTAGCTACCTAAATCAGCAATAGATACCCAATCATACTGACCATCAGTCCAGTAATCAGCGTTATTTCGAGACGGCGTTTTTCCCATCTGCAAATCAAATATTTCGTCCAGTCTCGCCATCACAGCATCCCCTCCAATTCTGCCAGCCCTGCGGTGATCTCCAGTTCCAGTTCGTGTAGGTCTGCCATCAGTTCCGTGGTCGAGGGGTACTCCACCGGCACATACTCCACCTTTTTGTACTTGTTGATGGACAGGTCATAGTCGTTGTCTGCGATTTCCTGTTTCGGCACAAGAAAGCTCTGCTCTGTGCGCTGGCGGTCAGCTTCCTGGTCCAGATGGTGGAACCGCTCGATGATGTCGGGAATGTCATTTTCCGCAATTTCGCTGCGCTTGTCGTCCAAGGAAAAGCCATCGGACTTCATATCATAGAACCAGACATTTTCGGTGCCGCCTGCGCCTGTCTTGGTGAACACCAACACTGCCGTGGAAACTCCCGCATAGGGTTTGAACACACCGGAGGGCATAGAGATCACTGCGCGCAGCTGATGGTTATCTACCAGTTCTTTGCGAATAGCTTTGTGCGCCTTGGAGGAGCCGAAAAGCACGCCGTCCGGCACGATACAGGCGCACTGACCACCCTTTCTCAGCATCCGCAGGAACAGGGCCAGAAACAACAGCTCGGTCTTTTTGGTGTTGGTCACGGCTTTCAGGTTGTCGTTGATGCTTTCCGCGTCCACGGTGCCCTTGAAAGGCGGATTTGCCAGACACATGGTAAACTTGTCGCTGATCTGATTCTGCTTGGAAACACTATCCTTGTAGTCGATCTCCGGGTGGCTGATGGAGTGCAGCATCAGGTTCATCGCAGAAATGCGCAGCATGGTGTGGTCTGTGTCAAAGCCGGTGAAGGCGTCCCCAGCAAAGTGCTCCCACTGCTCGGAAGTCATGGTATCCTCGTAGTGGTTGCGAATGTACTCCGCGGCGGAGACCAGAAAGCCTGCCGTGCCGCAGGCCGGGTCGCAGATGGTGTCGTTCGGGGTGGGTTGCAACAACTCCACCATCATTTCCCGGATGTGCTTGGGAGTGCGAAACTGGCCGTTCTGCCCAGCGGTGGCCAGTTTGCCCAGCATGTACTCGTACAAGTCGCCCTGCATATCCAAATCGGCAATGTCATGCTCATACAGGTCATCCAACCCTGTGATGATTTTTTGCAACACCTGCGGCGTAGGAATCAGGAACATCGCATCGCTCATGTACCGGGCAAAGGCCGTCTCATTCTGCACATCACTGCTGGAATCGTCGGCGATTTCCACCAGTTCCCCCTGCTCGGTGAAGTCCGGCAGGCGGCCATGTTTCATGTTTTTGATAGCAGGGAAGACCCGCTGGGAAATTACATTGAAAATATCGCGGGGATCGTTGTTCTTGAATTTACTCCAGCGCATGGACTGTCCAACGGCAGACTGGGGGAAAATCTTCTCCATCTTCTCGCCAGTCATATGCTCAAATTCTTCCGTTTCCAGCTCTTTTTCGTCCAGAGAGCGGATAAACATAAGATAGGTCAGCTGTTCGATGACGGTTAGAGGATTGGTAATGCCGCCCGCCCAGATGTCCGTCCAGATTTTATCTACTTTATTTTTAATCACACCTGTAATCATGCATCTATTCCTCCGTTTTCTGTATCAGGGATAAATTCCATCACGTCTCCGATATTGCATCCCAGCATGGTGCAGATTTTTTCCATGCTGTCCATGGAGACAGGCTCACCTTTACTTAATCGTGCTAAAACATTGGTGCTGATTTTTGCACGGTGCATCATGTCGGTTTTGCTCAAACCATAATCGATCAACTGTTTCCACAGCCGATTGTAACTGATTGCCATCCCGCACCTCCTGATTTTTTCCTATTTACTAGTATAACGGATATTGTGCTAAAAGACAAATAAAATTCACGAAATCGTGAGCTATTGATTGGCAAAAACGTGGTCTGGATATTGGAATCCCAGACCACGTTTTGCTTTGAGCAAGACAGGCTTGCCATCAAATCATTTGAAAATGCTTTAGTGCATCCATAATTGCAGCTTCCTTTTCCGGCGGGCACTGTGGTACTTTCGCGTCTTCTTTCTTTGACAGATTATAATTCTGCCCCACATCTAGCCCGCACTTCCGCTTAACCTGGGAGATATACAGGCTGGACGCCTTCAGGCCGTGCTTTTCCAGCACATAGGCTTTGATCTCATCATAGGTGGCTTTACTCTCCGCCGATGTCAAATCCAGCTCGTCCAGATTCAACTCCACCTCGATATGCTGCTTGGTGTTGAGTTTGGACAAAAGTACTACCGTCTCAACATGAAACGTTCTCGGGAAGAGGTCATAGGCCTGCGCCTTTTCGAGGGTATAGCCTGCGCCGCACAGCTCGGCGACATCGCGCGCGAGCGTTGCCGGGTCGCAGGAAACATAGACCACGCGCGGCGGCTGCATCTTCAGGATCGCGTCACGGGCGGTCTCGTCCAGACCCTTGCGCGGCGGGTCCACCACGAGCACATCAATGCCGCTGAACCGTCCGGCCGCCTGTCCGGCATCCGCGCAGTAAAACTCCACGTTCTCCGCCCCGTTGCGTCTGGCATTGTTCTTCGCGTTCTCGATGGCCTCGGGCACGATCTCTACGCCGACCGCGTGCTTTGCGTGCGCCGCAAGCGCGAGCGTGATAGTGCCTGCGCCGCAGTACAGGTCGAGCACGGTCTCCCCGCCGGTCAATCCGGCATAGTCCACCGCGCACGCATACAGGCGCTCAGCCTGCGCGTGATTGACCTGATAGAACGCATGAGGCGAGAGCAGGAACGTGTTTCCGCACAGCCTGTCCTCCAGCATCGGCTCGCCCCACAGCACATCCGTGCGGTCGCCCAGAATGACGTTGTCGCCGCGCTGGTTGTGGTTGATCAGGATGCCCGTCAGCGACGGCTCCGCTGCACGCATACGCTCGATGAGCGTATCCAGCTCGGGCAGCTTGCGCGTCGCGGAGATCAGCGTCAGCTGGCATTCACCGCTTTTTTCGCCCGTGCGGACGTAAATATGGCGGATCGTGCCGCGTTTTGTCTCGTAATCATAGGGCGGGACCGCGAATTCGGTCATCCACTCGCGCACGATGCCCGCGAGGCGGTCAGCCTTCTCCGACTGGATCAGACAGCGCTCGACCGGCACGATGTCATGGCTGCGCGGACGGTAAAAGCCGGTCACGATATTGCCCTCTCTGTCGCGGCCCACCGGATACTGCGCCTTGTTGCGGTAGTGCTCGGTCGTTTTCGCGCCCGTGATGCCGAGCAGCTTTTCACCGTCCTGCTTTCCGATACGGGTCAGCGCGTCGCGCACCTTCTTCTCCTTGGCGCGCAGCTCCTCCTCGTAGGTAATGTGCTGATAGCAGCAGCCGCCGCACTTGTCCGAGACCGGGCAGGCAGGCGTGATGCGCGCGCGCGAGGGCGTCACGAGCTTCTCCACGCGGCCGAACGCCACGTTTTTCGTGACCTTGACGATGCGCACATCGCAGCAGTCCCCGACCGCCGTGCGCGGCACGAACACCGCCCGCCCCTCGATCTTTGCAAATCCCGTGCCGTCCGCTGTATAATCGCTGATCCGGCAGCGGTATACCTTGTTTTTCATCAGTTCCATAACAGAAATCCTCATCAGAGATGCGTTCCCGCCGCTCCCTGTTCCCTTCTCGATAGATACTTTCATTATACCACGGTCTGACCGCTCCGTGCAATCCGCAGGCCCGCTTTCCGCCGCCGGAAAATTCTTTGCGAAAAATGTAGGATTTTTCCGAAATTTTTGTTATACTGTTGTTAACAACACAGGACACAAAAGGAAGGGTTCGCCATGAATTTTTTAGAGGAACGCATCGTAAAAGACGGCGTGGTCAAGAAGGGCAACGTGCTCAAGGTTGACAGCTTTCTCAATCATCAGATGGATATCGAGCTGTTCGATAAGATGGGCGAGGAATTCAAGCGCCGCTTTGCGAATGAAAACATCAACAAGATCGTGACGATCGAGGCCTCCGGCATCGGCATTGCCTGCATCGTCGCACGTCATTTCGGCGTACCGGTCGTTTTTGCGAAGAAATCGCAGAGCATCAACATCGATGGCGACGTTTACATCGCAGAGGTCGAGTCCTTTACGCACAAGTGCAAGAATCAGGTCATCGTCTCCAAGAAATTCCTGAGCGCTGACGATCACGTGCTGCTCATCGACGATTTTCTGGCCAACGGCTACGCGCTTCAGGGTCTGATCTCCATCGTTCAGCAGGCCGGCGGCACGGTCGAGGGCATCGGCATCGCCATC
>ENA-OQRB01001528-OQRB01001528.1-human-gut-metagenome-genome-assembly--contig:-NODE-1528-length-13166-cov-19.229807_pt1 | contig 13166 bp, 11 predicted proteins | sample MGYA00243235_ERZ505100 | MGnify/ENA primary metagenome ERZ505100 (study PRJEB26097, sample SAMN02712145) | human gut metagenome | biome: Gut microbiome | host: Homo sapiens | place: Denmark...
TCTGCCGCACCTCGCTCGCCGTATCGGCACTTAGAATTATGCGGTATTGCCTTATATTTTGTGTGGATTATGCGGGAACCAAAAACAAATTTTCAGGATTCTGTCTCTTTTTCTCTTTTGTTTACCTCTCTCTCGCTGGCTTCCACCATCGAGATCACGTTCAGTAGCACCAGCCGCACCACAGCGGGGTGCAGGCAGCTGTTGTTGATGGCGTTGATGACGGACTTTTGGAGTTCTTCAATTTTTGCGGTTGTGGTCATTTCATCACCCTTTCTGCCATCGGGGAGCCAGAATATTCCGGGCGCGGATAGCTTGTATCTTCGGTTCGCGTGCCGCCGCAGGCTGCCAGCGTAAGCGGGATGACCAATGCAAGCACCAACAGCAAAGCCAACGTGGCCAAAATCTGCATGAATTTCTGCATTAAATCTCCCTCCCGTTCACGCTCAAAGAACCGCATTCAATTCTGCCGGGGATTTCAAACTTGCTGGCATTGCAGTGGATGACCTTATCTACCTGGTCAATGGCAATGCCCACAAACTCGCTGGTGGCCCCGCCGGTGGAATAATCAAAGCTGGGGTCGCCGGTGGAGAACCAGCCTAAAAACGTGTAGCGGGAGTTATCGCCAATATAAGATTTGCCGTACCGGCTGCTTAACACACCGGTCAGGTTGTTTTCCCAGTACCAGCGGATGCGCCCCGTGTCAATGTCCACACGAGTGCCAGTATCTTTGCCCATACGAATCCAGGCATTGTCCAGGTCATAAGTGGTTGTGCGCGCCTTATTGTGAATCTGCCCGGTCGTAATGTTTCCGCCGTTGATAATGGTCTTATCCTGGTTCCAGGTGCTCAAATCCGAAAATGTCACCACGCCGGATAGGTTGATCTGTGCGCTGGTGATCTCTGTTCCGCCCGCCGTCAGCTTGATGGTGCTGCTAGTTCCGCTTGTGCTGGCTGTCAGCTTAATTTCGTTCACCGTCTGCTTGATCTCGGTTTTGGTTTCGTTGGCGGTCAGATAGTCGCCGGTGCTGGTCGTCCAGGCAGTGGGGGCGTTGCCCATCTGCACCATGGGGTGCATGATGGTCAGATCGTTGGTAACGGTGGCGTTATCGTCCGCGGTACTTATAAACAGACCGTCTGCATAGCCGTCCGCGGTCGCCGTAAAGGCCGCCCAGCGCAGCTTCCAGCCGTTATCCAGTGCAATGTCCTGCTTCGCATTTTTGAATGCATTGCCGTAATAACTTTTTGCGCCGCTGCTGTTCTTGGTCTCGAACTGCAAAAACAGGCTGTCCGTGCCGGAGTTGAGCTTGTACAGCACGGATGCGCAATAGGTCATGCCCTTGGCAATCACCAGCGTTTTGTCCGCGCCAAAGTGGAAGCGGGTGTTCTGCACCCTATTGGTCGCATGGACGGATTCGCCATCAATGGTGTAGCTGCCCTTTTTGCTCAGGTCATTGCCGCCTGCATCCAGGGTCGCATTGTTCCAGTCATCGGTGCCCGCGATAATATTGTTGCCGCCGGTGATCCGCTGCGTTACCGTCTGAGTAATGCTGTCAGCTTTCTGGTCAATCGCGGATACTGATTCTTTAACGGTTTTGAATTCCTTCTTGGTGCTGTCCAGGTCGTTGGAAATGGTTGTGGTGGTCTCTTCCAGACTGCTGACTTTGGTGCTGATGCTATCCGCCTTTTGGCTGATGCTGGAAACATCCTCTTTCAGGCTGTTCACCGTTGCGGTGGTGGCGTAGTCCTGCAATTTACTGTCAACGGCATCATTGGCGGCGCTGATAGCGGTGTCCTTCACGTTGGCCGTTACCGTTTCAGTCACTGACTTGGTGACTTCGGTTTTGATCTCGTCAGCGGTCTGGGAAAACAGGCTTTTTGCGCTTTCCTGGGTCAGATAGTCGCCGGAGCTGGCGTTCCACGCGGTGGGCGCGTTGCCGTATTGTAGCATGGGGTGCAATGCCATGTACTTGTTTGTAACCGAACCCGACTGCAGACCAAATCTAACGCCGGTCAAAATATAGTTGTCCTTCGGTGTCCATGTGCCATACCGTAACACCCAACCGTCCGATTGCTCAATTTTGATTTGGTCAGCAGGCTTTATGCTGGTGTAATATCTGCTGCCGTTAGCGTGCGAATAATGGATGTCCAGATAAAAAGCGTCCTTGCCCGAAACTTGCTTGTACATAACGGATATGCACAGCGTTACACCCTTGACAATGCGCGTGCTAGTAGTGTTAAAATCAAATATTTTAAGGCTATTGGAATTTGTTACCGTTGCACTGCCATCATCATTGTATTCAACAGTGCCACCGCCTTGGAGAGCAGCGTTCTTGAAGCTCTCGCTGCCCAGGATCAGGTTGCCGCCGCCGGTGATTTTGGTGTCTTTTTTCACCTCAGAGGAAAGCCCGTCCACCGTTGCTTTCAGGTCGGTGTACTTGCCGGTCAGGTCGCTGGCCTTTACTTCCAAGCCGTCCACGCTGGTCTTGATCTCCAGCATCTTGCCGGTCAGGTTCTTATAGCTCTGGCTGTTCACGGCGCTGGAACTTTCCCGGCTGGCGCTGCCCACGCTCTCAAAGCTGGCTTTGCCGGAGGAGATTGTGGCGCTCATCAGGTAGGTGTCGAACTCCCGCCCGCGTGCGTCCTTAACGTGCACGATCTGCCCGCAGGCAAGGCCGGAACTGCTGGGCACGGCCACTTTGCAGGGGGTGTAGGTCACGTTTTTCAGCACGTTGTACAGGTTTTGGACAACGCTTTTCAGGTTGGCTTCGGTGCCGGTTGTCAGCAGCAGGTTGCCCTGCACTGCATAGGTGTTGGTGGCAGTGGTGCTGTCGGGGTAGATGACCCCCACGTCACTGTCCGACTGCCGGATCTGAACTTTCTCAATGGCCTTGACCGTGTAGTCCTCGTAGCTCAGGCTGTCAGCATAATAGGCGGTGCTGTTGCTGGCACCGTCCGGGGTGATTTTAGCAGTGCTGCGCTTGTCTGTGTAGGTCAAGAATTGCAGCTTGCCGTCTGCGTTCATGTGGGCGTAGCAGCCTGCCGCTTCCGCTGCCCAGGAGATAATCTGGCGGCAGGTTAAATCATCCGCATAGAACGCCTGCACGCTGTAGCTGCCATTGATGGGCAGACTGCTGCTGGCCAGCGTAACCCCCGCCCGCTGGCAGGCCAGCTGAACCAGCTGCCAGATGGTCTTGGGGAACTGTGCCTGATTGGCATGCAGCCAGCCGGAGAAGTCCGCATCCAGCTTGGACATGTTGTCGTAGGCCGTGACCTTGTAGCTGTTGCGCTTGGTGCGGGTGAGCTTTTCGGCATAGAAAACGCCCACCTTGGTGCGGCTCCCGGCATCATCCTGCCGGTAATAGGTCAGAGCATCCCCGGCAGTAATTTGCAGGCTGCCGCCCGGGTCCGCCCAGATTTCGGCTTCAATGTAGTCCGAAAACGCAGAGCCGATGGTGAACTCCTGCCCGGCGTTTACCGCAGTGTGCAGGGTAAGGCTTTTGACCGCGCTGCCGGGGGAGCCGCCCTTTAACTCGGTGCCGCTGGAGAGAGTGAGGATTGGTTGATACAAATACACACCTCCTTTGGTTTTAGTTAGGAGGTAGGAGTGAGGAGTTGAAAGGTGTGCGCGTTCACGCACGGGTTGAAAATTGGGCCGCAATCCCGTAGGAGCGCACATTGTGCGCCCGTCACCTTGTGGTAAATCCTGTTGTGACATCATCTACCGCAAAGCCCCGGAACGGTCAAGACCGTTCCCTACAATGCCGGATCTTAGGCCCGTTTTAACTCCCAACTCCTACTTCCTACCTCCTAACTCTCAATCAGCATTCAATAATGTTAAACTTAAGGTTCTTCCACTGTTTCGTCTTGGCATTGTGCCAGGCGATGCCGTATTTGCTGCAGTAGCAGGTGGTGGTTTCGGTCTCGGTGGAAGAGCCGGCTTTGGGATGGGTGAACTGAAACGTTGCCTTGCCTGCAAACAGCCCGATGATGTACTTGTATTCGTCGTCCGTCAGGCAGCTGTAGGCGATGGGCCAGGTGGAAACCTTTTCCCGCACCACTTCCCGGTGCATGTACCCGGCTTCGTCGCGGCCGGAATCGCTGGAATCCAGGTCGGAATAGCTCGGTTCAATGTCGCAGTCCGGTGCGTACAGGGATTTGCCATCAATCTGGAACAGATTGGTTAAGGTCACGTTACACACCTCCTGTGGCAATGGCCTGTTTGCGCTGCCAGCGCTGCACGGCGCGGCCTACGTCCTCGTCGGTCAGCTCAATGCCGTACACGGCGGAGAGGATCTCCCGCAGCACGGAAACCACGGCTTCAAAGCCAGCCATTTGGCCCGCCTGCAGGTCCTCCATGACCTCGGCCACAGCCTGCTTGATGGTATCCAGCGGGGCTTCCACGTTGGTGCCGTGGCTCTGGTCGCCCAGCACGGCGAGGAACTCCCGGTTGGCCGGGATGACCGCACCTTGTGCCAGGTAGGGGATTTGCGGGGCGGTCAGGGTGCTGATATGAAACCCGACATGCCCGCCGCCGAATATGTCCGGCAGGTCGAACGACAACCCGTTCAGCGCGTTGATGACCGCATTGATGCCGGTCACAACGGCGGAGATCATCCGATTGATGAAGCCGATGATGCCATTGACGGCGGTCTTGATGGCGTTCGTCATCTTATCCCAGACGGTGCTGACCGTGTTGCCGATGGCCTGCCAGGCAGCATCCCAGTTGCCGCGGAACACGGCGCTTAAAAAGTCCGTCAGCCCGCGCAGCACAACAACGGCCAGATCGATGGCATCCGCAATAGCCCCAACGGCCACGCCAACAACGTCCGCAATGGCGTTGAATACCTCAGCAAACGCGGGGCCGAATGTGGCGATGATCCACTTGGCCACCGGGGCCAGCAGGTTGTTCCACAGGTCCAGCAGGCAGTTGGCAACGCTTGCCACCAGCAAAAGAATGTCATCCCACAGGGGCTTGAGATGGGAGGACCAGAGGGTAGACAAAATCTGCATCAGGTTAGTAAGGATCGGCTGCAAAACGTTCTGCCACAGGGTGGAAAAAATGCCTTGCAGGTTTTCCAGCGCCAGGGCGGCACTCTGGGCAATGGGCTGGCCGTACTCGGCCCAGGTCAGCTGAACGCCGCCCAAAAGATCCTGCCAAACGGTCAGGGCAGCGGTTTTCATCTGCTGCCAAGCTGCATCCCACAGCGCGGCGGCGGGGGCAAGCACAGCCTGTAATGTAGCCCAGAAATTTTGCAGCTGCTGGTTTAATAGAGCCGGCGGACTTGACTGTGGCGGTTCGGCATCTGCGGCTTTGATTGTTGCAGCGCTGCTGCTTTTGCGGGTGGTGGAAGCCGCCGCAGCTCCGGCACTTTCGGCAAGAGAAGCCTGCAGCCGGTCCAGCTCATCAAATTCCGCAACGCTGCGTTTGGCGGCCTTGGCTGCTTTGGTGGTGCCACTGGCAAGTTTGGCCTGGGCTTTGGCGGCTTTGTTGGCGCTGACTGCTGCTGCGGCGGTCTGCTGCTCAAACTTTGCCACCGGCACGGCGGAGAACGCAGCGTTTACACTGCGGCTTATTTTTTTCAGGGCAGTGCGCAGGCCGTTCAGCGGCTGCTGCGCGGTGTGGGTAGTTGTTTGTGTAGACAGGGCAACCTGAAGGCTGCCTGCATAGGATTTTGGCAAAAGCATCTACCTCCTTATGAGGACTTAATTGGCCAACAGGCGCTGCAGCCGCTGGCGTTCCGCTATCTCTGCCGGATTCAGGCGGGGGCGCAGGTCAACCATGGCTTTGTTTTTGCGGTAGTAGTCCTGTTCCCACGGCTGCAATTTTTGGCCGTGGCGCAGCTTGCTGCGCACCCGCAGCAGGGTAGCCAGCTGGCCGTCCCCAATGCTGTTGAACCAGGCCATAAAGGTCCACCAGTGCAGATAAGGCAGGGCGCGCACTTCGCACCCGGCGGCTTTGTTGATGTCGGCGGCAATCAGCGGGGCGTCCTGTTCCCAGTCCAACAGCGGCGGGGCAGGGGAGCGGGGCAGCGTTTGCCCGCAGTTCAAAAAATCTGCCAGCTTCTGCATGGCCTCCGGATAGTCGCTGCGCGGCAGATCGCCCTCATAAAATAGGGCCAGGGCCACCCGCCAGCGGATGAATTCCGGCTCGCTGGCATCGTTCAACCGATGCAGAATATCCAGAATATCGCGGTAATCCGAATGAATCGGATATGCTTTTCCGCCAACCTCCAGCCGGGTGGGCAGCCGCCAGCTGCTCATACCTGCACCCCGCGCGCGGTGCGCGCTGCCTGGGCCTGCTGCACGGCCAGCGTGGCTTTGGCATCCGCGCACTGGCGGGCACCGGCTTCCAGAATGGGCTGCAATGCCGCAAACAGATTGGTGATGACCCGCTCGCCGTTGCCGGCAACCGCCAGCAGATTGGTGCCGCCCAGCATGGCGTCAAAATCATTGCCGGGGCCAAATACTTCCGCCAGCAGCCCCTTGGCGCGCTGATCCGCCTGGGCCAGCAGCTGTATGGCATCGGTCCCAGTGGGGCTTTGCGCCTGAACCTGCTGTTCCAGCTCTTGCAGCTGATTTTGCAGGGTGCAAAAACGGCTGTAAACATTGGGGTCGCTGGGGTTAAAGCGCAGCACTCCGCCGCCGTGCTCCGGCCCGCCATTGACCGCGTATTCGCGCAGGCCGGTATCAATCGTAAGTTGTTCCATAAAGCCTCCTTTAATGTAACAGAAATCTGTAATAACGATAGCGAAAAAATGGTGAAGCGCTGCTGCACACTTCACGAAGAAAAAAGGTGAACAAGAGAATTTTGGTGTACCCTCTGCCAAGGGAACGCCAAACAAAACTTACAGCGGAAATACCGGAATCCTAGGGTGTATCTGAAAAGTCAAAAATAGCGAAAAACCTATCATTCCAGTATTCTGTAAAATTCTGGACCTTATGGCTATCATAACGCAATATTACAGAAATGTCAACAATAAAATTCAGAAAACCGAAATCGCGATGGAATACCGGTACCGTAATACTCCACAAAAGCCCGCAAACATAAAAACTCTCCGCCGCACAGTGCAATGTTGTGGGCGGAGGGAGAGCTGTGCTTAGAGTGATTTGCTGCGTTAGAGCGCGGCAGCAAAACAAAAATGATGCAGACAAAAGTAAACGAGAGGAGATAAGCAGACCGGAAACATCCGGCACAACACAACAAAAAAGCTCCAGCGCCTTCTACCCTTATGGCGCTGGAGCGAACTTACTTGATTGGAGTCATAGCCTCATACCCGATTGTATTATTTTTCGGACCGTTTGCACATTTTCATGGCAACCTCATCCTTTAACTTTGATCGAATGTTTTTAAACCTGGTTTTCTTTGTTTTGCAAATCGGAAACGGGTTTCATTCGCTGTTGTTCGATGATTTTGCGTTTGCTTGAAATTTCTGATTCCCTTTGGTTCGTTATTTGCTGCCTGGAAACATTTTGCAAGGAAAACGATTCTTGGTGCATCTGTGGAACGGGGAAGTGAACTTCAATAACTTTGTGCAGGGTACCTAAATTTGATGCCAGAGGTTGATTCCTCTTTGCTCTAGTACATCGGAGTTTCTCCTTTTGGGGGATGGTGCGCTTGCACCAGCCAGATCAGGTGAAGCATTATTTGTTCGGCGGAGTTAGATCTTTCATAACAATCACCGGTGATTCTGGGTTTCTATTTACGCTTTTGCGTACCAGGTTTTGAACCTGTAATTTTCTATTTAGAATCCTGTCGTCAGTTCTTCATCTAATCTATGTAAACGCGGGGAACTTTTTCTGACGGGATTTCCTGAGCACTGCATTTTAAGCAAGCTACGAACCTTGCATCTTAACTTTTATATCTTTTACAGGTAATGACCTGCGGCTGTTAATGAGGTTCGTTTGCTTTCAGCAGGCCCAGGCCCGCCGGTGATGAATGGGATCTTTGAAATTAGCCATTGGACTTGAGCCTCCTTCCTTACGAATCCTGCCGGCTTTGCCATCTTACTTTCAAGTCCTTCGGTAGCCTCCCGGTCCCTGCTTCCCGGAGTTCTTCAAGTGTTCCCATTTAGACCTCTTACTGGAAGCCTTTGCGAAATCTGCTTGAAGCTGTCGGGAAAACCGCCGTGCCTTGTTCCGATGCTATTGAAAGTGGCTTTTGCTTGGAGCTTTTAGCTCCTTATCTCCGGCTGTTTTCTTTCTGTGACTATACTATACAATACCCTAAGGAATTTGTCTATTCGCAGATATCCCAAACAAAATATGAATTATTCGTGCATGTTATGGATAGATATTGCCTTGACGAATGTGGTATAATAAATATGTTGGGTGTGCAAAAGCGTGGGCCTGTCGGTTGGCAGGCCCACGCTTTTTAGTTTGTATTGAAGAATCGTTAAAGTAATAGAGAAAAGAAGCGAAAAGAAGTCAGCCCCAGAAATCATCACAATAAGCATTTAGTAATCAGGCAGCCCCAATTCCTAATTGCTCATTCCTAATTTCCAATTCAACTCCTAACTTCTCCCTCCTAACTCCTAACTAATTCACATGCTCTCCGGCACCGTAACCTTGAACATGGTCAGCACGTTGCGGATCACGCTGCGCACGGCCAGGCACAGGGCCATGCGGCACTGGCGAACGGCAGGGTCAGCTTCCAGAATGCGGCAGGCATTGTAGAAGCGGTGGAACGCCGTGGCAATGTCGATAACATAACGGGTAATGCGGGCCGGGTCATACTTTTCTGCTGCGGCAGCAATCTCAGCCGGGAAAGCGGAAAGCAGACGCAGCAGAGCCTGCTCGCTGGGGTCAGTCAGCAGGCTGGCATCCAGGGCATCGGCACCCTCAAAGGTCACACCGGCGGCTTCCAGTTTTTTCAGCACGGAGCAGATGCGGGCGTGGGCGTACTGGACATAGTAGACCGGGTTTTCGCTGTCGTTGCGCACAGCCAGGTCAAGGTCGAAATCCAGAGTGGAGGAGCTTTCGCGCTGGTTGAAGAAGAAACGTGCGGAATCAATGGGCACTTCGTCCAGCAGGTCGGTCAGGGTGATGGCCTTGCCGGTACGCTTGCTCATACGCACCGGTTTGCCGTCGCGCATCAGGTTGACCATCTGCATCAGCACAACATCCAACTTGGTGCCGTCCAGGCCAACGGCGTCCATGGCACCCTTCATGCGGGCTACATGGCCGTGATGGTCGGCACCCCAAATGTCGATGGCACGGTCAAAACCGCGCACGGCCAGCTTGTTGTAATGGTAGGCGATGTCGGCGGCAAAATAGGTGGGAATGCCGTTGGCGCGTACCAGAACTTCGTCTTTGGCTTCCTCTTCGCCGTCGGCGTTTTCGTCCTTCTTGCGGTTTACAACGCCGTACTTGGAAGCATACTGGGCGCTGCGGTACATGATGGCACCGTCCTCGGCCTTGTAGCAGGCACCCTTGTCCATCAAGATTTTGATGACATCATCCACAGCGCCGCTCTTGTGCAGGTCGCTTTCGTGGAACCAGACATCATAGGTGATGCGGTACTTGCCCAGGTCGCGCTGCAGCCCGGCAATGTTCTTGGGCAGGGCATCGGCAATCAAGGCATCTTTCAGCTCTTCAAAGTCCTTATCGACATAGGAATCGCCGTGAATTTCGGCAAACTCTTTGGCGCGGGCAATAATGTCAGCGCCCTGGTAGCATTCTTCCGGCAGGGGAACGGCTTCTTCGCCTTTGTACAGCTGCAGGTAGCGGATGGCCAGGCTCTTGCCGAACTTCTGGATCTGGTTGCCTGCATCGTTGATGTAGAACTCGCGGGTCACATCATAACCGGCCCAGTCCAGGCAGGCAGCCAGGCAGTCGCCCAGAGCACCGCCGCGGGCGTTGCCCATGTGCATGGGGCCGGTGGGGTTGGCGGAAACAAATTCAACGTTGTAGCGCTTGCCTGCACCGCCGTCCGTGCGGCCGTATTCCGGCTCAGTGGCAGCAGCCTGCAGCACGCTGGTAAACCAGTGGGCACCCAGGAACAGGTTGATGAAGCCGGGGCCTGCGATCTCTACACGGTCGAACAGGCTGCCCTCCAGGTTCAGGTGGTCCACAATGGCCTGTGCAATCTGGCGCGGAGCCTTGTGGAACGCACGGGCACCGGCCATGGCGGCGTTGGATGCAATATCGCCGTTTTTGACATCGGCGGGAATCTCAACAATAAATTCCGGCAGCGGGGCTTCCGGAAGGGAACCGTCCGCCACAGCAGCATTCAGCGCGCCGGTCAGCAGCTCACGCGCCGTATCCAGCGCAGCCTTGCGGGGGTTATAGTATTTGTAATTCACGTTGTACCTCCAGTTTGGAAGTTAGGAGGGAGGAGTTAGGAGTTAGGAGTTTAAGGTGCGGCCTGCGCCGCAATTTTGAAAAACAGCCGCACAGCTGATCGTTAAAATTTGTGCGCGTCAGCGCACACCAAAAACTCCTAACTCCTACTTCCTAACTCCTAACTAAAAATTTATTCAACTTCAGTTTCCTGCTTTTTCAGCGGCTCTACTGTGATAAGCACGGAATTGCGGCTGATTAAGGTTTCGGCGCCGGAATCCAGCGTGTAGCTGAACTGCAGCTCGCCGCCATCCGGCAGCAGGTTGTGCTCAATCACATCAGCGGCCACGCCAAGGCTGATGGAACCGTACCCGGTTTCGTAATGGCACAGGTGGCGGATGCCTTTTTCAATAATCAGCTGGCTGGATGTTTTGCCAAAGCGGGTCATGCTGACCAGCCGGGCATCCTGGCTGACGCGCACCGTGGTGGTACATCCGGCGTAACCGGTGGCTTCGGTTTCAGCATACACGATGTAGTAGCTGTTGCCGCGCTGCACAAAGTTGCCGCGGGTCATCAGCTCCACGGTGTCGTTTTCGCCGTTCTGCTCCATGGTGCCTTTGATGGTGATGAGGTAATTTTCTTCAACAGGTTTTGCCATAATAGTTTAATTCCTTAATACGTTTCAATGGCGATCTGTTCCACCGGGCCGCCCGCTTCGCTGCCCATGAACAGCCGCTCCTGCTTGGCAAAGCCGTCCGGGGTATCGCTGACAAAAAAGCGGGTGGTGCCGCCGGTGCTGCGCCCGCTGGAAATCCCAAGGTCATCCAGCGCGGTGGCGGCGGCAATGGCGGTTAGCTTGCCGGGGTCAATCAGCGTTACGCTGTCGCCCACAAAATCGCCGATCATTTTTTTCAGCAGCGGGTAGTGGGTGCAGCCAAGGATCAGGGTGTCAATGCCGGAATCCCGCACGGGGGTCAGGTATTCCTCAATCATCAGCTGGGTCACTTTGTCGCCGTTCACATAACCGTTTTCAACCAGCGGTACAAACAGGGGGCAGGCGCGGGCAAAAATCTGAACCCCTGGCACCAGATCTTTCAGCTGGGTGGCATAAGAACCGCTGCGGATGGTGGCCGCTGTGCCGATCACGCCGATGCGTTTGTTTTTGGTGGCGGCAGCAGCTGCGCGGGCTGCCGCACCGATCACGCCGGTGTAGGGTACCGGCAGCTGGGCAGCTTCCGCCGAAGGATAGGTGGAAGATACTGTGCCGCAGGCCGCCATAATGAACTTGACATTCTGGGAAAGGAGGAACCGGATATCCTGCTGGGCGTACCGCACGATCACATCGTGCCCGCGGGAACCGTAAGGCACGCGGCCGGTATCGCCAAAATACACAATATCTTCGCCCGGCAGCAGGCGGCGCAGCTGGCGCACGGCGGTCAGCCCGCCAAGGCCGCTGTCAAATACGCCGATGGGACGAGTATCCATCAGTAAGCACCTCGCTTTTTGCTCAGTGCAAGGCCGATTAGCTTATCAACCAGGGCGGCAAAGCTGTAGCCCTCGTTTTCCATCAGCTTGGGGTACATGCTGATGGGGGTAAAGCCCGGCAGGGTGTTCAGCTCATTGCAAAGCACGCGTCCTGTGCCGTGCTCTACAAAGAAATCGCACCGGGCAAGACCAGCGCAGCCCAAAGCCAGGTAAGCGCGGGCGGCCAGCGTTTTGACTTCGTCCAGCTTCTGGTCCGGCAGGTGGGCGGGAATCACCGTCTTGGATATACCGTTTTTATACTTGTCGTCATAGGTATAAAACTCTGCGCCGGCCAAAATCTCGCCGGGGCGGGTGGTGCGCACTTCCTGCGGGTTATCCGGGTTGCCAATGGCGGCACATTCCACTTCCTGCCCATCAATAAACTCTTCAAACACCACTTTGTCATCTTCCCGCAGGGCGGTGTCAATGGCGGTGTTCAGCTCTTCACGGTTGTGGGCCTTGGTGATGCCCACGCTGGAACCCGCATTGGCCGGTTTGACAAAGATCGGGTAGGGCAGGCGGTTTTCCACGCGGGTCAACAGGGTGCTGCGCTGGGTTTCCGCTTCGGCTCGGACGGCGCTGCACCAGTGGCAGTGGGGCACATGATAGGCGTCCATGATGGTGTTGGCAACGGCTTTGTCCATGCAGGCAGCGGATGCCAGAACGCCGCAGCCCACATAGGGGATGGCAGCCAGCTCCAGCAGGCCCTGAATCGTGCCGTCCTCGCCGTTTTTGCCGTGCAGGATGGGGGCGACCACATCCACCGGCAGCAGTTCATAGCCGTTGGCGCTGTGCACCAGCAGGCCATGGTCGCTGCGGTCCGGGCTGAGCACGCAGGGCACGCAGGAAGCATCCTGCTCCCAGCTGCCGCTGCGCATGCCCTCGGTAGAGCCGCTGTATTTCAGCCAGCGGCCCTGTTTGGTAATGCCCACCAGAATCACTTCATATCGGTCCGGCATGGTGGCAAGGGCATCCGCCCATGCCGCAGCCGAAACACAGCTGACCTCATGCTCGCTTGAACAGCTGCCAAACAGCAGGGCCACGCGGATCTTGTTTGCTTGTTGTTTCATATTGTCAGGTATGCTCCCTTTTTGTTTTCGGCCGGTTCCGGGGCAGTTTGCCGCCGGAACCTGGCTGTATGGCATAACACTACACTTTAATACTATATCATATTTATGCGGTTTATGCCAGTGGTTGCCCGCTATTTCCGGGATTTTTTGCGCAAAACAAAATCCCCGCAGCCCGCCGGTGCAAAACCGGGGCCGCGGGGGATAAGATACGATACTTTAAGCCGGATTTTCCACAATTTTTAAGGCAACACCGCACAATTCTAAGTGCCGATACGGCGAGCGAGGTGCGGCAGAT
>ENA-OQRB01001533-OQRB01001533.1-human-gut-metagenome-genome-assembly--contig:-NODE-1533-length-13154-cov-5.626155_pt1 | contig 13154 bp, 2 predicted proteins | sample MGYA00243235_ERZ505100 | MGnify/ENA primary metagenome ERZ505100 (study PRJEB26097, sample SAMN02712145) | human gut metagenome | biome: Gut microbiome | host: Homo sapiens | place: Denmark: Copenhagen...
CTCTGTGGAGTTTGCGAAAAGCAATAAGCAGTGGGAAGGGAGAAAGATTAGATGAATCAGGTAGTAATTGTACATTTTTTTGGAAAGTTCTGCCTGGAAACTGATATTGGATATCTGGACGAAGAGAAGATTCATTCCAAAAAGCTCATAACACTTCTGGCATTTTTTCTTCTGAACTATAACCGGATGATTCCGGCAGAAGAACTTGGAGAGCTGATGTGGGGAAATGGTGGTTCGTCCAATCCAATAGGCGCACTTAAAAATCTCATATACAGGCTGCGAAATATACTGAAACAGCTTGGAACTGCGGAGTACATAGTCTCACAGGCCGGCAGGTACGGCTGGAATAATGAAATAGAAATCTGCAGTGATGTGGAGAAATTTAAGTATTATGCAGAACAGACAAGAGAATCTGAAGGCAATACAGACCTTCGGATCAAAAAATACGAACAGGCATTGGCCTGCTATAAAAAGCCCTGCACCTCGATTCTTACATCAGAATCCTGGTTTGCAGTACGGTTCACATATTATCACTCAGTGTATCTGAGACTTGTAAATGAAGCGTGTGAACTGTGCAACAGTATGCAGGAATATGACAAAGTCCAGAAAATCTGCGGTCAGGTATTAGCCAATGATGAGCTCAGTGAGGATGCTCATTATTGGCTGATTAAAAACTGGATCGGACTGGGTGATACAGATAATGCACTGAAACAATATGAAACAGCAGTAAAGATTCTGTATGAGAAACTGGGAACCTACAGTTCCCGGAAAATGCAGGAATTATATGATGAAATCCTGGGAATGAACCAGAACGCTTCCCAGGCAACGCTGGAAGATATCTACGGCGAAATACAGGAGCAGGATCCGGAGGGTGTTTTTTTCTGCGAATACACGGTATTCAGAGAAATCTACCGCCTGGAAGCCAGAAGAACTTTGCGCGCCGGGATCACAGAATATGTTATGCTTCTTACCATTCGGCTGGATTTGCAGGATAAACAGGCAGATCCGGCCAGGATACAATATTACAGGAAAAAAGCCAGCACAAAACTCTGGCAGGTGTTGAAGAAATATCTGCGGATGGGAGATGTGGTTGCCAGGTACAGTGATGAGCAATACCTGGTAATGCTTCCTTATTGCAATTACGAATCTTCACAGAAAGTGGCGAGAAGAATTCTTTCCAATTTCAGAAAAGTAATGGGCAGTCAGAAAATAACTGTTAAGGTAGAAACAAGGGATGTTTCCATGGATTATGAACTTCCCCCGGAACGCAAAGGAGGTGTGACATGGTCACATGAGAAGAGTAAGACGACAGAGACAATGATATAAACACACAGGACAGCTATCAAAAATTTATAATAAAATAAAAAAGACAGGAGGAATGGTTTATGGAAAAGACCAGAAAGTGGCGCAAAATACTTGCTATGATGCTGACAGTAGTTATGATGCTGCAGAATGCACAGTCAGTTATGGTATTTGCAGATGTCACAAATGAACAGATCGAACAGCGACTTGCCGGTAATCAGGGACAGACTGAAGAAACACAGCCGGATCAGAGTCAGGTCGACACAAGAGCAAACGGAGAGGAGTATAAGACGCAATCCCAGGAAACGCAGGAAAATGGGAATGGCAGTACAGATATCGGAAGCCCGGAATCAGGAAATGCAACAACTGAGGCAAAGACTTCCAATGCAGATGTATCTGCAACCATTACCCAGAGCGTGTTCCAGGCAGATGTCAGTGGAACCACCTGTAACTTCGTGCAGATGACCGCTCAGATTACAAATAATGACGCTGAGAACCCTGCAACAGGTGTAAGCGTTAAAGCACTGCTTAATTCTGCACAGCTGAGTTGGGTAAACGGATACGGAACCGAAACAGCAGGTGCAGGTGCCTATGCGGTAGACAGCAACAACACAGCTGACCTTCCGGATGGAAGTGCCGACGGCTATGATCAGATCGTTATGTGGACTGACCAGACAATCGGCGCAGGTGAAACTGTTGCCTATCAGTTCACAGCCCAGCTCATCCCGGAGAATTTGGATGGCGTAGTAAATGCATGGTATGTGGATGGAACATCCTGCAACTATACATGGGAGAATACGGAGATTCTTGTTCCTACACAGGCACCGGTGGAATCCACACCGGAAGTTGCCCCACCACAGACTGAACCGGAGGAAAAACCGGAAGTTAAACCGGAGGAGACTACACCGGAAGTGACAGAAGCACCGGAAGTAACACCGACACCGGAAGTAGCAGAAGTCCCGGAAGCGACCCCTACACCGGAAGTGACAGAAGTCCCGGAAGCGACACCGACACCGGAAGTGACAGAAGTCCCGGAAGCGACACCAACACCGGAAACTACTCAGGCAGCGGAAGATAAAAAAGCTATAGTTGCTAAGAAAAAACAGCAGCAGAAGTTACTGGCACAGAGAGGGATGGAAGATAAAGTTTCTGTACAGGATGGCGAAGGTGAGGATGAGCAGCCGGCGACAACTGAGGATAATCGTAAGATGACAGCTCCGGTAACAAACCCAGAACCGACATATACTTCTGATTTTGAGAAGCATGTTGCTAATCCAGTATTAAAAATATATGATGCATCTGGAAATGAAGTCACAGATTATGACCCTACAAAGGGAACAGATGTAACTGGAAAAAGTTTTAGACTTGTGATTCCGTTTGCTGAATCTTCAGGAAATCAGATGGATGGTCATCATAACATGAGTTATAAGCTTCCTTCAAGTTTGAATATATCAGCAGATATTGATTGGACTGCACTGAAATGGCAGGATGATATAGATGATGAGATAAAGAAGGCATATGGAAATCCGGGATTTTTTAGAGTAGATGGAGCTACTAACACTTTATATGTACAGATGAATGAAGCTTTAGTTAATGACTATACAACTGTTAGTGGTTCAATTGAATTATCCGGAAGTTTTAAACGAAGCGGGAATGCTAATGAAGAAATAAAAATAGGTAATGCAACCTGGAAAATAGATTTCGATAACGCAACTATTGATGCGGCAAAAAGTGTTTCAACTTATGATGAACAAAATGGATTTACCTTTACTGTTGATGTAACATCTTTTGGAAATCCAGGAACAGAAGTTATTATTGAAGATACATTGGGAGAAAATTTAATTTTAAATGAGGGTAGTTTAATTGTTGATGTTGAGGGAACCTCCTATAAGTTAGAAAAGGGTCAGACACCGGGATTTTCACATGATGGAGACAGTAAATCATTTACAGTTAGATTAAATCCAACTTGGTTAACGACACAGGGTGGAGAGAATAGTAAATCTGTTAAATTACAATATAAAGCTACTATTGATGGAAAGGCGCTTGCTCCAGAAAAAGGTTCTGTAAGTGGACTTAATAATACTGCAGTGATTAAGTGGGGAGAAAATCAGTCAAAAGAAGTTACAGCTCGTGGAAGCTATTCTGTGGACTGGGTAAGAAAAGCAGCAGGTACATTACAAAATGACGGACGAATTAAATGGACATTAACTGTTAATGTAGGAGCAAAGGCGAATGCAAATGGTTTAACTGTTACGGATGAACTGCAGGGAAATGGATTAGCATATGATACAAGTTCTCCGATTAGTGTAACGGTTAAAAATGCAGACGGAAATGAAGTAGACAATGTGCTAAGCTCAATTAACTGGGATAGTTCTGACCTAACATATAATAATAAAAGTTGGAATTATACAATAAAAAATGATGGAAATTACGAATACATTTTTACATACTATACATTAACAAATCCTGGACTGGATGAGTCACAATATGGAAATATTGGAACTGTGTCTAAAGGCGAGTCTCATGTAAGTACAGAAGTTATCTACGGACCAGGAAAAGGAAATGGAAGTGGCAGTGATGGTGTATTATCAAAAAAATATGATGAGATAGTTCCTGTAGAAGAATCAAATGGAAGCACTGTTAAATATGCAAAGTGGACTGCTACTATTCATGTGCCGGCAGATGGACTGACAAGAGTAAAATTTGCAGATCAATTAACCGGAGACCATACATTTGAATCTGGGTCTATAGGAACGGAAGCCCCTGATGTAATTATTACAGGTATTCAAAATACAGTTGCGCCAAACGTAAAGTTAAGTTCTGACAAGAAAACAATGACAATTTTGTTTGGCAACAGTATTGAGAAGTCTTCGTTGCCGGGAACAGGTACTGCATATGATGTAAACATTACTTATTTCACAAAACTTGGTTCTGAAGAAGGGACAATTAAAAATGAGGCTTATGTGTATTCTACAGAAAAGAATGGGTATAAGCCAGTTACTGAAGAGGTAAAGAAATATTCTTTTGGAAAAGCAGGAAATGTTAATGGTAATAGTTCTAAAGTATTGGATTGGACTATTACATTAAGTAAGGGATTAAATAGTGGAAGTAAAAATCCATTGGTAGTTAATGATGTTTTATCAGGTGCACATACATTAAAAGCTGGAAGTGCTCATTTATATGGCTGGTTAGGCACAGTGGGAGAAGGAGAACCAGCAGAAGATTATTCTGAAGGTTCGGGGTTATATGTAACTGGTGATTCTAAAAAACCAGTATTTACGATTAGAATGCCATTGACAGACAGATTAACTTGGACAATACAGTATCAGACGGATATTGATTCCGATACTAAAGATACTAAATTCAGCAATGATGCAAACTTTAAGTTGGGCGATAAAGATCTGCAATCTCCGGTAAGCGCATCTGTTGATACAAATTCTACACGTATTATAAAGAAACTGGATAATAAAGCGACAGCTCAAAATGGGTATAAATCGACTTACAAAGTTATTGTTGATGGATATACATTGAACCTGGGACAAAATGAAGAACATACTTACATAATCAGAGACTATTCTGATACCAGTGTTAATATTCAGGAAAGTTCTATTAAAGTAAAAGATGTAGAAACAGGAGCAAATGTAGATTTCTCGTATACATACAAGAAAAATCAAAATACATCACAACCTAAACCTGAGAATGTATTAGAAATTACTATTAAAGCAAACGGTCCTCATAAATATGAATTATCATATGATGCAGTTATTAGCCAGGATGAAAACAATAAAAAAGATTCTAAAAATATGCTGGTTTATTCAAACAGAGCAGAATTTGAGGGAATAACCAAGAGAGTAGAATCAAAGGTTGAAATTACAGCAGGCGGCTCTGGTACAGCAGGTGTTGCTACTAAGTATGTTGCCGTGTATAAAACGGATAAAAAAACTAATGCGGCATTATCTGGAGCTACATTTGTATTACAGGAGGCTAGTGGAAATACCTGGATTGATATAGCAGAAGGAACTACAGATAAAAGTGGAAAACTTACTTTTACTCAGGACCCTCTCGAAGGAGAAAAGTACGGCGCAATTGTTCGTTTGAATAAAGGAACAGAATTAACAGAAGGGAAAAAATATAGATTCCATGAAAAAACTGCACCAGATAATTATAAAGCAACCAAAAAGGATACAGAATTTATATATGGAACAACCCCGGCAGATGGTATAAAAGCATTGATGGAAGCAGAAGAGACTATAACAAATGATAGGGTTGTTTCTGTAAATGTACAGAAAAAATGGAATGAAAAATCAAATACTTATCCGAATGTAACTGTAACTCTTAAGGCTACAACTGCAAATGGAAATAGTCCATATCCGTTGCCGCAAGGAATAGAAGCAACTCAAACTTTAAATGTTGGAAATGGATGGACATACACATGGAGTGATCTTCCGAAGTATGATAAGGATAATTATGAACTTCATTACGAGGTGGAAGAAGACGCAACAACATTGGAATCATATGATGCAGTGTATAGTGGTAATGATGGTAATAACTATGATAATGGTACTACTAAACATATTGTTATTAAAAACTACAAGAAATCAAATAACACAAGTATTGATGTAACTAAAGTTTGGAATGACAATCATAATTCTGATGTAAGCCGTCCTGATTCTATATTAATGCAACTGTATAAGTCTATTGATGGTGGTACAACATGGTCTGCTGTTGGTCAAGATGAGGAATATAAGTATAATGTAAAAGACAATAATGGAAATGTAACTACTAAAAAATATATATATCATGGGCGAATTACATTAACTTCAGGGGACAAAAAAAGTATTGATGAAGAAAATGTATGGTATCATAAATGGGAGTATCTTCCAGCAAAAGATGAGAACGGAAATGATATTTCATATAAAGTAGAAGAAATATTAGATACTAATAATGGTACTAAAATAGTAGATGAAAATACAAAGATTCCAAGCAAAAAGGATAATCAATATTACAAATTAACAAATGTTGAGAAGACATCTACAGGATATACATTTACGAATACTTACGAACATGAAAAAGTAAATGTTCCAGTACAGAAAAAGTGGAATACCAATGGAGACAGTGATGCCGATAAAACAATTCCTGATGATATTACGGTAAAACTTATTGCAACAGTTGCTGGCAGTAGTAATCTTGCGGAAATAACTGGAAAGTCAGGTATTGCAGAGGAAATTACATTGTCAAAGAACTCTGGTTGGAAAGATACTACAAGTTGGACAGGGCTTGCAAAATATTATAAAGGAAATGAGATTACATATAGTGTAGAAGAAGTAGGAACCCTTCCACAAGGTTGGAAATTAACAAGCAATGTTAAATCTGATGCAGGAACTTATGTTTTAACTAATACCTACACAAATCTGATTTCTGTTTCTGCGACTAAGGTATGGAATGATAATAAAAATCAGGATGGAAAACGTCCGGATAATGTTACATTTACATTGTACCGCCCGAAACTGAATGCTCAGGGAACTTATGAAACGGCAGAGGCAAAGAAAGGAGAAAATGACATTATCATTGAGGGTGTAGTCTATACACCATATGCAGCATTAGGTGATACATCTTCTAAAATTTCTACAGGTGGTAAAAATGCTGAACAGTGGTCTACTGTAACATGGAACAATCTGGAGCCAAAGTGGGGTTACGTATCTGGCGCTTCTGAAACTCTTAAAAATGAAGAAATTCCATATGAAGTACGTGAAAATGCTGTTGAAAAATATACAACAGAAGTAACTAAAGATTCAAATAACAGCAAAGCTTTTACAATTACTAACAGTTACACACCTGAGACAACTAAGATAAAAGTAACTAAGGTATGGAATGATAACAGTAATCAGGATAACAAACGTCCGGAAAAGATTACTGTAAAATTAAAAGCCACAGTACGTGAAAATGGAGCAAGTAAAGATGTAACAAACAAAATTACGGCACTTACTGGAAACAATGGCAGTGAGAGAACTATATCTGGCGATTTGAAAGTGGCGAATTGGAATCCAATTGAATGGACAGATCTTCCAGTATATATGGATGGAAAACAGATTTCCTATTCAGTAGAAGAAAAATCTATTCCTGACTATACTTCAGAAATTACGGAACCGAAGTATAATGAAACAGATAAAATTTATGAGGTAACTATCACAAATACTCATAAAGCAGATTTGGTTAGCAAAACTGCAATTAAAGTATGGCACGATGATTCTGACCGTGATGGTAAACGCCCGGATAAGGTAAGATTCCAACTCTATAAAGTTGTTAATGGAAAAGAAACAGCAGTTGAAGAAGATGGTAATGGTAAAAAAGGTTCACAAATAGTAACAGTTACAGGTCAAAGTAATGCAGATATATGGACAGTGACCTGGGAGAAATTACCGAAGTTTGAGGACGGCACAGAGATTAAGTACATTGTCAAAGAAATGAGTCTTACAAATACAGGTGAAATTTCTAAAGAAGAATTAGGTAAATACAGTAAAGCTTCAAGTACTGATGGACTGACTATTACAAATACCTATAAACCAGAAACTGTAAATAAAACTGTTAAGAAATTATGGAACGATGGTAACAACGTCAGCAAGTTAAGAAGCGATATTGAGGTAACCCTGAAAGCACAGATTGATACTAGCAAAGACCCAAAGAATCCAGAGTTACAATCTGTAGATGTAAGAAAGTATGATGAAAATGCAAACATCTTTGTTGATGCAGAAGCAACACAAACTCTTAGATTAATTGATGGAGAAAGTGCAACATATACGTGGGAGAACTTACCGAAATATTGGCGTTGGACAGATGGAAAAACTTATCTGATTAAATATTCAGTGGAAGAAGTTGCAGATACAATTCCAAATGGGTATACTCCAGAATATTCTGAGGAACAAGATAATACATTTGTAATTACCAATAACTATACTCCAGAGACAACAAGTGTAGAAGTAAGTAAGATATGGAATGACAACAACAATTCAGATGGTGTTCGTCCGAAATCTATTAAACTTCAGTTGAAGGCAAACGGAAAAAACTCATATAATACACATGAACAGACATTGGACGCAAATGGTAAATGGGATGGAAAGAGTTGGACAACAGTTCCTCATGAGCTTGGAATAGTAGAGGTAACACCTACGGATTATACTGTTTCTCCATGGATCATAACCCCTGATGAGTGGAAGAATCTTCCAAAATATCAACTTGATGATAATGGCAATAAAGAGGAAATTACCTATACTGTTGAAGAGGTTGAACTTGACAGTCATTATAAAATGACATCAAATGAAGCTAATGGAAACAGAATAGAAATTGTCAATACACATGAAACGGATAAGATTTCTAAACAGTTAATTAAAACATGGTTTGATGATAAAGATGTTAAGCGGCCAACAGGAACTGTAGATTTTAAATTATATATGAAGGTTTATGACACTGCTAAACAGGATTATACGGAAATGCTTCCTGTAGATGATGAAACATTTAAGAGTCTTGATCCTGATAATAAACAGCAGGTTCTTCCAGTAACAAAGAAACCAATTCAAAAGGTTTCTATTCCTGAGAAGGGCAAGGATGATGATACAGTTACCTGTTCATGGAATGATCTTCCGAAGAACTTTAACGGAAAACCAATCATATATGAAGTAAAAGAATTAAAAGTTCCTGATGGATATCAGGCAACAACGGTAACTAATACTTCTGATCATACAACAATTTACAATAGAACTGCTGAAGTTGAAATAAGCAAAACAGATATTGCTAATACAGATGCGGAACTTCCTGGAGCAGAACTGAAAATTTTTGATGAAACTGGTGAAAAAGAACTTGAGTCCTGGACATCTACAAATAAGGCACATAAGGTAACGGCAAATTTGGAAGCTGGTAAAACTTATATTCTTAGGGAAATTACAGCACCTGATGGATATACTGTTGCAGCAGATGTGAAGTTTAAAGTAAATGAAGATGGTTCCATAACAAAAGTTGTTATGAAAGATAAACCGATTGAGGTTGTAATTTCAAAGACTGATGTTAGTGGAGAGAAGGAACTTGTTGGTGCTGAATTTAAGATTATTGATCCTGAGAAGTCAAAAGATGAAAAAGGATATTTGATTGACAGCTGGACCTCAGATGGAACAAAACACAGAGTTAATACAACTAAGATAAAAACTGGTAAAGAATACAAGTTGATTGAAACAAAGGCTCCGAGTGGGTATACTCCGGTAGCGGAAATAATCTTTACAGTCAGTGCAGTTGGAGATGTACAGATAAATGGTCAGACGATGGCTGAACATTTAATTCAGGTAACAAATACTAAGAATGAAATTAGCTTTGCAAAACTGGATAAAACTACCAGCACTGAAGAAATTCCGGTATATGTAAAAGGTGCAGAACTGGAAGTCAGAACAAGTACAACAAACAAAGACAATAAAGTCATACCATCAGACACAATTGCAGTAACTGCAGATGGTGAAGAACTGAAATGGACATCAGAAGAATCACTGAAAACAGTAAATGGTCTTGCAGCAGGAAATTATTTCCTGGTTGAGACAAAAGCACCAGAAGGTTATAAACTTGCTGAGGCGGTACCATTTACAATAACTGCTCAAGAGGCTGGAACAGAAAATTCAGATCCGATTACAGTTAAAATGTATGATGAGAAGACAAATGTTTCTATTCTTAAGGTAGATAAAGAAGGTAAAGCCCTGAGTGGTGCAACACTTGAAATTCAGGATGCTTCTAAGAATCCAATCGAAGGACTGAGTTGGGTTACAGATGATAAAGCTCATGACATTACAGGTAAACTTACCAGTGGTCAGAAATATTATCTGGTTGAGACTAAGGCACCGGATGGTTATACAATTGCAGATCCAGTTGAATTTACACTGAATGATGATGGTGAGGTTGTTGTTAATGATAAAGTTGTTGAAAATGGTCAGATAACAATGAAAGACATCCAGACCAGTGTTACTATCAGTAAGAAGGCAATCACTGGTGAAGATTCTATTGGAGGAGCAAAACTTCAGATTCTTGATTCTGAAGGTAAAGAAGTAGTAGAAACCTGGGAAACTGAGGATAAGAAAGAGAAAGTAGTTACCGGAGTGTTAAAAATTGGTGAGACATATACTCTTCATGAGGTAACACCACCGGCAGGATATGCAAATGCAGACGATATCCAATTTGTTCTGACGGACAAAGGCGAAATTGTTATTAATGACAAAGTTGAATCCGTTGTAGTAATGCGAGATGCCAAACTTCAGATCAAGGTAAGCAAGAAGGATATCACCGATACAGATGAACTTCCGGGAGCAGTCCTTCAGATTCTGGATAAAGCAGATAACAGCGTAATTGCAGAGTGGACAACTACAGACAAACCTGTAATCATTACAGAAAAAGACTGCAAGAAACCACTTGTTGCAGGCAACACCTATATTCTTCATGAGAAGACAGCACCGGACGGTTATGCATATGCAAAGGATGTTGAATTTACAGTTCATGTAGATTCCATCGAAGGCAATGAGCAGTTAGTAACCATGCACGACGCTAAAAATGTAGTAGTAGTTTCCAAGACAGACCTGGCAGGTACCAAGGAGCTTCCTGGAGCGAAATTACAGATTCTGTCCAGCGATGGTAAGACAGTTCTGGAATCCTGGACTTCTACAAATGAGGAATATAAAGTAACTAAGAAACTTAAAGCAGGTGAATCTTACATCCTTCGTGAGACTGAAGCTCCTGACGGATATGCAATCGCAGACGATGTGAAGTTCACAGTAAACAAAGATGGTTCTACAACAAAAGTTGTAATGAAAGATGCACAGACAAGCGTAACAGTAAGCAAGACAGACCTGACAGGCGAGAAAGAGATCGCAGGTGCGAAACTTCAGATCCTGAACAAGAATGGCAAGGTAATGGAAGAATGGACATCTGATGGTAAGACTCATGCAGTTACAGCAGCACTTGTTGCAGATGTAACTTACATTCTTCATGAAGTAAGTGCTCCGGCAGGATACAGAACAGCTAAAGATATTGAATTTACTGTTGATAAGACAGGAAAGACAACCAAGGTTGTAATGAAGGATGCTCCGACCAAAGCAAGTATCCTCAAGACTGACGAGAGCGGCAAAGCACTCAGCGGTGCACAGCTCGTAGTGAAAGATTCCACCGGTAAGGAACTTGACAAGTGGACATCTGACGGAAAGGCTCATGAGATCACAGGTCTCCTCACAGTAGGCGAGACCTACACATTAAGTGAGGTTTCAGCTCCGTCCGGCTACACAGTGGCTCCGGATCAGACATTTAAGATGGAGGATAAGGACGTAATCGAAGTTACTATGGTTGACTACCAGGCATCTGGTTCCGGTCAGATCACAGTAACCAAGAAAGTTACTTACGCAAATGGCGGTGATTTCATAGACCTGATCGCTCAGGACGATACCTTCTATGTAAATCTGTTTACAGATGCAGCAGGTAAGTATCCATACAAGGGAGCTCTCCCGCAGGCCATTCATCTGGTAAATGCTTCCGCAGGAAGTGTAACCTTCAGTGATCTGGCACAGGGCACCTATTATGTATATGAGACAGATGCAAACGGCAATGTGATTAATCTTGATCAGCAGGGTATGCACAATGGATCACAGTTTATGTGTACAGTTGATGGCGGTTCCAATACCGTGAAACTGGATCTGAAAGCTGGTCCTAAGGAAGGTGCTGTAAACCTGGAGAATGTATTCTTTGATATTCCTACAGGTTATTCCTATAAGGGCGAGATCAACATTAACAAACAGGTACTGAAAGGCACCACACAGACAACTACGGACGATACGTTCTATGCAGGTGTCTTTACAAAGGGCGATGATGGTGTTTATAACCTGTTCACGGTAGTGCAACTGGTACAGAATGACACAGTTACTGTTGAGGTTCCTCTTGGAGGCAAAGACGGTACAGAGCCGATCAATTACTACATTCTGGAAACAGATGCAGACGGAAATATTCTTGACCTTGATGTCTTTGAATATGAAGTAACCGGTGAAGGTACAGTTGCTTTAAGTAAGGATAACCTGGCCGGTAACATCAACCTTGTAAACAAAATTCCGGAAGATACAGACGGTAAGCTTCGCGTACAGAAGACTGATGGAAATGGTGTCGGTCTTGCAGGTGCAAGTTTCAGACTGACTGATGAGGACGGATCTGTGATCGATGAGTGGACATCCGAGGCAAGTGCTCATGAATTAGAACTTGAACCGGGTACCTACACTCTGACAGAAGTTCAGGCTCCGACCGGATATACAGGTGCAGGAAGTGTAACGATCAAAGTTGATGATGATTATAACTTCTCTGTAAGTGGAGAAATTGATTATTCTTACAAGGGTGGCCTGCTTAAGATCGTCAACAAAGCCACACCGAGTACTCCGTCATCAGGAACTCCTGTAAGCGGAGGTTCAACACCGGCTTCTTACAGCAGTGCACTCAGTGGAAAGGTAGCAGTCAAGACCGGCGATAACACCCCTATCGGTGCTTATGCAGCAGTTCTTGTAATCGCAGCCCTTGCCATTGCAGGCGGAATCTTCTACAAGAAGAAAAGAAAAAATGATAAATAAGTAACACCAGAGCGGAGTCCGTTTGCGGGCTCCGCTTTTCATATGTGCATAGTGACGTTCTGTTTGACAATCTCTCCACAGGTCCATATAATGAAATACAAGACATAACTGCCAGTCTGTAGAAAGGACTGGCAGTATATGACTTTACCATAAGCAGAGCGAGAGCGGGGGAGAGCTGCGTATGAAAAGATTTGATGATAAGAACGGCACAGATGATAAAAAGAAGCG
>ENA-OQRB01001536-OQRB01001536.1-human-gut-metagenome-genome-assembly--contig:-NODE-1536-length-13134-cov-5.154064_pt1 | contig 13134 bp, 10 predicted proteins | sample MGYA00243235_ERZ505100 | MGnify/ENA primary metagenome ERZ505100 (study PRJEB26097, sample SAMN02712145) | human gut metagenome | biome: Gut microbiome | host: Homo sapiens | place: Denmark...
ATATAAACCTTTGAAATCCCTGTATAAGCTTCTGCTTTCTTCGGACTTCCAGAAGCTGCTTTTTCAAATACAGTGAGTGCGTTCTCATATTCGGAAGCTGCCAGAAGCCGGTATCCTTTCTTTACTTTTCCGGTATATGAATTTTGATAAAACAAGAAAATGAGTCCTGCCAGAACAATACACCCCGCCAGTAACATAAGCAGCATTTTCCGACGTTTTTTTCTGGCGCGCTCTTTTCTCTTTTCTGCCCGCATACGCCGCAATCTGCGTTCTTCTTCATACGCTCTTCTCGTCTGTTCCCGCGCATCTTCTCTTTGACCCACACGTCCGGTAGCCGGTCTGACATCACTGCGTCTGACCACCGCATCTCTTCCACGCCTGGTCACAGTTTCCTGCTGGCGGCGACCAACACTTCCCGAATTTCCCACACATCTGGTCTCTCCTCCAACACTTTCCCGTCTTTCATATACCGGATTTGCCGCACCAGAATAGCTGACATCTTGCTTTTCCTGCTCACCCAGATGAAGCGACATTGTCTGTGTAATGCCTCCTTTTAACTGAGCAGTCAGCATATCATCAAGTGGGTTATAATCAGGCACGATCTGTATTTCCCTGCCACATCTAGGACAAATCAACTGATCTTCAGGCAAATCTGCTCCACAGTGCATACATTTCATTGTCTTTCGTCTCCTTCTGGTATCATACTTCTTTTAGAACAATCCGGTAATTTTACCGTCTTCTACATCAATTCCATTTGCTGCAGGTACTTTCGGAAGACCCGGCATGGTCATGATTGCTCCGGTAAGAGCAACAACAAATCCTGCTCCTGCATTTACATAGACTTCACGGATATGGATATCAAAGTTCTCCGGACGTCCAAGAAGCTTCGCATCATCGGACAGAGAATACTGGTTCTTTGCCATACATACCGGGAACTTGCCAAAGCCCATTGATTCAATTCGTGCAAGCTGTTTCTTTGCAGCAGGTTCATATACAACACTCTTTGCTCCGTAAATCTCCTTGCAGATTGTCTCGATCTTCTCTGCAATTGATAACTCATCACTGTAAATCGGATGATAATGGCTTTCTTTTGTCTCCAGAGTCTGTAATACTTTCTCTGCCAGCTCTTTTCCGCCGTCTCCGCCTTTACCCCATACTTCTGCAAGGGCAAATTCGCAGCCTCTGTCTTCGCAGAACTTACGGATAAATTCGTATTCTGCTTCAGTATCACTGACAAATGAATTCAAGGTAACCACAACTGGAACGCCGAATTTCTGCAGGTTCTCAATATGCTTTTCAAGATTTACAATTCCTTTTGCAAGAGCATCCAGATTTTCTTTGTTCAGTTCGTCTTTTGGCACGCCACCATTGTATTTTAATGCACGTACCGTTGCAACCAGAACTACTGCGTCCGGTTTCAGTCCCGCCATACGGCACTTGATATCCATAAACTTCTCTGCACCCAGATCCGCACCGAATCCCGCTTCTGTGATCGTGATATCACTCAGCTTAAGCGCCATCTTGGTTGCACGTACACTGTTGCAGCCATGTGCAATATTTGCGAACGGACCACCGTGTACCAGTGCCGGTGTATGTTCCAGAGTCTGGATAATATTCGGCTTGATCGCATCCTTTAACAGTGCTGTCATTGCACCGGTTGCATGAAGCTGGTCAGCTGTAACCGGTTCTCCGGAAAATGTATAGGCAACAATGATTCTGCCAAGACGTTTTTTCAGATCTTCCAGATCGTCTGCCAGACATAAAATTGCCATAATTTCGGACGCAACCGTGATCACAAAATGATCCTCTCTTACCATTCCGTCCATTTTATTTCCAAGACCAACTACTACATTACGCAGTACACGGTCATTCATATCTACACACCGTTTCCACACAACCTGTCTCGGATCGATTCCAAGAGCATTTCCCTGCTGGATATGGTTGTCAAGAAGAGCTGCAAGCAGGTTATTTGCCGATGTGATCGCATGAAAATCTCCGGTAAAATGAAGATTCAGATCTTCCATCGGTACAACCTGTGCATAACCGCCACCGGCAGCACCGCCTTTAATTCCAAAGCAAGGTCCGAGCGATGGCTCGCGCAGAGCGATCAGAGCTTTTTTACCGAGCTTTGCCATTGCCTCTCCAAGTCCAACGGTAATCGTCGTCTTCCCCTCTCCCGCCGGAGTCGGATTGATTGCAGTAACAAGTACCAGCTTTCCATCTGGTCTGTCTTTTACTCTTTCCATCAGTTCATCCGATAATTTTGCCTTATACTTGCCGTAAAACTCAAGGTCTTCCTCTTCAATTCCAACCTTTGCTGCAACCTCGCGAATATGGAGCATCTCTGCCTCCTGTGCGATCTGAATGTCTGTTTTCATAATTATATCCTCCCTTTTTTCTTCTACGTTTCTTAAACTGATTCTTCTATGTATTGCTCAAACTGTTCCATAGACATCAGTACTTTTCTTGGTTTGGTACCTTCTTCTTCTCCTACGACTCCCGCCTCGGCAAGCTGATCCATAATCCGCGCCGCACGGTTAAACCCGATCTTAAACACCCGTTGGAGCATTCCGATCGATGCTTTGTCTTTTTCAATGATAAACTTTCCTGCATCTACAAAGTAGACATCTTTGTCGTCCTCGGAAGATGTTCCTCCCACAGATACATTCTGATTACTATTCACCTGCTTCTGGATCTCTTCACTGTAGGCTGCGCCTCCGCTGTTCTCTTTTAGGAAATCAACCACTGCCTGGACTTCTTTATCAGAAACAAAAGCCCCCTGAACACGTACCGGCTTCTGATAGCCAGCCGGATAGAACAACATATCGCCTTTTCCAAGCAGCTTCTCCGCGCCATTCATATCAATGATGGTACGGGAATCCACACCGGATGATACAGAAAATGCTATTCTTGATGGCATATTCGCCTTAATCAGACCGGTAATGACATTAACCGATGGTCTCTGCGTTGCAAGAACCAGATGAAGTCCTGCCGCACGCGCAAGCTGTGCCAGACGGCAGATTGCCTCTTCTACTTCTCCAGGTGCAACCATCATCAGGTCTGCAAGTTCGTCTACGATGATTACAATCTGTGGAAGTTTCTGTGCTTTATTCGGATCATCAATATCTTTAATGTTCTCGACTTTATCATTGTAACCTTTCAGATCACGGACATTATACTCGGCAAAAAGCTGATAACGTCTGTTCATTTCCGCAACCGCCCAGTTCAAAGCTCCTGCTGCCTTCTTCGGATCCGTTACAACCGGGATCATCAGATGTGGAATTCCATTATATACACTTAATTCCACCACCTTTGGATCTACCATGATCAGCTTCACATCCTCCGGTTTTGCTTTGTAGATAATACTCATAATGATCGTATTGATACAGACAGATTTACCGGATCCGGTAGCTCCTGCGACAAGCAGATGCGGCATCTTTGCGATATCTGATACCACCACTTTACCTGAAATGTCACGACCTGTCGCAAATGCGATCCGTGATCTACTTTTCTTAAATTCATCTGATTCCAGAAGATCACGCAGCATAACTGCAGTATTTTCCTTATTCGGAACTTCAATGCCGACCGCTGCTTTTCCCGGGATCGGTGCCTCAATACGGATATCAGCCGCCGCCAGGTTCAGCTTGATGTCATCCGCAAGTCCTACGATCTTGCTGACTTTCACCCCCATCTCAGGCTGTAACTCATAGCGTGTGACAGAAGGTCCGCAGCTGATATTAGTGATTGTAACATTCACACCGAAGGTTTGAAGTGTCTTCTGGAGCTTTGCTGCTGTCTCCCGTAAATGCGCGTCCGAATCTCCGGAGGTTTTACTTCCATGCTTCAACAGACTAAGAGGTGGAAAGCGGTATTCCCTGACCGGTTTCTCACTTTTTGCAATCGTATCTGCAACAGCAGCCACCTCTTTTGGGATATCTGCCTTAACTTTTGAATTTCCGGAGACCTGTCTTTTTATTCCGTCTTCTGTCTGCACCGCTGATAAATTTTCTTCAGCCACATCTGTCTGTATATCTTTACCGGACTCCGTCTTTTTTTCTGCTTCCTGCATCGCTCCTTTTAAGAACTTCGGGAGTTTTTCTTTCACCGGCTCAAGGGGAACCGGTTCCGGATCCGGGATCAGCTCTGTAGCGGAAAGGGGCATCGCACGATTGATCACTACATCATCCAGTGCAATTTTCCCAGTCTGTTCCATAATGTGCTTTGCAGCCGCTTCTTCTGCACCGGCAAGCACGCTGCTCATATCCTTCCGGCTGCGTCTGGTAGCTTTCTTTTCTGTGCTTTCCTTTGCATCTTTTCCGGCTTTTTCTTCTGCTTTTTCTGCCTCGTTCTCTTTTCCTCCAACTGTCGAATTAAAGGAAACGCCGCTTACCTGATAATCAACACGCATAGCTTCCCGTCTTGCCCTGCGTTCCTCAGCCTCTTCTTTACGCTTCTGCATGTCCTCTCTGGCACGGTCATACGCTTTTTCCCCGCCGATCTTCATTCCTTTTAGAATAGACTTTTCTGTGATAAGGACTACACAGATCACCATTAAAATGATCACGACAACATATGTACCAACTTTACCGATTGCCGGCACCAGTCTGACCGCAATTGCCTTTCCGACAGATCCGCCTTTTTCATCGATCAGTTCAAAGAGCACACAGCACTGAACCAGTAATACAACGCCTGCAACAGTCTTAATATATGCGATCCTGTTTCCTTTATTGGAAACCACAAACGCGACTCCACAAAATAAAAGCAGTGGAAATACATACGCCATCCAACCCATCATTCCCTGCTGCAGTGCTGCAATCTTTCTTCCAAATGCACCTGCAAGTCCGAAATTGCTGATTGTGAGCAGAATCCCTACCGCAAGTGTCACCCAGATCAGAATCTCCGTTGCAAGAAATGATTCTTCCTGCGGCACAGCTTTTGATGTGGTATTCTTTCTGGTTGTCTTCGCAGATTTTGCAGACTTTGCACTTGTCTTCTTCGTAGGCTGCCGCTTTTTCGCCGTGCTCTGCTTTGCATTTTTCTTTGTTCCGGTTGTCTTTGAAGCCATCAAACTTCCCCCTTGTATTTATACTCTTTATCTTGTAATCAAATGACCGATTCCTTCTCCTCTCTCCCCAGATATAGTATCCGGAATCAGTCATCAAAAGTGTATACTTGTACATACTATTTTATTATAGCATCCTCTTCGCCTTATGTCATCTCATAATTTTTATCAGTATTTTCCATTTTTTCATCAATCATTTCATGCAATTTATTTAATGCATCTCTTATTCCGCCAACTTCGTCAATGAGTCCTTCCTCCACTGCACGTTTTCCTTCCAGCATTGTCCCCACATCTTTGACAAGCTGTGTGGAATCCAGCATCAGTTCTTCAATCCGCTCCTGTGACATTCCGGAATGCTCTGCAAGGAATCCGGTGATCCGGTCCTGCGTCTTTTCAATATTCCGCAGGCTTTGTGCCACACCGATGAACATTCCGCTTGTCCGCACCGGGTGAATGATCATCGTCCCACTTGGAACAATAAAAGAATAATCTGCCGACACAGCAAGAGGGCCACCGATAGAATGACACCCTCCAAGTACCAGAGATACTGTCGGTTTGCTTAAGGACGCGATCATTTCCGCAATCGCAAGTCCCGCCTCCACATCTCCGCCCAGTGTATTTAAGAGAATCAGCACACCATCAGTCTGAACACTGTTCTCAATCTGTGCCAGCTTTGGAAGCAGGTGCTCATACTTGGTTGCCTTTGTACTGCCGGAAACCGTCTCATGCCCTTCTACTTCGCCGATGATCGTGAGTAGCTCGATCTGATGATTTCGACGTCGGTCAAGCGAAAGCATTCCCATTTCTTTAACATGTTCATCTTCTTCCTTTGTGGTTTCCGGCTCTGTCTCTCTGACTGCCTTTTCTTTATTTTCCATATTTTCTACAGTCTGTTCCCTGCTCTTTTTCTTGCGTATCTGGTATTCTTTTACATCCGTTTCTTCCTGTATTTTCATTGCCGCATTCCTCCGTTCTTTTTAGCTTAGTATGGACAATGCTTATGAAAATATGCAGGATTTTCGCCACAGAAATGAATCGCAGATTCTTGTAGCGACACAAATCTGTACCTGATTCACTGTATATGCAAAAGAGAATGCGACTCGGCACATTCTCTTTGATTTAAACATTATGAAAATAAATATTTCCTGCGCAGGCTATATACCATATCCGTATAAAGCTTACGGCATGCCTCCAGATTATCGGATTCGATCATGGAAACACATGGGTGAAGATAACGGCACCAGATATCTGCATATACATCTTCTGAATTTTCCATCCGGTTGATCCGGTTTACGATTGTCGGAGCAATATCGTAATACTCGGCAACAATTTCTTCGCCGCCTTTCTGATTCACCAGATATTCATCTCTGTATCTTCTCATCAGATTCAGTTCGTAACAGTCATCCGGTTTGCCAAGGCTTGCACATACGGCTGTAGTAATATAGCAGAGACGTGATTTGAAGCCTCCCTGGATCTGCTCGAATTCCGATTTACTGATCTTTAGTTCCAGATCATGATCATTCCAGCGTTCGATCATGCAGTCTACAATCTCTTCACAAGCATCCATTCTGCCATAACGTAACATCGGGATCACATACGTAACCATGCCCAGATTATATTTCATAAGTACATTTTCTTTTTTTCTTTTTGAACTTTCCTGATCCAGTACTTCCCGCATTCTATCCGGCAGAACAGCAGCAATCTCTTCAATCTCTTCCTGTCTGTCTTCCGAATTCTCACATTCCTGTGCAATCTCAGTAAAAAGCGGCTTATACTTCTCGTATGCATTTTTAAACGAATCCGCATAAGTCTTTTTATTGAAATCTCCGGAAATCGGAATAATCTGGTCAAAAAGGTCATTCAATCCATCCTGTATACTCTGATTCATTCAGGTTCCTCCCGGAATCGATCCTATGCTTCTTCCCAGTTATGATATACTTCCTGTACATCATCATCATCTTCAAGAAGATCAAGCGTCTTCTGAATGTTCTTGATATCTTCTTCGTTGTCCAAAGTTACCCATGTCTGTGGAATCATTGTAACTTCTGCGCTTGCCATCGGAATACCCGCTTCTTCCAGAGCAAGACGAACCTCACTGAAATCATTCGGATCTGTAAGAATTTCAAAGCTGTCCTCTTCTTCCGAAAAATCTTCTGCTCCTGCATCCAGTGCCTGCATCATCAGATCATCTGCATCCAGTTCACATTCTTCTTTATCGACAATGATCTGTCCTTTCTGATCAAACATGAAAGAAACACATCCACTGGTTCCGATATTTCCTTTTCCCTTTGTGAAAGCGCTTCTTACATTAGAAGCAGTACGGTTACGGTTATCAGTAAGTGCATCAACGATGATTGCAGTTCCGTTCGGTCCGTATCCTTCGTATACGATGTGTTCGTAGTTGTTAGCATCTCCGTCTCCGGCTGCTTTTTTGATACTTCTGTCAATATTGTCATTTGGCATATTATTTGCTTTTGCCTTTGCAATCGCATCACGGAGTCTGCTGTTGTTAGCCGGATCAGCTCCGCCTCCTTCTTTGACTGCTACAGCGATTTCACGACCGATCTTCGTGAATACTTTTCCTTTTGCTGCGTCGTTTTTTTCTTTTTTATGCTTGATATTCGCAAATTTTGAATGTCCTGACATTACTTTTTACCTCTCTTCAGTATTTTTACTATTCTCAATTGTACTATTTTATCACTTTTTTGTCCTACTGACAAGGACTTTGCGTATTGTATTATTATCAACTGACAATACATGGAACAGATAGCCTCCGAATTCCACCTGACATTCTTCATCTTCCGAAGGAATTCTGTCCAGGCAGTCGATCAGATAACCATTGATCGTATCGTAATCTTCTTCGTTGAAACTGATTCCCAGAAGCTCTTCCAGATCCTCCAGCTGTGTCATACCATCCACGATATATGTACCATCTGCCTGTTTGATGATCAGCTCTTCTTCCTCATCATACTCATCCTGGATATTTCCAACGATTTCTTCTACAATATCTTCCATCGTAACGATCCCTGATGTCTGTCCATACTCATCCAGCACGATCACCATATGGCTCTTGTCCTGCTGCATCTGTTGAAACAGTTTGTCAATCGCCTTTGTTTCCGGGATAAATCCTGCCGGACGGATGGCATCCTTCAGATCATGCACTGGTTTTTTCCTTGCCGGACCGTCCAGGTAGCTCTGCATCGCATCCCGGATATGAAGAATCCCCACAATGTTGTCAATATCTTCTTCATAAACCGGGAATCTGGATTTGTTCTCCTCCAGCATAAAGGTAAGTGCTTTTTCCAGAGATTCCTCTCCATCCAGTGCTACGATATTTTTCCGGTGCGTCATGATATCTTTTGCATCCGAATCCATATATTCAAAAATGTTGGTGATCATCTTCATCTCACGTCTTGTCAGAACACCTTTTTCATAGCCTTCCAGTACTTTTTCAATGATTTCTTCTGCAATTTTCTCTTTATCTTCATTGTCAGAAAATACATTTTTCATTTTCTGAAGTAAATTACCTTCCGTTTCCATTGCTTTCCATACTTCTCCTCTTTTATGTATGAAGCATCAGGCTGACGCACAGCGCTTCATCGACTTTTCTCATAAGCTCTTTGTCTACCCGGCACACGTAATCCTTCAGTCTCTGTTTATCGATAGTCCGAATCTGCTCCAGAAGGACAACAGAATCCTTGACGATTCTGTACCTTTTTGCATCGATTTCCACATGTGTCGGCAGCTTCGCTTTATTCATCCTTGAAGTGATCGCGGCACAGATAACGGTCGGACTGTGCCGGTTCCCGACATCATTCTGGATGACAAGAACCGGACGCACACCGCCCTGCTCCGAACCGACTACCGGACTTAAATCCGCATAATAAATATCTCCACGCCTGATCTGCACTTCTTTCACACTCCGCTTATCAAGATACTTTCATTATTGCCAGCTTTCTCCTGCTGTATTCATATCTCTTTCGAAGTGCATCCCCGCATTTTAGAAATAATCGACCTGCTCTACAACTTTTCCGTCACGCAGATATTCCCTCGGAACACGTTTATTGATATCACAGATAAATTCATAGTTAAATCTACCGCTCAGACTGGCAAGTTCATCTATTGAAAGATAAGCATCCCCATCGTGGCCGACCAGTGTTGCCCTGTCACCAAATTTCACATCCGGAATTCCGGTCACATCTACCATAAACTGATCCATACAGACTCTGCCAAGGATCGGTGCCTTCTGACCATGGATCAGAACATATCCTTTGTTGGAAAGACTTCGTGGGTATCCGTCTCCATATCCCGTCGGGATCGTGGCGATCTGCATCCTTTTCGGGGCAACAAAGGTGCCTCCGTAGCTGACTTCCGTACCCTTTTCAATCCATTTCACATAAGTCACGTGCGCGATCAGCTCCATTGCCGGCCGGAGCGGAACTGCCTCCTTATTGACTTCATCTGACGGATACAGTCCATAGGTAGAAATCCCGGCTCTCTCCAGATTCATTCCAAGCTTTGGCATATCAATGATACTTGCACTGTTTGCACAGTGATAATAAGTAAATTCCATACCTTCTGCTGCAAGATGTTCTTTCATCCACAAAAAAGCACGGATCTGTTCCAGTGTCGTGGTCTTATCCGCCTCATCTGCCTTTGAAAAATGGGTAAACATTCCTTCGCAATCCGTATAAACAAGCCTGCCGATCTTAAGGATCTCCTCTACACTTTCTTTCGCTACCGGAAAGCCAAGTCTTGACATTCCTGTATCGATCTTAATGTGCAGATATGCCTTCTTCCCCATACGGTATGCGGTCTCATCCGCAAGCTTCGCAAGCTCATAGCTGTAGGTTGTCATGCGGATCTCATGACGGATCATCTCTTCCAGCTGGTCCGGGAAAATACATCCCAGGCAAAGAATCGGCTTCTGAATGCCGGCTTTTCTGAGTACAACACCTTCATCCAGAGTTGCGACCGCATAGCCCCAGACATAGTCCACATCTTCCAGCATTCTTGAAATCGGCACCGCTCCATGACCATAACCATCTGTCTTGATGACCACGATCATCTTGGTTCCTTTTTCTATATTTGCATGCATCATTTCCATGTTATACATCACCGCATCCAGATCGATCACCGCACGCAGTCTGCTGTATTTCTTCATTCTGTCATATCCTCCAATTCCTTAAGTGTTCTGCCGAGCATTTTCAAGAGATCACCCGCAAGCACACTGTAAGAGCCAAGTTCTTTTCTGGCATGATCTCCGCACAGACCATGCAGATAAACGCCAAGCACAGCGGCATCATCCGGTCTCATATGCTGTGCCATAAGTCCGGTGATCATTCCTGCAAGCACATCTCCCGATCCGGCCTTTGCCATTGCCGCATTACCGGTGGTATTGATCATAAGCCTTCCCTCTGGCGCTTTCACAAGTGTCCTGCTGTCTTTCAGTACACAGACAGCATGGACTTTTTCTGTATATTTCCTTAATAGCTCTCTTCTGTTGTCTTTTAATTCCTGTACGCTGTATCCGGTCAGTCTGGACATTTCTTTCATATGTGGAGTAAGTACATATCCGGAAGGATTCATCCGAATCTGTTCGATCCCCCACTCATCGGTCTTTGCCAGAAGGTTCAGTCCGTCCGCATCAATAACAGCCGGGGTTTTATTATTCTCAAGCACCTTTTTCAGTAATTCCTCCGAATGCGGTCCCATACCGAGTCCGCATCCAATACAGAGCACATCCGCCCATTCCAGCAAATCCGGAAGTTCTTCAAATGATTCTGTCTCATCCAGAGAATAGGTCGTCATTACCGCCTCCGGTAAAAGTTCCTGTAAGATTGCCCGGTTACTTTCCTCCGTATAAATCCGGACAAGACCTGCTCCCGAAAGATATGCTGCCCTGGCACTTAAATATGCTGCACCGGACATTCCTTTGCTTCCGGTAATCATCAGAACCTTTCCATAAGTTCCTTTATTAGAATCCGGTTTCCTTTGCGGCAGCATTGCCGGCACATCGGATTTTTCAAGTGCCATGCAGATTTCTTCTTCCGCAAAAAACTCCGGTCTGGTAATTCCGATCGGCGCTGTAACAAGCTTTCCTGTATACTCACATCCCGGATATAGGATCTGTCCCATCTTCTGAAACGCAAAGGTCACTGTAAGATCTGCTTTAAATGCCGTTCCAAGCACTTTTCCATCATCCGAACGGATCCCTGAAGGAGTGTCGACTGCCACCTTACAGGCAGTCATCCGATTCATCTGATCAATCACCTCTGCGTATCTGCCTTTTATTTCACGGGATAGGCCAATACCGAATACGGCATCTATAATAACACTATATTCTTTCTGTGGCAAACTGTTTCCTACAGATATTCCCAGATTTTCCAGAATTTTCATCTGGATTTTTGTTTCTTCACTACGATGGTCATAATTTCCGACCAATACTACATCTGGATGATTTCCTTCTTCTACGAGCATCCTTGCAATTGCGAATCCGTCACCACCGTTATTGCCACTTCCACACACGACCAGTGCTTTCGACAAATCTATGTCTTCTGCTTTCATCGCAGCCACACACTGAAGTGCCGCCCGTTCCATCAGGACAAGGGACGGGACTTGCATCTTCTGTATCATTCTCTGATCCGATCTTCTCATCTGATCTGCTGTCAGTATTTCTTTCATATCCGGTCTCCCATACATTTAATTTTCAAAAAGGTGCAGGAAAAAACTTTCCTGCACCTCTGCCTTCTGGTCTGCTTTGCCTACTTTCCTTCATGTTCTTCATTGTATCTGGTGATATTATAAGATAATCTCATCAGACTTTCAGACAAATGAACATTCTCCACAATAATATTATCCGGCAGATTCAGATCTGTATGCGCAAAATTCCAGATAGCCTTAACTCCATTATCTACCAGGAGATTGGCAACCTCTACTGCTTTTGTCTTCGGAATCGTAAGAACCCCGATCTCAATATCGTTTTCTTTCACAAAATCCTTCAATTCATCCATCATACGGATCTCAACTCCACGGATCGTCAATCCGGCAAGCCTTGGGTTTACGTCAAACAGCCCTTTTAAAACAAATCCCCGATTTTCAAATGCTGCATAGTTCGCCAGTGCCTGTCCAAGATTTCCTGCTCCAATGATAACGAATTTATGTTTCTCGTTCAGTCCAAGGATCTTACCTATCTCTGTATAAAGATACTTTACATTATAGCCATATCCCTGCTGTCCAAATCCACCAAAATTATTCAGATCCTGACGGATCTGTGAAGCAGTTACTTTCATTCTTTTACTTAATTCATTGGATGATATCCGTTCGACTCCGCTCTCCAGTAGTTCCCCTAAATAACGATAATACCGCGGAAGTCTCCTTATTACTGCCTGAGATATTTCTCTTGATGCCACTTTCACTTCCACCTTCCTATTTTTTGACTCATTATTTTTAATTATATAAGAATCTAGTGAAAAAGTCAAATTTTATAGTTGTTTTTTGTCGTATTTCAGCTATAATTATGTTACTGTGAGCAGTAACATAATTGCCACTTTAACAGGAGGATATAAAAATGATACTGGCATGTCATAATCTGTCAAAAAGTTTTGGGGATCAGGTCATCGTAAAAGACGGATCCTTTCATATAGAGAACCATGAAAAAGCTGCTCTTGTAGGTATTAACGGAGCCGGCAAATCCACGATCCTCAAGATGATCGTAGGACAGCTTTCTCCCGATGCAGGGACGGTTGTTCTTACCAAAGGCAAAACTCTCGGCTACCTTGCACAGCATCAGGAGATGGAAAGCGGCAATACCATTTACGAAGAAGTCCGCACGGCAAAAGCCGAAGTCATTGAGATGGAAAAGCAGATCCGTACAATCGAGATCGAGCTTCCGTCTCTTTCCGGAGATGCTCTTGAAGCACGTCTTGCCACTTATCAGAGACTGACTTCTGCATTTGAGCACGCAGACGGTTACGCCTATAAAAGTGAGCTTACCGGCGTTCTAAAAGGTCTCGGATTTACAGAAGAAGAATTTACTAAACCTGTAGATTCTTTATCCGGTGGTCAGAAGA
>ENA-OQRB01001549-OQRB01001549.1-human-gut-metagenome-genome-assembly--contig:-NODE-1549-length-13048-cov-17.200570_pt1 | contig 13048 bp, 8 predicted proteins | sample MGYA00243235_ERZ505100 | MGnify/ENA primary metagenome ERZ505100 (study PRJEB26097, sample SAMN02712145) | human gut metagenome | biome: Gut microbiome | host: Homo sapiens | place: Denmark...
GCGCAGACGGTGGGATTCGAACCCACGTGGCATTGCTGCCAAATTGATTTCGAGTCTTTGAAATTGTTGGATGAAGCTGGTTCCTCGCGGCTGTCATTGGCAGCTGAGGGCATTCTTGTAACCTCCCAAAAGGCACGTCACACCGCAATTTGCAGGCAAAAATCAGCCGCTTTTTGCGAAATGACGTTAGAAAAAGCCTTTTTCACACAGGCCGTCAGCGGCTGCATTTCAGGTGTAGTTGTGTTAGATGTCCGTTAGAAATATGCAGTGCTGCCGTTGCTGTGCCAGCTCACAGCAGGCTTCCCTGTCTGAACGCAGCGTTTCCCGAAAGCCGGGAGATGCTGCGTTTTCTCTTGCCCGCATTGGGCTGAAAGGGAAGCCGCCATGTCAACATTCCGCGTCAATAAAAATGTCAACTACACCGTCATGAGCAACCACCACCTGCAGGATAAGAGGCTGTCCCTGAAAGCCAAGGGACTGCTGTCCTATATGCTCTCCCTGCCGGACGATTGGGATTACAGCCTGAAAGGGCTGACCGTTGGTTGCAAGGATGGTCTGGACAGTGTACGCACCGCTGTTCTGGAACTGGAAGAACACGGCTACGTCCGCCGTCAGAAAGTCCGCAATGCCAAAGGGCAGATCATCGACTACGATTATCAGGTTTATGAATCGCCTGTTGAGGACGATCCTGCCGTTCCCGGCAAGGAAGGCGGGCCATCGAACCCGTCCGCAACCAAAAGCCCGAAAAGCCGCATGAAACCTTGTTCTTCACCATTTTTGGATTTTCCAAATTTGGCTGAGCCCAATTTGGAAAAGGCAACGCAACAAAATACTAATAAACAAAATACTAAAAGACAAAGTACTAATCTATCAGGGCAGACAGACGAATCCGCAGATTTTGACCAGATGGAAGCACAGGTGCGGGAGGAGTTTCGGGAACGGCTGGAGATCGACACTCTTGCCCAGCGGTACGACCCCGACAAGTTGGAGGAGTTGTTGGACAACATTGTGGAGATGTACTGCTGTCCTCGGCAGACCCAGTACGTCGGCAAGCAGCCGCAGACCACCAAAGCCATCCGGCTGCGGCTGGACAAGCTGACCAGCCAGCACGTTGAGTACATCTTCGATGTGATGTCCAACACCACCCAGCCCATCAAGAACATCATGGCCTATCTGCGCACCACCATCCTGAACGCCCCCACCACGATGGAGCACTACTATCAGGCGCAGGGCAACTGGCTGACCGCACAGAATCGGAAGAAGTAAGCGCTGTTTTCCACAAAGGCCATAACACACGTTGAAAATGCAAAGGAGAATTTCCATGAAGAACACGAACGCCGTCCGCACCGAGATCCATTACGCACAGGTTGGGGAGTATCAGCTGCCCCTGCTCACCCTGCCGCAGACCGATGATTCCGAACCGCTGGGCAAGTATGGCCGGATGCGTCTGGCCTACCTCAAAACTCAGCGTCCTGTGCTGTACAACAAGATGCTACTGAACGGTACGCTCTGGCCGCATTTGCAGGATGTCCAGAGAGCCGCCTCAGAACAGCTGGAGTGCATGATTGCGGCCTTGGCAGACAAGTTCCCTGCGCCGGATAAAGAGCATGCACAGCTTCTCTGGGTGGCGCACATGAACGGGCTGAAAGCGCAGGCGGAGGAGGTGGTGGTGAGGGAAGTCGTGTATGCAGAATGAAACCACGATTCATCTTGTCTATCCATCCAAACATGATATAATGGAACAAAGGAGCGTGATACCATGAGCCCAATCGAAGTCCCTGCAAAAATCCAGTTGGTCGAAAAACGTGAAACACGGACGAGCCGTGGAATGCTCTCAAAGGGCTGGTATCACGTGGATGACCAGCTTGTTATGGTCAAAGGCAACTCCATCACAGAGGCTGGAACGGCTGGATATGAGCCATATTCTGAGGTGATGGCATCGCTGATTGCGCAGGTTCTGGGTCTGCCTCATGTGGAATACGCCCTGATGCCTGCCAAACTCTTTCCCGACATTCAGACCTATTCCTGCGATGTGGTCAGCGTCTGCCCCAAGTTCACAACGGACGATGAACAGCTGTATCATTTTGCAGACTTGGCTGATGCCCATTTCCTTGCCAGCGGTCGAGCCGCTTCACCGGAAGCATTGTTCCAGTATGCGATAGAACTATATGGTAAGAAGTGGCTTTATCAAATGCTGGCATTTGACGCCTTTATCGGCAACGAAGACCGCCACGAAAACAATTTTGATGTGATCGTCCGGGATGGAAAAAATTATGCTCCGCCTATTTACGACAATGGCGGTAGTCTGCTTGCGTGGGCAACGGATGAAGAATTGACCGACACGAAGCTCCGTTATCAGTTCGACAAAGCCAAACCGTTCCGCAGTCACCATGCCCAGCAAATCAAGATGATCGATGAGCCTGTGCTGCCAACGCGTGACTTGGACGAGTTGTATAGTGAAATCATTCAGTCCATCTCGCCTATTCTTGCATTGTTGAGCGAAAAAAGAGCATCTGCGATCCGTCAATACCTGAAATACCGTCTGCACTACCTGAAAGCCGCCATGGGGTGATAAAATGGCCTATCTGAAATTGATGATGGATGAAAAAGAAATTGCACACCTAAGCGAAGATGGGCAGTCTCTTTGCGCAAATGAGGGCGTGCCGCAGTACAGCCTCCCACTGAACCTTTTCATCGGTGACAAACGTGAAGTTCCATTGGTCGATGTGGTGGTTTGGGCAAAGAAACGAATCTTTCCGAAAAATCGGATGGACTGCAAGGAAATTCTGAAAATGATGGGTCTGCCGGACTACAATGCATGGGAAATCGTCAAACGCACCAACGCCTGCCTGATGGAAGACCCCTATTGGCTGCGATTCAGCGAGGATGAAACCTTTGAGGACACCACACGCGGACGAGCCAGAAAAATCATGAACGAAAATCAAAAGAGCAGCTGATACCAAAAAGCCAAACCTCACCGTACATCCTGTACAGCTTGAGGTTTGGCTTTTCTCTTATCATCCTTCACCAGCGCGAGCGATGGTTGATTATTTTATCAGCTTAATCCAGAGAGTGACCGCATTACAAGGTCAATATCCTGATTTTCCAGTTCCTGAATGATGTGCAGGTAGGTTTTCTGCGTTGTTGTCATGCTGGAATGCCCCAGCCGCCTTGCCACGCTTGCAATAGATACACCTGCAAACAGAAGCACCGAAGCGTGGGTATGCCGCAGACCATGTACCGAGATAACCGGGATCTTGGCCCGGTTGCAGTGCCGTTCCAGAACATCGTTGACGGTGGAATTGTAGGCGTGTTCCTTGAACACGAAAATCGGCTTATCTTCAGGAACGTCCTTTACCAGTGCTGCGAACTGGATCACCGTCTGCCAGTCAATTTGAATTTTACGGACAGACGATTTATTTTTTGTTGGCAGAAATCCGCCGTTTCCTTTATAATCCCACGTTTTGTTGATGGACAGCATCTGATGGGCAAAATCAAAATCCGCAGGAGTGATCGCCAATGCTTCGGAAAAGCGGATGCCGGTTTTGGCAATCAGCAAAATCATCCAGTCCCAGTTGAGTTTTCCCTGTAGATCCAAGTCGCTCAACAAAAGATGCAGTTCAAACTGGTTCAGGTATTTCACCTTTTTAGGCACCGGGGGCTTGCCTTTGATGATTGCTTTTCGGGTTGGGTCTTTCACGATCAGTCCATCATCCACGGCATCCATGATAGCCCCTTTCAGCTGATGGTGGAAGTCCATCGTGGTCTGACGCTCATGGCCTACGGCATAATCGTTCAAAAGCTGCTGATACGTTACTCTGGAAACCTCGCACAACTTCAAATCAGGTGCCAGCCTTTTCACCCAAGAAAGGGTCATTTTGTACTTATCCAATGTAACCGGGCGAACTGCGCCCTCTTTGTATACGGCAACCCACTGCTCATAATAATCGCAGAACAGGTTGTTTTCATTCATTTCGTTTAACACGTTTTACCTCCAAAATCGGTTTTATATGCTCACGCTGATGAAGGGTGATAAGTGTGTCGAGTCGCTTAAAAAAACGGCCTATTGTCTGTTGCTCTTCTATTGTTGTCGGCATTTTCAGATTCATAGCAGCCATCTGCTTTCCCGAAACTTCAACGAACGTTGAGCCCGCTCCGACAAGCTCACCATATTGTTTCAACTCGTCAGTTCGAGAAAAGACAAAATAAGAATCCAATTCGTCATTATGCGGAACAATGGATTGAAATCCCTGATTTGTGCAACCTTTTTTCGATAAAATGGCAGTTTTTCCGATGCCCGCACGAGAAGTGAACAGAACTGTACCGGGTGGAAGCATCTTCGCAGAACTATTTTCATAGCCCTGTTCGGTTATCTTTCTTTGGCTGGAATCAAAATAGATTTGTCCTGCTATTTCAGCGGGTGCATACCAATCAATATCTCCATCCCAGTAGTTTGGATTGTTGGTGCTTGGCGTTCCACCACCAACAATATCAGCAACATCACCCAGCTTACGCTGTTCCCAAGTAGGTGTGTTTTGGGATTTTGGCGCGAAAAAAGAGCCGAGGACGCGCCTCGGCTCTTGGTGAGCAGGGTGATTTTGCACCCATTTTATGATTCTTTTGGCATTTTCAAATCGAATCCGCCACTTACGATGAACTCGCGCAAGAGTTTATCATACTTGACAGGCACTTTGGGAGGAATGAGTTTTGTCCCCTCAATTGCCTCAAAATATGCCTTTGCTTTTGCCTTATCCACAGTGGCTTTCAGGTCATCAAAACGGCCAAACTCGTTAATGTTGGCTTCGGTGATGTTTGCACGCATGAATGCCCGCAGCTTCTTTTCGTCCAAGCCGAAAACTTCAGCTACTTTGTGGATCTGGTCGTTCTGCTTTTGGGCGATGTACTCGGCAATGTACTCCCGCAAGGTCTTTCCCGGCTGCGGAACCACTGCGCCGCTTTGAATGTCGTGCAGGAAAATATTAGCGTACTTCTGCTCTTCCTGCGAGAGGGTGGCAAAGGTCTTGTGCAGCTCCGTTTCGGCCTGATGGATGGCTTCCGCTTCTGCACCCTCCTGATAGAAAATTTTCAGGTACTTTTCAAAGCGGGAGTTCATGTAATCCGTGTCGATGTCAGCAGTATCAATGGTGGTCAGATAGCTGTTCACCGCATAGGGAACGTCATCGTCCGGGTCATTTTCACTGCCATCCGGATTCGGCGTGAACAGCTCTTTATAGCGGAGTGCCAGCACTTTGAACGTTCTCTCGTCAAAGTCCGCATGAAGTTCCGTTTTCTCATCTGTATCCTCGTTGATGATCACAATGGGCTTATCCCACTCGAAGCCCTGTACCTTGGCTGCTTCCAGATTTTCGTTGAAGGACTGGAACAAGTCGGCAAACTTTTTGCGCTCTGCCATATCCGCAGGGATCTGCGAAAACTCTTCAATGCCCGCCGACACAAACAGATCTTTGATCTCCGCATAGAGGGCATTCAGTTTTTCCACGTTCTTGTCCAGCTTATCTACAAACAGGCCAAACGGTTTATCGCCGGAATACTCTTTTACCGCATCTGCGATGTTTTTCTCCATCGTGTGCGGACGGCGGTAATACTTGATGGTGCCAAACTGTTTGTCATCGCCAAACAGTCGGTTGGTGCGGGAGAACGCCTGAATCAGATTTTCGTATTGCAGCATTTTATCCAGATACAGGGTGTTGATCCACTTGGAGTCAAAGCCTGTCAGCATCTGATCCACCACGATTAGCAGATCAAGCTGTTTTTCCGGGGTGCGCTCGATGCGCTGGTAGGGCAATTTGTGCGCCAGCCGTGCCGCAATGTCCTTTTTCATCTTGGCAAAGGTCGGAATGCTGAAGTCCTGTCCATAGCGGGCGTTATAGTCTTCTACGATCTCTTTTAGCCCTTCTTCTTTGGTGATGCCTTTGCCGTTGTTGTCAATGTTGGGGTCAAATAGTGCGGTGACTTTCAGCCATGGTGCGGCTTCTCTGAACCGCTTGTAATATTGGATGGCTTCCGGGATGCTGGAGGTTGCAAAAATGGCATGAAATTTGCTGTTGCGGCTCTGGGTCTGCCAGTTCTCGCAAATGTCCTCCACCACGGCTTTCTGGTGTTCTTCGCCCTCATACTGGGTGTTGGGAATATAATCCTCGATGCCCTTTATCTCCTCACCGAGCGCATCTTTTCCGCCTGCCATCGGCAGATTCAGATACTTATAAAACACCTTGCTCTTCTGTGGGTCGGCCAGAGCTTCGTCCACAGAATATGCCTTTGCTTTTTCCAGTGCGACCGCTTTCCGCAAGTCGCTGTCCTTGAAGGTCAGCACCTTGTAAGGGTCAAAGCCCAGCACGTTGTGATCCCGGATGCCGTCTGCAATGCTGTACCGATGCAGTTCGTTGCCGAAAACGGTGGCGGTGGTGCTCATTTTCTTCTGGTTTTCGCCTTGGATCGGCGTACCGGTAAAACCAAAGAACAGTGCTTTCGGGAATGTATGCTTGATGGTCTGCATCATATCGCCAAAGGTGGAACGGTGGCACTCGTCCACGATAAAAACCAACCGCTTTGCGTTGATCAGCGCAATGTCGTTGGGGTTCAGCTTGTTTTGTGCATCATCCTTGATGTTGCTCATCTTCTGGATGGAAGTCACGATGAGCGTATCGGACGGCGAAGTACTTTTCAGCTTGTCCACAAGAACATCCGTGTTCTCGGTAGCCTGCACCTCCTCGTTTTCCTCTGCAAAGTTGCGGTATTCTTTCAGGCTCTGAGTGCCCAACTCGATTCGGTCCATCAGAAAAATCACTTTGTCCGCATCCTTGGAAGATGCAATCAGTTGAGCGGACTTGAAAGAAGTCATGGTCTTGCCGGAACCTGTGGTGTGCCAGATGTAGCCGCCGCGCTGCTGGTCATTCTCCCATTTCGCCTTGGAAACGGCATCCGAAATTTTGCTGGCAGCGTAGTACTGATAGCTGCGCATCACCTTCAAAATGCCATCGGAACCATCGGCAACGGTATAAAAGCCCACCAACATATGCGCCATCGGGATAGACAAAAGTGCCGTTGTAACGTCTTTCCAGTCGTTCATCGGCTCGTTGTAGAAGTCCGCCCAATGGAAATAGTAGCTGGGGTTGAATTGTCCTTCCGGGCCGGGATTGGCAAAGTAGACCGTTTCTTCCGGGTTCATGGCCACAAAAATCTGCACCAGCGAGAACAGTCCCGTAAAAATGCCCTCTGCCGCGTATTTTTCAATCTGGTTGCAAGCCTGTTTGATGGAAACACCGCTCTTTTTCAGTTCCATGTGAATGACCGGCATACCATTGATGAGCAGCATCAAATCGCCGCGGCGGTCATTCAAAATTTTGGACTTGGTGGGGAACTTTGGCTGCTCTGCGATCTGGTAGCGGCTAAGTCCGGCTGCAATTTCCAGACGGTCATAGATTTTCAGGGACACTTCTTTGCCGAAATTCAGCTTATCGTCAGGATTGTCACGCTTGATAAGCACACTTTTGCCGTTGATAAATTTATTCAGCTTCATCGGCGTTTTCGCGTTCATGACCTGTTCCATGATCTGCTGCATCTCGCCATCCGTCAGTGGATAATCGTTCAGTCGGTCAATGCCACGGTTGTTTTCAAAAAGGATGTTCGCCCAGTTCTGGATCAGCTGCTGTTCGGTGTAGTTCTTCAGCACACCATCTTTCCAGCCGCGTTCTATCAGGAGCTTTACCACTGCCTCTTCAAAATCGGCTTCTTTTGTAAACGCCATAACGAACTCCTTTCGACTTTGCAAAAAGCACCTCTCTGCGAAGGCTTTTCTAATTTGTACAAGCTTTTCCAGCTTACGCTGATGAAGGGTGATAAGGGTATCAATACGTCTAAGGCAATCTGCAATTTTTTGTTGCTCTGCTTTATCTTTCGGGTATTTCACCGTTGTTTTTTGAACATTGGTTTTACTAAGGGATAGAACTTTAATGCCCTGCATCAACGGTAAAAGCTGGTGATGATAGGAGCTTGAATTCATGTAGTAGCCGAAATAGCCTTCTGCTGTTTTGTTTTTGGGACGACACACCATCGTATGAAGTCCTGCCACAACATCTTTATCCTGAATATTGACGATTTCACAGACTTTTCCGGTCGTTTCATCTTCAGCAGTATCAGCAATGATGATATCTCCGTTTTGCAGAAGTGCACCTTTGAAATCGTCTTTGCTTCTCCCGGTTATAAACGGAAGTTCATCGTTCTGAACGTCTAACACAGAGCCATATTTTATCAGGACATCGCCATAGTGGACATTCCGAACAGAGCCACTTTCTTGGTTTAGTTCAGCACGGGAAAGCGTATTATTTGGAACTGTAAAATCAAACGCTTCATCCAGCTTACGCTGTTCCCAAGTAGGAGTAAATACACACTTTCAGCAGCTATTTTCCACCGCCTACCGAATGTTCGCCGAAAATTTCACTCTTGGTTTTGCGTATTCGGCTCAAATTTTGATTTTTGACTCCCGATAGTCTTAAAACACAGCAGTTCCAAGCGTTTGACATTGCCTTGATTTTCATTCATCAGCCTGTTTTGCATATTCTGAACGGACAAGAGAAATTGCGTTGCTCCTTAGCCAAACAACAAACGCCGGTACGTCCATCTTCTGGTTGCGGGCAAATTGCACCACTTGTTTTTATACAAACATCTTTTCAAGACAAGATTTCTTGATGTTTTGCAGCTTTTCCAACTTACGTTGATGAAGGGTGATAAGGGTGTCGAGTTGCTTGAAAAAACGGCCTATTGCCTGCTGTTCAGTCATGCTAGGCACTAAAATGCTTCCTTGCAAGAAGTCATTAATAACCAATTCATTCATCATAGTGCCCGCTTTTGTCGAGTTTACAAGCACTTTTCTCATTATTGGTTCATAGTGAATGTAATATTTCCAAAAATTTATTGGCATCTCGTGCAACGGCCTCAAAGCACTAAATCTTGGTGACATAATTCCATCGCCCACATCATTTAGTACAAATCGGCCATACCGAAACTCCTTACTCGTGTGGCCCTCGAACGCAATATCTCCGGTTCTTAATCTTTTATAGTTTGCAAGTGAAGTATCTGCGGCACCATTGCCATCCGTCTTAAAAGACATTGTGGCAACAGAAAGTGTCTTCTGGTACGGAAGCAAATCGGTATTGCGCTCAGTTAGTTGAAAGTAGAGTTCTTTCAGCTTACGCTGTTCCCAAGGGTCAGTAAAACCCTTGAAGCGAATTTCCGGTACAGATGCCCCATTTGGGGGGAACATCTTGTTCAGCATGGACTTTTTGATATTCACTAGCTTCTCATACTTACGCTGATGAAGGGTGATAAGGGTATCAATTTTTCCAAAAAGCAAATGAATCTTTTCTTGTTCCCTTTTTGTCGGGAATTTAGCTGACACACTTTGAATATCGGCGTTGTGAAGATGAACAACAGATTTTCCCTGTGCAAGAGACGATAAATACTTGTGTGTTGCTCCACTCGAAATAGTTAGTGCGAGAAAGGCAGAATCATATTCAGCTGTCGGCGATACTATATTTAGGTCGCCGCCCAGTAGAATGCCGGGCTTAACCACAACAGATGCGATCGAAATATCTTCCGCCGTTTCACCAGAAGCAGGCACAATGACTTCTCCGCCCTTGCTATATACGCCTCCAGCTTTTTCTTTAACAAAGGTATCTACATCAAAAATACAGGTTTCATATTTTGTGTAAAGGCGACCATACAGGATTATCGGAGTGCCTTCTTCGCATAAATCGTTTTTGGAGTAGCCTACACCTTTAGAAAAAACTGCAATTTCACCCAGCTTACGCTGTTCCCAAGGGTCAGTAAAACCCTTAAACCGGAGGGCAGGGTTCTTCTCGTTATCCTGCATAATCATTCACCTCCCAGCAACTTTTTGAGTTCTGCAATGCCCTTCATGTCAAATTCATTTCCCTGCAGATCGTCCAGCAGCCCCAGCAATTCATGCTCGGTATCGGTGATCTGGCTCTCTACGTCCTCAAAGGTGGTTTCATATTTCTTGCAGACGGCATCCAGCTGCTTTACAAAATCGTCCAGAACGGCATCCGGCAGGCTGTTCAGATTTTCCATCAGGGGCAGGATCCACTTGCGATGCAGCAGGTCACGCACTTCTTCATCGGTCAGGTGCTCGATCACGCTCTTGGTGCGCTGGCGGAGTGCCGCACTGTCGTCCTTGACCTGCTTTTTCAGGGTCTTTTCCTCGGCAAACAGCGCGTCCACATCTTTCAGGATGCTCATGGTGGCAGGTTCTACCTCCCGCGCCTTGATGGCTTTTTTGACCTCAGCGGCAACAAAGGCGTCCTTTGCGTCATTCACAAAGTTCTGCTCCTTGTCCTCCTCGCTCAGTTCGTCCAGATGGCTTTCATATTCTCCGGCAATCTCGGAAAGTCTGGTTTCCTTTGCCCGCAGTGCTGCTACTTCCTCGTGCATTTTAACGCTCTGCACCAGCTCAAAGGGCAGCACATGACCCACCCAGCCGTCCTGTACCTCGGCATCCTTTTTCAGCACCATGTTGGGGTCTACCTGCTTGGTTGCGGCAAAACCCTCGGTCTGGATGATTTCAATGTCGATGGCAATTTTCTTCCAGTCGTCGTCCAAAAGCTGGTATGCTGCATAGCGGTCAACCAGTGGAATTCCTGCCAGCCGTGCAAAGATCTCCCGGCTCAGGCGTTCTTCCTCGCCGGCAGCATTCAGCTGCGTCATGCCGTCAATGAGTGCGGACTTCAAGTAGGCATCAAAGTCACCGAAAGCATTCTGGAAAGCGGTCTTGAACGCCACCACATCCGGGTGGGACAGAACAGCGTTCTTCAAATTGGCCACATTCAGACGGCAATAGGCTTCGTTGTCCGGGCTGAACAGAGCCGCTTTCAGGTGCGGGAATGCTGTCCAGTAGGCAGACAGGTCTTGCAGTTCGGCCTCGGGAATGCCGCCAAACATCGAAGCGTAAATGTCCCAGCTCTCAGCCTTTTCGGAAGAGTCCACATAGCGGGGGATGTTCAGGTTGTAATCGTTCTGAACGATCTCCGCACGGGATACTCTGCGTGCGAACTTTTCGATTTTCTCCGGGCGTTCCTTGTAAGCATCCACAATGCGTTTGATATCACAGGCACGCAGCTTGTTGTTTTTGCCGTCCTTCTCAAAGCCCTTAGACGCATCAATAATCAGAACGTTCGAATCCCGTTTATTCTTCCGCAGCACCATGATGATGGTGGGAATGCCTGTGCCGAAGAAAATATTGGCGGGCAGACCAATGATTGCATCAATGTTGTTGTGGTCAATCAGATTTTTGCGAATTGTACCTTCTTCACCGCCACGGAATAGAACACCGTGGGGCAGAACGATGGTCACAATGCCGTCATTGCGGATGTGATACAGGTCGTGCAGCAAAAAGGCGTAGTCTGCCTTGCCTTTGGGGGCAAGGCCGTAATCCGAAAAGCGCGGGTTGTTCTCTTTGTCGTTCGGATTCCACGCCTGCGAATATGGGGGATTTGATACCACCGCATCCACAAACAGCGGGTCGTAGGTGTTGACCGGGTCGTTTTCTTCAAAGTACGGCCAATCTTCCTCCAGCGTATCGCCGTTGCGCGTTACAATGTTGTCGGGCAGAATGCCGCGCATGACAAGGTTCATGCGGGTCAGGTTGTAGGTATTTTCCTTCAACTCCTGTGCGTAGTATTTGATGTTGTTGCCATTGCCCATATACCGTGCGGCACACTGACCAATGTTGATCAGCAGCGAGCCGGAACCGCTGGTGGGGTCGTAAATTTTGATTTCTTCCCGGTCTTTCAGGTGGTACGCCACGATTTCAGACATGAGCAGCGAAACTTCGTGCGGCGTGTAGAACTCGCCGGCCTTCTTGCCTGCGTTTGCTGCAAAGTTGCTGATCAGATATTCGTAGATAAAGCCGAGAACATCATAATCCTGCTTGCCGTCCATGGGAATGTCTTTGATGAGATAGATCAGGTCGCGAATGGCCTTTGTCCGCGCACCGGAGCTTTCACCCAGTTTGGACAGGCCGGTTTGCAGCGTAGCAAAGACACCGTCAAACACCTTTTTGTGGTGCGGGTCGATTAGTCGACTGAATGCCTGTAATGCCACCGTTACGTCGTCAGCCTTGAAGTCGCTGCCTTTGCTGATCCATGTGGAAAACAGATTTTCATAGGCGATAAAATAGCCGACATTCTTCCGAACGGTATCCAGCGTTTCGGCATCGTCTTCGGTCAAATCCGGCAGATATTCGTCTGTCCAGTCATTCTCTTTCAGCCATTTGACTTCCTTGTCCGACAGAAATTTATAAAACATGAAGCCCAGAATGTAATCCTTGTACTCGTTGGCTTCGATTTTAGAGCGCATCTTGTTGGCAGATTCCCAGATTTTCGATGCGAGTTGCTGCTTGTTCATGCTATTCCTCCCAGTGGCCTACAATAGGGCGTTTTTAGAATTTTTTAATCGGACAGCCCCTCCGATTTTATGCGTGTGTTCATTGAACCAATTATACAAAAGTGCCACCCGGTTTGCAATGCGAATGAAAAGTTTCTCAATCGCATTCGCAGAACCATAACCGTGGCAAGCAGAGCCTTTGTGCGCACAAAGGCTAAATTCGCACGCAGAATTAAAATTCTGCTGTGTTCATTCGCTTGTTGGGATGCAATCCCAATCCCTGTAATCATCACAATTCCGTGATGGCTGCGCATTCCTGCGGTGTGCTGAAAGAGCGTTTTGCAAAAAACGCGTAGCCTGCATCCATCGGATGTAGTTCAAGGGTTTGGGATTTCCCAACAAGCATTTTGCAACGCAAAATGGTCTTTGTATATACGAAGACACTGCTTGCTACGGCTATGAACGCCTTTTGAATTGCAAAATGATTTTTCAGTTGCTATACTGGGCTTATCAAAGTTTTTTCGGGAGGACGTCGCAGTGACCGCACAGACAATGCAAATCGGGAGCAGACCTTGCCGCATTTACGGCGAAGCCCATGCAGAATACCTACTGCTCCAAATGACCGGCG
>ENA-OQRB01001554-OQRB01001554.1-human-gut-metagenome-genome-assembly--contig:-NODE-1554-length-13012-cov-17.945203_pt1 | contig 13012 bp, 11 predicted proteins | sample MGYA00243235_ERZ505100 | MGnify/ENA primary metagenome ERZ505100 (study PRJEB26097, sample SAMN02712145) | human gut metagenome | biome: Gut microbiome | host: Homo sapiens | place: Denmark...
TCTCCACCAAAAAAGCACTGTACTTCGTAGGAAGTATGGTGCTTTTCTTTTTGCTGAAGCCGATTTTTGGAGGCTGCATTGCTTCGCCTGCACGGTTTTCAGGCTTTTTGCAGGCGGTCGAGTTACGCCCCCGCGATTCCGCGCTATGCAACAAAAGAGAGGCATCTTCGTCTGGGTACAGCACAGACGGAAACGCCTCTCTTTTCGTTTTTTAGACGGTATTATTCGTAGTCAATGGGCAGGGTGGGCAGGCCGTTGAGCTCCAGCCCGGCGGTGTGCCCGGCGATGTACTGGTAGTAGCCCTGGGCAGCGATCATTGCGCCGTTGTCGCCGCAGAACTTGAGCTCCGGCAGGTAGACTTTGGCACCCAGCTTCTGTGCGCCGTCGTTGACGAGCTGGCGCAGCCGGCCATTGGCTGCGACGCCGCCCGCCAGGCAGACCTGCTTCGCCCCGGTGTCGGCTGCGGCCAGGAGCAGCTTTTCGGCCAGGATGCCTGCGATGCGCTCCTGAAAGCTGGCGGCAAGGTCGGGCACGTTGACTTCCTCGCCCTTCATCTGGGCCTTGTTCACCTCGTTCAGCACGGCGGTCTTCAGGCCGGAGAAGCTGACGTTGTATTTGCCGTCCACATGGGGCACCGGCAGGCGGTAGGCCTTGGGGTCGCCGGTCTTAGCGGCGTTGGCAACGCTCGGCCCGCCGGGGTAGGGCAGACCCAGTGTTCGAGCCACCTTGTCAAAGGCTTCGCCCGCCGCATCGTCCACGGTGTGGCCGAGGATGTGGTAGTGGGTGTAGTCCTGCACTTCCACGATGTGGCTGTGGCCGCCGGAGGCCACCAGGCAGAGGAAGGGCGGCTTGAGTTCCGGATGGGTGAGGTAGAGCGCCGCGATGTGACCGCGCAGATGATGCACCGGTACCAGCGGCTTGTTGGCCGAGTAGGCCAGCCCTTTGGCGAAGTTCACGCCCACGAGCACGGCTCCGATGAGGCCGGGCGCAAAGGTGACGGCCACGGCGTCCACGTCGTCGATGGTCTTGCCGGCATCCAGCAGGGCCTTTTTCACGGTGGCGCTGATGAACTCGCAGTGGCGGCGGCTGGCAATTTCCGGCACGACGCCGCCATACAGCGCCTGTTCTTTTACGCTGGTGGAGATGACGTTGCTCAGCAGGTGCCGGCCATCCTCCACCAGGGCTGCGGCGGTCTCGTCGCAGGTGGATTCGATTCCTAAAACGATCATAGTATCAATGGGCCTCCAGCCAGTTTTTGCCGGTGTGCACGTCGGTGCTCAGGGGCACGGCGTACTGCACACAGCCTTCCATCTCTTCCCGCAGGATGGCGGCGGCCTTTTCGGCCTCGGCCTCCGGTGCCTCCACGATGAGTTCATCGTGGACGGTCAGAATGAGACGGCTCTCCATTTTCTCGTCCTGCAGACGCCGCCAGACCCGCACCATGGCCAGCTTGATGACGTCGGCAGCTGTGCCCTGAATGGGGGTGTTGCGGGCCATCCGCTCGCCGCTGGCCCGGATGTTCCGGTTGGCACTGGTCAGCTCCGGCAGGGCGCGGCGGCGTCCGAACAAGGTGGAGACGTAGCCGCATGCCCGCGCGTCGGCGATGGTCTTGTCCATGTAGCCGCTCACCTTGGGGAACGCGGCCAGATAATTTTTGAGGAAGGCGTCCGCCTCTTTGACGGAGACGCCGATGTCCTTCGAGAGGCTGTAAGCGCCCTTGCCGTACATGATGCCGAAGTTGATGGCCTTGGCCGAAGAGCGGATGCGGGGCGTGACGGCCTCCAACGGCAGGTTGTAGATCTTGGCGGCGGTGGAGCGGTGGATATCCTCTCCGCTGCGGAAGGCCTGCTGCATGTGTTCGTCGCCGGTGATGTGGGCGAGGATGCGCAGCTCGATCTGGCTGTAATCGGCATCCACCAGCACACAGCCGGGCTTTGCGATGAAGTAGGCCCGCAGCTGGCTGCCCAGCTCGGTGCGGATGGGGATGTTCTGCAGGTTGGGGTTGTCGGAGGAGAGACGGCCGGTGCGGGCTTCGGTCTGGTTGAAGCGGGTGTGGATGCGGCCATCCTCCGCGATGACCTTCAGCAGGCCCTCCACATAGGTGGAGTTTAGCTTCTGGTAGGCGCGGTACTGTAAAATGTCCTCGACCAGCGGGTAATCCCGCAGGGACTCCAGCGTCTCGGCGTCGGTAGACCAGCCGCGCTGGGTCTTTTTGCCGTGGGGCAGACCCATGGTATCGAAGAGCATCTCGCCCAGCTGCTTGGGGCTGTTGGGGTTGAAGCTGGTGCTGCCGGTCTCCATCTGGATTCGGGCCAGCACCTCCGAAAGTTCGCTGCGCATCCGCAGGCCGAACGCCTCAATGCCGTCCCGGTCCACCAGGATGCCGGTGCGGGTCATGTCGGCCAGCACCTGGGCCAGCGGGAACTCGATGTCATTGTACAGCGCATCCTCGTCCCGCGCGGTGATCTCGGCCTTCATCCGGGCAAAAAGGTCGGCCAGCGAACCGGCATCGGGCCAGGCCTCACAGGTGAATGCGACCTGTGCCTTGTAGCTTGTCAGCAGCTCGGAGACCTGATATTTCGAAGCCGAGGCGTCCAGCAGGTAGGCGGCCAGCTTGCCGTCCCACACGATGCTGCTGCCCCAGCCGCCGTGGGCCATGGCCAGCGCGTAGAGCGGGGCGGAGTCGAAGACGTCCAGCGTCACGGCGGGGTCATCCAACAGGCGGACCAGCGCGTCGTCCGACAGGGGATAGACGGTGGTGTCCTGCACCGCATACCAGGCTTCCGGCTGAAGCACGACGTTTTTCGTGCCCTGTTTGCCGGTCACTGCAGGGCGCGCGGCCAGCAGGTAATGCCCGGACGGCGTCAGGGGCAGGACGTCTACGGTGCCCTCCACGGCGGGCAGCGTCTCCGGGTCGGCCGCCGGGGCGACGCCGTCCAGCCCGAACCGGGGAATGAGGGAGTGGATCTCCAACTCCTGCAGGAGCTTCACAGCAGCGGCCTTGTTGCCCTCGCCCACCTTGTAAGCGCCCTCGGCGGTGTCGATGGGCGCATCGGTGCGGATGGTGCCCAGCAGATGGCTCAGCTCGGCATCGGCCTTGCATTCCAGCAGGTGCTCCCGCTGCTTGGGCTTGATGACCTTGTCGTCGATATTGGCATACACGTTTTCCAGTGTGCCGAACTTCTGCACCAGCGCGAGAGCGGTTTTTTCGCCGATGCCCCGCACACCGGGGATGTTGTCGGACGTGTCGCCCATCAGGCTCTTCACCTCGATGAGCTGCCGGGGCTGGATGCCATATTTTTCCTCAATGGCGGCCACATCCATGGCCACGGTCTTGCTGCGGCCCATGGCGGTGGTGGCAAGAAGGACCGTGGTGCTCTCGCTTACCAGCTGCAGGCTGTCGCGGTCTCCCGTGGCCAGAAAGCAGTCGTCTTTGCGGGCGTCGCAGGCTGCGGCCAGGGTGCCCAGGATGTCGTCGGCCTCCCAGCCCTCGGCCGTCACTTCCCGGTAGCCCAGGTCGGCCAGCAGCTCTTTCAGAACCGGCATCTGCTGCGCCAGCTCTTCGGGCATCCCATGGCGGGTGGCCTTGTAGCCATCGTACATCTTGTGGCGGAAGGTGGGGGCTTTGAGGTCGAACGCGACGGCGACCTCGTCCGGGTCGCACTCCTTGAGCAGGGAGAGCAGGATATTCAGAAAACCGTAAATGGCGTTGGTATAGCGGCCGTCCTTGGTGGTCAGCAGCTTGATGCCGAAAAAGGCACGGTTCGCGATGCTGTTGCCGTCAATGACCAGTAGACGCATAGGCTTTGATCCTCCGTAACATAATTTCACATCTTATAGTATAGCACAAAGCGGAGGATATCGGAGGATTTTTTGAAAATTTTTGATGTAGCCCCTCTTCGTACAACCTCTCAGTCGAGCCTGCGGCTCGCCAGCTCCCCTGGTAGGGGAGCCTCTGGCGAAGAGGGAAGGCTTTCGGTCCTGCCAAGGCCTCTCCGATCCGGAGAGGCAGCACCGAAGATGCCGGAGAGGGTCACGCCTCGATCCGGATCGCGCTCACCGGGCAGGTCTGGGCGGCGTCCACAGCCTGGGGCACTGCCTCGGCGGGGATCTCACCCAGAAGGGCCACGGCCAGGGTGCCCTCCATCGTGAATACCTCCGGGCAGAGCCCTGCACACTGGGTGCAGCCGATGCAGAGGTCCGGGTCAACGAATGCTTTCATGGAATGCTCCTCCTTCCAATTTGGGATGCTGCTAGTTTTCCCGCCGGGGCGTGGAAATATCCCTATGCTTTTCGGTGCAAGTATGGTACAATAGGCTGAGACTTTCCGGGAGGATGAAATGATGAACATTCAGATCTTCGGCACGAACAAGTGCTTCGATACCAAAAAGGCCCAGCGCTATTTCAAGGAGCGGGGCGTCCGGTTCCAGATGATCGACCTGAAGGAAAAAGGCATGAGCCGGGGCGAATTTGAGAACGTGGCCCGCGCGCTGGGCGGCTGGGAAAAGCTGGTGGACCCGGCGGCGAAGGACAAACAGACCCTTGCGCTGCTGGACGCTTTGGTGGACTGGCAGAAGGAGGACAAGCTGTTCGAGAACCAGCAGCTGTTCAAAACGCCCATCGTCCGCAACGGGCGGCAGGCCACCGTGGGCTATCAGCCCGATGTCTGGAAGAACTGGGAATAACACGCGCTTTCACAAAAAATCCACGCGCCGGATTTTGCACTTTGGGGCGAATCGTGGTATACTAAAACACAGTGTAGCCCCTACGATATCCAATTAGGAGACGAATAGAATATGAAAACCTATATGACCCCGGAAGAACATGCCCGGCTCCACCGCCGCCGCGCCCGGCAGGCACTGGGCCTGCTGGTGGCGGTGCTGGTGCTGGTGGGTGCCGTGACCGTGGTGCGCGCCGGTGTGCGCACCGTGGCAAACCTGTTCGACGATACCCAGCAGCGGCAGGAGTATGAGGACAAGCTCGAAGGCCTGGTCCTGTTCGACCCCGTTCCCTTTGACGGCATCGAGAACATCGACGATCTGACCCTGCGCGAAGCGGCGGTCTGGGGCTGCGTGTACAGCATCCAGGAGACCCAGGGCGGCTTCGACAACTACAACACCGACCCCGACACCGAGCAGCTGCTGCTTCCCTCGGTGGATGTGGACGCCTATCTGGCCAAGCTCGTGGGCCCCAGCTTCAAGATGACCCACAAGAGCTTTGAGATGGATGATATGACCGTCGAATTTGACGAGACGACCCAGTGCTACAAGATCCCGGTAACGGGCAGCGTGGGCACCTACCGCGCCACCGTCACCCGGCTGTTCAAGAAGGACGGTCTGCTCCATGTCACGGTGGGCTATATCCCCACCCAGAGCGCGGATGACAGCATCCTGAACGCAGCCTCCGATACGCCCACCAAGTATATGGACTATCTGTTCAGCCGCCAGAGCGGCAGCTGGTATCTGACCGGCCTGACCGACAGCGAGACCAAGCCCGAAAGCACCGCGTCGTCGGCTGCCGCTGAGCCGATGCCGCTGGCGGACAGCGAGGTGCAGGACGCCATCCTCGCCACAGCGGGTGACTCCGCTGCCGCCAGCGAAGCGGCTTCCGGGGAAGCAGCCCCCGCTTCGGAGCCGGCTGACAGCACCGCCGCCGAGAGCAGCGCAGCCGATGCCGGCAGCGCTGCCGCCAGTGAAGCAGCATCGCAGAGCGCGGCAGGGTAAGCACCAAAACCGAATGAGAGAACAACACCCCCGGTCCGGGACGCGGCAAACGTCTCAGGCTGGGGGTGTTGTTCATTTTTCGGAAATCTCAGCAGACCAAAGCCTCATCCGTTGGCCTTTTCATCCCATCCGCTGGACTTGACGATCTGCCCATCGGTGGTGCACCAGAGAGCCTCGACGCCATCGAGGTTCTCGACAATGGCCTGGCCTTCTTCCAGCGGCATGCAGAACAGGCCGGTGGTCAGGCAGTCGGCGACGCCGGAATCGGGGGCCAGCACACTCACGCCGTCAAAGTAGGCGGCGGGCCAGAGGGTGGCGGGGTCGATGAGGTGGTGGTAGCGCACACCATCGACAAGATAGTAGCGCTGATAGTCGCCGCTGGTGACGAGGGAGAGGTCACTCATTTTGACAGCGGCCACCGAGGAGGAGCTGCCGGTGTAGACGTCCGAAGCGTTCCACGGGTCTTCCACACCGCCGACCCACTGGGAGCCATCGGGCTTGGTGCCGATGGCCCGCAGGTTGCCGCCCACGCTGATGAGAGCGCTGGTCAGGCCGCGGGCCTCGGCAGCCTGAGCGACCATCTCCACGGCGTAGCCTTTGCCCACGCTGCCCACATCCAGAGACATCTCCGGGTCGGTCAGGTAGACCGTTCGGGCGTCGTCGTCGATGACGAGGTCATGGATGTCGCAGTGCTGGGCGGCAGCATCCAGCTCGTCCTGCGTGGGCAGCTGGTTGTTGCTGTCGTCGGTGTCGGCGAGGGCAGCTTCGCGGTAATTGTGCCAGATGTTGAGCACACTGCCCATGGCGATGTTCAGCTTGCCGTCGGTGGTGTCGTACATGGTCTGGGCCAGCTCCAGCATCCCCAGGATCTTGTCGTCCACGGTCACGGGGGCAAGGCCGGCGTTGTCGTTGATGGTCTTGACGTTGGTGATGCCATCGTAGTCGTTGTAGATGTCGTAGAGCTTGTGGTATTCCAGCAGGTCGGCGTGGAGTGCGTCCATCTGAGCGGCGAACTCCTCCTCGCTGTCGCAGTAGGCGATGACCTGGGTCACGGTGTCAAAGGCGTCATAGAACACGGTGGAGTAGCGCTGTGGGCCGTCGGCGGTGCTGCTGGAAGCGCCGGACGAAGCGGCACTGCCGCAGCCGGCCAGCAGGCTCAGGCAGAGCGCGGCAGACAGGAAAACAGACAGGATGCGTTTCATGCGTGGGCGGTCTCCTTTGCAGCGGTGAAGGCGGTGTGCTCCTCCTGCAGATGGGCCAGCAGGTCGCCGAAGACCCAGTTCTTGTTGGAGGGGGTCACGAGGGCTTTGAGCGGGATGTTCACCTGAGCCTGCTTCATGAGGTCGAGCAGGGTGTCCACGTCTTTGTCCTTGAAGTTGGCGAGGACAAGGGCCGACGGGTAGGCATTCGGGTCCAGCACCAGCGTGCGGGGCGCTTTGGTCTCCACCTCACCCAGCAGCTGGGCGACGGTCTTGCCTGCATCGGCGGGGGAGACGAGGAGAAGCTTCATGCCAAAGGCAGGGGCCATGCCCTCCAGGATGCCGCGGTCGGCGGCGGACAGATTCCAGCCCAGTGCCAGCGGGATGCCAGCGTTCTGGTTGCGTGCGATATGTGCTTTCATATAGAAACCTCTTTCAAAAAGATACCTTAGTATACCACAATTCCGGGCAAAGAAAAAGCGCTCTTGCGAAAAGAGCGCTTTTTCAAACCGTTCAGTTCATCTTTTTGCCGAAGAACTCGACCTCTTTGTTGATGAACTGCATCAGCTCATCGAACTGGTCGGGGGTCAGGCTCTGGGCACCGTCGCACTTGGCCTTGGCGGGGTTGTTGTGGACCTCGATCATCAGGCCGTCGGCCCCGGCTGCTACGGCAGCCTTAGCCAGCTCCGGCACCATCCAGGCGTGGCCGCAGGCATGGCTGGGGTCTACGATGACCGGCAGGTGGGTCATCTTGTGGAGCATGACCACACCGGCCAGGTCCAGCGTGTTGCGCATACTGGTCTCGAAGGTGCGGATGCCGCGCTCGCAGAGGATGACGTTCTCGTTGCCCTCGGCCATGATGTACTCGGCGCTCATCACGAACTCTTCCAGCGTGTTGGCGAGACCGCGCTTGAGCAGGACGGGCTTTTTCTGGCGGCCCACGGCCTTGAGCAGTTCAAAGTTCTGCATGTTGCGGGCACCGACCTGAATGAGGTCCACGTTCTCAAACAGGGGCAGATGCTCGGTGTTCATGATCTCGGTGACGATGGGGGCACCGGTGGCGCGGCGGGCCAACTTGAGCAGGTCCAGACCTTCGCTCCGCATTCCCTGGAAGGAGTACGGAGAGGTGCGGGGCTTGAACGCGCCGCCGCGCAGCAGAGAAGCACCGGCTTCCTTCACGCGCTGGGCGCAGTAGGTGATCTGCTCTTCGCTCTCGATGCTGCACGGGCCTGCGATGACCGCGAAATTGCCGCCGCCGATCTTCACGCCGTCCACGTCGATGACGCTGTCGTCCGGGTGGAACTTGCGGTTGGCCTTCTTGTAAGGCTCGGATACGCGGCGGCAGGTCTCGACGACGGGGTTGGCCAGCACCCAGCTCTCGGCAATGGCCTTGGTGTCGCCGATGAGGCCGAGGATGTGGGTGTCGCTGCCCTTGGAGTCGTTGATCTGCAGGCCCATGCCCTCCAGCTCGCGGCAGAATTCGTGGACCTGTGCGTCGGGGGCGTTCTGTTTTAGTACGATGATCATGGTGGTGTCTCCTTTACCTTCTCACACGGTTTTGGGAACGGCACAGGAGACCGGCTCCGTTGCCGCGGCTTGTTTCATCAAACTTCAGTTTCCTGAAGCGTGAGCTTATCATATCACTTCAGTTTCCTGAAGTCAAGAGGCTTTTTGATATTTTTTGGGAAAAGTGGTAGAATAGAACAAAACCCTCTCAGGCGCTGCGCGCCAGCTCCCCCAAAGGGGGAGCCCTTGGCAGGTCGGGCAGGCTTGAGCGGGGCGAATAAAGCTTTGGATCTCAGAACGTGCCGGGCTTCGCGACAGAGGCAAGCTGCTGCTGCCGATTTGGACAAGGCCCGACTGCATGGGAGCCAAAGGCGATAAGAAGATTCTTGCCTGATCTGCTGAAAAGCTCCCCTGTCGGGGGAGCTGTCGCCGTAGGCGACTGAGAGGGTAAGGATGTTATAGGGAGAACATGATTATGGGAAAAGAAGCAAAAACCAACGCGATGCGGATCCTGGAGCGGGCCAAGGTGGCCTATACGGCGCATGAGTATCCCCACGAGGAGGGCGTGGCCGTGGACGGCATCCATGTGGCCCAGAGCCTGGGCGAGGACCCGGCCTGCGTGTACAAGACACTGGTGACGCAGGGGGCCAGCCGGAATTATTTCGTCTTTGTCATCCCGGTGGCGGCGGAGCTGGACCTGAAGGCAGCGGCCCGCAGCGTGGGCGAAAAGAGCGTCGCCATGATCCATGTGGCCGACATCAACAAAGTCACCGGCTATGTGCGCGGCGGCTGCAGCCCGGTGGGCATGAAAAAGCAGTACACCACCGTGTTCGACGAGAGCGTCCTCGCGCAGGAGAAGGTCTATGTCTCCGGCGGCCGCATCGGCACACAGGTCTGCTGCGCACCGGCCGACCTCATCAAGGCGGCACGGGCCACGACGGCGCGGATTATTTTTTAAGGGTTCCTTTGTACAACCTCTCAGTCTCGCTTACGCTCGCCAGCTCTCCTGGTAGGAGAGCCTCTGGCGAGTCGGTAGCGGCTGTGCTGGACGAGCGAAGTTTTTTGCAATCGGGAACGGCTGGGCTCCGCTGTCGAGATTCACGGCAGCAATACAAATGTTGCTACCAATGAGGACAGGGTCCGCCGCCTTGCGCCTGATTGGGCCTGTGCGGACAGCAGGGCTGGCCCGGCCTGCCAAGGGCTCCCCTATCAGGGGAGCTGGCATCGCGAAGCGATGACTGAGAGGTTTGTCCCCCCTAAAATATATTCCACAAATAAGTCATACTTAAAAAGAAAATGAGTGTCGAAACTGCACAAAACTTTTGAAAGTTTTTTGGAGCAAGAGAACACAAGGGAGAATTTGCCCAAACACCCTTTGCAAAGCGGATTTTTTGCCGTAAACTGTATGTATCAGAAGGACGGTGCGGCGCAGAGCGCACCGTTCCAGAGGATGGAACAGGGAATCCCCGCAGAGAATTTGGAGGAATACGGAATGCTGGAACTGCTGCTTGGAACCATTCGCCGTCTGTGTGCGACTGGATACCAGGGCATCCGTGTAACCTCATGCGGGCGTGTTCTGCACAGACCGTAGGATCAAAAGGCCGTGGTGTAGCTGCATCACAGCCTTTTTTGTTTGCACGGAGTCTGGAAAGAGAGAAAGAGAGGCTCGGAAATATGATTCGTAAAGTTGCTGTGATCATGGGTTCGGACAGCGATTGGCCGGTGGTGAAGGGGGCCTGCGCCCAGCTCAAGGCGCTGGACATCCCGTTCGAGGCGCACATCCTGTCGGCGCACCGCACCCCGGCGGAGGCGGCAGAGTTTGCCCGGAACGCGAAGGCCAACGGCTTCGGCGTCATCCTGTGCGCCGCTGGCATGGCAGCCCATCTGGCCGGTGCCTTTGCAGCCAACACCACGCTGCCGGTCATCGGCATCCCGATGAAGGGCGGCGCGATGGACGGTCTGGACGCACTGCTGGCCACGGTGCAGATGCCAAGCGGCATCCCGGTGGCCACCGTGGCGCTGAACGGTGCCAAGAACGCCGCCTGGCTGGCGGCAGAGATCCTGGCCCTCAGCGACGATGCACTGGCCGGGAAGCTGGACGCTGAGCGCGCTGCCATGGCGCAGCAGATCGCGGCCAAGGAACAGAAACTTCAGAAAGAAATTGAGGAACTCTAATGTCTGATTTTGCATATCCGCTGCATGAAGAGTGCGGTGTGTTCGGCATCTATGACCGTGCCGGGACCGAGGATGTGGCAGCCGCAGCCTACTCGGCCCTGTACGCTTTGCAGCATCGCGGCCAGGAGAGCTGCGGCATCGCCGTCAACGACGATGGCGTCATCACCGGCCACCGGGACCTCGGCCTGGTGAACGAGGTGCTCACCCCGGCGGTGCTGGCGTCGGTGTCCAGCCCCACGGCCCACATGGCCACCGGCCATGTCCGCTATGCCACCGCCGGGAGCCGGGTGCGGGCCAACGCCCAGCCCATGATCGTCCGGCATGGCCGGGGCACGATGGCCCTGTGCCACAACGGCAACCTGACGAATGCGCTGGAGCTTCGCCGCCAGCTGGAAAACGAGGGTGCCATCTTCCACGGCTCCTCCGATACCGAGGTCATTTGCTACCTCGTCACCCGCAACCGGCTGCGGATGGGCAGCATCGAGACGGCCATCAGCAAGACGATGGATGTGCTGGAGGGTGCCTACAGCCTCGTCATCATGTCGGCCACCAAGCTCATCGCGGTGCGTGACCCGCGCGGCTACCGGCCTCTGTGCATCGGCACTTTGCCCGGCGGCGGCTACGTCTTCGCCAGCGAGAGCTGTGCGCTGGATGCGGCCGGTGCTTCGCTTCTGCGGGATGTGGAGCCCGGCGAGATCGTCGTGGCCGACACCCGCACCGGCGAGCTGCGCAGCATCAAGGATCATTGCGGCCGGAAGGACACCCAGATGTGCGTCTTCGAGTACATCTACTTCTCCCGCCCGGACAGCATCATCGAGGGCAGCTCGGTCCACGAGGCCCGCAAGCAGGCAGGCCGCTTCCTGGCGCAGGAGCACCCTGTGGAGGCCGATGTGGTCATCGGTGTGCCGGACTCCGGCCTCGACGCCGCCCTCGGCTACTCCGAGGAGAGCGGCATCCCCTATGGCATCGGCTTCATCAAGAACAAATACATTGGCCGCACCTTCATCCAGGGCAGCCAGAAGCAGCGCGAGAACAGTGTGCGCATCAAGCTGAACGTCGTGTCCAGCACCGTCAAGGGCAAGCGGGTCGTGCTGGTGGATGACTCCATCGTGCGCGGCACCACCTCTGCCCGCATCATCAAGCTGCTGCGGGACGCCGGTGCAGCGGAGGTCCACTTCCGCGTATCGGCCCCGCCCTTCAAATATCCCTGCTATTTCGGCACCGACATTCCGGACCAGAAGCTGCTGGTCGCCACCGGCCGCACCGTGGAGCAGATCAATGAGGTCATCGGCGCGGATACGCTGGGTTACCTGTCCACAGACCATGTGGTCCGGCTGGCAAAGAACGCTTCATGCGGCTTCTGCACCGCCTGCTTCACCGGCGAATATGCCGTCAAGCCCGACGAGGTGCTTTCGACCGATATTCATGAACGCCACCTGAACGACCGTCCCAAGGACGCAAAAAAGTTAGGAGAGTAAGACCATGGAAAAGAGCTATTCGGAAAGCTACGCAGCAGCCGGTGTGGATATCACCGCCGGTTATCGTTCCGTTGAACTGATGAAGCAGTATGTCGCCCGCACCATGAACGAGCACTGCATCGGCGGTCTGGGCGGCTTCGGCGGCCTGTTTGAGCTGGACTGCACCGGTTACAAGCACCCGGTCCTCATCTCCGGCACCGACGGCGTCGGCACCAAGCTGAAGCTGGCCATGCTCCTGAACAAGCATGACACCATCGGCATCGACTGCGTGGCCATGTGCGTCAACGACGTCATCTGCGCCGGTGCCAAGCCGCTGGTCTTCCTGGACTACATCGCCTGCGGCCGCAACATCCCGGAGAAGATCGCAGAGATCGTCAAGGGCGTGGCCGAGGGCTGCGTCCAGGCCGACTGCTCTCTGGTGGGCGGCGAGACGGCCGAGCATCCGGGCATGATGCCGGAGGACGAGTACGACCTGGCCGGTTTCACCGTGGGCGTCGTGGACAAGGAGAAGATCCTGAGCAACGAGACCATGAAGCCCGGCGATGTTATCCTGGCCCTGCCCTCCACGGGTGTGCACTCCAATGGCTTCTCGCTGGTACGCAAGATTTTTGATATCGACAACGACCCCGATGTCCTGAAGACGGCTCCCGCTGAGCTGGGCGGCAAGACGCTGGGCGAGGCCCTGCTGGCCCCCACCAAGATCTACGTCAAGCCGGTGCTCAAGGTGCTGGAAGAGGTGGATGTCAAGGGCATCTCCCACATCACCGGCGGCGGCTTCTATGAGAATATCCCCCGCAGCCTGAAGAAGGGCTGCTGCGCCCGCATCCGCAAGGCGGACGTCCGCACCCCGGCGCTCTTCCACCTGATGGAGAAGGTGGGCGGCATCTCCGAGCACGATATGTTCAACACCTTCAACATGGGCGTCGGCATG
>ENA-OQRB01001559-OQRB01001559.1-human-gut-metagenome-genome-assembly--contig:-NODE-1559-length-12976-cov-5.439207_pt1 | contig 12976 bp, 10 predicted proteins | sample MGYA00243235_ERZ505100 | MGnify/ENA primary metagenome ERZ505100 (study PRJEB26097, sample SAMN02712145) | human gut metagenome | biome: Gut microbiome | host: Homo sapiens | place: Denmark...
CAATGGGATATATATTCAAATAGATTTACTCTTTACCCTAATTTAATAGGCTTAGGCCTCCTGACCGTCAGCGAGCCTGGTTTCTTCTTCCGGGAATAATAGACCAAAAATCTTTCTTACTAATGGACCGGCGAAGCAGAGCTGCCAGAAGAATGCCATCGGGAAGTTGATTGCTGTGGTCTGGAACCAGACGGATATGAACTGGGTTCCCGCATTCTTGAAGAGCAGGGTTGCTGCAAGGCTCATAAGTGGACACATTCCGATGATGGATACTACGGAAATGGCGATCACCAGGTGAAAGTTATTATCTCTTTCCAGATTAACAATGGAAAATGCTTTTTTCTTTGCAAATGGTCCGATCAGGAAAAAATCAAGGATGAATGCAATTGGTCCCATAATGACCAGCTCGTGGAATGCATTTAAAAATACCTGGTTGTTCATTCCTCCTACGTTGAGAGCAATGTTGTAACAGATCATGGTATAAACCATCACGAACACCATGATAATTGTGAAAATAACGTCTTGAAATTTGTTTTTTGGCATAAAAATATCCTCCTTCATAATAAGCGTAACAGAAAATGTGTTGTTCGTTCATCATTCCGGAGGAATGTATCGTTTCCAATATAACCGAGATTCTATTCTTTTTTCTATATGGCATATGCCAGACAACGCCATATCAGCAAGATTTATAATACCTCAACTCTTTAAAAACAGTCAAGTATTTTTTTAAATACATTGAATCATTTTTATCTCTTTTTTCCAAATAAAGAACTCCATACCGTCAGGATCGCTCCTGCAAAAAGAGCCAGATCCGAGAGATTAAAAGTGATATCCGAGAGTTTCCTGTTCTTTGTTTTCAGAGACAGATAATCGACCACATAACCTCTTTTGAAACGGTCATAAGTATTACCAACTGCTCCGCCCAGCATCAGCGATGTTCCAAGCTTTGCCAGTTTGCGTCCCGGTTCTTTCCAAAGAAGGTGCTCCCAGAAAAACAGGATTCCAAGTGCTGCCGCCGACATGCCCTTTACCAGCTTTGGTCTGGAATCCAGATGATTCATCATCAGACCTTTGTTGTGGACTTTGCGGTAGATTCCTTTTCCTTTCCAAATCCGGCGTTCTTCCCCGTCTCTTACATTTTCTTCAGTATATTTTTTAATTCCAAGATCGCCCCCGGCAACAAAAGCTCCGGTTAAAATGCTCAGGATTTCCATAATTATTCTCCTTTGATTCGCGCGATTTCCTGCTCACATACCTCTGTCTGTTCTTCACGCTTTTCGATTGCTTCGCAGAGTGCGATAAAATCGGTATCTACCACTTCCCCCTGTTTGAAACGCTCATATACCAATCGTCCGATCTCTGTCATATCCCGCTCGCTGTCTCGCTTCAGACCATAGATCTCATTTTTCTTTTTCTGAATATCGATCGTATCTCCTGCCTTCTTTCCAAGATCATCCACGGTATCTGAAATCCGCTTTCCTATTGTATCAAAAAAATCACTCATTTACTTTTTCCCCTTTCGCATCTGCGTATTTTTCAGAACCGCCTGATCTGCTCAAAAGTACGGTAAAGGTTCAATGCTCCATATCCCCATTCCTGGTTCGGATAATTCATGTCTGTCTTCCGTGAAGCTCCCAATATCAGCAGATTCTTCATCTGTGATGCATCCAGATTCACTCCATGCCTATCCAGCCACTCCATAAAAAGTGCCAGTGCTCCGGAAGTGATCCCAACTGCTATACTGGAACCAGATCTTGCAACAAACTGCCCCCTTAAATTGATCCCTGTCACATTGATCCCCGGCGCAGCAAAATCCGGTTTGATTCTGTTATCTCTAGTATAACCTCTTCCCGAACTGACTGCAATGCTATTTTCCTTTCCATTATAGTACGCTGCACAGACCACCGCCCCGGTATCCCCTGGTTCCATCACCGTATATTCCGGATTTGCACGGATAAAATAGACATTTCCCGTCAGAAACTCTTCCATTGGAAGCCAGATATGAAAGATTCCATTCCCCAGCTCCAGTGTTTCCGGTATAATCTTCCAGATTCCGCTTCCCGGTCTGTCAAACTGAAAAAATGCCAGCTGCGCCCCGGTCGTCTCTACTAAAACCCGGTAATTAAATATTACCCTGGTCTGCTCGAATACAAACACATACTCTCCTATTCCCCGTTTGAGCGAGATCGGTCCTACTGTCTGTCCTGTTGGAGATACGATAGAAAGAGCCAGAAGATTCGGAAGTTCTGTCCATAGTTCCATCACAAAACCTCTGGTATTATTCCCTACATTAATCTCGACCGGCAGATTATTTTCCTGTTCCAGAATTCCCAGATAATGATGCCTTTTATCTGCCTCGTTGCCACTTCCGGTCACAATCCCGATTCCTTCGCTCGCCGCTACATTTTGCAGATACTCTGACAGGATTGAATATCCTCCATGTCCTCCAAAGCTTGTTCCAACTGCCAGACAGATCACCAATGGTCTTTTCAGCTCTTCTTGTACCTTCTGCAGATAAAAAACCGCCGCTACCAGATCATTTTCCTGATAGCATCCGGCATCCCGGTCTACAAAATAGTACTCCCGTAAATATTCTTTTGCCTCTTTCAGCTTCACGATCACCATCTCTGCCTCCGGCGCTGCCCCGATAAACAGATTCTCCGGATTTGCCCCTCCGCATGCCACACTTGCAACAAAAGTGCCATGTCCGTCCGTATCAAATGACGGAACGGTTTCCTTGGGATTCTCACTTAGGATTGCCTGATTGATTTGTTCCTTCGTATATTCACTTCCATATCCGATTTCCCGTGGCGCTGTTCCACTTTGTTCTTCCTGATCCCAGATTCGCTGGATCCTGGTCGAACCATCCAGATTCCGGAAAATGGGATCCAGATAGTTGATCCCAGTATCAATGATCCCAACCAGAACTCCTTCACCACTCAGTTCCAGACCAGGTATATTCTGAACCGCAGCAATTCCCGCCTGCTGGATTGCTGCCATATCCAGTGTTGTATAACACTTCGGAACCATTGTATAAGGATAATCGGCAAGTGACTTTTTTCTGTCTTCACTCTGGTCAATATAAAAAAGCTCAAAACCGTATTTCAACGGTATCCGGCATCCGTTTTCCAAAGGAAAGTTTTTCCCAAGAGCACCGGTATCCCTCATCATAAAATCCCTGTATTCTTCTGACAGGATCTTTTCTTTACATTCTTCCTGTAGCATAAAAATCCCTCATATACTTTCTTTTGGAAAATATATGAGGGATTTTTCTTTCTTATACTATGATACTGGACGGTTACACATTTTGCACTCCATATCCATTCTTTATTCGGTACGTTTCTTTTCAATATCCTCGTAGAAGGAAGTCACTTCTTTTCCTTTTTCCAGGGTACTTACATTCGGACCGCTCTTGAATACGATCTTCAGAAGAATTGGTGTGATGATCGTTGTGATCACTACCACGATGATAACCGGTCCGAGGAAATTACCGCCCATCATACCGAGTGCTTCTCCCTTGCTGGCAACGATCAGCGCAACCTCACCACGGGAGATCATTCCGACACCGATTCGTGCACACTGATAATTCTTATATCCACACATCTTCGCACCAAGGGCACAGCCAACGATCTTTGTCAGGATCGCAACAATGGTAAGAGCCACTGCAAAGCCTACAATTGCAGCACTCATCTTCGGAAGTTCTACCTTCAGCCCGATACTTGCGAAAAATACCGGTGAAAGCAGCATATAAGACATGGTATCAAATTTCTTCAACACGAAATCAGATTTACTTGTATTGGAAATGATCAGTCCGGCGATAAATGCACCGGTGATATCTGCAACACCGAAGAATTTCTCTGCCACATAAGCCATCAGCAGACAAAATACAAATGCCATGATTGCATGACGTCTGAGTCCCTTTTCCGCCTGATCTGTCCACTTTTTAAATATCTTGTAAAAGATCAGTCCGATCACACCTGCAAATGCGAAGAATGCAACGATCTTCAGTAATACAACTGAAATCTTTACTGATTCATCTGCCATACTTGTTACCAGTGTCAGTGCAATGATACCAAGCACGTCATCAATGATCGCAGCTCCAAGAATCGCATTTCCGGATTTGGTTTTTAATTTACCAAGTTCTTTTAATGTCTCTACCGTAATACTTACGGAAGTTGCTGTCAGGATAACACCGATAAAGATATTCTGCAAAAATACGCTGCAGGATGCATCGGATGCGATCACATCCGGACGGTTAAAGAACATTGCAGTCGCATAACCGCCGATCAGTGGAACGATAACACCTATCAGTGCAATAACGAAGGATGCTTTTCCACTTGCCTTCAATTCCTGTATATCAGTTTCCAGACCTGCACAAAACATCAGCACGATAACACCGATCTCTGCAACGTTATGTATAAAGCTTGTCTCTGTCAAAATCCCAAGCATCGCCGGTCCAAGAAGAACTCCTGCAAGAAGTGCCCCTACAACCTGTGGCATCTGTACCTTTCTGGTCGCAAGACCAAGTGCTTTAGTACAAAGTAAAATAATTGCAAGATCCAGTAAATACTTATAAGTCTCCATTCTCTCTCACTCCTGTTTATATCTTGTTTTTTTAGACACATTGTCTAATGTACACCTTTTAATACAATTTTTCAACAAAAAAATACCCGTAAATCTTAAATTTACGGATATTTCCCATTCTATTTTTGTATGATCGCCATGTTTTTTTGATATATGAAGGTTATTGTTATACTTAGTGATGCTCAAGCCTTGGTACAGACTGGCTTCTCAGCTCGATCAGCGGTCCTCCGGTTCCTTCGATATATGCCTCCGTGATCGTCACTTCCCCGATGCTGTCATCCTTCGGAATCTCATACATAATATCCAGCATGAATTCTTCAATGATCGCACGCAGTGCACGGGCTCCGGTATCCTTCTTCATTGCCTTTCTTGCGATCGCATGAAGTGCACCATCATCGAATTTCAGATTGACCTCATCCAGTGCCAGAAGCTTCTGATACTGCTTGAGGATCGCATTTTTCGGCTCTTTTAATATCTGAACCATCATCTCTTCATCCAGTCCCTGAAGCGTAAATACGATCGGGAGACGTCCCAGAAATTCCGGAATCATTCCGAAGTTACGCAGATCTTCTGTCGTCACCTTCTCCAGTATTTTCTTATCATGATCATATTTGTCTTTCAGATCCGCTCCAAACCCGATAGAAGAATTCTTCATCAGTCTTTCCTTGATGATCTGCTCAAGATCCGGGAACGCACCGCCACAGATAAAAAGGATATTCTTTGTATTAACTGTAGTGAGCGGAACCATCGCATTCTTACTGTTGGCTCCTACCGGCACTTCCACTTCGCTGCCTTCTAACAGCTTTAACATTCCCTGCTGTACGGATTCTCCGCTGACATCTCTCTGGCTGGTATTCTTCTTCTTCGCAATCTTGTCGATCTCATCGATAAAGATAATTCCCTGTTCCGCCTTATCTACGTCGTTGTCCGCAGCTGCAAGGAGCTTTGATACTACACTTTCAATATCATCCCCTATGTAGCCGGCCTCGGTAAGAGAGGTCGCATCTGTAATTGCAAGCGGCACATCCAAAAGTTTTGCCAGTGTCTTTACCAGATACGTCTTTCCAGAGCCGGTAGGTCCGATCATCAGCATATTGGATTTCTCGATTTCAATCTCATCCATTGTATCCGTTGCCACTCTTTTATAATGATTGTATACAGCAACCGACATTACCTTCTTGGCGTATTCCTGTCCTACTACATATTCATCCAGTTTCGCTTTGATCTTATGCGGAGCAGGAATATCCTTGATATTCAGGATCGGTTCTTTTTCTTCTTCCGGCTTTTTCTTTTTCACACGCTGGCTCTTCGGGATCTGTGCATCCATGTCTCCAAATCCCATCATCGGTCCCATGTTCATAAACTGGCTGTAATCCATCCCGCCAAAATTCATATTGTTCATTGCATCAAAGCTTTTTTGCATACAGTCCGGACACACGCAGATATTGTTCGGAAGATCGATCATCTTTCCGGTCACACTCTCCGGTCTGTGACAGATGAAGCAGACCTTTTCATAGCGATCTTCGTTATTTTCTTTTTTGTCTGTATTTTCTACCTCACCGGTTACTTTCTCAACTGTCTTGTCCTTCTGGTCATTTTCTGCCATTGGCTGGTCCTCCTTTTTTCGGTCGTATTCAGACAGATTCCTCTGTCCTTCTTATTCGATTTCCACCCCTGCAAGTTCTATAAACTCTTCCTCTGAAATGATCGGCACTCCAAGTTCTTTCGCCTTTCTGTTCTTGGAAGAAGCAGACTCTACATCATTGTTGATCAGATAATTTGTCTTCTTCGTTACAGATCCGGTCACTTTTCCACCCATCTTCTCAACCAGTTCTTTTACCTCATTCCGGTTTGCAAAATGATTCACGCTGCCAGTGATAACGAAACTCATACCTGCAAATTTCTGTTCCTCTGCCATCTCTTCCGGCTGGATCTCCAGTTCTCCGAGAAGGAGCTTAAATTCCTTTTTTCTTTCCTCTGATATAAAATATTTTACAAATGCCGCCGCAAGCACCGGACCTACCCCCTGGATATCACTCAGTTCTTCTTCAGATGCTCCTGTCATTTTTTCCACATCATTTTTAAAATGGCGGCAGATCAGTTTTGCATTTGCGAGACCGATTCCTGCAATCCCAAGTCCATATACCACTTTAGCAAGTGTTGTGCTTCTCGCCTTATCCACGCTTGCGATCAGGTTCGCATAGGATTTTTCTCCAAAGCCTTCCATCGTCTGAATTTCTTCCTGATAGAAATCCAGATGGAAGATATCTCTGTATTTGTGAATGAATCCTCTCGCAATAAATTTCTCCAGTGTCGCCTCAGAAAGCCCGTCAATATTGAGTGCATCCCTGCTGACAAACAATGCAAAGGATTTGATTCTTTTTGCCTGACACATCGGATTTGTGCAATACAACGACTTTGCATCATTCATCTGACGGATCTCCGTAGCTCCACCACAAACCGGACAGACTTTCGGGATCTCAATATTATCACTGCCGGTCAGATTCTTTGCAATCTGCGGAATGATCATATTCGCCTTATAGACTTCGATCGTATCCCCGATTCCCAGATGCAGCTCCTCCATAATACTTAAATTGTGTACACTTGCACGGCTTACCGTTGTTCCTTCCAGCTCTACCGGTTCAAAGATTGCTACCGGATTAATAAGCCCTGTTCTTGATGGACTCCATTCAATCTCCAGAAGGTGCGTCTCGCGGATCTCATCTGCCCATTTGAAAGCAAAAGAATCACGTGGGAATTTTGCCGTTCTCCCAAGCGACTGCCCATACGCAATGTCATCATATACAAGAACCAGACCATCTGACGGAAAATCATTTTCTACGATCTTTTCTGCAAAAAATGCAACCTTCTCATCCAGTTCTTCCCTTGTCACCAGATAATGCTCCACCACATCAAATCCCTGATATTCCAGCCAGTCAAGCTGTTCTTTTCTGGAATTGTGGAAATCCACATTTTCTGCACGTACCAGGGTAAATGCATAGAATTTTACGTTTCTCTGTGCCGTGATCTTGTTGTTCAGCTGGCGGACAGAACCACTGCACAGATTCCGTGGATTTTTATATTTTGCATCCACGTCATCAATTTCTTCATTGATCCGCTCAAAATCTTTGTAACCGATCACCGCTTCCCCTCGCAGGATCAGTTCCCCTTTATACGGAATATGAAGCGGCACGTTTTTAAATACTTTCGCATTGTTGGTAATGACCTCACCGACTTCCCCATTTCCTCTTGTAACTGCCTTAAAAAGTTCGCCGTCACGATAGGTCAGAACGATCGTCAGACCATCCATCTTCCATGAGATCACAGCCATCTGGTCTCCGACAAATTCCTTCAGCCTTGCCACTTCTTTTGTCTTGTCAAGAGAAAGCATCGGTGACTCATGACGTTCTTTCGGAAGCTCACTTAATACTTCATATCCTACATTCACCGTCGGACTGGAAGCCATAACGGTTCCCAGCTCTTCTTCCAGATCTTTCAGTTCATCATACAGCGCATCATACTCATAATTGCTCATAATTTCCTGCGCATCCTGATAATAAGCTTTTCCGGCTTTATTCAGAAGCTCTACCAGCTCCTGCATCCTTTTCATCTTATCCATATCCAAATCCACACTTTTAATTATTGTTCCACGGTGTCGGCTCTGACTTTGAATCCCTGATCAGCTCATAGAGTTCGTTCAGTTCCTGATCCGTAACCTTCCGGTATTCTCCCGGCTTTAAATTACCAAGTTCGATATTCATGATCCGCACTCTCCGCAGCTCCTTTACCTCGTAGCCAAGTGCCTCACACATCCGGCGGATCTGCCGGTTGAGTCCCTGTGTCAGAATGATCTTAAATTTATATTTTCCAAGCTTTTCTACCTGGCATGGTCTTGTGACAGTATCCAGGATCGGGACACCGCCTGCCATCTCCTTGAGAAATTCATCTGTCACGGGCTTATCAACTGTAACTTTATATTCTTTTTCATGTTTATTTGCCGCACGCATCATCCGGTTGATAATGTCGCCGTTGTTCGTCATCAGAAGCAGCCCTTCCGAATCCTTATCCAGACGTCCTACATAAGTAATCCGTACCGGATAGTTAAGAAAACGTACAATACTGTCTCTCTCCCGTCTTTCCTCAGTACAGACAATTCCACGCGGCTTATTGACCGCAAGCACGATCATCTCTTCCTGTCTGGATACCTGCTTTTTCCCAATCCGGACAACCTGCCACGGCTCTACCTTCATTCCGGTCTCTGCACGCACACCGTCAACCGTCACCTGTCCGGCTGCTATCAGTTTGTCCGCTTCCCTTCTGGAACATACACCAGCTTCACTTAAATATTTGTTCAGCCGGACCGGTCCTTTATTTTCCGTGTCCAGAAACTGCTTTTCTATTTTATTTGCCATGTTTTTCTCCTGTTAATTCTCATCCAGTACCCCCGCCAGCATCCGGTCTTCAAAGAATGTATTGGCATTATACAGGAACAGCACATCATCAAACTGTTTATCTGACATCACAGAACTTAATTTACCGGTATAATAACGAGGGTCGATCACAACGATTTCCCGGTAATACGGAGCCAGAAGCGGAAGAAAACAGTTTGCATATGAATCTTTGAACACCAGAAGTCTGCGTTTTTCTGTCTGTGTTGACTGGATATCGATCATTGCATGATTTCCACCGAAGAATACGGAATATTGATCTCTCTCATCCAGTTTGGATGAATCATACATAGAAGCACTCTTTTTCTGTTCTTCCACATAATTGACTGCAACCTGTGGTGCATCCGCACTCTTTGGCAGATAAATATAGATTGGTTCCTTATAATCTGTCTCATATCCACTCTTTGCGGATAACGTTCCGTTAAAAGAATCCGATACCGCATAGGCTTTCATCTTAATTTCTTCACTCTTATCCAGTCCAAGCTGCGTCTTTGCTCCCTGGAATGCATACCATGCACCAAGAGAAGTCCAGTGATGATCCGTGTGATAATAAATTGCTTCATCCTTGTGAGCATCCAGTACTTTTTCTGCATCGATCCAGTCATAAGAATCTCCAAGTTCTGCCTTTACACGGCTGATCTGTCTGCTCTGACTGGCAGTCACCGCAAATGCCGGAAGCTTGTCCTCCATAACATTTGCCGCATTTGGGACCAGCATCATATGCATCTGGATATCCGGATAACGCTCTTTAAAATTCTTCATTGCATCCAGATTCTCTTTCAGATCACTTTCATCTGCCACAGCAACATCTTCCATCAGATAATGATCCTTTCCTTTGAAAACACCACCTTCTTCTGTCCTCCCCGCCACACTGTCCGCAAATGTCTTGATTCTTACCCAGGTATCTCTTCCTGCAAACTGATCCGATACATACTCCTCGTACTGCTCCATAAACCTTCCGGAAGCAATTCCGGAAAGAGAAATTTCCGGTTTCTGCGCCAGCATACGCATTTCTTTTTCTGACATCTGCCTGTCTTTATGCATAAGGTTTACTCCGCAGCTGAGAATAAGGACTCCCAGAAATAAAAACGCACATACTGCCTGGATCTGTTTTTTCCCTCCTGGCAGAAAATACTTTGTTCTGTTTTTTTGTTTATTATTCTTTCTTTCTACCATTGTCTTTCCTTAAAATCTAAAATATAAAAATGGATTGTAACTTTCTGTCACCAGATATGCCACACACAGCACAAACAGTCCTGTCATCAGGCAGCCTGCCAGAACCGTATGCGGTCTTTCCTCATTAAATACCAGCCGCTTTCCGAGCAGATGCATAAACGGTGTACTTCCTATGATCCCTGCCACCCAGAAGAGCCAGTTTCGCATGATCAGGTACAATGCCTGGCTGTCCATAAATCCGGTTGCACCCTGTCCGAACATATTGCCGATCCAGGTAAGTGCGCTTCCGAGTGTCGGGCTGAAGAACAGTACCCAGCCGAGCATGACCAGAATCATTGTGTAAAGTGTCTGGACTGCCTCCGGCAGCTTTGCAAGTATTTTTCCTGTAAAATATTTTTCAGTAATGAGGATCACTCCGTAGAAGAGCCCCCATACTACAAAGTTCCAGCTTGCCCCATGCCAGAGACCGGTCAGGAACCATACGATCAGAAGATTCAGTAAATGCCGCGGAACCGTTACCCTGTTTCCTCCAAGCGGAATATACACATACTCGCGGAACCATGATCCCAGCGAAATATGCCATCTTCTCCAGAACTCGGTAACACTTTTGGAAATATACGGATAATTGAAGTTCTGCATAAACTCAAATCCGAACATCTTTCCAAGTCCGACTGCCATGTCCGAATAACCGCTGAAATCGAAATAAATCTGGAAAGTGTAGGCAAGACATCCAAGCCATGCAGTCACTACTGACATTCCATCCATCGCCGCGATATTTTCATAAATCGAACCAATCGTATTCGCCAAAAGCACCTTCTTTGCCAGTCCCATCACAAAGAACCAGGCACCGTATCCAAACTTCGTCAGTGATTCCTTTCTTTCACGCAGTTGTCTCTCCACATCTGCATACTGTACGATCGGACCTGCGATCAGCTGTGGGAACATTGTAACATAGGTTCCGAAATCAATCAGATTTACCTGTACGTCTACATTTCCCCTATATACATCAATGATGTAAGACAATGTCTGGAAAGTATAGAAAGAAATTCCGATTGGGAGCTCCAGTTTTCTATATGGAATATAAAACGGAAGGATCGCATTTAAATTTGTCACGATAAATCCGTAATATTTGAAAAATCCAAGAATAAACAGGTTTACAACGATCGTAAAGATCAGACTGCGCACCTGCGATTTTCTTCCTGCTTTTAATGCAATGTCCATTCCGCAAAAATAATTGAACAGAATGGAAATCAGCATCAGGAAGATATAGACCGGCTCTCCCCACGCATAAAATATGAGGGAAGCGATCAAAAGTACCACATTTTTTACCTTACGCGGCACCAAATAATATACCAACAGTGTAATTGGCAAAAATGTAAACAAAAATACCAGACTACTAAATAACATAACTTTTTCGTTTCCTTTTATCTACTTCAGGCTCTTTGTAAACGCCTTTTCTACAGTTTCAGCTTTTGGTGAAATAACAAAAAGCACGTATGTACCTTTCGTCTTAATGATCGAAGCATCCAGAAGCTTTACCTGCTCGGCCCCATATCCTTCAAAATTATCGAGCTGTGTCTTTTTTCGCTGTTCTGCGGCTTTCTCAACTGCCTCTGCCTCATTCTCGTCCTTTGTTTTCACCAGAAGGAGCTCGTTGACTCCCATTGTTTCATTCGTATAATACAGTGTTATATCTTCATAATCCTTTGGATTGATCCCATAGAATCTCTTGATCTCCTGGGTTCCGGCAAGTGTCATGTTCTTGTCATCTGCCGCATCCACAACCGCTTTCTGTACATCTGCAAACGGTGTATCGCTGTCTCCCTTAGACTGAAAGATCAGACCGATATAGATAAGCAAAATAATTACCATCCCAGCTCTGATATTACGCAGAACTGTAAATTCCCCTTTTTTCTTTGTCATATTCCGGCCACCTCCGCCATATGTTCTGCCCAGATTGGATAATACTCCGCCTTCATATGCTCGCCATCCTGCTCATAATACTCATCTTTTACGATCTCTGTATTATCGATAAATGTAATTCCTTCTTCATCACACATTGCTTTAAGTGCGGTATTATAATCCGGAATCTTGGCATAAACCGGCTCTTCTTCTTCTTTTTGAGTGGAAACTGGAAGAACACAGTTGATATAGAGCACTGCATCGGGCATCTGCTCACGCACATTTGCAAGTACCGCTTTGTATTTTTCAATAAATGCATCTGTATCTCCATCTGTTCCGGAAATGTCATTCAGTCCAAGTGCCAGAAAGAGGACTTCCGGCTTTAACTCTGCTGCTGTCCTGATCAGATCACCGGTCTGATCAAGGTGCATTCCTTTTTCCGCTACAACCTTAGAAGTATCAAGCACATCATATACGGTAAAACCGGTTGTGATCGAATCTCCGAGAATCACCGCATGTGCAAATTTTTCGGACAACGGACGGTTCTGCCAGTCCTCTGTCGCCTGTTTTTCTTCTTTCTCAATATTTGAAATTTTGGTCTCCACCTCAGATACATCTGCTTTTTCAAGCTTCTTGATTGCTTTTACTCCTGCTGATGTATTCACCTTATCTGTTCCAAGATGCGAAAGACCAATACTTACGATTACAGTCAGTACAACAACCGCTCCTGCAATTTCCATCAGAACTTTTTTTCTTCTTTCTTCTGCCTGATGTTCTTTCTCCATCGTTCTTTTCTTCATGCTATGCATCCTATCTTTTATTAAAATATGAGTTTCATTTTCATTGAATCATGTGATAAATACTCT
>ENA-OQRB01001562-OQRB01001562.1-human-gut-metagenome-genome-assembly--contig:-NODE-1562-length-12955-cov-13.425736_pt1 | contig 12955 bp, 7 predicted proteins | sample MGYA00243235_ERZ505100 | MGnify/ENA primary metagenome ERZ505100 (study PRJEB26097, sample SAMN02712145) | human gut metagenome | biome: Gut microbiome | host: Homo sapiens | place: Denmark...
GATGGCCTGGCCGAGCACGTGGCGGTGCTGCAGCGGCCACTTGTCGCCCACGATGGCCAGAACCCACTTGCGGGTGAGCTCCATCTCGTTGAGCACCTTCTCATTGAGGTCCTCGCGGTCGCCGAGGGCAAGGTACATCCTGGCGATGCGCTCATCCGTCTTGGCGATGGACATCTCGATGTTGTCGATGAAGGTGGAGAACAGCGGCCATTCCTCGTAAGCCTGACGCATGGTCTCCAGATCGCCGAACTTCTCGCATGCGGTGCCGAGACCGTACCAGGCGGCCAGGTTGATGCGGGCCTGGGCCCAGGAGAAGATCCACGGAATCGTGCGCAGGTCGTCGAGCGACTTGGCGCCGAGGCCACGCTTGGCCGGGCGGGAGCCGATCGGCAGCAGGCCGATTTCGGTCAGCGGCGTAACGATCGAGAACCACGGGGCAAAGCCGTCGGTGTTCAACAGGTCGAGGAAGCGGTTGTGCGCGGCCTCGTCGAGCTGAGCGGCCATGTCGGCATACTTCTCGGTCATCTCGGTGTTGCGCTTCTCCACGCTCGGCGCGGACTGCAGCAAGGTCGCCGCAGCCACGGACTCGACGTGGCGGATGGCCAGCACCGGGTTGCCGTAACGGGCGAAGATGACCTCGCCCTGCTCGGTGAGCTTGAAGCGGCACTTGACGGAACCGACCGGCTGGGCGAGCACCGCACGGTTGGCGGGGCCGCCGCCACGACCTACGGCGCCGCCACGGCCATGGAACAGGGTCAGATCGATGTCGTGCGACTCAGCCCATTTGGCGATGCGCTCCTGAGCGGAGTGCAGGGCCAGCGTGGCGGAGGTCGGGCCGGCGTCCTTCGAGGAGTCGGAGTAACCGAGCATGACCTCGAGCTTGTTGCCGGTGGCCTTCAGACGAGCCTGAACCTCGGGGATCTTGATCATTTCCTCGAGCACGTCCACCGAGTTCTGCAGATCCTCAAGCTGCTCGAACAGCGGGATCACGTCGATGGTGGGCACGTCCTCCGGGTGGGAGAAGGCCAAGCGGTTGAGCTCGTAGACATCCTTGATGTTCTGGGCACTCTTGGTGAAGGAGATGATGTAGCGGCGGGCGGCCTTGAGGCCGTTGCGCTTCTGGATGGCACCGAGGGCGCGGAAGGTGTCGAGCACCTCGTGCGTCATCGGCTGCAGTTCGCCGCGCTCGCCGTGCAGGCCGTGCTCGCGGATATCCGCAAGGGCGCGGGCGTGCACCACGGAGTGCTGACGGAACTCCATCTCCACCATGTGGAAGCCGAAGGTCTCGGTCTGCCAGATCAGATCCTGCAGCGGGCCGTAAGCGGAACGCTTGGCACCGGCGGCGGCCAGCGAACGCTGGACCACCTTGAGGTCGGCGAGGAAGTCGTCGCAGGAGTGGTACATGAGGTCGGCGTCGCGCTCGATGGTGTAGTGCAGACGGTCGGCCATCACCAGCATGACCGCGCGGTGCATCTCCTTGGTGGAGATCAGGGCGGCCTTGTCGGTCAGACGCTCGCTCATTTCCTTCTGGTGGCTCCAGAGGCTCTTGAGCTCGGCGCTCGGCAGCGTGGTCTCGGCTTCCATCGTGAGGTTGCGGCCCACGGTGCGGGTGGCTTGCTCAAGGGCGGCGATCACGTGATCGGAGAACTTGCGGGCCACGGCGCGGCTCACCTTGGCGGTGACGTTCGGGTTGCCGTCGCGGTCGGAACCGATCCAGCTGCCCGGGTGGAAGAACGCGGGGCAAGCGGGCTCGACGAGACCGGCCTTATCGCCCAGGACCCAGTCGTCGAAGCGACGGTAAACCTTGGGGATGGTGTTGAACAGCGTGTTGTCGAAGATGTCGAGAATCGTGTCCGCTTCCTCAACCGGGGTCGGCTTCTTCAGCGCGATTGGAGAAGTGCGGAACAGGGCGTCGATTTCGTTGTAGAGACGGCGCAGGCATTCCTTCTTATCCGAGCCGCCGAGGCGCTTGTACTCCTCAAGCAATTCGGAAACGCGGCGAATCTTGCCTTCCACGGCCTTACGACGGGCCTCAGTGGGGTGCGCCGTGAAGACGGGGTGGAATTCGAGCTGGTTGAGCAGTTCCTTGGCCTTGGCCGGGCCAGTCTCATTGATGAGCTGGTGGTAAGCGACGGTGAGCTCGTTGATCGGGTCGACCGCCTGGTCAACGGGCACGTTGTTCTCGCGCTCGTGGAGCACGGAAACGCGGTAGTTCTCCTCGGACAGGTTTGCCAGATGGAAATACGTGGCGAACGCGCGGGCCAGCAGCTGGGCGTCGTGCAACGTCATGTTGTCGATGACGTTCACGGCCTCCTTCAGGCCATCCTGGTCGGGGTTCGGATCCTTCAGCTCGGCGAAATGCTCGGCGCTGGCCTCCACCGCGTAATGACGCACGGTGTCGAACGTAGACAGCAGTTCGGGGTTGTATTCGCCCAGTACGTTACGCAGGATCTCAAGACACAGATCCATGTCGTACTTCAGGCTTTCGGGAAGATCATGCTCCTCCGGGCCCTTTCGGCCGGTCCCGGTAGTGACGATGGCGGCGTCAGCGGGAGTGATCTGTTCTTCAGGTGTTGCCATATAACCTCCTTTGCCGAATAACAGGTTGCTCGGTCTACTGGTCGTCTGCGGCTCCTCCGCAGTTGTTGAGACCAGTCGTTGCGAGCCCACAGCCCATATTCAACGTGGTTGTTGTGTGGGCAATAGTGTATCCCCGCGAAATCGCTTTTTACGTTACGAAGTCCATATAGTGCGCCAAGTTGTCCACCTATAGAGACCGAATATCAGACAGCATATGAGACACTGTCCGATTCGCGGAAGATTTGAGCGCCTTACGATTGCTGGCGGGGAAGGCAGGGAGTAGTAATGAAGGATGTGAGCGAACAGAAGAAAAAAAGTGCGCCCGAAGCGAAAGGCGCAACGGCTGTACGTAAATTCCACACCCACTCCATTCCGCTGGACATGGAAGATATTGCACGCGATTGGGAAAAACCGGTGGTGGACGCCGGTATCGCCGCCAAAGCCAGCGTGATTGTACGAGTCGGCATGTTGGACCTGGGAGCCGGCACCGGCTCCTTCCGCGTGCGTGAAATGATGCACCGCATCGCCTACCCGCTGGGCGTGCACGTACGCGCCGACGTGAACCTGACGGATATCGAGGCCACCTGCACGGATGGTCGTAACCGCATCACCGAAGTCGTGGATTTGCCGAGTACCGGCGTGAACACCGAACGTATCTGGCTGCTGGAACATTTCGCCGACTGGTTCTCCGTGAATCTCGGCAAGGGGTCGATGTATCACGTCGATTCGCAACTGTCCGATGGCGTGGTCAAGCATTTGGACGAACGTGACGCTTCGCAGTATTCGGCCGATCTGGCCAAGCGCCTGCGCGAACGTGCCAAGGTCGAGGCTGAGGCGGCCAACGGCAGCGTGGACGAGGCGCTGGATCTTGCGTCGAAAACCAAGGTACTCGTGACCTCCGTGGCCAAGTCCTTGGACGATGACAATGAAGAAGCCCACCGACTTTTGGCGGACAGCGCGGAAGTCACTCCGGTCGAAGACAAAGCGGCCGAAGAGAAGGCCTACGACGATGCCGAAGTGTTTACCGGTGACTCCAATGAGTCGGTTGAATCGGCGAACGCGGCGAATGCCGAGGCGGGCGCTGAGGGCGCGGCGGCGAACGCGGCGAACGGCGCAACCGCCGAAAGCCCTGCTGCAAGCAGTACGAAGCGCAAGAATCGCGTGCCCAAGGAATACGCCGAACACTTCAACGAGCGCTCCGACGAAGAGAAGGCCAAGGGCGGTATCACCGTGCGGCAGGCGCACGAGCGACTCGATCTGATTGAGCGCCGTAAGCCGCTGTACAAGCCGTGGTTCTCCGGTCTGGCCTCCGCCCTAGCCTGCGCGGCCTTCGTGTTCCTGCTCGGCGGCGGCCCATACGACATGATCGGTGCGTTCGTGGGCGCGGGCCTTGGCCAGTGGATGCGTCGCCGGCTGTTTGCATACCATCTGAACCAGTTCTTCGTCACCTTTGTGTGCGTGGCCGCGGCGGCGCTCGCCTGCACCGGCACCCTGCGACTCATCGGCATTTTCGACCCAGTCGCGCTCTCGCACGATACGGCCTACATCGGCGCCATGCTGTTCGTGATCCCCGGTTTCCCGCTCATCACCGGCGGACTCGACATGGCGAAAATCGACTTCCCCTCGGGCATCCAGCGCGTGGCGTACGTGCTGTGCATCATCCTGATGGCCACGCTGGCAGGCTGGGCCGTGGCCGTGATGGTGCACCTGCACCCGGAAGGCTTTGAGCCACTGGGGCTTGACCCGTGGGTCAACGGATTGCTGCGATTCGTGGCGGCGTTCGTCGGCGTGTGGGGCTTCTCCGTGCTGTTCAATTCGCCGCAGCGCATGTGCCTGACCGCCGCCCTGATCGGTGCGATCACGGACACGCTGCGCTTGGAATTGCAAGACTTCAACGTGGCACCCGAGATGGCTACCTTCATCGGCGCGTTCCTGGCGGGCATTCTGGCATCGGCGTGGCGTTCATCCGTGCGACGTGGCTGGCTACCGCCGCACCTCGGCTACCCGCGCATCTGCCTGACCGTGCCGTCGATCGTGATCATGGTGCCCGGTCTGTATATGTACCGTGCCATGTGGTACCTCGGCAGCTTCCAGACCATGAATGCGCTGGACTGGGCGTTCCGTGCGTTCATGGTGATTATCTGTCTGCCGATCGGTTTGGCGATGGCCCGCGTGGTGACCGACAAGTCCTGGCGCTACGACATCTGACCGTCATCTTGGCTCCCCTCAGGTGGGGAGCTCGGATAAAACAGCGTCTCAGTATGGAAACGGTGGAAGGTGCTTGAGCCCTTGTATCCACTACCATCAGGCGAAGTGCGTTGCGGCCGTATTCACGGCTGTGACGGTCTGTATGACGCCGCTCCGGCGTCAATCGCATATCAGCACGCATATCAGCACATAGTTCCTGCCATGGCGGTAGCCGCTTGGCGTCATGATTGGGGAGGGGTCGCAGTTGGCCAACGATTTCTGGATTCTGCTGGCCATGGTCATCTATTTTGCGGCCATGCTGTCCATCGGATTCATCTACTCCAAACGCTCCAACTCCTCCTCCAAGGAATACTTCGCGGGCGGGCGCGGCGTGGGGCCGTGGCTCACGGCCCTGAGCGCCGAAGCCTCCGACATGAGCGGATGGCTGCTGATGGGCCTGCCGGGCCTGGCCTACTTCACCGGCGCGGCCGACCCGATGTGGACCGCCATCGGCCTGGCGCTCGGCACCTATCTCAACTGGAAGCTTGTGGCCCGGCGACTGCGCCGCTACTCGGTAGTGGCCGGCGATGCCATCACCATTCCTGACTTCTTCGCCAAGCGTTTCCATGACAAGAAGGGCGTGGTCTCCACCATCGCGGCCGTGATCATCCTGGTGTTCTTCAGCGTGTACGTGGGCAGCTGCTTCGTGACCGTGGGCAAGCTGTTCGCCACGTTGTTCGGTTTCGACTACCACGTCATGATGATCATCGGCGCGGTGGTCGTGTTCGTCTACACCGTGGTGGGCGGCTACTTGTCCGTGGTGATGACCGACTTCATTCAAGGCATGCTCATGTTCTTCGCGCTCGCGGTGGTGTTCATCGGCACCGTGGCCAGCGCGGGCGGTGTCGACAACACCGTGGAATTCCTGCGTGCCATCCCCGGCTACCTGTCCGGCACGCAGGTGGCCGCGCCCAAGCTGGACCCGGCCACCGGCCAGCAGCTCGTCGAGGCGGGCAAGGCCGTGTTCGGCGCGCCCTCCGACTACGGCATCATCACCATCATCTCCATGCTGGCGTGGGGCCTGGGTTACTTCGGTATGCCGCAGGTGCTGGTGCGCTTCCTGTCCATCCGCAGCGTGGAAGAAGTGCGCAAGTCCCGAATCATCGCCACCTCCTGGTGCGTGATTTCGCTGGGTTGCGCGGTGTGCATCGGCTTGGTGGGGCGCGCGATGATGCCCACCGAACTGCTGACCTCCACCGATGCGGAAACCATCTTCATCGTGCTGGCGCAGACCCTGCTGCCGAGCTTCATGTGCGGCGTGGTGGTCTCCGGCATTTTCGCGGCCTCGATGAGCTCCAGCTCCTCGTATCTGATCATCGGCGCTTCGGCCATGGGCGAGAACATCTTCCGCGGGCTGCTGCACCGCAAGGCCACCGACAAGCAGGTCATGATCGTGGCCAGGGTCACGCTGGTGGTCATGTTCCTGTTCGGTATTCTGGTGGCATACGACCAGAACTCGTCGATCTTCCAGGTGGTGTCTTACGCGTGGGCCGGGCTTGGTGCCTCATTCGGCCCGTTGATGCTGTGCTCGCTATACTGGCGTCGCGCCAACAAGGCCGGCGCCGTGGCCGGCATGCTGTCCGGCACGGCGGCCGTGCTGATCTGGCACAACCTCGTCAAGCCCTTGGGCGGCGTATTCGCCATCTATGAGCTGCTGCCGGCGTTCATCATTTCGCTGCTGTTCATCGTGGTGGTTTCGTTGCTGACCGCCAAGCCGAACAAGCGCATGCTCTACGAATTCGACCACTACATGGACGATCCGCTGCCCGGCACCCTGCCGTCCGGCACCGTGCTCGTCGACGAGCCCATGGAAGCCATGGAGTCCGAGGTCCGCAGCGGCAAATGACACGTGCCTGCTGTGCGGTCGGCTCGTATGGCAGAGGAGTGGCTTTTTTGTGGTTCGGCAGGAACCATTGAGGCCAAAACGGACTTCGAGGGGCTGATTTGACGTTCTGGAGAGATCTACTTCCGTTTCAAGGGGCTGATGCCTGAGTAGACGCGGCTCCAAAACGGCGGAATGGCGTTGACGTAAGGGCATTGATACACGTGGTCTACCGGATGATCAGCCCCTTGAAACGGAAGTAGACCTCCGGCGGAGGCCAAATCAGCCCCTTGAAATGGGTTTTGAATACCGTAGCGCGGTGCGGACGGTGCGGACTGACTCTACCGGGCTTATTATTCCTGCGTCGTCGGAATAATTGGCAGCAGAGGCTCGAATTTCAGCCGTTTGTACAGTGGAATACGGCGTAGCTTTCGGACATCGCTAATTTGCTGGGTAGTTTGCCGCATCGTGAGCTGGACCGTTTTGCCCGTAACCTCCTGTATCCTTTCGGCAACTCTTCGGGCAAGGGCCTCTTCTCCCGCTTCGTCGCCAATATCTAATTTGGTGACTTGAATGTACTTCCAGCCAGCATCTTCGATCATCTGGCGGCGTCTCGCGTCATTCAGCCATTGCCCGGCATGATGAGAGCCTTCGTATTCGATACATATCTTGAATTCAGGGTATGCAAGATCGAGATATATGGGTCTGGTGTTGTTTCCTACGAATATTGGATAATTCACCTGCGGGCAATTCAGACCGTATTTCAAGAGAACCAAACGAGTTCGTGTTTCCATGGAGGAATCTGTGCCCGCGCGCGCCAAAAGTAGGGCGCGACGGCATTTGTTATACCCGCGGAACAAATACGAATTGGTGCCATTCTCTTTGTCGGCTCGCACCTGGGCCTCGGCCTCATCGAGATACAGAGAAAGGGCGTCGATGGTTGTTCTGCAGAGCCTTCGATCTCGTCGCATCATGGAATCAGCGAGAACGATGAGTTCTTCAAGTTCGAGATACGTGGAGAACATGGCCCATGTGCAAGCTGGTGAAGTGCATGTGAATTGTCCCTCGATTATGACCGTGTCTAGTGGAAAAGGCCATACAACCACTTTGACCCCCACAATGTGCCGTTTGTCATTGGCGTGTGGAACCGCAACAATGGTTGTAGTTGCAAGGCCTCTGTGTTTGCTTGATATGCGGGGTACTTCAATTGACAAAAGCTCCAACGCTGTTGTCAGGGCATAGGGTGGGCGCCATGCGCTTCGTCGTTGAACATCTGCGCACGTCTGCATTCGTTGGTACTTCTGCATTGTCAGCTCGGTCAATGCCGTTGAGCTACCCATGATGATCACCCCTTCGTGATGTTCGCTTTGTCCTCGCAGTGTAGAGTCCGGCTACCGGCCCTGTCTACCGCCCCAATTTTTCGGTGGATAAATGTGGATAAGTCGGTGGATAAACTATGGGTGTTCATCGCAGTTGCAGGCCATCCCGCAATTACATGGAACGTAGGGGTTTGCAGGCAGCCAGCGGGAATCGCCGTCGACGGCGCGATTCAACTTGGACGAATCTCCATGGCGTTCATGCAAAGGTGGCATGATGGCCGGTATGAGTAGCTTGGTGCGTATTGTCAATGCCGGTGTTCCGGGGTCTCAGGACCGCGTGGATGTGGTGCTTCGCGATGGGGTTGTTGCGTCTGTCGGCCCTGCTGGAACGGTCTCGGCTTCGGACAGCACGATGCAGACTAAGGCGCATACGACATCGTTGGAATACGCGACGAATGCCATTGCTTCTGGCAGCGTCTCAATCCCAACGTCGGCCGCCGCACCCGCCGACGAAACCACCATCGACGCCGACGGCCTGTGGGTTATTCCCGGCCTGTGGGACTGCCACACGCACTTCACGCAATGGGCTAAGACGCTGGGCCGACTGGACCTCATCAATGCCCGTTCCGCCGCCGAAGCGATGGACATGTTGCGCCGTCATCTGGATGAGCGCCGCGCCGCCGGCACGCTTGACCCAGATGCCTTCGTGGTGGGCATGCGATTCCGTCACTCGCTGTGGGCCGACGACGAGCAGCCCACACTGGCTGCAATTGACGCCGTGACCGGCGAACAGCCGGTGGCCCTCTCCAGCGCGGACATGCACTGCGGATGGGTGAATTCCGCCGCGGCCCGCAGGCTTGGCGTACATGTGGACGAATCCGGTCTGGTCGGTGAACTCGAATGGTTCAACGCCTACACCGCCTTCGACAAGGCGCCGGGCGCTGCTGAAGAGACTGACCGTCTGCTGCGCGAGGCCGAACAGGACGCCGCAAGCAAGGGCGTGGTGGGCATCCGCGATTATGAAATGGCCGAAAACATCGATACATGGATCAATCGTTTCGCGGCCGGCATTAACGGTTTGCGCGTGGACGCCGGTGTATACCCCGAGCGGTTGCGAGCCGCCATTGACGCGGGTTGGCATACCGGCAAGGAATTGCCGGGCAGCGCCGGGCTTGGCCATGTGGGCGCCATGAAGCTCATCTCGGACGGATCGCTCAACACCCGCTCCGCCTACTGCTCCACGCCGTATTCGGGCATCGAGCCGCTGACGTATGGCACGCTGAGCTACACGCCGCAGCAAATCGAAGACTATATGCGCCTAGCCACCGAGCATGGCTTCGACATTGCCTGCCACGCCATTGGCGACGAAGCGAACACCATTGCGCTCAACGCAGTCGCCGCCACGCACGCACATGGATCGATCGAGCATGCGCAGATGCTCAAACCCGTCGATATCCCGCGTTTCGCCGAGCTGGGGCTCACGGCCAGCATCCAGCCGCAGCACGCCATGGATGACCGCGACGTCATCACCCGTTTCTGGGCCAACCCGGCCGGCATCCCTTATCCGTTCAGGGCCCTCCACGACGCCGGTACCACGCTGCGCATGGGCTCGGATGCGCCCGTGGCCCCGCTGGACCCGTGGCTGGCCATTTCCGCCGCCGTGCTCGGCACCGAAAGCTCTGACCGCGAGCCGTTCCAGCCCGAGCAGTGCCTCGATGTGCATACCTCGCTGGCAGCCTCGACCGCCACTGGCCGTGACCGCCTTGCATCCGGCGACCCGGCCGATGTGGTGTTGCTGGACGCCGACCCATACGCCGCCGATACTCCGGAAGCCATGCGCGCTATGCCGCAACACGTCGTAATGACATTGCTGTGCGGGGAGCGTACGTATTGATGCAAGCCATCGGCATGAAGTGAACAGAGGTCCGTCTTGATAGCCGCGTTGCACGGAAAAACAAGAAATCCGCCCCTCGAAGTGAAGATAGGACACAGCAGACGCCGCAATACAAAAACGCCGTGTCAGTTGCCCAGTTGGGGCTGACACGGCGTCTTGCTACGAGCGGCGGGAAAATCAGTACTTCATGCCCATGGCCTCGCGCACCTGGTCGAGGGTCTCCTCGGCGATGGCGTTGGCGCGCTTGTTGCCGTCGTGCAGGATGTCACGAATGGAATCCATGTCCTTGGCCAGCTCGGCGCGGCGCTCGCGGTGCGGGGCCAGGAACTCGTTGACTGATTCGATGACGTATGCCTTGAGCGCGCCGGCGCCGGAATCACCGATCTCCTCGGCGATGTCCTTCGGGTCGCGGCCGGTCACCAGGCCGGCGGTGGTCAGCAGGGCGGAGACCTGCGGGCGGGCAACCGGGTCGAAGGTGATGCGGCGCTCGGAATCGGTCGGGCTCTTCTTGATGAGCTTGGCGGTTTCCTCGGCGGTGGCGCCCAGCATGATGGAGTTGCCGTACGACTTGCTCATCTTGCGGCCGTCGAGACCCGGAATCTCCGGTGCCTCAGACAGAATGGCGGCCGGCTCCGGGAACACCGGGTTCTTCTTGGCGTAACGCTCGTTGAAACGGCGGGCGATGGTGCGCGTGATTTCCACGTGCGGCAGGTTGTCCTTGCCGATCGGCACGACATTGGCCTTGCAGAAGAGGATGTCGCACGCCTGATGCACCGGGTAGGTGAGCAGCAGACCGGTCAGCGCGTGGCCGGACGCCTCCATCTCGGACTTCACGGTCGGGTTGCGGTGCAGCTCGGCCTCGGTGACCAAGGACAGGAACGGCAGCAGTAGCTGGTTCTCGGCCGGCACGGCGGAGTGGGTGAACATCATGGTCTTGTTCGGATCGATGCCGGCGGCCATGTAGTCGAGCACCAGGTTCAGCACGTTGTCTTGGATGTGCTCGGTGGTGTCGCGGTCGGTGATCACCTGGTAGTCGGCGATGATGATGTTCGTGTTGACGCCGCGCTCCTGCATGGCGACACGCTCACGGATCGAGCCGAAGTAGTGGCCGAGGTGCAGCCGGCCGGTCGGGCGGTCGCCGGTCAACATGGTGAAGGACGACGGCTTGGCCTCCAGCTTGGCGAGCGTTTCGTCCGAACGCTTTTTGGCCGCGAGGAAGCTCGCGCTCATCTCATTGCCTGCCGCTGTCAGTTGCTGCTCGTCGGTCATGCGAAAATCCTTTGAATATGCCCTAAATAAACGCTTTTTATGGTAAAAGTGTGAGCCGACAACGAACAAGCCACTATTAGTGGTACTCTCTATTGTTGATGAATCGAACAGCACAGTAATCGCAGGGGGTCAGATGGGCCGCGGACGTCAAAAAGCAAAACAGCAGAAAATTGCCCGAAAGCTCAAGTACCTGACCACCGATACCGACTACGATGAGCTGGCAAAAGAGCTGAGCGAGCAGGAGCCGGGAATGGGCTCTCCTGACCCGTTCGCCGACATCGATGACCAGTATGCGGACAAGGATGTGGATTCCGCTGCTGATGACCACGCTTCCGGTGCCGCCGAGGCAGCTCCCGCTACGCAGGAGGATGACCTCGACGAGTACGCCAAGTGGGCTGCCGAAGCCGCCGCAAAGGCGACCAGCGGCGAGTTCCCGGCCTCCGCGCCTGCCGCACCGAAGCCGGCCCCGCGCAAGCCGATTCCGATGCCCATGCCTTCCGCGCTCAAGCCCAAGAAGAGCTGAACGCCGGTCTTCTCGTAATAATCCCCTTGTGCTTGGTTGAGCACAAGGGGATTTGTGGTTATGGCTGATGGTGCCGCCGCTGGTGGCTTACTTACGCTTCGCGCCTCACAGCGGCAGCAGGTCGCTCAGGTCGTCGCGCTCGCCGACCGCGCTGATGTGGCCGGCGTCCTTTTCCTCTGCCCATGTGGTGATGCCGCAGGCCAGCCGCAGCCAGACTTCCGGGTCCAGCTCGATGACGTCCGGCGGGGTCAGGTTATGCGGGTCCGATTCCGGGCCGTCCAAGATTTTGACCGCCCCCCACGGCGCGACACGCACCTCCACGCCAGGGCCGGGTGCGCGCCGCTCCAGCAGAAACAGCGAGTAGCGCACGGCCATCGCCCACACCGGGCGTGGCAAGACAGGGGAGACGGTCAGACGATGTGGTGTGTTGTCCGCCAGCTCCCGGGCCGCGGCACGCCATTGCACCAGCGCGTCATGCCCGCGTTTCAGGTCTTTTTCAAGAATTACTGCCATGTATCCCATCATGGCACCGGAGCTGGAAGATCTTCCATAATGCAAACGATGGCATACGGTGTGATGCGGAATATCGGGGCATGTGCTACGCTCTAAATGAGAACGTATGCAAGAACGCTCCGCCATCGTCGTTACGGAGAGTTCATGCTTACGTTTGTGCGACGATACCTATCGCGCGGCATAATAAACACGGGCACTTATCCCGGAAGGAAAGTCAGAATGACCGAAATCACCGCACCGAAGTCTCCTGTCACGGCGGAACAATTCGCCGACGAGATTCGTGAACAACTGAAATACACTCAGAACGTCACCACCGAGCAGGCTACCCCTGCTGACGTGTATGTCGCCGCATCCAAGGCCGTGCGCAACCACCTTGCCGACTCCTGGTTCAAGACCCAGGCCGACACCGTGAACGGCAACACCAAGGCCGTCGGCTACCTGTCCGCAGAATTCCTGATGGGTAAGCAGCTGCGCAACGCGCTGCTCAACGCCGGTCTGACCGAGCAGTTCGACAAGGCCGTGGAAGCCCTCGGCTTCAAGGTCCAGGACGTCGTCGACGCCGAATACGAGCCGGGCCTCGGCAACGGCGGCCTCGGCCGTCTGGCCGCCTGCTTCATCGACTCCCTCGCCTCGCTGGGCGTGCCGGCCTTCGGCTACGGCATCCAGTACAAGTACGGCATCTTCAAGCAGGAGTTCGACAAGGACGGCAAGCAGGTCGAAACCCCGGACTACTGGCTGGCCAACGAAGAGCCGTGGGGCCACATCGACTACAACCGCGACCAGAAGGT
>ENA-OQRB01001587-OQRB01001587.1-human-gut-metagenome-genome-assembly--contig:-NODE-1587-length-12778-cov-10.830307_pt1 | contig 12778 bp, 10 predicted proteins | sample MGYA00243235_ERZ505100 | MGnify/ENA primary metagenome ERZ505100 (study PRJEB26097, sample SAMN02712145) | human gut metagenome | biome: Gut microbiome | host: Homo sapiens | place: Denmark...
TCGGCAAAATCGACTGACCTTTCTTTTTTACCCAACAATATCTTTAATTAAGGGAAACGGGACAGAGCCTGCCGGAAATTCCGATGCTGATGGAACTTGCCGACTTCTTCGACCTCTCGGTCGATGCGCTGCTCGGCTATCGGCTGCGCGCAAATGACCGCAAGAGCATCGTTGAACGCATGAAGCGTCTGCGCCGCGAGGACAATTATGATGAGGGCATTGCCGAGGCGGAAAAGGCGCTGCAAAAATTCCCGAACACCTTCAGTGTCGTCTACGAATGCTCCAAGCTTTTTGAGATGGCCGGTCTCAAGCGTCAGGACAAAAAGATGCAGAGTCGTTCGCTCGACCTGCTATCGCACGCGATTCGCCTGCTTTCACAAAACAGCGACCCGGAGATCAGTGAGATGTCGCTCCGGCTCGACATGGCGAACGTGCTGCTCGACATGGAGGACTGGGAACGCGCGCTCGCGCTCTTCAAAGAGAACAACGCCTGCGGCCTGCTCGACGATCAGATCGGCTGCCTGCTCGCGGGCGTGAAGGAGCGGCGCGAGGAGGGCGTGCCGTATCTTTCCATGGCATTGCTGCGCGCGGTCACTTCGCTCGTGCGCGTGTGCGACGGCTTTGCCAACGTGTATGAGGCGAGAGGAGACCTCCGATCGGCCATCGACATTTTGCAGTGGAAGCATTCGATGCTTACAGGTCTCAGAAAAGGAGATTCCGTCAGCGAGCTTGATAAGATCAGCGCGGCCTCGTACGCTGCGCTCGCGCGGCTTGAGTACAACAGCGGCGATTTGGACGGCGCGCGCGAAGCGCTCTCATACGCCAAGGCACTTGCCGCCGCTTACGACGCCTCTCCCAGCCACAGCGCAGAGAACGTCCGCTTCTATGAGGGCATGGAAACCGTCGGCATTTACAGCGATTTCAGCCGCAGCGCAGTGGATGCAGCGTTCCACGCCTTTATTGATGATGGCGGTACGAGTGAGCATGAATCCTTCTGGAAAAGCGTAACATAAGCAAGCACAGCCGAACCAGGAATCGACAAAAAGGGGACATTCTCTCGCATGAGAGAATATCCCCTTTTCATATTGGTTTTACTGTCGGCCGGGCACATCAGAACAGTGTCAGCTGGCTCGTTTCCGGCAATCCCGCAAACGCGCCCAGCGCGCGCAGCTGGTCGATATGCGTCTGCGACAGCTTGTTGCAGCAGAGGGAAAACTCCTCCACCGATGTAAAGTCCTTCCCCTTGCGCTTCTCGACCGTGTCGAGCGCTGCGGTCTCGCCGAGTCCGCGGACGGACGTGAACGGCGGCAGCAGGCCGTTTTCCGTGACGACGAACTTCGTCGCATCGCTGCGGTAGATATCGATGGGCTCAAAGTGGAAGCCGCGCAGGCAGAATTCGTAGCAGACTTCAAGCGTCGTCATCAAATCCTGTTCCACGGCGGTCGCGTCCTTGTTGTTTTCGATCTCGCGGATGCGGCGGCGCAGCGCGTCGGCGTCCTTGCAGCACTCGGCGGCGTCGAATGCCTTGGCGCGGATGGAGAAGAACGTCGCGTAGAACGCGAGCGGCTCGTGCACCTTGAACCACGCGATACGGAACGCCATCATAACGTATGCGACCGCGTGCGCTTTCGGGAAGAGGTAGCCGATCTTCGCAAGCGACTCGATGTACCACTCCGGCACGTCGTGCTTGCGCATCTCTTCGACCCACATCGGCCAGTCCCCCGCCTTGCCGCCCTTGACCTTCCCCTTTCGGACGGCCTCCATGATCTTAAAGCTCATCTTCGGGTCAAGCCCCATAGAAATGAGGTAGAGCATGATATCGTCACGGCAGCCGACGGTCTCCAGAACGCTCGCCGTGCCGCTGATGATCAGATCCTTCGCGTTGCCGAGCCACACATCCGTGCCGTGGGAGAAGCCTGAAAGGCGCAGCAGCGTGTTGAAGTCCTTGGGCTGCGTGTCGACGAGCATCTGGCGCGTGAAGCGCGTGTTGAACTCGGGGATCGCGACGGCGCCCGTGGGGCCGAGCACTTCGTCGTTCTCGTAGCCGAGCACCTTGGACGAGATGAAGATCGACATCGTGTCGGGGTCGTCGAGCGGGATAGCGCGGGCGTTCACGCCCGTCAGATTTTCGAGCATGCGGATCATCGTCGGGTCATCGTGGCCGAGCATGTCGAGCTTTAAAAGGTTGTCCTCCATGCAGTGATATTCGAAATGCGTGGTGATCGTGTCACTGTCGGGGTCGTCCGCGGGGTGCTGCACGGGGCAGAAATCCTCGATATCCATGTCGTCCGGCACGACGACGAGTCCGCCGGGATGCTGGCCCGTCGTGCGTCGCACGCCGACGCAGCCCGCCGTCAGGCGGTCGATCTCGGCGTTGCCCGCGGCGATGCCGTTTTCCTCGAGGTATTTTTTGACGAAGCCGTAGGCAGTCTTCTCCGCGAGCGTACCGATCGTACCCGCGCGGAACACCTGCGTCTTGCCGAACATCTCGACCGCGTGCGCGTGGGCGCGCGCCTGATATTCGCCTGAGAAGTTGAGGTCGATATCCGGCACCTTGCCGCCGCCGTAGCCGAGGAAAGTTTCAAACGGGATGTCGAAGCCGTCTTTGACGTACTTTGTGCCGCAGACGGGACACATTTTATCGGGCATGTCCGCGCCACAGCCATACTCGCCCGCGTGGAACTCGACGTTGCGGCACTTGGGGCAGCGGTAGTGCGGCGGCAGGGCGTTGACCTCGGTGATGCCGGCCATGTACGCGACAAGCGATGAGCCGACCGACCCTCGCGAGCCGACGAGATAGCCGCACTCAAGCGAGCGCTGCACGAGCTTCTGCGCCGACATGTAGACGACGTCATACTTGCCCAGAATGCTGCCGAGCTCGACGTTCAGCCGGTCGACGATCAGCTGCGGCAGATCGTCGCCGTAAAGCTCGTGCGCTTTCCCCCACACCATGCGGTTAAGGTCTTCTTCCGAATTTTCAAGCCGCGGCGGGAACAGCTTGCCCTTGGGCAAAAGCTCGATATCCTCCACCTGCTCGGCGATGGCGCGGGTGTTCGTCACGACGACCTCGTAGGCTTTCTCCTTGCCGAGGTAGTCAAATTCCTTGAGCATTTCGTCCGTCGTGCGGAAGTAGAGCGGGACGGGCTCGTTCGCGTCGGCGAATTTCTTTGACGCGAGCAGGATATGGCGATAAACCTCATCTTCAGGGTCGAGGAAGTGGACGTCGCCCGTTGCGCAGACGGGCTTGCCGAGCTCTTCGCCAAGCTTGACAACAGTGCGGTTGAAGTCCTTGAGATCTTCGTCGTCGCGCACCGTGCCGTCGCGCACCATGAAGCGGTTATTGCCGAGCGGCTGAATTTCAAGATAGTCGTAGAACGAGGCGATGCGCTTGAGCTCATTCCAGTCCTTGTGGTCGACGATGGCGCGGAACAGCTCGCCCGCCTCGCAGGCAGAGCCGATGATCAAGCCCTCGCGATGCGCGACAAGCTCGCTTTTCGGGATGATCGGCACGCGCTTAAAGTATTTGAGGTTCGACGCCGAGATGAGCTGGTAGAGGTTCTTGAGGCCCACCTTGTTCTTGGCGATCAGAATGATGTGCTTTGGGAAACGGTTGCGCTTGACGCCGAGCGGGCGGAGCTTCGTCATCTCGTCGTTGATCTGCTGGAGGCGCGTGACGCCGCGCTCTTCGAGCATGACGAAGAACTTGGCCAGCATCTGCGCGACCGGGACCGCATCGTCGGACGCGCGGTGGTGGTTGAACTGCGGGAGCTGCAAGTGGTCGGCCACGATGTCGAGCTTGTACTTGCCGAGCTCGGGCAGGAGATTCTGCGCGAAAATCAGCGAGTCGAGATATGTCGGCTCGAACGGGATGCCGCACTTTTTGCAGCCTGCGCGGATGAAGCTGATATCAAACTCCGCATTGTGCGCAGCGAGCGGGCGGCCGCCCGCAAAGGCCAAAAACGCGTGCAGCGCGTCCTCCAGCTTCGGCGCGCCGCGCAGCATGTCGTCCGTGATGCCGGTCAGGCCGATGATCTCAGGCGAAAGCCGGCGCTCGGGGTCGACAAAGGTTTGGAACGTGTCGACGATCTCGCCGTCTTTCAGAATGACCGCACCGATCTCGGTGATGGCATCGTGCGCGACCTTCAGACCCGTTGTTTCAATGTCGAAACAGCAGATCTCAGTCGAAAAATCGCCGTCCTGCGGGCCGTGCACACAGATACGGTCGTCGATGTTGTTGAGAAAATAGCCCTCACAGCCGTAAAGGAGTTTTATTTTACCCTCACCGGTGTGCCAGGCGTCCGGGAAGCTCTGCGCTACGCCGTGATCCGTGATGGCGATGGCGGGCATCCCCCACTTGATCGCGCGCTTGACGACCGCGGCGGTGTCGGTCAGCGCGTCCATGTTGGACATACGGGTATGTAAGTGCAGCTCGACGCGCTTTTCCTCCGCCGTGTCCGTGCGCTCGGCGTGGTCGATCTGCATGATGTCCTGCGGGTTGAGCTGCATGTCCTTACCATCGTAGGAGAGCTCCATGCGGCCGCTGACGCGCAGCCACATGCCGACGCTGATCTTGCCGAGAAGCTCCGTCGCCTCGCGCTCGGGCATGCTGCGGCGGATGAAGAGCGAGCCTTCGTAGTCCGTCATTTCGAGCAACATCGTCCAGACGCCGGCGCGGCGCGTCTCGTGGCAGTCGAACTTGAAGACCTTGCCCTCAACGACGACGTGACCGGCCTTTGGCGTCAGCTCGCTGATGGGGAGCACTCTCCCCTTTGCGATCTCGCGGCCCATGATGACATTGCCGCTGCCGCTCACCTTGCGGCCTGCATTTTTCAGCATGTCGGGAAAGGCCTCCGCCGTTGATTTGACGTGGATGTCCACGCGCTTTAAGTCGTAATTGCGCGCAAGAAGCTGCTCGACCGTTTCGCGCGTCGAGTCATTCATCTCCGCGCGCACGGTCATGTCGAGCGTCATCGTGCGCTTTTCCGGCTCGAGCACCATGTTCGTGACCATAGCGGCATTGAGCGGGACGCGCAGGTCGAAGTCCGGCGAAAAGTCGGTGAATAATTCAAAAAAAGGAATCTTTTGTGCCATAGCCACAACCTTATCTCAGTATCGTTTCCGCTCGGTCAGAGCTTTTTGATTTCCTCCATCAAAGCGTCGACAAGCTTTTCCTGCGGCACTTTGTAAAGGACTTTTCCTTTTCGGAAAATCATGCCCTCACCTTTGCCTCCGGCCACGCCGATATCGGCGGCCGAGGCTTCACCGGGCCCGTTGACGACGCAGCCCATCACGGCGACCGTGATATTCTTCTTGCAGTCGGCAAGACGGCGCTCCAACTCCTCGGCGATCGGGATCATGTCGTACGCCGTGCGGCCGCACGTCGGGCAGGAGACGAGGTTCACGCCGCTGCGGCGGATGCCGCAGGCCTGCAAAATGCGCTTGGCGGCGTAGACTTCCTCCACGGGGTCCGCCGTGAGCGAAACGCGCATTGTATCACCGATGCCCTCGCACAGAAGGCCGCCGATGCCGATGGCGGACTTCAAAAGCCCCATCGTGGGCGTGCCCGCCTCGGTCACGCCGAGGTGGAGCGGATAGTCGACCTTTTCGTGCAGAAGGCGATAGGCCGCCATGTTGAGCGGTACATCAGAGCTCTTGACCGAGATGCAGATGTCGGTGAAGTCGAATTTTTCGAGCAGCCGCACATGTCTGAGCGCGCTCTCGACGAGTGCCTCGGGCGTCACGCGGCCATATTTTGCGAGCAGCTCCTTTTCAAGCGAACCGCCGTTCACGCCGATGCGGATGGGAACCTTGTGTTCACGGCAGGCGTCAACGACCGCCTTGACGCGGTCGTCTCCCCCGATGTTGCCGGGGTTGATGCGAATTTTGTCCGCGCCGCGCGCCGCCGCTTCGACGGCGAGACGGTAGTCGAAGTGGATGTCCGCGACGAGCGGGATGGAGATATTCTCCTTAATTTCACTCAGCGCGTGCGCGGCCTCCATATTCGGCACCGTGACGCGCACGATCTCGCAGCCCGCCTCTTCGAGCGCGTGGATCTGCGCGATGGTGGCCTTGGCATCCTCAGTGTGCGTGTTGCACATCGACTGGATCGTGACCGGCGCGCCGCCGCCGATAGCGACGCCGCCTGCGATAATTTGCTTGCTCATAAGATCATCCTCCTCACAGGAGCTTGACAATGTCGTGGAACGTGACGAACAGCATCAGCGCCATTAAAAGCGCAAAGCCGATGCCGTTGATGACGTTCAGATATTTGGACGAAATTTCCTTTTTGAAAAGCGCCACGGCGATGCCGTTGACGAGCAGGAACAGCACGTGTCCGCCGTCGAGTGCGGGCAGCGGCAGCAGGTTCATCACGGCGAGGTTCACCGCGAACATCGCGGCGAAGTAGAGGATGCTCTCGAGCGCCGCGCCGAAGCCAGCCTCGGCCTCGGTCTCCTTGCCGACCTCCGTGATGGTCGAGACGATGCCGACCGGGCCGCTCAGATCGTTCACGCCCGCCGCGCCCGAAAGCAGCATTTGCAGGCTCAGTCTCACGATGCGGACATAGTCCATCGTCTGGTACCAGCTGTATTGCAGGCGCAGAAGCGGCGTCGCCTCGACGATCCCGCCGTAGGTAAAGCCGTAGGCCTCGTACTCCTTACCGTTTTCGTCGGTGTAGACTTGCTTCGTGAGCGTGCGGTCGAGCTTTTTGCCGTCGCGCAGGACGGTCATGTCGATCGTGCCCGTGTCGCCAAGGCCCATGATGAGCGACACGTCGCTCTTTAAATAAATGCGCTCGCCATTGATGGCGTAGATCATGTCGCCGGGCATCAGGCCGTCCTCTCCCTGCTGCGGGAAATCGGGGTTCAGCTCGACGATCTCCGTCGTGTAGAATGCCTGCGCACCCGCATACAGACAGATGACGATGATGAGGCCCGTCAGGAAGTTCATGAACGCGCCCGCGACGAAGATGATGAACTTCTTCCACCAGACCTGGCGGCCCAGCGCGCGGTCGTCGTCCGAATCCTCGTCCTCGCCCTCCATGGCGCAGTAGCCTCCGATGGGCAGGAGCCGCAGGGAGTATTCGGTGTCCCCTTTCGTCTTATGGAAGAGCTGCGGGCCCATGCCGATGGAAAATTCGTTGACGCGCACGCCGCAGGCCTTGGCCGCCAAAAAGTGGCCAAACTCATGCACGGCGATGAGCACGCCGAAAATCAGGATCGCAATGAGAATATAAACCATGGTCTCTCCTAAATTTGGTCAGTTGAGCTTTTCGCGCACGACCTCGCGCGCGAGCCGGTCTGCTTCCAGAATATCCGAAAGCTGCGGCTGATATACCGTCTCGGTTTTATCGAGCGCTGCTTCGATGAGGTCAGGGATGGCACAGATGCCGATCTCATCGCGCAGAAACGCCGCGACGGCCTCTTCATTTGCGCCGTTCATCGCCGCGCAGTAGACATTGCCGACGGCGGCGCACTGCTTGGCGATCTTCAGGCAGCGGAAGACCTCTTCATCGGGCTCGGCGAACGTCAGCGGCGGGCACTTGAGAAGGTCAAGCGGCTCCGCGGGTGAAACGGCCCTGTTGGGGTACGTCATCGCGTAGCGGATGGGCAGCTTCATGTCCGGCGTGCCGAGCTGGGCGAGCATCGCCCCGTCGTGAAACTCGACGAGCGAGTGCACGATGCTCTGGCGATGGATGACCGCGTCGACCTGACGCAGCGGCAGGCGGTAGAGGCGCATGGCCTCGATGATCTCAAGGCCCTTGTTCATCAGCGTCGCGGAGTCGATGGTGATCTTCGCACCCATTGTCCAGTTCGGGTGCTTGAGCGCGTCGGCCTTCGTCTTAGTCGCAAGCTCCTGCGCGCTCAGACCGTAGAACGGCCCGCCCGAACAGGTCAGAATGAGGCGCTTGATCTCACCGCGGTCGCGGCAGCCCTGCAAGCACTGGAAGATCGCGCTGTGCTCGCTGTCGACGGGGACGATCTCCGCGCCGCAGCGCTCCGCCGCAGCCACGACGAGCTCGCCCGCGCAGACGAGCGTTTCCTTGTTGGCAAGCGCGATGCGCTTTTTCTTCTCGATGGCGGCAAGCGTCGGCTGGAGGCCGATCATGCCCATCACAGCGGTGACGACCGTGTCAGCGTCATCCGCCGTGGCGGCGGCCAGAAGGCCCTCCATACCGGAGAGCACTTGGGTGTTTGTGTCGGAAAGCCTCGCGCGGAGCTCGCGCGCCGCGTCTTCGTCATAAAGCACGGCAAGACGCGGGCAAAATTCCCGCGCCTGCTGTTCGATGAGGTCAACGCTTTTATTCGCCGTCAGCGCAGCGACGGAAAGCCCCAGCTCGCGCGCCACCTCAAGCGTCTGGCGGCCGATGGAGCCGGTGGAACCGAGTAAAGCAATACTCCTTGTCATAATAGGCCTCCACAGGCCGCGGCCCACACGACCGGAGAGATGAAGAGCGTCGAGTCGAAGCGGTCGAGCATGCCGCCGTGCGTCAGGAAGAGGTGGCTGTAATCCTTGATGCCCGCCTCGCGCTTGACGAGCGACATCGAGAGGTCGCCGAGCTGGCCGAAGACATTGGCCACCACGCCGACAAGAATCAGCATGAGGTAGTTCGGCGCATAGCCGAGCCACGCCTTGCCGACAAGGCCGAGCAGCACCAGCGCAAGCGCGCTGCCGATGGGCCCGCCGATCGCGCCCGCCCAGGTCTTGTGCGGGCTGACGTGCGGCGCCATCTTGCGCTTGCCGAACCACATGCCAAAGTACATCGAGAGTGCATCGCCCGCAAACGCGACGCAGAACGGCGCGAGCACATAGACCTTGCCAAACTCCCCGTCCATACGCAGCAGGAAGATGCAGCTGTACATCGCCGGAAACACAATGCCACCGATGATGGACACCGCCACGTCATGGAAAGTAAAGGGTTTTTCCTTTCCATAAGAGATAACCGCGAAGAGGAAGGCCATCATCACAAGAATCCAGCGGAAAATCGTAACGGTCGAAATCGGAAGATCGTATGTGCCGCTCATCTCTTCCTTAAAGAGCCATATCTCCTGCATGACGACCGTTGTGACAAGTCCCCAGTAGAAATTCGCCGGGACGTTCTCTCCCGCCGTGTGCAGCAGCTCATAGGCCGCAATGCCCGCGATGCCGCAGACGACGAGCATCGTCGCCCATGCGGGGCAGGCAAGCAGCACGGCGAGCAGCGCCGGCAGGCCGACGACAACCACCAACCATCTTTGTTTCATTTCTGTTTCTCCTGTTTCAGTCCGCCGAAGCGCCGCTCGCGATGCTGATACGCGATGAGCGCCTTGTCGAATTCTCTTTCCGTAAAGTCGGGCCAGAGCGTGTCGCAGAAGTAGAACTCGCTGTACGCGCACTGCCACAAAAGGTAATTGCTGATGCGCTTCTCTCCGCCGGGACGGATGAGAAGGTCGGGATCGGGAAGTCCGCTTGAATAGAGGTAGCGCGAAAAGCCCTCCTCGGTCAAAGCGTCCGCGTCCTGCTCCCCTGCCGCGCAGTCACGCGCAAACGCGCGGGCGGCGTGCAGAATCTCGTCGCGTCCGCCGTAGTTGAGGCAGACATTCGCCTGAAAGCCCTCGATGCGGGATGAAATCTCATTCGTCTCATCGATGAGTTCCCGAAGTTCCGGCGTCAGGACGCTTAAATCACCCAGAAAGCGCAGACGGTTGCCGTCCTTTTCCATCGTGTCGATGCACTCGTGCAGATATTGCTCGAGTAAGTGCATGATGCCGTCGACCTCGTCCTTCGGGCGCTTCCAGTTTTCGGTCGAAAAGGCGTAGACCGTCAGATAGTCGATGCCCAGGTTCTTGCAGTAGGTGCCGAGCTTTCGAAACGTCTCCGCCCCCGCCTTGTGACCGGCCGAGCGCGGGAGGCCGCGCTTTTGCGCCCAGCGGCCGTTGCCGTCCATAATGACGGCAACATGACAAGGCAGGTTGTTCAAATCAACCTGCCCTGCCTTGTTCTCTTTGGAAAAGAGCCCCATATCAGACCGCCATGAGCTCCTTCTCTTTCTTCTCGAGAAGGGCGTCGACCTCTTTGCACATGTCGTCGGTCAGCTTCTGCAGGTCCTTTTCGGCGACCTTCAGGTCATCCTCGGTGATCTCGCTGGCCTTCTGCTTTTTCTTGAAGGCCTCCATCGCATCGCGGCGGATGTTGCGGATGGCGACCTTGCCGTTCTCGGAATACTTGTGGATCTGCTTGACGAGCTCCTTACGGCGCTCCTCCGTGAGCTGCGGGAAGTTCAGGCGGATGGACTTGCCGTCGTTCTGCGGGTTGATGCCAAGGTCAGACTCCTGAATGGCGCGCTCGATGGGCTTGAGGGCCGTGCCGTCCCACGGGGTGATGACGAGCTGGCGCGGATCGGGAGAAGCGATGGCCGCGATCTGCTGGATGGGCGTGGGAGAGCCGTAGTAGTCGACGCTGATGCGGTCGAGCACAGAGGCGTTGGCGCGGCCTGCGCGCACAGAGGCAAAGTCCGCGTTCACCGCGTCGATGCTCTTTCTCATTTTGTCGGAATAAACCTTGTAATCTTCTTTATTCATGGGGATACCTCCTCAAAAATTTTTATCGTAAAACCGCAGATGCGGGGTCGCTCAGTTTTCGCCAACAATGGTGCCGATCTTCTCGCCCTCGACCGCACGGATGATGTTCTCCGGGTCCTTGAGCGCAAAGACGAGCACGGGAATGTGGTTGTCCATCGAAAGCGACGTGGCCGTGGAGTCCATGACCGCAAGGTGCTGGGCCAGCACGTCCTCATAGGAGATGGCGTCGTACTTGATCGCGTTTGCATCCTTGGCGGGGTCGGCGTTGTAAACGCCGTCGATGTTCTTGGCGAGCAGGATGACATCGGCGTTGATCTCCGCCGCGCGCAGCACCGCTGCCGTATCGGTCGAGAAGAACGGAGAGCCGATGCCGCAGCCAAAGAGCACTACGCGGCCCTTTTCCAAATGCCGGATGGCGCGGGCGCGGATGTAGGGTTCGGCGACTTCTTTGATCTCCAGCGCCGTCTGCACGCGCACGTCGACGCCCTTCTGCTCGAGCACATCGGCGACCGCCATGCAGTTCATCGCCGTGGCCAGCATGCCCATGTGGTCGGCACGGGTGCGCTCGATGTAGCCCTCGCCGTTTTTCACGCCGCGCCAGAAGTTGCCGCCGCCGATGACGACGCCCATCTGCACACCCATGTCCGTGCACTTTTTGATGACGTCGCACACCTTGGAAACGACGTCGAAGTCGAAGCCGAAGTGCTTGTCGCCCGCCAGCGCCTCACCGCTGATCTTGAGCAGCACGCGCTTATACTTGAGTTGAGCCATGCTCATAATCTCCCCTTTCAGGAACAAGTTCAAATTTTCACAGCTACTATTTTAGCGTATTTTTGCTCTTTTGCATAGGGGGAAAGCGTAAACTTTTTTCACAAATTCGCTCTTTCCTTTTTCGTCAAGTTGAACCGCCGTGAATAGCGGAAAAAAGCAGCCGTATGAAACGGCTGCTTTTTTAGATTTTTCGTTTACTTGATGCCCTTGATGCGGATAAGGTCCTTCAAAAGCTCGACCGTGCCATCGATGCCGAGCAGGCTCGAATCGATGCAGAGGTCATAGCTCTTGGCATCGCCCCAGTCCTTGGCGGAATAGTAGTTATAGTAGGAAGCGCGGGACTTATCCGTCTTCTTGATGCGGTCTTTCGCCTCGTTCTCGCTGATGCCGTTGCGGGCGGCAACGCGCTTGATGCGGTTTTCGAGCGGAGCCGTGATGAAGAGATTGATGACGTCGTCGCGATCCTTGAGCGCGTAGTCCGCGCAGCGGCCGATCAGGACGCAGGGGCCCTTGTCGGCGAGCTTTTTGATCGTGTCGTAGGTCGCCAGGTACACCTGCTGTTCGATGGAGCCCTTGGGCGTCACATGGTTCATCGAGAAGGAATAGGGGTCCATCGCGATGGAATAGAGAAAGCTCTTCGGGCGTTCGTCAAAGGAACGGAACAGCTCTTCGCAAAGTCCGCTCTCCTCTGCCGCCTCCTTGAGCAGCATGTCGTCGTAATAGGCGATGCCGAGCTGCTTGGCAAGCATCGTGCCGATCTCGCGTCCGCCGCTGCCGTATTGTCTGCCAACCGTAATGACCATAAAGATTCCTCCTTTTTCGCGCCTTGAAACAAAATCGGTGCTATTTGGATTATAGCACCGATTTCGTAAGAAGACAATATTTTTTCCTGTTTCGATTTTGTAAAGGCGCGGCCTTATTCCGGAAGCGGCAGGCCGAGGCGGCGATACATCGTCTTTTTCACCGCGCGCAGAATATTTTCATAGCCCGTGCAGCGGCACAGATGGCCGGAGAGGAGCTTTCTGAGCTCGTCATCGGTGTAGAGGCGGTTCGTCTCCAAAATCTCGACCGCAGTCATGATGAAGCCCGGCGTGCAGAAGCCGCACTGGACAGCGGTCTCTTCAATGAACGCCTGCTGGATGTCGCTCAGCTCGCCGTCAGGCCCCATCAGGCTTTCGAGCGTGCGGATGTGCTTGCCGTCCGCCCAGACGGCGAGGTAGATGCACGAGTTGAATGCCTCGCCGTCGATGATGACGTTGCAGGCGCCGCACTCGCCGACCTCGCAGCCCTTCTTCACGGACGTCATATGGTAATCGTTTCGCAGCATATCGGTCAGCGACGCACGCACGTCGACCATTTTCTCAACGTCCTTGCCGTTTAAGTTGAATCGCACCAGCTTGTACTGACTCATTTGATGACACCTCCCGCCCGTTTGATAGACTCGATCA
>ENA-OQRB01001604-OQRB01001604.1-human-gut-metagenome-genome-assembly--contig:-NODE-1604-length-12615-cov-15.222373_pt1 | contig 12615 bp, 6 predicted proteins | sample MGYA00243235_ERZ505100 | MGnify/ENA primary metagenome ERZ505100 (study PRJEB26097, sample SAMN02712145) | human gut metagenome | biome: Gut microbiome | host: Homo sapiens | place: Denmark...
AGCATTTTGGCAACGCAGATGCCGTGCCGCAGCTGCCGGAGCGGTGCTTAAGCCGTCAGGCGGGAATTATGCGGTATTGCCCTAAAACAAAATGGATGCCTCCCTCCACATTCAGAGAAGCATCCATGATGGATTCTTAATTATTCGATTTTTACCCGTGTCCAGAAAACCGGGTACATATCAGTACGGGACGGCAGCTTTGCTTTTATTGGTTTGCTCTTTTTATAAAAAACTATGATTACAGCGGCATATAGTCAAAATCAATGCGGCCAAGGGCAACGTTGGCACCGGCCACCTGCACTTTGACAGGGTCGCCCAGCATCCAGCGTTTTCCGGTCAGCGGGTCCAGAATGCTGACACCCTCCACCACAGTGGCTTCGCCCTTGCAGAGCTGTGCGGCAGGCACAAAGCCCTCTACGGTGTTTTCCAGCGCCACAAAAATGCCGCGCGGTGTTACGCCTGCCACGGTGCCGGTGTAGACTTCGCCCAAGTGGTTGTGCATATACTCGGCCTTGTACAGGTCCTCCACATCGCGCTCAATGCGCACGGCGGAAACTTCCTGGCGGCTGGACTGCTCGCTGGCGTGGGTGGCAAAACCGGTATAATCCTTGATGAGCTCCTGCTCCGGCTTGCCCACCAGCATATCCGTCAGGATGCGATGGATGGCAAGGTCCGGGTAACGGCGAATGGGGCTGGTAAAGTGGGCATAGTCTGCCAGCACCAGGCCGTAATGGCCTTTCGGCTCCGGAGAGTAGCGCGCTTTCTGCATGCTGCGCAGGATACCGGTGTGGACCGGGATCTGGATGGGCTGGCCGCGGGTTTCGTCCAGAATGGCAGAAAGCTCCAGCTGGGTGGGCACTTCCCCGGCAAAGTGGACGTTCAGGCCGCAGGCTTTCAGGGTGTTGCTCAGCTTTTCCATGCGCTCGGCATCGGGGGCTTCATGGATACGGTACACAAACGGCACATGATGGGTGCGGCCCGCATTGGCAGCGCACTGGTTGGCCAGCAGCATGAACTCTTCGATCATGCACTCCGACACACCGCGGGTGCGCTTGACGATATCCACGCAGCGGCCTTCCTCGTCCATGACCAACTTGGCTTCGTCGGATTCGATGTCCATCGCGCCGCGTGCTTTGCGCAGAGCCAGGCGCTTTTCGTACAGCTCGGTCATCGCGGGCAGCTGAGCCATAACGTCTTTATATTTCGTCACCAGAGCCGGGTCATTGGAGCCGTCCAACAGAGCGTTAATTTCTTTATAAACGCCCTTGACACGGCTGCGGATGACGCTCTTGACGAACTGATAGCTATGGATATTGCCGCTTTCATCCAGCTGCATCAGGCAGGAGAACGCCAGGCGCTCCTCCCCTTCATTGAGGCTGCAGATGCCGTTGGAAAGCTGGGTGGGCAGCATGGGGATGACTTTATCCGCGTAATAGATGGAAGTTGCGCGCTCATAAGCTTCCTTATCCAGCGCGGTGTCCGGGCGGACATAGTGGCTGACATCCGCAATATGAACGCCCAGCTCATAGCCGCCGTTCTGGGTCTTCATCAGGCTGATGGCGTCGTCGATATCCTTGGTCTCGGCAGAGTCGATGGTAAAGATCGGCAGACCGCGCAGGTCGGCGCGGTGGGCAGCTTCGGCGGGGTCGATGAGAGCGTTATCATATGCGTGAGCTTCGGCCAATACCTCCTCCGGGAATTCCTGGCGGACATCACGGCCATACAGCACAGCCTTGGCGCACTCTGCTGCGCGGTCGGAAGTGCCGAAGCGCTCGGCAACAGCGCAGCGGTGGTCCATATGGCGCTGGCCGCGGTTGGTCAGGATAGCACCGACCTTATCCCCCAGCTGTGCGCCGTTGACGCCTTTTTTATCCAGCACAATGCGCACATCACGGCAGCCGTCCGGTTCCACGGCAAGGCGGCCATCCTCAGTCAGCACAATGGTACCGGCAAAGGTGTTGTGCGGGGTGGTCACCTCCACCACTTCACCCTCGGCGCTGCCCTCCACACGGGGATGGTCGAACAGTTTGATGATGATTTTATCCTGCGGCATAGCACCATGCAGGGCGCGGCCAGGAATAAAGATATCGCCGGTGCCGTCATCGCGGGACGCAAAGCCGAAGCGGGCCGCCAGCTTGACCAGTGTGCAGGGAATGCCAGCGGGGGCATCGGTATTTTCCATCACGGCAAAGCCCGGAACATAGGTACCGTTGCGGGCGGACAGCATACCGGTAGCTACCATGCCGGTTACGGTGTTGCGCAGGCGGGAATTATCCACCTGCAAAGCATTCTGCAGTTCACGCAGGGTCTGGGGGCGGTGCTTGCACGCCGCAAGAATATTTTTCTGTAATGGTGTCATGTTTTCTCCTTTGGGTTGGGCACAGGCAGCGGCCCATGCCTTTGTTTTTACTCCTCGTTTACGTCACCCTGCCACCCGGCAGGGTCCTTCCATAGCAGGCGTGGCCTTTGGTTTCGCGGCAGCACCTGCACCATTGTGACCTTTTTATTTTTCCCATAAAAAACGACCCGCGGTATTGGGCGGGTCGTTGACGGTTCCTGAATAAGGGAAAGCGGAACGCCAACAAAATTGGCCAGACCGTTCTCCTTTCATTCAATTACAAGCGGGCACTCAGCACACCAACCAGCAGCGTAGCTACAAAGAAAACAGCGCCGCAGATTTTGGTCACTTTGGCCAGCTTGGCATCCAGGCCACGCTCGCGGCCGGCAGCCATAAAGCTGCTATCACCCATAATGGCAGCAGACAGGCCCTGCCCTTTCTGGGTCTGGGACAAAGTGAACACAACGATCAGAACCGAAACAATGATCAGCACAACGCCGAACGCGATTTCATAAGCGGTCATGGATTAACAGCAACTCCTTTTCAGGCCACAGCCAAAACGGATGTTTCGGCCTGCCCTAACTCTCATACAGGTTATAATATAACATACCAAAAAGCAAAATGCAAGAACTTTACCCTGCCTTGTGCAGAAAAAGATTGCATTGCCTTTTTTTGCTCCTTACAGACTCATCTGCTCGGTCGTGTCCTCCTGGCGGAGCAGCGCGCCGGCTGCGGGCAGGGTGCGCACGCGGTAGCGGTGCGGGTCTTTCAGTTCCAGCCCCGCCGCCAGGCGCACTTTGGCGATTCTGGCGTTCTTTTTCAGCGTTACCATGTTGATACCGGCGGTATCGCGGGTAGCCTTTTCGGGAATCAGCGCACTGCCGACCAGGATCAAGCGTGGGCCACCGGTGCCGCCGCTGGTGAAGACGGCCAGCTCGGTTTCTTCCTCAATGTGCAGCATTGCGGCAAGTTCTTCCTTATCGCTATAGGCTTTCAGCAGCTTGCGGCGGTTCTGCTTGGTCATATAGCTGGCCAGCGGGATCTTTGCACACTTGCCGTTCTGGTAGAAGAACAGCATGTAACCACGGTAATCGACTGTGACCGTCATGAACAGCGGCACTTCGCCCTCTTCCATTTCCAGCTTGGAAGCGACATAATCACCCAGCACGCTGGCCTTGGTATCGGCAAATTCCGATGCGCGGGATTTGTACACCTGGGCATGGTTGGTAAAGAAGAGCAGCTCGGCGCTGTTGGTAGTCTCTTTGGTATAAACCACCTCGTCGCCGTCTTTCAGCTTCTGCTCGCCAGACATGCGCAGGCTCTGCGGGGTAATTTTTTTGAAGTAGCCTTCCCGCGTAAAGAACACCGTGACCGGGTAATCCGGGATCTCGTTCTGCTCATCGGCAGCAGAATCGTCCGGCAGGTCGTACAGAATTTCCGTTTTGCGGGGGCTGCCATACTTTTTGGCAACATCGCCCAGCTCGGTCATAATGATCTTGCGGATGCGGGCGGGGCGTTTGAGAACATCTTCCAAGTCTGCGATCGCCTTTTCCAGTTCCTCAATTTCCTCGGTGCGTTTGAGGATATACTCACGGTTGAGGTGGCGCAGCTTGATTTCCGCCACATACTCAGCCTGCACTTCGTCAATGCCAAAACCGATCATCAAGTTGGGCACAACCTCGGATTCTTCCGCAGTGTTGCGCACAATTTCAATTGCCTTATCAATATCCAGCAGGATAGCTTCCAGGCCGCGCAGCAGGTGCAGACGCTTTTGCTTGCCCTGCAGATCATAGTAGGTGCGGCGGCGCACGCATTCGGAGCGGAATGCGATCCACTCCAACAAAATCTGGCGCACACCCAACACGCGGGGCTGGCCGCCGATCAGCACATTGAAGTTGCAGGCAAAACTGTCCTCCAGCGGGGTTGCCTTGAACAGACGCGCCATCAGCTTGTCCGGGTCCTGGCCGCGCTTGAGGTCGATGGTCAGCTTCAAGCCGTTCAGGTCGGTTTCATCACGCATATCGCTGATCTCACGGATCTTGCCCAGTTTGACCAGCTCGGTGATCTTATCCATGATGGCTTCCACCGTTGTGGTCGGCGGAATGCGGGTGATGTCAATGCAGTTGTTCTCTTTATCGTAAGCCCACTGGGCGCGCACGCGGATGCTGCCGCGGCCTTTTTCCAGCACATTCTGCATCTCGGCGGCATCATACAGGATGGAACCGCCGCCGACAAAATCCGGCGCGGGCATCAGCTGGGCCAGGTCCGCCTGGTCGTCTTTCATCAGGGCGATGGTTGCATTGCAGAGCTCCACCAGGTTGAAGGAACAGATGTTGGACGCCATACCGACCGCAATGCCCAGTGTGTTGTTGGCCAGAATGGTCGGGAAGGTGACCGGCAGCATCGTCGGTTCGGTGGTGGTGCCGTCATAGTTGGGCACAAAATCCACGGTATCCTTGTCGATATCGCGGAACAGCTCTTCACACACGGGTTCCAGCTTTGCCTCGGTGTAACGAGCGGCGGCGTAAGCCATATCGCGGCTGTACGCCTTGCCAAAGTTACCCTTGGAGTCCACAAAGGGCACCAGCAGGCTTTCGTTGGAACGGCCCATACGCACCATGGTGTCGTAAATGGCGGCATCGCCGTGGGGGTTCAGGTGCATGGTGCTGCCCACGATGTTGGCGCTTTTGGTGCGGGCGCCTTTCAGCAGGCCCATGCCGTACATGGTATACAGCAGTTTGCGGTGGGCGGGCTTGAAGCCGTCAATTTCCGGCAGCGCGCGGGAAACAATAACGCTCATGGCGTAAGGCATGTAGTTTGTTTCCAGCGTATCGGTAATGGGGCTTTCGATGACCTCACCGGCAGAGAGGATCTCGACGTTATCGCCCAGCTGCGGGCGGGCAGGGGCGGCTTTCTTTTTGGTTGCTTTTTTTGCCATTTTGCTCTCTCCTCCCCTGATTAAGATACATCCAGATCGTCCAGATATTCAGCGCCGTGCTCCGCAATGTGCTCCTTGCGGCCCTGCAGATTATCGCCCAGGAGCAGGTCAAACACTTCCGCCGTGCGTTGAACATCGGTGGGCAGAACTTTAATTAAGCGGCGGCTTTCGGGGCTCATGGTGGTCAGCCACATCATTTCGGGGTCGTTTTCGCCCAGACCTTTGGATCGCTGGATCGTAAACTTCTGGCCGTCGATCCGCTTCATGATATCGGCCTTTTCCGGCTCGGTATAGGCAAAGTAGGTCTTATTTTTGGTGTTGATCTCATACAGCGGGGATTCCGCGATATACACATACCCCTGATTGATGAGGGTGGGGGTCAGGCGGTAGAGCATCGTCAGCACCAAGGTGCGGATCTGATAACCGTCCACATCAGCATCGGTACAGATGACGATCTTGTTAAAGCGCAGGTTGTCCAGATTAAAGGTAGCCAGGTCCTTATTGTGGCTGCCGCCCAGCTCCACGCCGCAGCCCATCACGCGGATCAAGTCTGTGATAATGTCAGACTTGAAAATGCGGGCGTAATCGGCCTTCAGGCAGTTCAGGATCTTGCCGCGAATGGGCATGATAGCCTGGAACTCCGAATCGCGGCTCTGTTTGACCGCGCCCATAGCGGAATCGCCCTCCACGATGTACAGTTCGCGGCGGGTGGCATCCTTGGTGCGGCAGTCCACAAATTTCTGCACGCGGTTGGCCAGGTCCATCTGCTGGGTCATTGTTTTTTTGATGGACACACGCGCTTTTTCAGCGTGCTCGCGGCTTTGCTTATTGATTAGCACCTGCTTGCAGGCTTTTTCGGCTTCGTCCGGGTGCTCCACAAAGTAGACTTCCAGCTGGTGCTTGAGGAACTCCGTCATGGCCTGGGCCACAAACTTGTTGGTGATGGCCTTTTTGGTCTGGTTCTCGTAGCTGGTGCGGGTGGAGAAGCTGGAGGAAACCAGAATCAGGCAGTCCTGCACATCGTTGAAGGTGATGGAGCTTTCGTTTTTCTTGTACAAACCCTTATTTTTCAACCAGTTGTTGATCTGGTTGACAAAGGCCAGGCGGACAGCGCGGTCCGGGCTGCCGCCGTGCTCCAGCCACGAAGAGTTGTGATAGTATTCCAGCGTTTGCACCGCGTTGGAAAAGCAGAACGCCACGTTCATTTTGACCTGATATTCCGGCTGATCATCACGGTCGCGGCCGATTGCGGAACCGGAGCAGAAATACACCGGGGTCAGGGTTCCCTCACCGGCGATCTCATTGGCATAGTCCTGAATGCCATGCTCATAGAAATATTCGATTTTTTCGGCACGTTCGCCCGTGCGGTCGTTGAACACGAGAGTCACACCGTCATTGACAACGGCCTGGCGGCGCAGCATATCCTTGAAGGTATCCGCCGGAACATTGATGTCGGTAAACACATCGGTGTCCGGTTTCCAGCGGATGACGGAGCCGGTGCGGCGGCCGGTGAACGGCTCTTTTTTCAGCCCGCCGACATTCTCACCTTTTTTGAAATCCAGGTGATAGTGCATGCCATCGCGGTAAATATCCGCAGTCATCCATTCGCTGGAATACTGGGTGGCGCAAAGGCCAAGGCCGTTCAGGCCAAGGGAGAAGTCATAGTTGCCGCTACCCTCGCCATATTTGCCTCCCGCGTACAGTTCGCAGAACACAAGATCCCAGTTCCAGCGTTCTTCAGCTTTATTGTAATCGACTGGGATACCGCGGCCAAAGTCCTCTACTTCCACAGAGTGATCCGGGTAAAGGGTAACGTTGATTTTGTTGCCGTGGCCGTCACGCGCTTCGTCGATGGAGTTGGATACGATCTCAAAAATGGAATGGGCACAGCCTTCCACACCGTCAGAGCCAAAGATAACGGCCGGGCGCTTGCGCACACGGTCTGCACCTTTTAAGCTCTTGATGCTTTCGTTGCCGTATTCTTCCTTCTTTTTTGCCATTCGGCAGTTCCCTCCCGTTTTTGGATGCAGGGAATCACGCTGCTGCGTACCCCTGTGCGCGCAGAATTTTGCTTTTTCAGGCGCGTAAAGATAATTAAACCACAGGTTGACAGGAATTGTCAAATCCAATTTTGCGTTTTTGCTGCACAAAGTTCCCTGTTGTGGTTATTTTTTGTCTGCTTTTTTGCGTTTGCGCGGCGGCTGGGCGGAGGCTTTTTCCTCTGCGGGCGCTGGGCGTCCCGGCTCTTCCGGCACGGGGGCCGGAGCTGTGCCCTGCAGTTTCCAGGCGCGCTCCAGCACGGGTTTCAGGTACTGGCCGGTGAAGGAGTTCGGGTTCTGGGCCACCTGTTCCGGCGTACCGGTTGCCACAATGGTACCGCCGCCGCTGCCGCCCTCCGGCCCCAGGTCGATGATATAGTCGGCACGCTTGATCACATCCAGGTTATGCTCGATCACGATCACGGTGTTGCCCGCATCGGCCAGCTTATCCAGCACCTTGACCAGGCGGTGCACATCGGCAATGTGCAGGCCGGTGGTAGGCTCGTCCAGAATATAGACGGTTTTGCCGGTATCGCGGCGGGCAAGCTCGTTGGCCAGCTTGACACGCTGGGCTTCGCCGCCGGAAAGTGTGGTGGCCGACTGGCCCAGCTGCACATAGCCAAGGCCGACTTCCTGCAGGGTTTGCAGTTTGCGCGCAATTTTGGGCTGGTTGGCAAAGAAATTGCAGGCTTCCTCCACCGTCATATCCAGCACATCGGAGATGTTTTTGTCTTTATATTTTACTTCCAGCGTTTCGCGGTTGTAGCGCTTGCCCTTGCAGACATCGCAGGGGACGTAAATATCCGGCAGAAAGTGCATTTCGATCTGCACAATGCCGCCGCCCTCGCAGGCTTCGCAGCGGCCGCCCTTGACGTTGAAGCTGAACCGGCCGGGGCCGTAACCGCGCTGTTTGGCATCCTGGGTGTTGGAGAAGAGGGTGCGGATATCGCCGAACACACCGGTGTAGGTGGCCGGGTTGGAGCGCGGGGTGCGGCCAATGGGCGACTGGTCAATGCCGATGACCTTATCGATCCATTCCATACCCTGAACTTCGTCACACTGGCCGGGGCGGCTGCGGGCGCCGTTGAGCGCTGCGGCCAGCGACTTATACAAAATTTCATTGACCAGCGTGGACTTGCCGGAACCGGAAACACCGGTCACGCAGATCATTTTGCCAAGGGGAAAATCCACGGTAATGTTTTGCAGGTTGTTTTCCCGCGCTTTGACCACCGTGAGCATTTTACCGTTACCGGAGCGGTGGGCGGTGGGAACTTCCACAAATTTGCGGCCGGAAAGGTACTCGCCGGTCACACTGCGTGGAGCATTGCAGATGTCCTCCACACTGCCGGCGGCCACGATCTCGCCGCCATGCACACCGGCACCGGGGCCAACATCCACAATATAGTCCGCCTGGCGCATGGTGTCCTCGTCGTGCTCTACTACAATCAGGGTGTTGCCCAGGTCGCGCAGGCGCTTCATGGTGGCAATCAGCTTATCGTTATCGCGCTGGTGCAGGCCGATGCTGGGTTCATCCAGCACATACAGCACGCCGGTCAGTGCGCTGCCGATCTGGGTCGCCAGGCGGATGCGCTGGCTTTCGCCGCCGGAAAGGGACGATGCGCCGCGAGACAGGGTCAAGTACCCCAGACCCACGCTCTTCAAAAAGCCCAGACGCTCTTTGACCTCTTTGAAGATGGAGGCAGCGATGACTTCATCCCGCTCGGACACTTTTGCCGTCTGAATAAATTCCAGCTCCTCGTTCACGCTCATATCGCAGAACTGGGCAATGTTGATGCCGCCCACCGTGACGGCGAGGCTGGTGGGCTTCAGGCGTTGGCCGTGGCAGGTGGGGCACTCCTCGCTGGACATGACAAGGGCGATTTCCTCCTTGACCCACTCGCTGCCTGTTTCACGGAAGCGGCGCTCCAGGTTGGGGATAATGCCCTCAAACGTGTTCATATAGGTGCCAGAGCCGAACATATTCTCGCGCTGCATCTCGATTTTTTCAGTTCCGGTGCCATACAGGATGGCGTGCACGGCTTCTTTGCTCATCTCCTTGATGGGGGTATCCAGCGTAAAGCCATAGCGCTTGCCCAGCGCTTTGTAATACATTTCAGAGATAGATCCCTCCGCATAATACCAGCCGCTGGCCTTGATGGCACTTTCGCGGATGGACTTGTGCGGATCCGGAATCACGCGGGCCGGGTCCACCTTCATAAAGGTGCCCAGGCCGGTGCAGGTTTCACAGGCGCCAAAGGGATTGTTAAAGCTGAACATGCGGGGGGAAAGTTCGTCAATGGAAACACCGTGCTCCGGGCAGGCATAGTTCTGGCTGAACTCCATCGGTTCGCCGCCGATAACATCAATGATGACAAGGCCGCCGGTCAGGGCAACGGCAGTCTCAATAGAATCGGCCAGGCGGCCGCGCACCGTATCATTGATGGACAGGCGGTCCACGACGATTTCAACGGTATGCTTGATATTCTTTTCCAGCTTGATCTCTTCGTCCAGATCATACATGTTGCCGTCAATGCGCACGCGGGCGTAACCGCCGCGGCGGGCAGCGTCCAGCTCCTTGGCCTGGGTGCCTTTGCGGCCCCGCACAACAGGGGCCAGCACCTGGAAGCGGGTGCGTTCCGGCAGTTTAAGCACCTCGTCTACCATCTCGTCCACCGTTTGCTGGCTGATGACGCGTCCGCAGACCGGGCAGTGCGGAACGCCGATGCGGGCATACATCAAACGGAGATAATCATAAATTTCCGTCACGGTGCCCACGGTGGAACGCGGGTTGTGGCTGGTGGTTTTCTGGTCAATGGAAACCGCCGGGGAAAGGCCGGTGATTTCGTCCACATCGGGCTTTTCCATCTGGCCCAGGAACATACGGGCATAGCTGGAAAGGCTTTCCATATAGCGGCGCTGGCCGTCCGCAAAGATGGTATCAAAGGCCAGGCTGGACTTGCCGGAGCCGGAAAGGCCCGTCATAACAATCAGCTTGTTGCGCGGCAGAACCAGGTTGACGCTTTTCAGGTTATGCTCCCGCGCGCCCTTGATCGTAATGCGGTTGTTGGCATCAATTTGAATGTTGCTCACTTTTTATAGCTCCTTCTCCCCTTGCCCGTTTTGCGCTGTTTTTCAGCGGCGCGGCGGGTGCTGGTATCGGCGGTAGGGTCCTCCCCGCGCTGCAGCTTTTCAATCTCATCGCGCAGGAATGCGGCGTGCTCAAACTGCAGCAGGCGGGCGGCTTCTTTCATCTCGCGGGTCAGGCGGGTAATGGTCTGTTCGCGTTCAGCGCGGCTCATACGGTGCTGGCGCATCTTTTTGTTTTCTTCGCTCATGCTGATTTCCAGCCCGCCGCCGATGGCTTTCACGATAGTTTTTGGTGTAATGCCGTGTTCTTTGTTGTAGGCATCCTGGATGGCACGGCGGCGCTCGGTTTCCATGATGGCGCGCTCCATGCTGGGGGTTACTTCATCGGCGTACATCAGCACCACGCCGTTTGCGTTGCGGGCTGCGCGGCCAATGGTCTGAATCAGGCTGGTTTCGCTGCGCAGGAAGCCCTCTTTGTCGGCATCCAGAATGGCGATCAGCGAAACTTCCGGCAGATCCAGGCCCTCGCGCAGAAGGTTGATGCCGACAATCACATCAATGGCACCGGTGCGCAGGTCCTTGATGATCTCCATGCGCTCAAAGGTATCCACCTCGTGGTGCATATACTTGGTGTGCACGCCGTGTTCTTCCAGGTAGTCGGTCAGGTCCTCGGCCATTTTGACAGTCAGGGTGGTAACTAGGGCACGCTCGCCGCGGTCGATGCGCTGCAAAATTTCGCCCAGCAGATTCTCGATCTGGCCTTCCACTGGGCGCACCATGATGACGGGGTCCAGCAGACCGGTGGGGCGGATGACCTGCTCGGCCACGCGGCTGGAATGTTCCCGTTCATAGGGGCCAGGGGTAGCGCTGACAAAGATCGTCTGGCCGACCTTGGATTCAAATTCCTCAAATTTCAGCGGGCGGTTGTCAAATGCCGAGGGCAGGCGGAAGCCATATTCCACCAGCGTTTTTTTGCGGCTGTAGTCCCCGCCGAACATGCCGCGGACCTGCGGCAGCATCACATGGCTTTCATCCACCATCAGGATAAAATCTTTGGGGAAGTAGTCCAGCAGCGTGGTGGGGGTGGAGCCGGGGGCACGGCCGGACAGCACGGCAGAGTAGTTCTCGATGCCCTTGCACATGCCAACTTCCTGTAGCATCTCCATATCGTACTGGGTGCGCTGCTGGATGCGCTGGGCTTCCAGCAGTTTGCCCTCTGCAGTAAAGGCCTGCACCTGCTGTTCCATCTCGGTCTGGATCTTGGCGAGACCTTCTTTCATTTTTTCAGGGCCGACGATATAGTGGCTGGCGGGGAAAATGGCCACATGGCGCACAATATTTTTGCGCTCGCCGGTCAGGGGATCAAACTCGGAAATGCGGTCGATTTCATCACCGAAGAATTCGACACGGATGGCGTATTCATCATTATAAGCAAGGTGGATATCCACAATATCGCCGTGAACGCGGAACTTATTGCGGATAAAGTTCATATCGTTGCGTTCATATTGCAGCTTGACCAGGCGGCGGCAGAGCTCGTCCCGCTCCATCTGCATACCGGGGCGCAGGCTGATGACCATGCTGCGGTAATCGATAGGGTCGCCCAAGGAATAAATGCAGGAAACCGACGCCACAATGATAACATTGCGCCGCTCCGACAGTGCCGCCGTGGCCGAATGGCGCAGGCGGTCGATCTCATCATTGATGGCGCTGTCTTTTTCAATATAGGTATCGGTGGAGGGGATGTAGGCTTCCGGCTGGTAATAGTCGTAATAGCTCACAAAATATTCCACCGCATCATCGGGGAAAAATCCGCGCATCTCGGTGCAGATCTGACTGGCCAGGGTTTTGTTTGGTTCCAGAATCAGTGTGGGGCGGTTGCACTGTGCAATGATATTGGCCATCGTAAAGGTTTTGCCGGAGCCGGTAACGCCCAGCAAAGTTTGACCTTTATCCCCTGCTTTCAGGCCCTGCACCAGCGCTTCAATCGCCTGGGGCTGGTCGCCAGTCGGTTTGAACGGTGCTTTGAGGTGGAACACCTCGGTTTGATTTTCCTGTTGCTCCGGCATAGCGGACCTCCCCTGTTGTTGGTCGTTTATTTACAACTTAAGTTCGTCTTATACAACTTACTGTTGTTTCATTATAGTATAGATCTTTTTAATTGTAAAGGCAATACCGCATAATTCTAAGTGCCGATACGGCGAGCGAGGTGCGGC
>ENA-OQRB01001618-OQRB01001618.1-human-gut-metagenome-genome-assembly--contig:-NODE-1618-length-12533-cov-3.898782_pt1 | contig 12533 bp, 9 predicted proteins | sample MGYA00243235_ERZ505100 | MGnify/ENA primary metagenome ERZ505100 (study PRJEB26097, sample SAMN02712145) | human gut metagenome | biome: Gut microbiome | host: Homo sapiens | place: Denmark: Copenhagen...
CAGAGCGAAAAAGATGGTGCGCGGATTAAGCCATTTTAACAAGAATTAGTATAAACCACAATAAAAGATGCGAGTTGGTCATCCCACCTCGCATCTTTTGTTATATTCAGTTATCTGTTGCACTTTTTCCTTCTGCTGACAACGCCCGCGCCAATAGCCGCACTGCCGCAAACAAACAGCAGGGCAATCCACAAAGCGGGGTTGCTTGTGTCGCCGGTTTGAGGAAGATTATCAATAATTTCGGGTTTAATATCGGGCTTTTTTTCAAGCGCCGCTATCGCATCTTCGATAGCTTTTGCCATCGCATCTACCGCGCCCTGCTCGGTGATGTTCTTACCGCGGGCAACAGCTTTAACAGCGGTTTCCACACCGGAGAAATCCTTGTAGTCATCCTTCTTCAAAGCGTTTGCTTTGGCAATGGCTTCGTCAACCTTAGTGTAGTCGGCAGGTAAATAAGTCATTGCAATCGTCTGCGTATGCGTTGCCGCATCGGCGGTGATCGTTATATTGCCGGTGTATGCTTTGCAGTTATCGGCTGTTACTTCAACAGGGTAAGTTCCTGCTTCCAAACTGACAGAGCCGGTAACCTCCTGACCATTCACTTTAACAACAACATTGGTCAGACCGTCCGGCGTTACAACGAAAGAAACCGGATAGACAGCCTTTGTGATAAAATGAACATTTTTATAAAGTGCAAAGTACTGAGTACCGCTGGAAAGCAGGTCAATTTCTGTTCCTTCCGAGTCTACAGCTTTTGCATAATTCAGGTGATAGCCATCGGCAATCACAGGCACACTTTCATCGAAAATTGCAGGGATATTGTTCACATTCGTATTCTTTGCATCAATCTCTGCTTCTTCTACGGTGAAGGTACCGTTACCGCCCATGGGGTATTTACCGTCAGTGGTTACTTTGGCGCCGCCCTTGATCAGAATATTGCCTTTTGCCCATATTGCACCGTCCGCAGTAGAGGTGCATTTTACCTCGCCGCCGTTAACCGTCAGATTGCCCTCGGTAAACAAAGCGGGATAATAGCTTGTTGCTTCCACCTTGGAGTTGATAATTTCAATTTTGCCCGCGCCGTTTTCATCGCCCATATACGCTGCGTTAAAGCGATCCTCGCTTGCAATTAAAACAACCTCACTGTTGTTTTTGATTTCCAGTTCCTTGGCGGTTGCAGCATTGTAATAGGAAGAAACCGCAACCTTTGCGCCGTCAATGGAAAGTATTCCTTTATTATAAGAAGTAATTCCGCAGCCCTCGGCAGAAGTTATATCAAGCTCTGCACCTTCGGATATGCTGATGTTGCCATTAAGCGTATAGAGTGCATCCCATTTTACATTGATTGTAAGCTTACCGTCACCGATAATATTGTAATTATCACTGCTACCGTCTGCAAAAATTCCGCCGCCGTTATCTAAAGTAATGCTGTTTGTGCCGGAAAGTTTGATCGTTAAATCGGTGTCTCCGACTACTCTGATACCGTACTTAGGACTTTCATCGCTTTTGCCGCCGTTTGTAATTGCGGCATTGTTAAGCGTAAGGGTCTTTGTATTCGGGTCATAGCTTGCGGTTCCTTCTCCACAAGCGATAGAGAGCTTTTCGCTTGTGAACTGTTCGCCGTTTACATACAGATTGTAGTTTTCCTCAGCAAAGGCTACGGTCGGTAGCAATCCAGCTACCATTACAATGCTGAGTAGGATTGCAAATAGTTTTTTCTTCATAACAGTTCCTCCATTTTTAATTTGCAGAACGTACCGTATATACTGTTTCTATTCTAATCATATACGAAGTTCAGCCAAAAATCAACCTATTTTCCTTTCTTCTTTCTTAAATTTTACGTTATTATTCACAACAAGAATTAAAAATCCGCATTCCCGGTGTTTGCGGAAATGCGGATTTAATTTCTATGAATTTATACGGTTTAGCTATGGTTTAAAACGCATTAGCCCATACCGCTGCCGCCGCAGGTCGCAAACGGAATCATCGTCTTGCCGGCAAAATCAGAACTTTCCGCCGCCACCGCCGTGGGTTGTGCCGGAGGACGACGTGTGCGTTGCGGAGCCGCCGGAAGAATCGTTGTCCTTCGGCTTTGCCGTGCGGTTCACGTGCGAGTAGAGGAACACGTCGTTTGCATACGCCACGTTCATGCTGCCGGGGCGCACATAATCCGACGCTGCCGCCTTACGGCGCACGGTTTTGAGCTGCCCGCGCATAAAGCCCGTCACAACAAGCGCCGCGACGAGGCCGATAGCAAGCGAAACCAAAATCGCCGGGCCCCACGGGAAATTCCCCACAGTGCTCTCCTCGTACGCCTCACCTTCCTCGTAGTAACCGCTCTGCACGCCCGAGATGTAGTTGTCGCACATATCGGCATACGTTGAAAACGCGTCATAATAGTAGCCGCCGCTGAGGTCGCTCAAAAACGCATCCTCCATATTGCCGCGCCGCGCATCCGTAATGGCCGTAATGGCGCTGCCCGTCGTCGTTATGTACCAGTCGCGCTCTTCCATGCTGATGAGCAGCAGAACGCCGTCCGGGTTATACTTATACGAATTATAATCGTAAAAATCGTCCGCATATTCACGCGGTGTCTTGTCGCCGATGGAGTCTTCCGTCACAACGGCAACGTCCACGCTCAGCCGGTCGCTGATCTCATCAAGCTTCGCGAGCAGATTACTTTCTTCCTCGCCCGTCAAAAGGTCCGCGTTGTCGATCAGGTGCGGCGTGTAGTCCTCCGCCGTATCGGCAAACGCCGGAACAGACACAACGACACATAAAAGAACGGCGAAAAATACCGATAAAAGCTTTTTATTCATTCTCCGCACCCCCTTAGAACAGCCAGAACAGGAAATAGGCAATCAGCGCAATCACGCCGAAGCCTGCCGTAAGCCCGCCAAGCCACTTAAAGTACAGCCCGTTATCCACCGGCAGGTCGCCGACGAATTTGCCGGTCTGCCCATTCATCGCAAAGAGGTACTTTTTGCCCTTCCACGTCGTGTTCAAAAGCCACACGGGGTAAAGCGCGTACTTTGCCTTGCCGTTGTGCAGACGAATGGAGGAGTTCTCCGTCGTGACGGAGTGATACCCCTTCACCGTAGAAGCGAATGCGTCTTCCGTGGAGCGCTTGATGCGCTCGTTGGCGCGGTCGATGCTCTGCTCGGCCGTCACATCGTACTTGTCCGCAAGGTAGCCCGCGAGATACGCCGTTTTAAAATCCACCGCGTCCTCAAACTTGAACGGCTCAATGGATTCCATCAAATCGTCCGGCATCTTGGAGGAACCGTCCACCGGCACGCGGTCAAAGCCAATATCACCGCTGCGGCCTATCGAGTAGTAGCTTGTTTCCGTGTAATCGTAATCGCTGTCGCTCCAGGTGCGCACACGTGTCGCTTTATAGCGAATATCCGCATCGGCATCCGCATCAAACAACCAAAACGGCACGTAAACGCCCTTGATCTCATCGATATGGTTCTCTTTTTTGAAAATCTTCGGCAGCAGCTTTTTGCCCTTATAATGCCGCTGCAAGGCTTCCTTTGCCGCCTTTTTGTCGATCTTGAACGGAATCACGTAATCGGGCTTCAAAGCGCCGCTCACCTGCCCCATCATCACGACCGGATTGCCGCAGTACGGGCAGGAGGTCGCCGCCGTGTTTTCATCACAGACGATCTCTCCGCCGCAGGAGTTGCACACGTAACTGCGCAGCGTGCTTTCTTCGCCCTGCTCCCACGCGCCGCCGGCCGTGGTCTCCCAGTCCATTTCGTCGGGCTTGGCGTTTTGTACTTCTTCCTCGTGCGCGGTAAACGCTTCAGTGTCAAACTCCGTGTCGCAGTACGGGCACTTTATCTTCTGAATTTTACTGTCAAATTCCACAGCGCCGCCGCAGCAAGGACATTTGTATTCTTTAATTGCCGCCATTTGCTCTCATCTCCTCACAGTTCAACGCAGGTCGCAACCTTTAGGCACGGTCATTTTCATCAAACGGGTCGCCGCACTGCGGGCAGAACTTCGGCGGGTGCGCGGGGTCTTCCGGCTCCCAGCCGCACTTGTCACAGCGGTACTTCGGTAAGCCCTCCGGCTTTTTCGCGCCGCAGTTTGCACAGAAATTGCCCTTGTTCACTTTGCCGCAGGAGCAGGTCCAGCCGTCGTTATCCGGCTTCTTTGCCCCGCAGTTCGGGCAGAAATTGCCGTTGACCACCGTGCCGCACGCGCACTTCCAGCTGTCCGCAGCCTGCGCCGCCTGCTGCTGACCCATGCCGTACAGCGCCTGTGCGTTCATGCCGCCCGCATTCATAGCCATATTTACGCCCATAAAGCCGTTCATAGCACCGGCAGAGTTGCCCGCGGCCGTTTTCATCGCGTCCGACTGTGCGCCGACAAGCGTGGCCGCCGCCATAGTCGGGTCGCGCATCATCGCCGTGCGCTGTGCCTGCTTAATCATCTCGGCGTCCTCGTCCGGCAGTGTCACAGAGCCGAGCGCAATGCTGACGACCGTCAAGCCGCGCAGTTCGCCCCATTTCGCGGAAAGCGCCGTATTCATGGCATCTTCCAGCTCCGTGTTGTGTGCCACAATCTGGTTCGGACGCAAACCGAGGTCGGAAAGCTTGCCGAACGCCGGCTGCAAAGCGCTGATGAACTCGTGCTTCAGTTGGCTGTCCAATTCGTCGCGGGTATACTCCTGTTCCACATTGCCGCACACATTCGTGTAGAATAAAAGCGGGTCCGCAATGCGGTACGAATATACGCCGGAGCAGCGGACGGAAACGTCCACGTCCAGCCCAATCTTGTTATCGACCACGCGGAACGGAATGGGGTTCGGCGTGCCGAATTTATTGTCGATGAGTTCCTTCGTATTAAAATAATATACGCGCTGATCTTTGCCGGCATCGCCGCCATACGTAAAACGCTTGCCGATCTGCGCAAAGGTGTTTTTAATGCCCGCACTGAGAGAGCCGGAGAAAACAGAAGGCTCGCTCGAAGCGTCATAGGTGAATTCGCCCGGCTCCGCGCAAAGCTCCACCACTCTGCCCTGCTCCACAATCATCATGCACTGGCCGTCTGCCACCGCAATGCCGGAGCCGCTCGTGATGATGTTGTCACTGCCGCGCGTATTGGAGGAACGCCCGCTCGTGCGCTTTACACCCTTTGTGACAAGCACCTCTTTCGGCATCGATTCGCAATAGAAAAATTCTTTCCACTGATCCGCCATAACACCGCCCGCGGCGCCGACAACTGCCTTAATAAGACCCATAAATAATTGCTCCTTTTCAATGGTTTCCGCACGTTATATTCCGCCCGGTGTTTATGCTTCAAGTTTAGCACAGAATTTTGCTGTTTTCAATGAATTTCGATAGCACACTCAACAAATATTTGCGCTTTTCTCTGCATTCAGGGAAGCATCCATGATGGAACCCATTTTTCAATTTTGAACCTGTGCCCAGAAAACCGAGTGCATATCCGTCTGTGCGGCTCTTTTTTAAATCAAATTTGCTTTGCCTCTTCGCCGAGCGTGAATTCATAGTGCATCTCAAGCGCGGCAAACAGTTTTTGCATCACTTCGTTTGCAATGGCACGGATGTCGAGGTTCGCAATCAGCGCCATAACCTCCCGCTGTTTTTCCTCCGGCACGCAATAAATGCGCAGTGTCAGCTGCAAAAAGCGCTCTAACTTGCGTTCCAGCGTAAAATATACGTCGCACGGACGCGCCATATATCCGCGCATAATCGCCGCCGAACCGATGTCCGACTCATAAAAATCGCTCACACTGTACCCGGGCATATACGCGCCGAAAATACGGTGCAGCATCTCGGCCGTCATCCTGTGGATGATTTCCAAATTTTCCGGCAGCGTGTACGCCTCCACATAAATTTGGCGCAGGTTCTCGTTCAGTTCTGCCAGCGTCAGCTGAATCGCCGTCTCCACCGCGTAGAGTTTTACGGGATCTGTCTCCCCCTGTGCAATCTGCCCCGCGATAGTAAACTGATTTTGAAACATGAACTCGGTCAGCTCGGTAAGCACACCGGCTTTCGTGCGGTACAAATTATAGAACGTGCCCGCGGAAACATCCGCTTCCGTCAAAATCTGCTTCGGCGGTGTATGCTTAAACCCCTGCTCCAAAAACAGACGCACACAGGTAGAAAGAATTCGCTTGCGCGAGGCCTCCTTTTCGTTGCGGTTTGCCATTTATACCCCTCTTTTCCCTGTTTTAGAATTGATTCTAATACTCCCAAATGAGTATACCACAACAAAAAGAAAAATCAAGTGTCGGTACACGAAAAAAGGGCAGCTCTTCGCCGCCCTTAACGAATATTTGTCTTTACCGCACGGGTTATATGTTCCGTAAGATCGCTTTTTTCAGCGTTTCGGCATTCAGCGGCTTCGAGAGATGCTCCGTCATACCGGCTTTGCGGCTGCGCTCCACATCTTCCGAGAACGCGTTCGCTGTCATCGCGATGATCGGCACCGTTTTCGCATCCGGCCGGTCCAGCGCACGAATGCGCTGCACCGCCTCAAGGCCGTCCATCACCGGCATCATGATGTCCATTAAGATCACGCCGATCTCGCCCGGCGCGGAGTTTCGGAAGGCCTCCACGGCCTCTTTGCCGTTCCACGCCTGCATCGTTTCGGCACCCATGTCTTCCAGGAAGAATTCCGCAATCTCCATGTTGAGTTCGTTGTCTTCGGCCAGCAGCACTTTCAGCCCGTGCAGAGCCGTTTCGTCCGCCGCGCCATTCGCCGCCGCCTGCGCAGAGGGATGCTTGTCGATTTCAAACGGCAGCGTCACCGTAAACGCAGAGCCTTCGCCGAGCACGCTTTCCACCGTGATGGTGCCGTTCATCTTCTCGATAAGCTCCTTCACGATAGACATGCCGAGGCCCGTGCCCTGATACTGCGTGCGGGCGCCCTGCTTTTCCTGTGTAAACGGCTCAAAAAGCTCGTTGTTCACAAAATCTTCGCTCATACCGATGCCCGTATCACGTATTGTAAAGCGGAATGTCGCCGTGTTTTCGTCACAGGCAATCTCCTCCGCATACGTTTCAATCGTGCCGTTTTCTTTATTGTATTTCGTCGCGTTGCTGAACAGATTCAATAAGATCTGCCGCAGATGCAGCGGGCTGCCGATAAGCTTTGCGTGCGCAAACGAAATCTTGCCGTAGGTATACACAATACTCGTTTTTGCCACCTGCGCTTCGTTCAGTGCGCGGACGTTCTTCATCAAATCGTCAAGGTCAAACGGCACATGCTCCGGCTCCATATGGCCGGATTCCAGCTTGCTCATATCCAAAACATCGTTGATGAGCGACAGCAGGTGCTCGGAGGAAACATGGATCTTTTCAAGGCAGTCGTCCACGCGCTCATGATCTTCACGATTTTTCTTGATAATCTCCAGCATGCCCATCACACCGTTAATCGGCGTGCGGATATCGTGGCTCATGCGGGAAAGGAACTCCGTCTTTGCTTTATTCGCCAGCGTTGCTTCGTCCACCTCAGCCCGCAAGCGCTCGTGCTCCTTCTGCTCCTGTGCATGGAACTCCGTGGTGTTTTTCAGCAGCACAAGGCTGTGGATCATCGGCTTTTCCTCACCGCTCTTCGCATCGTATACGCGTGAAGACATCATCAGCGCCGTTTTCTGTATCCAGCGTGTCTCGCCGCCGGATACGCGCTCACAGTATTCCACCGTCACCTGCTTTTCTCCGCTCGCATAGCGTTCCAAAAGCTTTTCGGCCGTGTCGATCAACCGGTAGCTGCCCATCGTTTCGGGCAAAATCAGCATAGAATGACGGTGGCAATATTCGCCGTACGGACACGGTGCTTTCAAGTCCTCAATAAAGATGTCTGCGCCGCGTTCACGACGGAAATCGCGCTCCACCAGATCATCCGTCAGATTCACGGAGTATACCGCATCCGCAGTCTCCAGCATCGCATCCACGTAACTGTCGTTTTCCAAAATAGACTGCTTCAGCTGCTCGTAATACTGCGTCAGTTGCTGCTTGGCGTCCGTCTCCGGCTGCACACTGTCGATCGTCTCAAACGCCAGCAAGAAATGGTGCAGCATGCCGTCCGGGTCTGCATCCACAAAAATCGCCGTCAGTCGCCCATAGTCGGCACTGTTCTCGCCGAAAATCTTGTGCTGCAATTCCACCACGCGGTTCTTTTCGGAAAGCGCCTCGCACAGCGCCGTCAGCTGCAATCTGCTGCGCACCGCCTTGCGGTCTTCCTGCGCCACGCGTTCTTCTGCAATCTGCTCCACCGCGCCGGAATAACTGCCGTCCGCCGCAAGGAAAAACGCCTCGCTTGCACGAATCACCCGGTAAGCGTCTTGCTTTGCGTCGCAGTACAGGCAATCGGAAAAGTTGCTGCCGTATTTTTTCATGCTTTTCAGCAGCCTGCGATCCAGCTTCTTTTCGGCCAATGCTTCCTCGCGCTTCACGTGGTTTTTGTTGATATACATGTTTTTGTCTGCGAAGATATACAAATCGCGCATTGTGCAGTTTTCGTTCTCGTCGGAGACCGAAATGCCAACCGCGTAGCTCACCGGAAAATCGGGGTTCGCCGCATTGTACGTGTCCACACGGTCGCGGATGAGCTGTAAGCACCGCTGCATTTCTTCCTTGTCCGCGCCGTCCATAATGGCGATGAATTCGTCGCCGCCCGCACGACCCACAAAGTAATGCGCCGGCACCGCCTCGCGCACCAGCTCCGCAAAAATGCGGATGTATGCGTCGCCCTTTTCGTGGCCCATGCTGTTATTGATGCGTCTCAAATTGTTGAGGTCAAAGCTGCAAACACCCACGGGCATCGTGATGATCTCCGGCGCGCTCAATAGCTCCTCACATTTATTTTTGTTCGGCAGCCCCGTCGCTTCGTCCATGTACACCTTTTTCTGCAAAGCGTGGTTCATGGCGGTGTAGTGCAGCGCCTTGATAAACTCATAACCGATCAGCATCATCAAAACTACGATGTCCGCCGTGATGTACCGCTCCAAAACCGCCAAAGAGGACGCGCGCTTTTGCGAATAGGTTTCTGCAAGGCCCGTCGCCTCATCGCAAATGTCGAAAAACTTTTCGCTTTTGTCGATGATGTCGGTTTTCTCAAAACCCTTTTCGCGCACAAGATAAATCTCCTGCTTCAGGCTTTCAAAGCAAGAAGCCAACTCTTCCATTTTCGTCTGAAAACTCTTGTCGCCCAATCGCACAAGGGTAAGCTCGTCATCGCCGAAGCGCAGACCGTTGATAAACGATTCCACGCTCTCCATCATCCCGTCCTCCGCTTGACCCGCAATCTCCATTTTAACAAGGCGTTGCGTTTCGCCGCGTACAAGGCCCGCATAGTTCACCACGCGCGCCGTGCCCTGAATGCCCGAGACCAGCACCATCATCCAAACGATCAGCGACGCCAAAACCACGGCCAGCACGCCGATGGCCGCCTGCACGGCATTCGATATTTTCTTGTTTTCCCTCATATTCTTCACCGTTTCGAATCGTTTGGAGTTATACATTGCCGGATCCTTTCCCAAAATCTTATGGTTCATTATAGCACATTCATGTTCCGTCTTCAACACAAAAAAGGCCCGACCTTTGTGCATCAAACTGCCAAAGGTCGGACTGCTGTTTACTTTACGCGCCGCACCGGCCGCACGTATTTCCAAAAGCGCTTTTCACCATTTCGGCATACTCCTTTTTCACGTTTTCCGGCTCCGTGATTCGGATTTTCCCACCGTAGCCGAACACCCAGCGGTAAAAGACAGGGCTTGCCGCCGTCTCCGTTTCCACGGTAAACGCGTCGTCGCCAAAGGCCTTTGTTTCCACATCTTCGCCGAATGCGTCCACCACCGCATTCATCATCGCGTTGTCACACAAAAGCGTCACGCGCTCGCGGCGGCTGTCATACATGCTTGTCATCGTGCGGATATGCCGCATCAACTCCTCTTTTTCGGGCCGCGGCTCCGCGTCTTCATCTAAAATCTCCGGGCAACGGTCAATGCGGTCCACGCGAAAGCTCACAAGCTTTTCGTGCTTGTCGGAATACCCCACAACGTAATATTCATCTGTATTCCAAACAAGCTTATATGGGCTGAAAACATACGGCTTCCCGTCGTTTTTCAGCACACGGTTCTTGCCCGGACCGTAATGAAAATAGTAAAACGCAATTTTCTTCCGCTTTGCAATAGCCGCGTTGATTGTGTCTGCAATGTAGTAAATGCTCTCATTGCAGGATTTCCCGTTGTTCGCGCAAAATCCCTCCTGCAAAGCCTCGGCCTCATAAACGCTCGTCAGCCGGCAAAGCTTTTCAATCAGCTCCTCGCTTTTCTTTTCGGTGATGAATCCCGCAGATTCCACCGCGTCCGCAAGCAGCTTCAATTCCGGCATCTCAAATAAGCGGCTCGCAAGGTAATAGCGGTTCTGCGTCGTCTTGTGCGTGTAAATATCAAAGCCGCAGTCCGCAAGCTGCTTGATGTTCTTGCCGACGGTCGTGCGGTGCACCGTAACGCCGCATTCCTTTTGGAGCTTATCCATAATGTTTTTTGTAGAAAGCTCGTGGTTTTCGTCGCTGTATGTGTTCAGAATTTTCAAAAGCGAGATCGTCCGCAGCTCGGCGTTGTCCTCCGCCTTCGGTGTCTTATTCGTCTTTGCCATAAAGCAGCACTCCTTTGCGCTCGTTCTGCTTTTATTATAGCGGACGAACTCCCACCGCACAAGCCCGGAAACCGTTAGGTGTCGCTTTTTCGCTCACTGCGGCTTCGTGATAAGCTCTGTCACCGCTTCGCCGCAAGACGGCACAAACGAAAAATTCTGCTGATATTCCGTCGCGTTCCATACAATATTCGGCATGTATATCCCTCACTTTTCCGCTAAAATGCGTTCAATCTCATCTAATGTGTCGGCAAAATAAATGCCCTCTTGCCGCTCCTTGGTCGAAAGCCCCATCTCGATCATATGGCCTAAAAGCGCCTTCAGCCCGTCGTAATATCCATTCAGATTATAAAGAATGCACGGCGCGTCTAAATGCTTCAGCGATACCTTCGACATCACTTCCGCAATTTCCTCCAGCGTGCCCGTGCCGCCCGGGAACGCGATAAACGCGTCGCCGAGCTCAATCATTTTCGTCTTTCTGTCCGTCATGTCCTTTGTCACAATAAGCTCCGTCAGCCCGTCGTGCTGCAGCTCGGAGTCCACAAAAAACTGCGGCTCCACGCCGGTCACTTTGCCGCCGTTTTGCAGCACGCTTTCGGCGATCGACCCCATTAGCCCGCATTTTGAGCCGCCGTAAATGAGGTCATGCCCGTTTTTGCCGATCCACTTGCCGAGCGCCTCCACCGCCTCTTGCAGCTTGGGGTCATTGCCCGCGTTCGCACCGAGATAAACCGTAATATTCATCTTCATCCCCGCCTTTCTTTTCCCTTATCATACAAGAATTCGCCGAAGATTTCAACCGCTTCACTCCACTCGGTACAAAACATGCGCATAAAAAACGGCGGCGCAAAGCCTAAGCTCCACGCCGCCGTTTTGGGATATATAAATCAGGAGAGCGCCTGCCCGCATTCCGAGCAGAATTTACTGCCCGGCTTTACCGGCGCGCCGCAGCCCGGACACACCGTTTGTAGCTTTGCGCCGCAAGCGCTGCAAAACCTCGCGTTTGCGAAGATCTGCGCCCCGCACTGCGGACAGACTGCCCCCGCCGGAGCTGTCGGCGCCGCATTTACGGGTATGCCCGCCGTCCGGAAGCTCGTTGGCTCGCCCATCGTGCAGCGGTACACCACCTCAAAAATCTCGCTCGGCAGCTTTTTCTGCTTATACGCGCCGATGCCCGCCGTTACCGCCAGCGGCCACAGCAGAAAAAGCCCCACGGCGCCCGCGCCCAGCTTGTCCGCCCACTGGCCCTCGCCGAGCGTCACATTGAGCTGCGTGCCGTTTACCGTGAGCTCCACCGTCGTCGCCAGCTTCATGCCGGAAAGCGTGCGCAGCGTATCGGCCTGCGCCGCCTGAATGAGGTACCCGTTCGGCGTCGCCACGCTCTGCACCTCCATGCCCTTTTCGCCGCGCAAAAACGTCGTCACAGCCTCCAAAACCTGCTCTGCAGTCACTTGGTTCAGCTCAAATACTCTCGACTCTTTCATGTCGTTCCCCCATTTCTATTTTGCTTCGCGCAGCGCCTTCCAAAGCGCCGCATCATTTTCCAGTTGATAAGCGTCTTCTTCATACAGCAGGTTCCGCTGCTCAAACCGTATCACACACGTCGTGCCGTCCTTTTTCACAAACGTCAAACTCTGCTCGCTGTCCGTTGCACGCATGTCCGTTCGTTCGCCGATTTTCACCTCGCAAAGTGCGTCAAAAATCGTTTGCATCGCCGCCTTGTCCGTGATGCGGCAGGAAACGGGCGTGTCCATCGTGTAGCGATATTCCATGCAGTTCATCTCATTCACGTCAAATGTCTTTGCGAAATTCTCTGCTTCGCCGCCGCAAAACGCAAACACCTCGCCGGCTTCGCTTCTTTCCGCCGTCTTTCCTTCGCAGCCCGCAAGCAGCACGCAC
>ENA-OQRB01001632-OQRB01001632.1-human-gut-metagenome-genome-assembly--contig:-NODE-1632-length-12437-cov-4.341706_pt1 | contig 12437 bp, 8 predicted proteins | sample MGYA00243235_ERZ505100 | MGnify/ENA primary metagenome ERZ505100 (study PRJEB26097, sample SAMN02712145) | human gut metagenome | biome: Gut microbiome | host: Homo sapiens | place: Denmark: Copenhagen...
TGAAAAGACTGAATTTATGATTTTGTTCAGACTTTTGCCAAAGGATTTGGCGGCTGAAACATTTGCGCATATGAACAGCGATATGCAGAGCCATCTTATACAGATGTTTTCCGATAAAGAAATCAGAGATATTCTTGATGAATCTTTTATTGATGATACTGTTGATATAATCGAAGAAATGCCGGCGAACGTTGTTTCGAGAATTTTGAAAAACTCAACAACGGGCGAGCGTAAGGCGATTAATGAAATTCTGCGTTATCCGAAGGACAGTGCCGGAAGTATAATGACAATAGAATATGTCAGTCTGCATAAGGATATGACGGTATCGGAAGCTTTTGAAAAAATTCGTAAAGTCGGTGTGAATAAGGAAACTATTTATACTTGTTATGTGACCGAAAACAGAAAACTTATCGGTGTAATCACTGTAAAGGATTTGTTTATGGCTGATGAGGTCGATAAGATTGCCGATATTATGGAAACGCATATTATAAGCGTTGATACGCTTGAAGATAAGGAAATTGTCGGACATATGTTCAGAAAGTACGATTTTCTTGCATTACCGGTTGTGGATAAGGATAATCGACTTGTCGGTATCGTTACATTTGACGACGCTATGGACGTCATTCAAGATGAAAATACAGAGGACTTCTCAAAAATGGCGGCTATTGCACCGAATGAGGAATCGTATTTCAGAACAGGTATTTTTAAACACGCAAAAAGCCGTATCGTATGGCTTTTGATACTTATGATAAGTGCAACGATTACACAGATTATAACGAATAGGTACGAGGCTGCATTTGCGGCAGTACCGCTTTTGGTTTCGTTTATGCCTATGATAATGGATACCGGCGGTAACTGCGGCGCACAAAGTTCTACTCTTATAATCAGAGGTATTGCACTTGATGAAATTCATTTTTCGGACTTTTTTAAAGTGGTGTTCAAGGAATTTAGAATTTCTATTATAGTCAGTTCGGTATTGGCGGTGGTAAACGGTGTGCGAATTTATATAATGTATCAGCATAAATGCGATTATCCGTTTATGCTTGCACTGACGATTGCATTGTCAATTATCGCAACAGTTATTTTGTCAAAGGTTATAGGTTCAATGTTGCCTATGCTTGCAAAAAAATGCCGACTTGACCCGGCGATTATGGCGACACCGCTTATAACAACAATAGTGGACTGTTGTTCGCTGTTCTTGTATTTTAATATTGCAACGATAGTGTTTTCACATATTGGAATTTTGTAATTATAAAGAGTGCCTATGCACTCTTTATTTAATAGAAAAAAGTAGAAGGAAAAATTATGGTGGTACGCAGAGCAGAAATAAAAGATATTGAGAAAATAAACGAATTGTTATTGCAGGTAGCTATGGTACACCACTATGGCAGACCTGATTTGTTCAAGGCAAATTGCCGCAAGTATAAAAATGACGAGCTTGTTGAAATCATAAAAGACGACAACCGTCCGATATTCGTTGCAGAAGATGACGGAGTTGTTATGGGTTACGCATTTTGCGTGATAACCGACCGTAAAGATGATAACGTTTTGACAGATATGAAGAATTTGTATATAGATGATTTGTGCGTTGATGAAAATATGAGAGATAAACACGTTGGTACTGTCATTTATGATTATGTCAAGAAGTATGCAAAGGAAATCGGCTGTTATAACTTGACGTTAAATGTTTGGAGCTGTAATGAGTCTGCTCAAAAATTCTATGAAAGACAAGGCTTGAAACCGCAAAAAACAACTATGGAAACGATTTTATAATAGCAACAAAAAAGCAGAGCCTGTCGACAAATGTCGACAGGCTCATTTATATTAGTCTGTAATAACAACAGGTTTTGAAATACCGCCGTTACCGTCTGCTTTGGTGCTGTTTACGATAACCGCAATATCGGCATCACCGTTTACGTCAGAAACATTTATTTCAACATTACGTCCCCATTGGCAATCGCCTTTGAATTTCTGCTCGCCGTTTACGAAAACTTCAACTTCATTGCCTGTAAGTTCTCTGAACACAATGAAATTATCGTTTTCATTAATATTAACGGTAGTTTTGTAAAGTCCGTATCCGGTTATGTTTTTAAATTTATCGTCGTATCCACTGCCAACCGACACAATACCCCAAGTATTCATATCGTGGTCCTCAATTTTAACATTCGGATCAGGTCGTGTTTCTGATAAATCAACCGCTTGACGCCATTTTGCAATATATTTTTCATTCACTGACGGAATAAATATTTTTTTATTTTCGTTTGCAACTGATTTTACAGTAGCCGTTGCACTTTCAAGTCCGTCCGACGCTGCAGTAACTGTAACATTTTCCGCACCGTCCGATTGCTTAACTATTACTTGACACAAACCGTTAAACAGGTGTCTTTCTTCGGCTTTGTCGGCTTCGTGAGAATTAGGATCGCCGTTTCCGACACCGATTATTTCGCCGCCGTCGGCAGTGAATTTTATAAGATTATCGGCGGTCGGTACACTTACACCGTTTTCGTCAACAACTGAAATATTGAATATTACTGCGTCATCGCAACTGTCATATACAAATTCATTTTGCGGAGTGATAATGATTTTTTTTGCCGCATTTGCGGTTGAAACTTCGTCACTGCAAACCTCTTTGCCGTCAATATATCCGACCATTTTAAGAGTACCTTTTTCAAACGGAACAAACCAATCCGCCATATCGTACTTATCAACGTTCTTTTTGCCGAGCGATTTGCCGTTTAAGAAAAGTTCAGCCTCACTGCAATTAGTGTGCGTCATAACACGCACTTCTTCACCGTCCGCAAAATTCCAGTGGGGAAGAATGTGAATCATCGGCTCATCTGTAAAGAATGCTTTGTTAAGATAAAAAGCGTCTTTTTTGAAACCGCAAGTATCCATGATGCCGAATTGAGTACCGATTGACGGCCATTCAAACGGAGTCGGCTCACCGCGATAGTCAAAGCCTGTCCATATGAAAAGTCCCATAATGTGCGGACGAATATCGACTTGCTTAAAACCGTCACGATATGTATTGCCCCAAGGAGCGGCTTCACTGTCGTAACAGTCGATAATATTCTTGCTGTGGTCGGCCTTGTAAACACCGCGAGTTTGAAAAGCACTGTCGTTTTCACTGCCCAACATCGGCATATCGGGGTACTTTTCTCTGAAGTCGTCATAAGTATGGGTGATATAGTTAAAGCCGGTCATATCAAGAATATCGCAAGCACCGCCGTCGGTTGTGACGCCTGTATTCATAGCACCCACAAGAAAACGGGTAGCGTCAAGTTTTTTTATTTCGCATTGAAGTTTTTCGGCAAGCTTTCTGCCTGTCGGAGTACCTTGAAGCGGTTCTTCGTTAAACAGCGAGTACATAACGACAGACGGGTGATTTCGGTCACGCATAACCATATCCTGCACTTGCTTGATACCATCGGCACTTGAATTAAAGTTACGGTTTTCGTCCATGACAAGAATACCGTATTTGTCACAATAATCGAGTATTTCTGGATTAGGGTTGCCGTGAGCGCAACGGTACGCATTTGAACCCATTTCTTTTAAAAGCTTAATTCTGTATTCGTTCACACTGTCAGGAACGGCAACACCGACACCGGCGTGGTCTTGATGGTTGCAAGTGCCGTACAGCGGAACGTGTCTGCCGTTAAGGAAGAATCCTTTATCTTTGTTAATCGCGATTGTACGGAAACCGAATGTATTTTTTTGACTGTCGACAAGACTGTCGTTTTCATAAAGTTCACTGACCATTGTGTATAGGTTAGGCGCGTCAATGTCCCATAAAAGTGGGCTGTATGTCAAAATACTTTGATTGACTTCGATTTTACTGCCTCCGGCGACCGAGAATTCTTTTTCATCTTTGCCGACAATATTATCTTCTTTGTCGAGTATATATGTTTTTAATCTGAAATTTTTGTTTTCATAAGACGAATTTTCAATCGTTGTATCTGTAGCCGCGTCCCATACGTCAACTGTTTTTCTTATGGGGTGAACAAACACACCCCAATGTGCGATATGTAACTTGTTTTTCTTGTACAGATTGACGTGACGGTATATGCCTGCTCCCTCATACCACCAACCTTCAATTTGTGTCGCGTCAACGAACACGACAAGGTCGTTCACTTGGTCGCCGTAAAGTGCCATATCTGTCGCATCAACGACAAACGAATTGTAACCGCAGAAATTTCTGCCGATAACGGAGCCGTTTAGATAAACTGTTGCATAGGAAGAAATACCCTCAAATTCGATTAAAATTTGCTTATCTCTGTCACTTTCATCAAGACGAAATCTCTTTGAATACCACGCTTTACCGCGTTTTTTGTATCCTTGCGACGGTCCCCATTTTTCTTCAAATTCATTGTATACCGCCCAGTCGTGCGGTAGGTTTACGGTTTCCCAATCGCTTTTGTCAAAATCTGGTGACGCCGCACCGATTGCACCGCCGGCTTTGGCTGCCATATAACATTCTGTATGTGTTTTTGTTCCCGGAAGTTCGAAATCACCGTTGTAGAACTTCCAATCTCTGTCTAAACTGAATTTCTCCATAATATGCTCCTTTTTGTATTTTAATACCGCAAATGCCACCCTTTGGTCAACAGCGTTGACAGCTCCCCTCAAGGGGAGCCGATGAGGCGGGAAAAGCTACCGCTCCGCCACTGCGTAGCACATCTTCTCAAGGAGAGGGATATAAGGCTCCCATCGAGGGGAGCTGTCGGCAAAGCCGACTGAGGGGTGGTGATAGAAAAATAGGCAACGGCGACCGATGATCGCCCTTACGAAATATAAAAACGCACAAAAAAACACCGCCGTATCGGCGGTGTCAAAAACATATACATATTGGGGGGAGTAAATGTTTTAAATGGGGGGAGTTATCACAACTATAAAAGATGTAATATATATATATATGAAACAAATATCAAAGATATTTGTAACTTTTGGGGGGACCCTTGCCTTTGGGGAAGGCAAGGGCATATGAAAAAAAGGATGGTATCGACTGTTTTTACACAGTCTATCAATTAAAACTGGATAGCTTATTTAGTTTTATCTGCCGAGTCTTCCATCAAGCGAACCTGTACTTCCATAGTTTCACCGTCTCTTAAAATCTTAAAGGTCAAATAATCGCCCGCTTTTTTCTTATCACGGATTTCGTTGACCTCCTCGGTAGATGAAACCTTCTGACCGTCAACTTCAAGAATCATATCGTTGACTTTAAGTCCGGCCTCTGCCGCTCCGCTGCCCTCGGAAACACTTCCGATAAACAAACCGTAGCCTGTATCTTTGATACCGATTCCGACAAGCGGTCTGCCTGTCACGTATCCTGATGCCATCAAGTCGTCAATGATTGGTTTTGCCTCTGATATTGCGATAGCAAATCCCATACCTTCAACGCCTGTGGTTGATAATTTAACTGAGTTAATACCTATAACCTCACCGTATTGGTTGATTAAAGCACCGCCCGAGTTACCTGAGTTAATGGCGGCATCTGTCTGCAATAGGTTATAAGTTCTGTTATCTATATTCATTGTTCTGTTTACGGCACTGATTATACCTGACGTAACTGAACCGGAAAATTCCTGTCCCATCGGGTTACCGATTGCAACTGCCGTTTCACCGACTTGAACTGTTGTCGAGTCGCCGAGTGTTGCGGCTGTAAGCTTTGTTGAACCCGGATCTATTTTCAAAACCGCAAGGTCTGTTTTTGTATCCTGACCTACAAGTTTTGCGGTGAATTCATCACCTGTATTAAGTATTACCGATATTTCCGAAGCACCGTCAATAACGTGCTGATTTGTTACAATGTAACCGTCGTCTTGGAAAATAATTCCCGAACCGCTGCCTTGTTCAACGGTTTGACCGTCTGTGCTTCCGTCGCCGCTTGAATAATAATATCTTCCGCTGAACGGATCGTAATATTTTTGCGGTTGAACTGTAGTCTTGTTTATAACACCGACAACGCTTGGTCCGACTTGTTCTGCAATTTCGGGAATTGTAAGAACTTTCTTACCGTTTTTGTATGCTGCAAGTTGAGCTGAATCCGAAGATGATGAATCATCCGATTGTGTTGTTGCACTTGCAACTGCCGCGCTTTGAGTGTTGTTGTTCATATTCTTTTGCATAAAGTACATTCCTGTTCCGAATACACCTGCTGTAAATATGCTTGCTGCAAGAGCTGAACAGACAGCTGTTAGCCATACTTTTTGTTTTTTCTCTTTCTTTGGCTTTTGGTCGTAAATAATCAAGTCAGTTGATTCTGTATAAGGGTATTTCTTCATGGTCGTCATCCTCCTTATATCATTATTATCAAAACAATCTAAATTCATACTCTTTATAGCTTTCCTTTGACTATGGTTATATGATACAGTACACTTTTGACACTGGTATGAATTAAATGTAAATAGAAATGACTTATTTTATGAACAAAGTGTGAACAGGTATTGACAAATAGAGATAATAAGGTTAGAATATGTATAAATGCGAATTATTTGCAACAAAATATACACGCAAAGATATTATAAAGTAGAAAGGATTTTATATGAAGAAGTTACTTATACTTGATTCAAACAGTATTTTAAACCGTGCGTTTTACGGTGTGCGTTATTTGTCCGCAAGGGACGGTACTCCGACAAATGCGATATATGGTTTTCTTAATATATTATTGAAACTGATAAAGGAGCAGGAGCCGGATTATATTTGTGCGGCTTTTGACGTGAAAGCACCGACATTTCGTCATAAGCAGTACGAGGGATACAAGGCACAGCGTAAGCCAATGCCCGAGGGACTTGCCGCACAAATGCCTCTTGCAAAGGATGTACTTCGTGCAATGGGCGTAACAATTCTTGAAAAAGAGGGTTACGAGGCTGACGACATAATCGGAACAGTTGCAAGACTTTGTGAAGAAAGTGAAATAAGCTGTTTCATTGCAACGGGCGATAAAGACGATCTGCAGCTTGCGAGTGACAAAACAAAGGTCATTTTGACGGTTACAAAGTCGGGATATAATGAAACGATTATTTATGATGACAAGGCTGTTAAGGAAAAGTACCACGTCACACCGACTGAATTTATTGACGTAAAGGCACTTATGGGCGATCCGTCCGATAACATTCCCGGTGTTAAGGGGGTCGGCGAAAAAACGGCTATGAGCCTTATCGAAAAACATCACAGTATTGAATATATATATGAAAATATTGACGGCATAGGTCTAAAGGGCGCTATGCTCCAAAAGATGAAAGACGGCAGGGAAATGGCATTTATGTCAAAGGAGCTTGCGACTATCAACAGAAATACACCGATTGAATTTAATGCGGAGGAATGTGTATTTGACGGTTTTGAAAACAACGGTGAGCTTTACGAAATATTAAAGCGACTTGAACTTAACAGTATTATAAAGAAGCTTGATTTGTCAGGCGGGGATAACGTAAAGGAAAACGAGGATATTTTTAAAGATTTTTCTTATCAAGTCGGGGATAAGAATATGATTAACGGTGATAAAGTGACCGTTGTGCTTGACTTTGACGGTGATAATATTTCATCGGCGGCAGTCGGAGCGGGGAATAATGCGGTAGTATTAAATGAGCAAGACGATATAAAAGAGTTGCTTGAAGATGACAGCATAGCAAAGGTTATGTTTGACGTCAAAGAGGCTATCGTTAAATTAAACGGCAGAATTGACATAAAAAATATATCAGATGATACCGCAATCGCCGCATATCTTGTAGATCCTGCAAAAAATGAATACACAATAGAAAAATTGGCGAGCGAATATTTCGGCACGGTTATAGAAAAGCCTGAAGTCAAGCAGTTATCATTACTTGACGATGTGGAAACCGACAGGAGCGAATACCTTGCAAAATGTGCAGTTGCACTCGGTGTGCTTAATGAGTGTATAGGCGATAAGATAAAGGAAAACGGACAGGAAAAGCTGTATCAAGAGGTGGAATTACCGCTTGTTACGGTGCTTGCACACCTTGAAATAAACGGATTTCTTGTAGACGACAATCAATTAAAGGAATTTGCCGATAAACTCGGTGAAAAGATTGATGCGCTTACAAATGAAATATATATGCTTGCAGGTGAAGAATTTAATATTAATTCACCGAAACAGCTTGGTGTAATTCTTTTTGAAAAACTTGAATTAAAGCCTGTAAAGAAAACAAAGACCGGATATGCGACAAATGCAGATGTGCTTGAAAAGCTCAGAGATAAGCACCCTATAGTTAATTTTATTATGGAATACCGTCAGCTTGCAAAGCTGAAAAGCACATATTGTGACGGTTTGACGGCGGTTGTAAATCCGAATACGCACCGCATACATTCGGTGTTTACACAGACAGTGACCGTTACCGGCAGACTTTCATCAACAGAACCGAATTTGCAGAACATTCCGACTCGTACGGAGCTTGGCAGAGAAATCAGAAAAATGTTTGTTGCGAAAGATGGTTATGTGCTTGTGGATGCAGACTATTCACAGATTGAACTTAGAGTGCTTGCACATATCGCAAATGATGAAACAATGATAAATGCGTTTAGAAATAATGAAGATATTCACGCAGTTACCGCGTCACAGGTGCTTGGTATACCGCTTGAGGATGTTACAAAGGAACAGCGTTCAAGTGCAAAGGCGGTAAACTTCGGTATTGTGTACGGCATAGGTGAATTTTCACTGGCACAGGATTTGCATATATCGGTTAAAGAGGCTAAGGCATATATTGAAAGCTATCTTGAAAAGTATCACGGCGTAAGAAATTATATGGAGAGCATAAAGGAACAGGCGAAAAAGGACGGCTATGTTAAAACTATGCTTAACAGAATACGTTATATACCTGAATTGAAGTCACCGAATTATAATATACGTCAGTTCGGCGAACGTGTTGCGCTTAATACGCCGATACAAGGTACGGCGGCGGATATTATAAAGCTTGCAATGGTGAGAGTTGATAATAGACTTATAAATGAGGGATTGAAGTCGAAGCTTATATTGCAGGTACACGACGAACTTATAGTTGAGGCACATAAGGACGAAGTGGATAAGGTTAAACAAATTTTGAGCGAAGAAATGCAGAATGCAATGGAACTTAATGTGCCGCTTAAAGTGGATATGTCAACAGGACATAGCTGGTATGACGCGAAATAGTTTGCCACCACTCCGTCACTGCGTGCCACCTCTCCTCAAGGAGAGGCATAAAAGGCGCCCCTTGAGGGGAGCTGTCGTGAAACGACTGAGGGGTGGCGAAAGTAGGGGCGATCATCGGTCGCCCGAAACGGAGGAAATTAGAGGACGGCACCACGACGTCCCGTATGGGTAATTGTCAATCGCACGAAAGGACAAAACAATGAACAAAAACAAATTGGAAGAATACATCACTCTAACATACGGCACAAATGCAGAACATCCTTGGGGAAAATATCCGAGTTATTCTGTTTTTCGTCACCAAAACAACAATAAATGGTTTGCGCTGATTATGAGTGTAGCGAAAGAAAAGCTTGGAATTTGTGAAAACGGTGTGATTGACATTTTGAATGTAAAATGTGATCCGATTATGATTGGTTCGCTGATAACAGAAAACGGATTTTATCCGGCATATCATATGAATAAATCGAATTGGATTACGGTTGCACTTGACGGAAGTGCAGACAATGAAAAGATAAAATTTTTACTTGATATGAGTTTTGATTTAACATCAAAAAAGACTAAAAACGAAAGGAAATAAAAATATGAAAAAAATCATAAAGCTGATACCACTAATGCTTATACTTGTTTTGGTATTGACATCGTGTCAAAAAAACGCTGAAAACAGCGGTAAACCAAAGGTATACACATCATTTTACGCAATGTATGACTTTGCAAAAACAATCGGAGGTGACGATATAGACCTAACAAACATAGTACCGACAGGAACAGAGCCGCACGATTTTGAGCCGACTGCGTCTGATATGGCGAAACTTTCGGAGGCTGACATATTTATATATAACGGCGTCGGAATGGAAAGCTGGGCGGACAAAATAATCGAAACACTTCCGCAGAACGTAAAAGTTATATGCACATCGGAACAGATACCGACAGACGGAAACGATCCGCATATTTGGCTTAGTCCGCAGAATGCAAAATTGCAAATGCAGGCAATATGCAACGTGTTGTCAGAGGTGGACAGCAAAAATGCACAGAACTATATAAACAGACTTGACAGTTATCTAACTCAAATTGATGAGGTAGACACCGAGTACAAAAATGCCGAACTTGACGGTAAGACGATATTTGTAACACACGGTGCGTACAGCTATCTTTGCAACGATTACGGTATGAAACAAGTTGCGCTTGAGGGGGTTACAGGTGACAGTGATCCGTCACCGTCACAAATGGCAAAGGTGGTTGACCAAATAAAGAGCGAGGGCATAAGCTGTATTTTCTATGATCCGCTTGAGGGTGACAAAATGGCACAGGCGGTTGCGAATGAGGCTGATATTCAGGCACTTCCGCTTTATACTTTTGAGGGTGACAGCGAAAGTCGTGACTATGTAACGGTTATGAAAGCAAATCTTGAGGAACTAAAGAAGGGGATTTAAAATGAAAGCATCAAAACAGATTTCAGAATCACTTCCGATTATGATACTGCTCACATTGTCCGGTGGATTTATGGACGCATACAGTTATCTTTGCAGAGGTGAAGTTTTTGCAAATGCGCAGACGGGTAACATACTTTTGTTCGGTGTTAATTTGTCAATGGGGCATTGGAGCAAGGCACTCCAATATGTGTGTCCTGTTTTGGCATTTGCGATTGGTATTGCGGCGGCAGAATTTGTGAGAAGAAAGTTTACAAACAGAAAACACGTTCACTGGCGACAGATAATTGTATTTTGCGAGGCAGTGATATTATTCGGCGTAATGTTTATACCGCAGGAACTGAATTTGCTTGCAAACAGTCTTACATCGCTTGCGTGCGGTGCACAGGTTGAAAGTTTCAGAAAGATACAGGGCAACGGTATGGCGACTACAATGTGCATAGGTAACTTGCGTATGGCAACGCAATCGATATGTGATTATTGGTTTACAAAAGACAAACCCGCAATGGAAAAAGGATTTTTGTTTTTCGGCATAATTGCAATATTTACGATAGGTGCGATTATGGGTAACGTATCTGTCAGATTATTCAGCGAAAAGGCTATTTTGGTAAGCAGTATATTGCTGATAACGGCGTTTTCGATTATGCTTATTAATAAGGAAGATTGAGGATAATATGGAACAGGAAATTTTAAAAATTGAAAATTTGTATTTTGATTATTCCGATACATCTGTATTGCGTGATGTGAATTTTACATTACATAAGGGTGATTTTCTCGGTATAATCGGTGCAAACGGTGCGGGAAAAAGTACACTGATAAAAATAATTTTAAAAATTTTGCCGTACAACAAGGGTAAAATAACACTTTTCGGAGAAGATTTATCGAAGTTTAAAGAAAATTATAAAATCGGTTATGTTTCTCAAAAAGCAAATTCGTTTAACAGCGATTTCCCTGCAACGGTTAAAGAGGTTGTAATGGCAAATCTGTACAGCAGACGCGGACTTTTTAAACGCTACAGAAAAGAGGATTACGAAAAACTAAGTACAGTGCTTGAAAAAGTGGGAATGTCGGGATACGAAAACCGACTGATCGGTAATTTGTCGGGTGGTCAGCAACAGAGGATATTTATTGCAAGAGCGTTGATTTCAGAGCCTGAACTGTTGCTTATGGACGAGCCGACAGTCGGAGTTGATGCGAAGTCGGTAAGACAGATTATGGACATAATAAGCGAACTCAACAAACAGGGAATGACGATTATTATGACAAACCACGATACTCCGGAACTTGTCAGAGTATCGGACAAACTTTTAATATTCTGCGAACACGGCAACGGAGAATTTGTAAGCCGAAACGACCTTACAATGCAACAGATAAACGAAATATTTGCAGGAAAGAGGGTGCATCATCATGGATAATATTTTTCAGTACGCATTTATGCAAAGAGCATTTGTAGTTGCGGCAATAATTGCGGTGATTGCACCGTGTATAGGCGTTTCGATTGTACTTAAAAGACTTTCGGCGATAGGTGACGCAACGTCACATTCGGCGCTGGCAGGTATCGCATTCGGACTTTTGCTCGGAATTAATCCGATTTTGGGTGCGGTGATGTTTTCGATTTTTGCGGTTATCGGAATAGAGGTTTTCAGAAAATCATTCGGCAAATATTCGGAAATTGCAACGGTGGTTGTTATGTCGGCGGGTATCGGTCTTACGGCGGTGTTGTCGGGATTTATAACCAACGGCTCAACCAATATAAACAGCTTTTTGTTCGGCTCGATAGTTGCAATAAACGATTTTGAATTGTACTTAACGATTGGACTCGGCATAGCGGTTATTATAACTTCAATATTATTGTATAAAGAATTGTT
>ENA-OQRB01001655-OQRB01001655.1-human-gut-metagenome-genome-assembly--contig:-NODE-1655-length-12314-cov-3.881883_pt1 | contig 12314 bp, 11 predicted proteins | sample MGYA00243235_ERZ505100 | MGnify/ENA primary metagenome ERZ505100 (study PRJEB26097, sample SAMN02712145) | human gut metagenome | biome: Gut microbiome | host: Homo sapiens | place: Denmark...
AAAGACTGTCAGCCGCTCATTTTTTACATAATCTGATACAGTAAAATCCCGTACATCGCGCAGATTCCCGGTACACCCAGAACCCCCGCCACTGCAACAGAATACATATTAACAGCGACTGCCACTGCAATATTTTTATCAGAAAGTACCTGATTTACAAACAAAATAATACCTGCTCCCAATACCGCACGCAGAAAAAATTTCAGAATCCATGGTGTTTTCTTATCTTTCATAATCATTCCTCACATTCTCATCTATTCCACTTTAATCTATTCATACGCAAAAATAAAAAGACCGTTTCCGGTCTTTTATCCTGAAATATCTTAATAAAACAACAACTTTCCTTTTATCTGACTCCGCATCACTGTTCCAAATGTTCTTGAATCCATAGAATCCTCACGGTTATCCCCCATGACAAACACTCTTCCTTCTTCTACAACATAAGGATATGTAATCGTTGTCCCTTCTGCTTCCGTCATGCCAACACTATAAGGCTCCTCCTGTTCAACTCCATTCAGATAAAATTTTCCATCGTGGATGTCAACTTCATCTCCGGCAACCGCAACAACTCGTTTCACATAGTACTCACCCGATGGCATCCTCACGGAAATAATATCTCCCGGCTTATATTCCGGCACAATCCGTAGATAAAACACCAGCTTTTTATCCTCAAGTGTTGGATTCATAGATGTTCCCTTCACAAACGAAGCACCAATTACGAAGCGAAAAGCCAGAACAATCAATACAAAAATGATAATTAATTCTTTGAATTGACGGAACCATCCTTCCTTCTTCCCATCGTATTTACCCAAAAATCTTCGTTTCACTATTCTTCCTGCTCCCCTCTTGTTCCGACTATCGCAGCAATAATATGGAGAACAACCGCCAACACAATCATACATGCCGCAGCAATTTTACCTGATGTACTGGTAAATGTCTGTGCGAGACCTCCCATCTTCGGCACTGTCAGCACTACTTTTCCGATAAAGTGACTGTACGGAATCGGATTCATATCATTTTCCTCGTTTGCATCTCCCTTGGTGATAAATTCACTCATAATCGTACTGTTCGTCACTACACGATGGGTAATAATAGAACTTCCATCTGTTGCTCCGTAAAATGCAATGACATCTCCCTCCTGCACATCCTCCGGTGTCATATTATTAATATAGACCAGACTGCCCACTGGAATTGCCGGCTCCATACTTCCACTTACTACTGTGTAAATATGATAGCCAAGCATACGCGGCACCGTAAGCGGTACACAAACAAAAATTAAAAGAACCAGTACGATTGTTCCCAGTGTACTGCAGAACACTCCAACTGGATTTTTCCTGTGCTTATTCGCACTCTCTGTTTTTCTCTTTTTACTCACAATATTGTCCTTTCTGACAGTATCCCTTTATATGGAAAAGGGACAGACACCAAAAAAGTGCCTATCCTCGTTCCGTCTTGTATGATATTTATGCTCTCAGTCTCTTTCTCACAATCAGCATCAAAGCGATTAATACTACGAGTGCTCCAACTCCAATTACAGTTGCAGCCGCCATCGGGAAGCCTTTTGCCTCAGTCTGATTCTGATTATTCAAATCCACATCGGATGCTGGTGTCTGGTTTGGATCCAAATCAATAAGATCATCCGGCTGTGTCACATCTACATTCTCATCCGTTCCTGGTTCCGTTGTTGTTCCTGGTTCCGTTGTTGTTCCCAGCTCAGTCGCTGTTCCAGTGCCGGTTCCTGTACCAGTTCCAGTTCCCGGAGTCGCAGGTATTCCCGCTGTTCCAGGTACAGTAACAATTGTTGTGGTACCTTCACCGATAATTGTTACGGTTTCCGGGTCTGCCGGATGATATACAAAGGTAAATACATTCTCTGTCTCGTTATCACTCAAGGTTTTTGTAAGCGCAAGAGCCTGTGGAATATAACCGTTAATATATTTGTAAGCCACCACTGGTTTATCACCTACATTTCCATAAAATGTAGCACTCGAATCCAATGTATTTCCATCTTCATCCTGATAGTTTACTGTATAACCAACTGTGTCACCCTTAATTCCATAGGCAACTACATAATCTGCGTCACCTTCTACATAAAATGCCGGTGCAACTTCCTCATTATCACGTCCACTGAGACGCACCCCTTTTACATAATATTTATCGTCTGTGACAGTCACTTTTGATAAATCAAAGGAAACTCTGTCTCCTGCCCGACGGCCGGTTATGGTTTCTGTTCCGCCTTCCACTCCATCAAGCGCGCCCTTATCACCAGCATGTAAGGTAATCGTATAGGTATATTCTTCTGCCGAAGCAGACATCACATTCATTCCCATTACTAAGGAAAAACTGAGCAGCGCAACAAATATTTTCTTCATTCTCTTCATACTGCTACGCCTCCCTCTCATCATTTTTCCGTCTCTTCAAAGTCATTAAACCAAATATCAGAAGAATAATTCCACTTGCCAGCGACAGACCACAGAATAAAAGCGTCTTTGCTGTGTCACCGGTTTTTACTACATTTTTGATAAGCTTATTTTCTCCCGGCTTATTGATAACCGTTGTCTCTGTGACTTTTTCTACTGCAAATGTCTGCTGAAGCTTTGCAAGGGTCTGCTGATAGCCATTTCCCATCGTCTCACCATTGACTCTTACCTGAAGTGTAACGACGCCTTCGTCTCCATCTTCCAGACGGTCCAGATAGAAATAATCTGTCAGCGAATTGGTTGCCTGATGTAATCCTTCACCCTTCGCAGCATTTTCACCACCTACTGTTTCACTATTATAAAGTTCAGTTTCTTCTCCATTTGCACCGGTATAAGCAAGACGGTATTCATAAGCACCACCGCTTGCACTTTCCTTTGCATCCTCCAGAGACTGAATTGCCTGGTTCGTCATATACCAGTCTGTCTTAGCGGAATCTGAATTCTTGATTTTTACTTTCAACGTGATGCTGTCACCCGGCTGGATATTCTTAGCTTCGTCTGTCAAATCATCAGAGCTAAAATTACTTGTAATTTCTTTTCCGTTAAATTCAGCAACCCAGTTATCTTTGCCCTGATAATCTTCTGCCTTTACACTAAAGCCGCTTCCTGCGACCAGCACCATTGCCATGACAAGGCACAATACTTTCTTTTTCATATTCTTGTACCTCCCCTTATAAGCCCAGTTTCGAGATATCCACGCCCCATGCACTCTTCACAGCGTCTGCTGCGTTGTGTGTCTGTACTGCGTCTACCTCAGCCGATACCTGGAACGTATATCCATTGTATTCATATTCGTATGTATACGTTGTACCAGCATCTGTTACTTCTGTTTTCTTTGTCATTTTATTACGAATTTCCGGTTTAATCCGAATAGAATCCGCAAAATCTACTGTATCACCCGCTGCAAGTGCATGATTTAAATAAAGCACTCTTCGTTCTGCAGTAGCAGCATCCGTATCTTCTACCCATCCATTTTCTTCCAGAAAATGAATATCAATCAATGACGGATCCAGTGTGGTTACCGGAACATCCTTGCCTTCTTTATCTCTCCAGCTTGTTCTTACTGTAACACGGACATAAGAATCAATATTTCCTGAATTCTTTACGCTCAGAACTTCGTCATATTTCTTTCCCGGAACAATCTTTCCATTCTTCTCTACGAAACCATCCAGCAAAGTTCCTTCCGCTTTGCCCTGCCATTCACCATTATCCAGATAATCCCGGCTGCTGACGATATCGCCATTTTCCAGAAGGCTTACCCCGATACTGGATAACTCTACCCCGGCAACATAATTTTCACTATAATAAGTAAGTGCTGCACGGGTACTTCCTACGGTACTTCCCACAAGAAGGATAGCAGATGCAGAAAGGAGCAGGATAGATTTTTTCGGAAATTTTTTTCTCTTCTTTTTCATTTTCTATCACACTTCCTTTCTAAGATTGACTGTCCTCAAATGTTACATCCCAGTCTGCATATGGTTCTCCATTGTCATCATACTGTACTGGCGTACATTCCTGAATAACAATGACATTCAAATCCTTTTCATCGGTTACATCCTTCAAAAGTTCCGGTGGAAGAATGACATTTACCTTCTCACTAAAACTTCCCACTGTAAGGATATCTCTGTAATACCAGTAACCATCTTTGCCATCATACCATTTACGGGAACCACCATCTTCATAAGTCAGATTGTAATTATTTCCGGCATAAGCTCGAATACGGATGTAACAATCATAATCTCCTGTATTTTCTATAGAAACGATTTTCTTTCCACCTTTTACCTCTTCATGTGGCTCTGTACGGGTTTCACCTAACTCAAAGACCACATTGCCTTTCGCCTCGGAGTAAGTTGTGAAATAAGCATAAGCACTTCCTACTGCCAAAGTTCCGGTCAAAGCCAGGGCTGCCGCTGCGAGGCAAATAGTTTTCTTACTTAATTTGTTCATCATTCTCTTAGTTCACCTCCGGCTCCAAATCATTTTTACAGTCAACAGAACCATCTTTCATATAGAAGCGATTCACAATACCTGTTCCACCGTTCTGTCCGCCATCGTATGCATTTACAAAACTTACAGAAACCGGATTACCTTCTTCTTCCTCTGCAATAATCTTTGTTTTCTGCGGGCCATTGTCAGGACTCAGCCTATAACTTGCACCGGTGTACTCTTCTGTTACTGTGACGGTTGCGCCTGCTGGTAAATCGTTAATGATAAGTTTATCATTTCCAGCTCCGTTAAATTCCATCTTATATACATTATTGGTAACGGTTCCATCCAGCTTTTCTACATTTACATGGAAAACAAATGTCGCTCCGCCAACAGTTGCATTATATGATGTCAAAGTCTTGTTGATTTCCAGACTTCCTAATCTCTCTTCCCGGTCTGGTTTTAATCCGATTGCATTACTTCCGGTAAGTTCATATACCCAGTCATCATTACCGCCGCCGTTATACCAGTAGTTATTCGGAAGGGAAATCAGGCTTTCCTTGAAAGTGTATGTGAAATACGATGATTTCACTTCATCGGCAACCACCAGATACATTCCAGTTGCAAGTCCGGTTATTTTGCCTGTTCCATTGTTAAGGGTAACAGAGTCCTTAGCGCCCGGTTCAGTTCCCTTCTCTATCAGCTCTCTAGCCTTAGCAGCCTTGTCAGCCCACTCTTCAGCAGTGGTCTTATCGCTAATTTCATCAAGCTTTAAATCATCAAATCCTTCGACTTCTTCATAAGCTCCTGTTTCCTTTATCTCAGCCACCCGATACAAATGAACCTGAACCGGCAGGGTATTCAATTCTTTGAAATCCTCCGCCTTTTCACCTTCCTTATTCTCTGTTGCTGCATCATATACATTGTTCTGTAAATTAAATTCAATCGAACACTTCCGATTCACATCTACAGCCTTCGCTGCATATGCTCTTGGCAACGCCAGACCGGAAAGCGTAACTGCCAGCGTCAGAACACATGCGCCTACTATTTTTACTCTCCTATTCATCATGCATCTTCTCCTCCCTGTTTCGATTCTTTCCAAAAGCAACCTTCATTATCAGTATAATAAGTAACGTTATCGACAGTCCCATGATAAGATACAGCATATAGTAATTCTGTACTGCCTTCACCATAGACTGTGAAAGTGTATTCACTTCATCTTCTTCTCCTGTATAAGGTACTCTCGTTCCTCTTACTAAGAGCCGGTGTGAATTGACACCGTATGGAGTACAGGTAAATAATGTCACCTGGTCCTTTCCTTCTTCCACCTGCATTGCGTTATCCAATGTCTCACTATCATCTTTATCAACCATCGGAAGTATCTGGTCTACTTCATATGCAAGTATCTCATCCAGCACATGAATGTAAAATTTATCTCCAGTTTCTAACTGGTCTATATCGGTGAACAAACGGGCACTTGGCAACCCTCTGTGTGCTGCCAGTACACTGTGTGTACTCTCTCCGCCAATCGGAAGCTTCGTGCCATTCATATGACCAATCCCGGTCTGAAGCACATCGTCTTCTACGCCATGGTAAATGGCAAGCTTCACATTTATTTTCGGAATGGATAGATATCCCATTACTCCGTCATTCGCAACATTCAGGACTTTCCAGTATTCGGTATCTTCCAGATTGGTATCTTCACTGCCAAACACATCCCCATAAAGATTGTTCTGTGTCATGGTATCGTTAAACGCATACGCTTTTTCCCACTCACTTGTGAAATCCTGTGGTTCCATCTCCTCCATCACAGTCTCATAATGACTAATCAGCCTGCTCTGCCGATACGTATTCCACTGATTGGCAACGGTGGGATAAACCAATACACCAAATCCAATTAAGAACAAGAGTCCAAATAAGATACTTGATATCTTTCGCTTCATATTTACTCCTTCGATTCTTTCGCCTTTGCAAGCTTCCGCTCACGACGGTATAAAATCAAAATAAATATTCCTGTAATACCAAGTCCTGCCAATACCCACAACAGATAATTTGTGTGGAAACTAAATGGTACATTTCCGGTTTCATTTTCCTGAATTTCTTCCGGATCATATGGAACTCTGTGACCTCTTACCAAAAGTCTGTGTGTATTCACTCCATAAGGTGTACAGGTAAGAAGTGTTACCAAATCTTCTCCATCTTCCACTGCAAGACTATCTGTCTGTTCCGGTTCTACTACCGAAATCTGGTCTACCTCATAGCAAAGGGTATCATCCAGAACATGAATCAGGAAATGGTCTCCCTCTGCCAGCTTATCAAGATCGGTAAACAATGCTGCACTTGGAAGTCCTCTATGTGCAGAAATAACTGCGTGACTGTTCTTCCCGCCAATCGGAAGGGAACTTCCTTCCAGATGCCCTGCTGCTTTGGCAAGCACATCTTCATCCGTTGTATGGTAAATCGGAAGTTTGATATTTATTTTCGGAATTTCTACTATTCCCATCATACCATCGCCTGCGATATTCAGGCAAGACATATACTCTTTATCTGGTTCATCAGATGCGCTTGCAATTGCAAATGAATCCGGTAAAATACTTGGAAGCAATGCCTGATTAAATGCTTCTGCCCGTTTCCATTCTGCTTCGTAATCAATCTCCCCATCTGATTCCAGCTCAGAAACTTTACTCTCATAACTGCTGATAAGTCGTTTCTGTCTGTAATTGTTCCACTCATTGGCAACCAATGGGTACAGCAATAAGGACAAACCGGCTAAAAATATAATCACAAATATTATTGTACTGGTTTTCTTTTTCATCCGAACTCTCCTTGTTGTTGTAGTTACTCTTTTTTTACAGTAGTCCTGAGTGGGCTTCCACCCAGGACTACTATTGCTATCACTTATGTATCTTTTTCAATTCATCAAGTAATAAATTAGTGCTGCTGTTTTTTGCGGCTTGCGAAGAATAATGCTGCTGCAATAATCATGATTAAGCATCCACCGATTGTGAAGATTGTTGTACCGATACCACCAGTTCCTGGAAGAGCAGAAAGCTTGGTATCAGTAAGTGTATCTCTTACAGATACATTCGTTAATTTACCATCATTTGTTGCTGTAGGAAGCGTAATCGTAACCTGTTTTCCTGCTGCATTAATAGAATATCCAGACGGAGCCTTTGTCTCTTTGAACCAGTAGGTTCCCTCGTCGAGGCCTTTCACCTTAACTGTACCGTTTGTTGCAACTACTGTTGACGTTGCACCCTCTTCATCCGTTGATAATGCTAACTTATATACACCATCTGCCTCTTTTACAAAGTATAACTTATCAGCCTCATTTGCTGTAACTTTGCCATTGTCATCTGCAAAGTTCTTGTATACCTCAAACTCTGCTCCTACCAGCGTTTTTCTCTCTGCTTCATTCTTAGCATCATCTGTCTTAGTCAGTGTGATATCGCCAGTCCAACCTTCTTCGTTATCTTCACCTGTCTTTGTTCCGTTACGATATGCATTTGCTGTATTCTTATAAATGCCTCCATTTGCTGTTCCTTCTGCTGCTGTAACGATTGCTGTATAGGTAACTACTACTTTCTGGCCTGCATGTGCATTTTCTGTACCAATATATTTAGTTAAATCAATGGTAACTGCGCCTGTAGTCGAATCTTTTGTCATGGTGTAATCAGTGTCTTTTTCCAGTGTATTATTACCTACTTTAAGGCTTGTAATTTCTTTAATATCCAGACCAGTCGGCGTATCTACGATAGTAAATACGTTATCTTTTGAATTAGCTTCTTCAAAAGCTGGGAATGTTGTTGTAACCTCAAAGGTAAGCTCCTCGCCGCGTTTTACAAATTTATTGCCTGTCGCTTCAACCTTCTGCTTTTTTGTCAGTTCGTATCCGGACGACTTTGCAGTTACTTCTACGTCTTTAGCCTGCATATAAGTTGCTTCTGCATTATATGTTTCAGCTACCATTGGTGCATAGTTAATCTTGGTGCCTGATGCGGTAATAACATATGCGCCCACCGGAACATCGTTAAATGTAACCGTCGTCTGTCCAATTGCATGCTTCTGCTGAATCGGAGTTTCAGATACGGCTCCGGAAAGTCCCGCCCAGTCAGTTACTGTGTACTTATTATTTGCTGTATCCAGTGTTACATAAGGCTTTGCCCAATCTGCTACTACCCAGGCATTTCCTGCTTCATTTAAGGTAATTGCTGCATACAGATTTACGGTTTCTTTTTCCTGTGCAGACAGTCCGTTTACTTCGATTTTACTTGTCGGCGCTGCCGCCATTGTTGTCATACTCATTCCGAGCACCATTGCCAGTGTTAACAACACTGAAAAGAGTTTTTTGAATTTTTTCATAATCTTCTCTCCTTTTCCTTTGGGTTTCCCCGATTTTTACCTCTCTTTAGTCTTTCTTGTTTGCAGCTGAGCCGCTGAACTTTTCATAGGTTATTTATCCAGCACCTCCCTGCACTTTCTTTTATATAAAATCAGTGCCGCTGCCATCATAAGTAGCATTCCACCGATTGTATACCAGAAAATTCCGATTCCACCAGTTTCTGGAAGTTCATACAACTGTTTATTGGTAAGACTAATCACTACACCATCCGTCGCATTTCCTTTAACTGGCTTTCCATCAAATGTTTTCAAAAGTCCCTTGCTAAATATGAGTGTCCATCCACTGTCATGAATCATATATCCTTCAGGTGCTTTCGTCTCAATGATTGTATATGTTCCATTCAGTTTATCTAAATCTATATTCTGTCCGGATTCCACTGTCCATGCAATCATTCCATCTTCACCAGATGTTCCAGTCGCAATAACTGTTGAACCATCTTTCAATTCAAACTCTGCGCCTTTAAGATTATTAACAGTTCCATCATCCCGCTGTTCACTAACCTTTTTTGCACTCCATTTAAGTGTATTAGTGATTGTGAAGCTATCACCTTCAGAAGTTACCTCAGACCGATATACATTTCCGTCAACAACAATTTCTTCAATCTTATAGTCATATGTGACAGGTAAGCCAGAAATCACTGTAGTCCATGGAATTCCATTTTCTATATCTTCTTCTGTGATATGATAATTCTCATCACCATATGGCTGATATTTACTGCCATCTCCACTCTTATAAAGAAGTTTAAACTGAATGCTCGTTGGCCTTGGTGAAATATCTCCATCATTCCATTCTTTATGAACAGTTATTGATTTTGTTTTCAACTTATTCACAAAGGTAACATCCATTCCTGTATCTGATGGATTAAGAACTTTACTAACCTGTTCATATGAATCACTCGTCAACTCTTCATTTGCTTCATATGATACATTCTTTTTCTTAAGCACTGTTACCGTCTTAGACCAAGTATCAGTTGTTCCGCTTAATGTAAATGTCATACCATTTACTGTAACATCAAGATTTTCTGGTCGACTACTGTTATCAACTTCATCCTGCCAAATCTTATTCATTGTCCACTGTTCTTTCTGAAGTACATTGGCAACGTAATAATTTTCATCTTTACAGTTTGAATCATAAAGATTTGTAATCGTTGCAATAGTCATATCACTACCAGGTTCACCAGGTTTGTAAGTAATATTACTTGAATAATTTACAGGAATATTTTCCTCACGAACTGCGTATGTGTAATGAACTAAATTGCTTCCGTTTCCTTCCTGCGTTGGCAAATCAGCCCAAATATACTGCCAGTTATTATCATCACTAAGTGTAATGGTCTCGCCATACTGGACTGCAGATCCGTTATCTGCACTTTGCCATAAGCTTACGCTAATTGGAGGAGTCTCAGGTCCATTTCCTTCCCATTGTTTTACAACTTTGATAGAACCTGATGTAATTTTAGAATAACTGTTAGTTACTATTGCTTTTGTTCCATCTGTTGTTATATCATAAGATGCTGTATATCCATCAACTGGTTTCTCTGTTACACTAGCAATCTTCTTATTAACTGAAACAGTTTCTTCACATTTATAATCAGGTGCTGTTAATGTGATAGTATTCTGTGTTCCATCTGTATAAGTTACAGTTAATTCTACAGAAATGTCTTTATCATCAGAACCTTTCGGAATGTCTATACCATCAGGCTTATTCCAAACTTTTTCATATGAAAGCTTATGTGTTGTTACTTGAACAACTGGTTTCGGATATGTTGCACTCTTGCTTCCTGTTGTTCCATCTATTTCATAAGTAACTTTTGTCTGATTGAAGTCATTCGAATAAAATCCTTTTTGTCCTGCACTTGTACTTCCGGTTCCTGCATCACCTGTATGTGGATATTCACCATTATGACTATTATAATAACTGTTCGCAGCTTCGGATGGTTTTACCTTAAAGCTTATTGTATAAGTTGCTCCATCCTCTAACGAAGCACCATGAAGTAATTCAACTGTTACCTGTTTGCCTGTTACATTTACTGTGTATTGAGAAGAATCCAACACTACAGTTCCTGCTGCATTCTTCTTAGTAACTGTAATAGCAGGATTGCTTTCTGCAAAGTCTACATAAGTGCTGAGTGTATCTGTAATAGCCACATTTTTGTAAGTAGGAATTACTTTGCTCAGGATTGTATTCAAGGCAGCAGTAAGGTCTGTTCCATCTACAAGTTCAGAATTATTTAACTTATCTGAAAATGTCTCCATTCCTTCCTTTGTATCTGATGTCAAATATACAGAATATATTTTTGCACGACTTAACGAAGAAGATCCTTTAACTTGATTCACAGCATCTGTATAATAACTGTCGTATGTGTAACTTCCATTTCCCGTTTGCTGACCCCAATTATTAACACTATAAGTAGGTTCGCCATCTGACAGGAAAATCACAACTTTTTCATTCTTACTGCTGTTTTTCTGCGATAACAAACTAGAAGCACTCATCATTGCAGATGTCCAGTTAGTTCCTCCTGTCGCAGATAAACTATTAACTTTTTGTTTGAAACTTTCCTTGTCTGAAGTTTGATACCAGGCAGTTGGTATAGTATTCTGTTTACTTGAAAATGATACCATGGCTACCGAATTCACATTGCCATCTTTTGCAAAAATTCTGTCAATAATACCTGTTGTACTATTTGTAAGCAGACTCTTTACAGTCGGCAACAAGTTGTTATATCCATAACCCATACTACCTGATGTATCAACCACAAACAATACATCAACTCCCGGAGTATCCCCTTTGGCTCCAGTCACATCAAGATTTAAAGTATACTCTCCGGTGCTTGCATTGTATTCAATATACTTATTGTGTGCCGGTTCACCTAAATCAGATTTCTCATTATCATTTGCAACCAATGATATCGGATTTGCAAGAAGCTCGCTTGTTTTCAGTAAAATATTATAAGTCTGCTTTTTAACAGCCGCTCCTTTTGCAGTTGTTGCTGCATCTCCATTCGTTTTTACATCATCAAAATTTGTATAGTTATAATCGTTCCCATCTCCTGCAACAGCAGTTCCATTTGTTGGTGACTTGTATACATAATCGCTGTTAATTTCGCCTTCTGTTACACGATACTGAATCTTAACCTTTACTCCGTTGTATACGTGATATACAGGTACATTCCAAGAATATTTCCATATATTCTTATTATCTGAAGCAGCATTGTCCGATGTTAATCTTACTGTTTGTGTTAAATCATCTAAAGTTTTTTCAACATTTCTTCCATCTTCTTCTACCACGATACTTGCATGTAAAGTAACATCCAAACTACTTGGTCTAGTTCCAAAGGAATTTCCATTGTCATCCCATACTTTAGTGAAGTTAACCTTCTTATAATTCGCAGCCTCGTAACTGTTGGTAAATGTTACAGTTGCTGTCACTTTACCTTTTAGTTCAGTAATTACAGTGCCTTCTGTTATTGTCGGTTCTCCATTTCCCTCAGAGACCTTCGTCTGTGCAGA
>ENA-OQRB01001657-OQRB01001657.1-human-gut-metagenome-genome-assembly--contig:-NODE-1657-length-12282-cov-16.930727_pt1 | contig 12282 bp, 10 predicted proteins | sample MGYA00243235_ERZ505100 | MGnify/ENA primary metagenome ERZ505100 (study PRJEB26097, sample SAMN02712145) | human gut metagenome | biome: Gut microbiome | host: Homo sapiens | place: Denmark...
ACACCATATTTGATCCAGCCTGTTGGAACATTTCTTCCACTCTTCTTTGAATTTGAATGCAGGTTTTTCGCACCTGCTTTTCGAAACCGCTTTTTCAGCTTATTTCCTGCAAACCACAGAAAATCCTGCACAGCCCCGAAGCTGCAGAAATATCCGCAGAAAAACCTTCCCACAATAATCACCGCCGGAACCGTCGCCAGCAGCATCCATACCGAATACCTGATCCGTTCCCACGAAACTGTCCCCTGATAAACTGCGGAAACAATCGTCCCAACCGCAGAAAACTGCGCCTCAAACAGGCCCGTGAGCAGCAGGAAAGAAAGAATCTGAATCGCTGCTTTCGGCCAGTTTCTTTTGTCTTGTTTTTTCAAATTTGTTCCTCTTTTCTTATTTTTAACGTTCCATAAAATATTGGTCCGACACCATTTCCTCATTATATAAAAATCCACTTTCCAAATCAACTTATTTTTCATTCGGTTTCTATAAAAACAGCCATTGCAGACAATATCTCTATTCTCTGCAATGGCTGTTATCCTTTTACAATTCTTATTTATCTAAATTTTTAACGTTTCATCTCCATTACCGGACCATTCGCTTTATGTTCCTGAATCAGTTCACGAATCTCGGAGAGATCCATTGCCGGAAAATCTCCGGGGACGGTATTCTTCAGGGCGCTTACTGCGTTTCCGATAGATACTGCCTGTGACAGATCTTCTGGATATTTCAAAATTCCATACAAAGCATCTGCAATATAGGCATCTCCGCTTTCAATCCTGTCCACCACTTCAATGTTTTCATACCGACCATAAATTTCCTCTGAATTTTACGTCAAAAGAAATCAGTGTTCCATGCTCTTTAAATTTTCTCATGAGAGTAACTGCTGTTTCTCTCACTTTTTCATCCAGTGCCAATGTAATTCCGCAGGTATGAAAGCATCTGGCAGAAGTAAACATTTCTTCCGGAAACTGTCCGTGAATTTCATTTCTTGCCAGACGCCCAATATCATTCTTTCATTTGCCGGAGGCGAAAGCCGCAAAAGCATCTCACCCAGCGTAAGCAGATCATATTTTCTGCATTCCATGTCCATTACCTCATTCCATAAAATTTTCCAGAATCCTCTGGTTTCAAACGATATAGCTGTTTCTTTCGTCATGATTATAAGGTAACTTCCTTCAAAACCCAATTGGCAGGATTGTTGTGTGTATTGCAAAAATTGCAGTATTATAATTTCAGACAATCTAAAAACCCTCATAAATCGTGTATTTTCTGCACATTTATGAGGGTTTTATATTTTTGCGTTATTTTTACAAATTCACAGTTGAATTATGCGTTCATCTGTTTAGCAACTTCCTCAGCAAAGTTCTCTTCTTTCTTCTCGATTCCTTCACCGGTCTCGAAACGAACGAAGCCTTTTACTGCTACAGTTGCGTTGTTTGCTTTAGCAACCTGTGCTACGTACTGAGCTACGGACTGTTTTCCGTCTTCTGCTTTTACGTATACCTGGTCAAGCAGGCAGATCTCTTTGAGCTCTTTGTTGATACGGCCCTGGATCATTCCCTGGATAACTTTTTCCGGTTTCTGGGACTCTTTCGGGTCGTTCTGGATCTGAGCCATGAGGATTTCTTTCTCATGTGCGATGTAGTCTGCGCTTACTTCGTCGCGGCTTGTGTACTGCGGACGAAGAGCTGCAATCTGCATTGCAACGTTTTTAGCCATCTCTTTGAGGTCGTCGTTTACAACGTCTGTCTCAACGTCAACCAGAACACCGATTTTACCGCCCATATGAGTATAAGAAGCAACGAAACCGTTCTCCTCTTTTACCTGCTGGAAACGACGGATGTTCATGTTCTCGCCGATGGTAGCGATCTGATGAGCCAGCTCTTCGCCAACGGTCTCGTTGGTATCGAATTTCCAAGGCTCTGCCAGGAATCCTTCTACGTCTGCTGCAGTTGTATCCATAGCCTGCTCTGCAACCTGTGCTACATAGCCACGGAATTTCTCGTTCTTTGCAACGAAGTCTGTCTCAGCGTTTACTTCTACAGCGACAGCTTTCTTTCCATCCTCGGATACGTTCAGCATAACGATACCCTCAGCTGCGATTCTGCCAGCTTTTTTCTGAGCAGTAGCAAGTCCTTTTTCTCTCAGGAACTCCATTGCTTTGTCCATATCACCTTCGGTAGCTGTAAGAGCTTTCTTGCAGTCCATCATACCAGCACCGCTTACTTCTCTTAACTCTTTTACCATTGCTGCTGTAATAGCCATTGTTTTATTCCTCCGTATACGTGATTCAGCAGACTGCATCTTCATGCCGATCTGCTATTGTGAGATTCGCCGAAGGGAACCTGAATTTCAAGTTCCCCCCAGTTCATTACTTCGCGTAAATTATTCAGCGTCTGTCTCTGCTGCTTCTTCGTATGCAGCTTCCTCAGCCTCGCCCTGTTTTGCCTCGATAACTGCGTCTGCCATTTTGGAAACGATCAGTTTTACGGCACGGATAGCGTCGTCATTACCCGGAATTACATAGTCAAGCTCTTCCGGATCGCAGTTGGTATCGCAGATACCGATCAGCGGAATTCCCAGTGTATGAGCTTCCTGTACGCAGATTCTCTCTTTTTTCGGATCTACTACGAAGATAGCGTCCGGCAGTCTCTTCATTTCTTTGATACCGCCAAGGTTTTTCTGCAGTTTTGCAAGCTCTTTCTTTAACTCAATGACTTCTTTTTTCGGAAGAACTTCGAAGGTGCCATCCTGCTCCATGGTCTCGATTGCTTTCAGTCTTGCAATACGGCTCTGGATGGTTTTGAAGTTGGTCAGCATACCGCCGAGCCATCTCTCGTTTACATAGTACATTCCGCAGCGCTCTGCCTCAACAGCGATAGCGTCCTGAGCCTGTTTTTTGGTTCCTACGAAAAGGATTGTGCCGCCGTCTGCTGCGATGTCTGCAACAGCTTTGTATGCGTCATCTACCATTCCTACAGATTTCTGCAGGTCGATGATGTAGATACCATTACGCTCTGTGTAGATGTACGGAGCCATTTTAGGATTCCATCTTCTTGTCTGATGTCCGAAATGAACACCGGCTTCCAGTAACTGTTTCATTGAAATTACGCTCATTGTTTTATCTCCTTATGGTTTTATTCTTCCCCATGTTTTTTCACCTTGGAACCTGTTTTTCAAAAAACAGGCACCATCCTTGGTACCGCATGGGTGCTTATTGTGCAACAGTAAGATTGTATCACAGAGTTTTTTTCATGACAAGCATTTTTTTCGCGGATTCTGCGGTTTTTTTCTGTTATTTTTGTGTTTTCCCCTGTTTATCCTTTAAAAACAGATACCAGAACGTTCCGGCGCAGATTACCGCTTCCAAAAAGACGAACATCCATGCACCTGCCGGCGCTTTTTGGGTCATCCAGGATACGAACTGGCTCCGGTAAAGTCCCCAGATATTTTCTGCCATGTGCGCAAGAACCGGGGCAAGGAGTGTTCCGCACCGCTCATAAATAAGGATCAGAAGCACACTTACCACGGCTGCATAGACAAACTGCGTCACATTGCCGTGATATGCACCGAACAGCAGACATGATGCTGCGATGCCCCAGCCGGTTCCCCAGAAATCTTTTGCCCTGCGGTAAATCATGCCGCGGAAAACAATTTCCTCTGCGGCCGCGCTCAGCACACCGACGGACAGGATCAGAAGCAGCGGGTTCTGTCCTTCATAAATCTTTGATGCCATGTCCTGATAGCCGGAAAAGATTCTGGTAAAGCCGGTCACGTTCATGACAGTGTTCAGGAGATGGCCGAAGGTCATAACCAGCAGAATACAGGCGGCTGCCTCTGCCGCACTCCACCGTTTTTCCGGTTTCGGGAACATGCCTTCATCTTTTTTGTACTGTTTCCAGAGAACCGGGATCGCCGCCAGACTGCCGATTGCTGATGCAAGAACGGATGTCGCGTGCATACGCTCTTCCAGATAACCGCCGGTCGTAAACGTCATCAGGATCAGCGCCAGAAGTACGGTTGCTCCGATCAGAAACAGTTCGTACGTCAGAAGCGGTTTTAAAAGACGCCATAGCTTCCGCTGGATAGGAATTACGATTTCCTCCGTTTTTGGCTCTGTTTTCGCTGTCCTTTTTTCTTTTATATTCTCTGCTTTTTTCTCTTTCGGCGCAAAGATTCCTGTTCCACTTTCTCCTCTTGTCAGCCACGGGATACGCTCCGGCTTCATTTTTTTGATGCGGTCGCGTCTTTTCTTCTCTTCTTTCGGATCCTCCGCCAGCAGTTTCAGTTCTTCCGGTGTATCACATACCTTTGCGGCACCTGCTGCCTCGAGTTCTTCTCTTCCGCCGTACCCATACGATACGCCGACACAGAGCAGTCCGTTTTCTCTTGCCCCGATTACGTCATAGCTTCTGTCACCAACCATCACCACGTCGGAACGGCTGTCTTCTGCTCCGAGTCGGCGCAGCGTCTCTGCGATGACTTCTCCTTTGTCGGTTCTGGTTTCGTTCATTTCTGAACCGGTTACTACGGTAAAATACTTTCTGATTTCGAAATGCTCCAGGATCTGCTCCACGTATTTTTCCGGTTTGGACGATGCTACCGCCAGAATTTTTCCCTTCTCTTTCAGATACGCCAGAACCTCCGGGATTCCCTCGTATACTTCATTTTCAAAAATGCCCTCTGCCTCGTACCGCTCCCGGTATTTTGTGATGGCCTGCTGTGCTTCTTCGCAGCCAAGGCCTGCAAAATTCATGAAAGATTCCAGAAGCGGCGGTCCCACGTAACAGTTCAGTTTTTCCAGATCCGGCTCTTCGATGCCAAAGGATGCCAGCGCATACTGTACGCATCTTGTAATTCCAGGACCGGAATCGGTCAGGGTTCCGTCCAGATCAAATAATATCATATCTGACATACTCTTATTTCCTCTTTTACTTTTTTATCGTATGACATGTCTTTTATTCTAGCATATCGAAATTAGAAATACAAACAAAACCGGATCAGGCTATTTTCTGCAGAGTGCACGCAGATAGCGGGTGGTCTGATTCTGAATTTCGGCAATGGCACGAATCAGGTTCCAGAGGCGCCTTAAGGACTGCAAGAGGCGGGTTCCTTTTGGTTTCTGGCTGGTTCTTTGGCTGACAAGTGTGGAAGTTTTTGGTTTCACGTTGACTTCCCACGGTTTCATGGTTCGTACAATGCCGTCTGCGCCACGCACTTTTACAGTGATGCGGTTGTAGCCTTCGGAAAGGCTCTCGGCTTTCAGACAGATTTTGTTTTCTTTCCATTCATATTCGGCTTCGGAGCCATTTACCATGCAGGAAAGAATTTCAGCCGTGTCGGCGGCTCCCTCGAGCAGAATTTCCGGGGTATAACCGGGATCTATTTCGACGCTGGTGTCGGCCGGGCGGATAATCAGGGGGTTCGGCGCTTCGAAATCTTCGTCTGCTATCTGTGATAATACGAAATCGGCGATGATCTGCGGCCGTATTTGAGATGGCTCCTCCCCGGCACTCTTAGATGGAGTTTCGGCAGGCGGAGGACTGCTTTCTTCTGTTTGTAGCGGAATATCATCTGGATCTTGGGTCACCTCCTCGGGCGTGGCTGCAGCAACGGGCAGCTGTTCGTCTGTTTTGAGTTCTTCTTTCTCCGGAGACGATTGCCCGGGCCCCGTTTGTTCCTGCTTTTCTGTGTTTGACTTTCCGGCATCTGGCATTACGGTAGGCTCCTCTTTTTCTGGTGCTTTTGTTTCCGAGGTTTGATTTTCTGACTCTTTTTCGGTTGACGGAGATTCCTGCTTCGTTTCTTCCATATCAGGCTTTTCCGGTTCCGGATCTTCTGGCATCAAATTTTCCGTTCCGGATTTTTCTGAACCTGTATCTTCATAATCTGGTTTTTCTGTGTCCATTTCTCCAAAATCCGTTCTCTCCGAATCTGACTCTTCTGTCTCTGATTCTTTTGTATCTGTTTCTTCACATCCTTCCTCTGATTCCGATTCCCCGGAACCCATATCTCCTGCCTCCGGCAATTCTCCTGGCTTCCCCGATTCTGAATCTTCCGAAATTTCTTTCTCCTCTTCTTCCCACCTTTCCGCTGGTTCTTTCTCCGGATCCGGAATTACCGTCGGGGGAAGCATTTTTTCTTCTCCTTCTTTCTCTTTCTTTCCGGTCTCTGCCGGATCTGTTTTCTCTTCCGGCGGCTCTGGTTCCTGCTCTGGTTTCTCTTCTATAGGCGGTTCTTCTTCTGACTTTTCGTCCGGCAGCAGTTCCTCCGGTCCGGCTTTCCCGTCTGCATCTGTCACATCACTGTTCTCGATGATTTCAGCTTCTAATTCCACGCTTTCCACCGCACTTGCGGCCTCGCCTGTCGTCTGCTGTGTCTCCGCGTGGACTTCGATTCCCTGGACTGCCAGGAATCCTGTCATCATTGCGCATATGGTCTTTTTTCTCATCCTGCTTCCTCCCATCTTTTTCTGATCTGCTGATAAAAAATATCCTCCTCCATTCCCGGAATTTCTGCGGCCTCGTTGAGGTACTGTTCTGCTTTTTCCTGCATGTCGAACTGAAGTGCCAGCTCTGCGGCCCTGAGCAGATTTTTCCGCCGGTTTCCATCCTGTCTGCTGCACAGAAGCCGTTCGTAATAGAGAAAACTCTCCTGGCACCAGTCCTGTTCTCTTTCCCCATCCCCGGATTTTCCGCCAAGATAGCACGCATCCGCCAGTCTCTGCCAGATAACCGCCTCCCACTGCCCCTCCATATTCTCGCCTGCGGCCTTTTCCAGCACTTCGATTCCTTTCCGCATGGCGTCTGTGTCATTTTCACGCGCCAGTTCTTCGGAAAAACTGAAATACATTCCTGCAACAGCAAGATATCTGCGGCAGCGTTTTTCCTTTTCCGGCTCCTGCTGCGTGTCATCATAAAATTCAGCCAGCAATGGCTCCATCTGCATTTTTTCCCTTGCCGCATCATCCGCCAGACAGTATTCCACAAGTTCCTGCTCCACACGCCCCGCCTGACTGAGATGGTCTGCCTTTAAGAACGCTTCCCGCGCTTTCTGGTAGTTCGGCAGACTGCCTTCTTCCACCGGATTTCCGCAGAACCAGAGATCTCCCTGCTCCTCCCATTCGTCTGCCGCCGGAAACTGCCCCCATGGCATCCTGCTGGCAACCGCAGCCGCTCCTCCTGTCAGAAAAGCAAAAACTGCAAAGATCCGCAGAGTCTTCCTGCCTTTTTGCTTTCTTTCCAGCCGCCGCAGTGCCTTTTTGACTTCTCCGGCAGACGCATACCGCTCCTCCGGCTTTTTCTGCATACACTTTTCCATCACCCGCCAGAGTCCTCTTTTCTGCCGCTTTTTCGCATGCTTCGCCATTGCCGCAAGCAGTGCGCCGAGTGCATAAAGATCGGAACGGGCGTCACACTTCCCGTCATACTGCTCCGGCGCTGCATAACCGCGGGTTCCATAACGGACTTCCACACCCGTTTCTTCTGTTCCGGCTGCACCGAAATCCACAAGGTATATTTCACCACGCTCTGTTATCATCACGTTGTCCGGCTTCAGATCCCGGTAGAAAACCGGCGGGTTCTGTGCATGGAGATAACAGAGAATCCCGCTCAGGGCAATTCCCGTTTTCAGAATTTCCCGGCTGGAAAACCGTTCTCCCTTACGCATACGCTGTCCGATAGATTTTCCGTTTACAGCTTCCATCACCAGAAAGCTTTTTGTCCCACTTTCCAGAAGTTCCACCGCACAGGGAATCCCGGGATATGAAAACTTCTGTAAAAGAAACGCTTCCCGGCGCAGTTTTTCCCTGTCACATATACTTACCTTGACTGCATACCGCTTTCCGGATCCAGTTTTCTCTGCAAGATAAACGACAGACGTTGCCCCTCTTCCGAGCACTGACAGCAGGCGATACTTCCCTCCCGGAAGTTCTACTTTTCCAATGATCCCGCCTCCTCTTTTTACGTCAAAGTGTTTGTCAGTCCGATATTCTGTTTTTGTACATGGATATAAATTGAGCCGAATGGCTCTTCGATAGAGTAATATAGAATCGATTTTTCAGGACGAATGTCCAAGCGGATGAAAAATCGTGATGTAAGTATAACACAACAGCCGCCGTTTCCGCAAGAACTACAGAAGCCGACGGCTGCCAAAAAAATCGCCTGTTTTTTATCTATTTTTTCCCTCTTGACGAATCTTACATCCGTTCCGGTGCCGAGAATCCCAGCAGGTCGATGCAGGTCTCAAGTACCTCGCGGACAAGATCCAGCAGTGCCAGGTAAGATGCTTTTCTTGCCTCATCCTGCTCACTTAAGATCTTGGTCTCGTGGTAGAAATGGTTGAACTCGTTTGCAAGCTCGTAGATATAAGCACAGATCTTATGCGGTGCTTTCTCCTCGAATGCGTTCTCCACAACGCCGTTGAAACGGGATACGGAAAGCATCAGAGCTTTCTCGCTGTCGCTCTTCGGTGCCAGAAGTGCGCCTTTCTTCAGTTCATTTCCCTCTTCTTTATATTTTCCGAGGATGGATTTTGTACGAACGATCGTGTACAGGATGTACGGACCGGTGTTTCCCTCGAAGGAAGTAAATCTCTCAACATCGAATACATAATCTTTCGATGCCTGGTTGGACAGGTCACCGTATTTAATAGCAGACAGTCCGACAATCTGTGCCGTTCCTCTTGCATCCGTATCTTTTACGCTGCGGTTCTCCACGATCTTCTGATACATCTCATCGTTGATCTCGCCGATCAGACGCTCCAGACGCATAACGCCGCCCTCACGGGTCTTGAACGGTTTTCCGTCTTTTCCGTTCATGGTACCAAAGCCGATAAAGGAAAGAACGGTATCATCATTCACCAGTTTTGCTTTTCTTGCACAGCGGAAACACTGTACGAAGTGAAGCTCCTGACGTTTGTCTGCCAGATAGCAGATCTCGTCCGGCTTGTACAGTTTCATACGCTGGATGATGGTTGCCAGGTCTGTCGTATCATACAGAGCTGCCCCATCGGATTTTAAGATCATGCACGGCGGGATCTCTTTTGTGTCTGTCTCTTCTTTGACATCAACAACGAGTGCGCCCTGGTCATAATGTGCATAACCATTGTCTTTCAGGTAATCTACCATGTCTGGAATGTACTCCTGTGCATCGGACTCACCCATCCACAGATCGAAATGAACGTCGAGGTTTCCATAGTTCTTTTTCAGATCGGCAACAGAAACGTTCATAATGTGTTTCCAGATCGCACGATATCCTCTTCTGCCCTGCTGCAGCTCTCTCGTTGCCTCGAGTGCACGTTTCTTATAGTCCTCGTCCTCTTTCGATTTGCCGCTTGCGCAAGGATAAATCTCCTCGAGCTCGCTGATCGTAAACGGTGCTTCCTCCGGGTACTCTCCCGTAAAGGACTCATCAAAATAAACAAGCTCCGGATGGCGCTCCTGCAGCTCGGTGATGATCAGTCCCATCTGCAGACCCCAGTCTCCAAGATGAACGTCACCGATCATGTTGTGGCCCATGAAGCGTCCCATACGCTTAATGCTTTCCCCGATGATCGCGGAACGGAGATGGCCGACGTGAAGCGGTTTTGCCACGTTTGCTCCGCCGTAATCTACGATGATGGTTTTCGGATTTTTTGCTTTCTCTACAGAAAGATCTTCGTCGTTCTGCATTTTGGAAAGATAATCTGCCAGAAATTCCGGGTTGATTTTCAGGTTGATGAATCCCGGTTTTACGGCTTCAATTTCACCGATCACGCTGTGATCGGTCACTTTTTCTACAACTGCTTCAGCCAGCTGGATCGGTGCTTTGTGGTATGCTTTTGCAGCTGCCATTGCGCCGTTGCACTGGTATTCGCACAGATCCGGGCGGTTGGAAACGGAAACCCTTGCATAGGACGGGTCCATCTCCGCAGCGGTAAAGGCTTTTACCAGCTCTTCCTGGATAAGATCGATCAGTTTTTTCATAATGTTTCCCTCATTTTCTTCTTTACTGCAGAATCATCTGTTCTGCGTTTTGTTTCCGCGCGCTGCGCCGGGCTTCTTCCTCTTCTTTGATGCCGCTTTTCTGATAACAGTACTGGATGATATCTCTTCTTCGGATGATGCCGATGAAGATTCCCTCGTCATCCACAACTGGAACGAAATTCTGCCGCATGGACATCTCGATCAGGTCCTCGATGTTGCTGTTGATGTTGACGGACTCATAATTCCACCGTTTTGGAACCTGCCAGAGCGGGATATCCTCTGCTTCATGGTAATTCAGCAGATACCGTTCTTTTATGATGCGGAGCAGATCTCCTTCCGTCAGTGTTCCCACGTAGCAGCCCTTTTTGTTCAGTACCGGAACCGCCGTGTATTTATGATATTCGATCTTCTCGATGGCCTGCCGAAGTGAGCAGTCGTCATACAGATAAGCCGTTTCACTTTTCGGTGTGATAAAAAACAAAATATTCATTCGCGTATACTCCTTTTCGTTGGTCATACTCTTGTTTGATTATACCATAAACGAATGTGAAATGTCTTTGAATCTTTCTTATATTTTCATAAACATACCGAATCCGAAACTCGAATGCCTCTTTGCTGCGCCGCAAATTGCGCTTATTTTCCAGTATAACCGACTTTCCGCAAAAAGTAAAGATCTTAAGTTTCATCCGCACACGCCGCACAAAAAATCCGCACGGATCCAGCACCTACGCTGTACCCGCACGGATTTTTCAACTCTTTTTTGTTCTATTCTCTTCGCAGCGCATCGATCGGATTCAGGTTCGCTGCTTTTACCGACGGCAGCAGTCCGAATACGATACCGATCACCATGGAGAAGACCACGGAGAAAATGATTGCCGGAATACTGATCGCCACAGGCGTCTGCGATACCCTCGAAATCACCTGTGCCATGATAATGCCGCCCAGCACGCCGAGCAGTCCGCCGATGCTGGTGAGCACCGCCGCCTCGGTCAGGAACTGGAACAGAATTCTGCGTTTTCTTGCTCCGATCGCCTTTTTCAGGCCGATCTCGCTTGTACGTTCCGTTACAGATACCAGCATAATATTCATAACACCGATACCGCCGACCAGAAGCGAAATGCTCGCGATCCAGATCAGCTGCTGGTTCGTGCTCTGGCCTAACTCCTGCAGACTCTTTGCTTTCTCCAGCAGATCCTCTGCCTGATAGGAAAGAGAATCAGTTGTATTGGTCACGGATTCGTTCATGATATCCGCTGTTGTCTTTCCCACCGTGCTCATATCCTCGGTCGTTTTTGCCATCACAACGGCATTTTCCGGTTCATCATACTGGAATACGATCGGCCAGCAGACATCCGGCATCAGCACCAGCGGATAGGATTCCTGATTGTACGTATAGTAGTCATCTCTGGAATTGATGACCGGCTGGAACGAATCGGCTTTTTTGATCACGCCGATCACCGTGAACGGCTCTCCCATGATCTCGATCGTTTTGCCGACCGGCGACTCATCCGGGAAGAGTGTCAGCACTGCGGTATCGTCGAGGAGGACAACTTTGTGGATCTTCGAGAAATCGCTCTCCACAAAGCCGCGTCCCTGATAAATCTGATAGCCGCACGTCGACAGATAATTTTCATCCACGCCAAGCGCCTTCGCGCTGTCCAGTGTTGTGTTTCCTTTTGCGATGCCGCTCACATACGTTCTTTCGGTGTAAAACGATGCATTTTCCGCCTGATCCTGCTCGCGGATCCGCTTTTTCTGGTCATCGGACAGTTTCGACACGCCGCTTGGCAGTCCGTTGTCCATCCAGTAATTGCCGTCGCCCTGCTTTAAGCTGACGGTCACGTTGTTGTTTCCGGCTCCGATCAGGTTCTGTTTGATCTGCTCATTCGTTCCCTTGATCGTGGAGACAATTGAGATGATCGACGCAATTCCGATGATAATACCCAGCATCGTCAGGAAGGAACGCATTTTGTGTGACCAGATTCCCTGAAAGGAAAGTCTTACATTTTCTAACATGGTGCGCCTCCTTAACTGTTGTAATAATCCGATGAACTGGATTCCTTCGTGTCTGCGCCTTCCACCACGGTTTTGCCGTATGGGAATGCAATGTAATCCTCTTCGGAAAGACCGCTCTTCACTTCGTAATAGCTGCCCCACAGAAGTTTTCCGGTTACCACATTCTGTTTCTTTAATTTATCATTTTCATCCCGGATATAAACGAATTTCTGTCCGTTCTCCTCACGGATGAATTCTTTGCTGACGTACAGGCCGTTGCCGTTTTCTACATCGTTTCCGACAGTGATTGCAATCTCGATCCAGTC
>ENA-OQRB01001663-OQRB01001663.1-human-gut-metagenome-genome-assembly--contig:-NODE-1663-length-12248-cov-8.135160_pt1 | contig 12248 bp, 10 predicted proteins | sample MGYA00243235_ERZ505100 | MGnify/ENA primary metagenome ERZ505100 (study PRJEB26097, sample SAMN02712145) | human gut metagenome | biome: Gut microbiome | host: Homo sapiens | place: Denmark...
AGAGCGCCTGGTTTGGGACCAGGAGGTCGCAGGTTCGAATCCTGTCACCCCGACTACATGCGGGTGTAGTTCAATGGTAGAACACCAGCCTTCCAAGCTGGATACGTGGGTTCGATTCCCATCACCCGCTCTATTTTTTTAGCGGGAAGCCTGATAAATCAAGGTTTCCCGCTGTTTTTGTATTACCTGGTCTGATACCAGGTGATACCAGAATTTTGAGAGGACATATAGTGAATAAAACAGTGAATACCTCCGATATACATGATAGAACAGGTAGACCTAGGAATAGGAACGGAGGTTTATATGCAGATCGGCGGAGTAGGAAGCGGACATGACACATATTCTCATCAGGTGACAGGATGTATTCACGAACATGGGGAAAATAAGGACGTAGGCGGCGCTGGAACCAAATTAGGAAGCGTACAGACTATACAGACCGCCGAGGAAGTATTGCAGGAGAATTCTTCGGTGAATCTTATGTCCTGGGTGCAGAATATCAGCAGTAAAGGCAAACAGCTTTTACAGAAAATCTGGGGAGAGAGCAAGGAGGCTAATGATGCGATCACTTCACAAAATGGCAACGGAAATCATATTGCAGGGCAGGAGACGCTGGTCACCGGGAATTCTGTAGGAGTAAAGACTACAATGAACAGGGCGGCAGTGGAGACAGCAGCTACCCATACGTATTTCCGGCCTGTGGAAGCAAAGGATACCATGCCGGCAAATCCTTTTCAGAAGGTGCGTTATCAGGTACAGAAGGTAGCGAGAAAGTTGATAGACCGGCTGCCGGGTCGATTTCTGGGATCCCATACAGGCGATTTTTTGCAGACGAAGCAGGAGCAAACGAAAGAAGATCTGCGGAAGAGAAGTCAGTATAAACAGGATGATCAGGAGATCGAGTGTATTCTCACGGATGAAAGCTATCTGACAGATTCCTATAACCGCAAGGGTGAGTACAGCCATCTGACTACGGATAAATAATTATATTACGAATTTTACGAAAAATTTCAATAATTTGCTTGACAGTTTGGCATTCATCATGTAATATAGTCTTTGCTGTGAGGCACAGCAGACATTCATAAGATTGCGGATGAATGCCGATACAATTAATTTCATACCTTCAAGATACAGGTTTTGACCTGTACAATATGCGCGAGTGGCTCAGCGGTGGAGCACCTCCTTGCCAAGGAGGGGGTCGCGGGTTCGATCCCCGTCTCGCGCTTGAAAAAAGAACGATACCAAATTGGTATCGTTCTTTTTTTCGAGCCCAGGATTGGGCTCGAAAGTTCGATGTCTCCGCTCCGCTCCGGTCCGCGCAGGCCGAGGTCCCCCGGACCTCGTGCGCCGTCTCGCGCTTGATCCTCAATGTTAAGATAGTACAAATCCGTCTGAAATGATTAGTAAGTAACAAGGTACCGTATGTTCTCGATGTCTCCGCTCCGTATAGGAGCTTTATTTTGTATGCACATGTCCGCGGGACCAGACTTTACTGGGCTGGGCTTTGTAGGTGGGGCGGCGGAAGAGGAGGCTTTTCAGTGCGGGACCGTTAAAGGGAAAGAGGGGCCAGAAGTAGCTGAAGCCTGCGAAGGTCGGTGTGGTAATCATGGAGAGTGACACAAGCGTCAGGCCGATGATAAAGCCGGGCAGACCCCATAATCCGGTGGTGACCACCAGGAGAATTCGATAGATGCGTAGTGCATCGGCGAATTCTATACTGGAGAGAGACAGATTCGCCAACATGGTGACAGCAGCATAGAAGAGGACTTCCGTGGAGGCCCAGTTAAGGCTGACAGCAATGTCACCAATCAACAATCCCCCTACGATAGACAGTGCACCGGAGACACGGCTGGAACTAAGTGCGGCAGAGTATTTGAAGAGGTCTAAGAGGAACTCCACCGCCAGTACATAGAAAAAAAGGCGGAAGGGTGACAGATCGCTGACGGGTGTGAGCTGCAGCGAGGCGGTGATCTCGGGATAATAGGCGGAGAGAAGTAAAAATACCGGCAGAAGCAGAAGACTCACCGGAATGCACAGGAAGCGTATCATGCGGAAATAAGTTCCGGTCAGAGGATTGTTGTAATAGTCCTCCGGACTCTGGGTAAACTGGAAGATCGTACCGGGAAGCAATAAAACGGCGGGAGAATTGTCCACAATGAGCAGAATGTGCCCTTCGCACAGGTAGCTGCATGCCACATCGGGACGCTCTGTCAGCTGGATGCTGGGCAGGGGATTCCACCATCTTTTATGAATCAGAAGTTCTTCTAAGCTTTTGCTGCCCATAGTCAGCGAAGTGATCTGTAACCGGGAGAGTTTTTGCTTCAGAGCTTCTAATAACTCCTCGTTAACCTGGTCTGCCAGATAGGCGATCGCTACATCGGTGCGGCTCTCTGTTCCCAGGGTGCAGATGGAGAAGGTCAGTTTCGAAGAACGCACCCGGCGGCGGATAAGATTTGTATTGAATAAAAGTGTCTCCACGAAGCCGTCCCGGGCACCCCGGGTGCTCCGTTCGGTATCGGGCTCGGAGATACTGCGGACGGGATAGGTACGGACGTCAATGATCACCGCCTGATCGAAGCCATCCACCAGGAGGATGGAAGGTCCACTTAAGAGATTTTGCAGGATATCATCCACAGAGGAGGTCAGTGATATCTGGGCATAGCCGAGCCTGCTCTGCACATAGAGTGGGAGATCCCGAATCTCGGGATCCAGTGTATAGTGAGGATCCTGCAGGTCGGAGAAGATCTGCTGGAGGATCTCGGTATTGCAGAAACCATTGATCCCCAGCCAGAATGCCGGAGTTTCCCCCAACCGGAGATCGCGTGTGATCAGGTCAAAGCTTTTACCCAGAGGAAGCAATCGGTGGAGAAGATCAATATTTTGGGAAAGTTCTGTGGATAACGAAATGTTTTGTGCCATAAAAAGGGAATCCTTTCTGAATAATGATATAATGATTGCATAGACTGCCCGGTGGGTATATTGTATTATTCAGATAGATTCCCCATTATTTTGGTAACTATTCAGTTCATCAGTGATATAATTGCCACAGACCTAACAGGATCAATAAGAGCCCGGAGATGGGATCGGCATATTCTCCGACCCGTTGCAGGAGGACGGAACGTCCCAGGCGGCTCCCCAGTGTCAGGAATCCGAAGGAACAGAAAAAGGTGGATATCGAGGCAGGCAGAAAAGGAAGTCCGGTAATGCTGGCGGAGAATCCGATACCGATATTATTCATGGAGAGGGCACAGCCCAGAGCCAGCGTCTGCGGGAGAGTCAGATTCCGATGTTCGGCAAATTTTTTCTTCTCCCGGCATAGACTGCTGTTATCTGAAGAACTGCAGCGCCATCTGGAGACCAGCCATTTTCCGGTATAGTAGAGCCCGAACAGGATCAGGATACTGCTTCCGGTCCGGGTTGCAATCTCACCGGGGATCAGAGGCAGTAAAAGGTTACCGAGGCTTATAGAGATCACAGTACCGATGAGAGTGACTGCGCTGATCAGCAGATTGTGTTTTACAGGAAGAGGGACCTTCTGCAGTCCGAGTGCGCAGCCTACCAGAAGTGCATCCAGACTGGCGGAGATACCGAAGAGCAATGAGGGAAGAACAGACATAGCATGCTCCGTAGAAAATATTCTTAATTTTACTATATTCCTGTAAAAATTTTTTGTGAGATACGGCGCGGGGGATGCCTGAGGGACAAAACGATGAAAATAAAGAACAAAATCATAGAATTTGTAAAAAAAGAGACGGTGCTGACTGCGGCGATGGTGTTGGCAGTATTGTCGGCGGTAATGATCCCGCCGGACAAAGAATATATCGGATATATTGACTTTCGGACGCTGGCGATTTTATTCTGTCTGATGACTGTGATGGCGGGATTGCAGAAGCTGGGCATATTTCGCAGGGTTGCCAGGATATTATTGCAGCATACCCACAATGTGATTGCGCTGGCAGAAATTCTGGTATTGCTGTGCTTCTTTTTCAGCATGTTGATCACGAATGATGTGGCATTGATCACTTTTGTGCCTTTTACGTTTACGGTACTCTGTCTGTCCGGAGAGGAGGCTGTCCGGAAACTGGCAGTTCCGGTGGTGGTATTACAGACGATCGCAGCGAATTTAGGAAGTATGCTGACACCCATTGGTAATCCACAGAATCTGTATTTATATGGGAAAATACAGATGTCCCCGATTGCATTTATAAAGCTGATGCTGCCGTATTCTGCGGTGTCACTGCTCTTTTTGCTTATCTGTACGGCGGTTGCGGCGAAACACAGTGGCATTGCGGTCAGAGATGTGGCAGGGGCGTTGCAGGCAGAAGATGCCGGACAGGAAACGGCAGGATGGCGGAGATATCTGCCTGTGTTTTATCTGATATTATTTTTGTTGTGTCTGTTAACGGTGGCGCATATGATTCCCTATCCGGTAACGCTTGGAATTGTGGTGCTTGGTGTTGGAATCATGGACCGCGCGACCATAGGAAAAGTGGATTATTCGCTGCTGCTGACCTTCGTGGGATTTTTTATTTTCATAGGAAATATAGGAAGAATGCCTGCTTTTTGCAGCTTTTTACAAAAAATTATTGAAGGAAGGGAAGTCATGACGGCAGTGGCTGCCAGCCAGGTGATCAGCAATGTACCGGCAGCGCTGTTGCTGTCCGGTTTTACAGAAAATGTGAAAGCATTGATCGTTGGAACGAATCTGGGCGGTCTGGGCACATTGATCGCTTCTATGGCAAGCCTGATCTCTTATAAGCAGGTGGCAAGTCAGATCCCCGGGGAAAAGAAACGGTATTTTGGATGGTTTACAGTGGCCAATGTGGGCTTTTTGCTTCCATTATTATTTATAAACGGTCTGTTATAGTGTGTTTATTGTTATAGAGTTATTTATTTTATTATGTAAGGAGGCAGCATCATGACAGAAGATATGACAATTATTGCAGAAGAGGCATATTCCGCAGCCAGGGAGATCCTGGAGAAAGCTAAGCCGGAGGCGGGAGAACTGTTTGTAGTAGGGTGCTCCACCAGCGAGGTGGGCGGTGCATCCATCGGTACTTATTCCAGCCCGGAGCTGGCAGAGGTGGTCTTCGGTGGAATTTATCAGGCAACGCAGGAAGCAGGCGTCTATCTGGCAGCCCAGTGCTGTGAACACCTGAACCGCGCACTGATCCTGGAAAAAGAGGCAGCTGTAAAATACGGTTATCCTATGGTCAATGTGGTCCCCCAGCCCAAGGCAGGTGGGTCTTTTGCAACGGCAGCATACAAAGCCTTCGAGCATCCGGTGGCTGTGGAGCATATTCAGGCGGCAGCAGGAATGGATATTGGGGATACGCTGATCGGAATGCATTTGAGAGATGTGGCAGTACCGGTGCGTCTCCGGACCGGACAGATCGGAGACGCCCATGTGGTATGCGCCCGCACCAGACCGAAATTTATCGGCGGTGGCAGGGCAGTCTATGACGAAGAATTAATGTAGTGCAATCTCTACGGCATACTGCGGAAATACTCACGGATCCACCGTCCGGATTCATTGAAGTCCTCATCGGTCCAGTCGGAGAGAGTCGTGCTGGCAGCCTTGAAGACACTGCTGCTTTCGTCCTTGTTCGCCAGATTCCAGCAACAGAAGCTGATCTGATATTTGTTCAGCAGATTTAGCCATTTGGTGGTGGAATCAAAATCATTGGCACCATTGCCGGAAGCATCACACATGCCGAATTCGCTGACGAACACCGGAAGATTGTTCTGTGCGCAGGTCTCTAAGCGGTTACGCAGGTCATCTTTGTGGGTGCCTGCGTAAAAATGCAGAGTATACATTACATTATCAAAGGTAAGCGGGGAAGCTGCGGCTTTGTCGATCTCCTGGCTCCAGGTAGGGGTTCCTACGAGGATGACGGCATCCGGCTTCTGTTCCCGGATCACCGGGATGACTTCCTCGGCATAGGACTTGATGCTGTCCCAGGAGGTACCGCTGTTGGGCTCATTACAGATCTCATAGAGCACATTGTCGTTGTCAGCAAAAGCTTCCGACATTTCCCGGAAAAAGGCGATCGCCTCATCTTTGTTCTGATTCGGGTCGCAATCACTTAAAATATGCCAGTCTACAATCACGTACATTCCAAGCTCTGTGGCGTAGGATACACCGTCTCTTACCAGCTGCTTCAGCTGTTCCTTATCACCGCCGGCGCAATAACCGCCGTACTCCGCTGTATACATGGCGAGGCGGATACAGTTGGTATTCCAGTCGTCCCGCAGGGTACGGAAGGAATCATAATTGATATACTGGGGGAACCAGGCAATACCGTGGGTGGACATACCGTAGAGCTGGACGATGTTCCCGTCTGCATCGGTCAGTTTCCCGTTCTCCACATGGAGAGCGCCGTGCTGTCCGTAAGGAGTGGAGTCATCGACAGAGGGCGCCTCGGAAACTGCTGGTTCGGTTTCAGCGGGCTGTGCCCCGGATGCTTCGGAGGACGATGTTTGTTCAGAGGAAGCGGTACTTTCGGAGATGGTTTCCGTGATGGCAGCAGACGCTTCAGGGGAAGCAGATGTTGCGGCTTCATTCGGCGTATCCTGCCTGCCACAGCCGGCGAGAGCACAGGTGCCTAAGGCTGCCAGTACCGCACAGCTGAGTATTTTTCTGAAAATAGACATAATAACCTCTTTTCTTATTCGAGTTCGAGAATCAACGAATGAAAATACAAACAATGGGTTACCTTTTAAAACTAAAAAACAAGCACTTACAACCAATATTATAATTGTGTCTGTGAAGCTTGGCAAGAAATGATTGCCCGCGGATAGGAGCTGTGATACAGTTAATGGGAACAGAGTTCGGAATAGAGGACAGAGATGGAGGAAACCTATGCTTCCGCAGTCATTTACAGAGAGAATGCAGGGACTTTTGGGATCGGAATATGAAGAGTTCCTGGCAAGCTTTGAGCATGAGAAATATCAGGCATTGCGTCTGAATCCGTTAAAAAGGGATGACATGTCTGTCATAACAGAAAAAGTAAAGCAGACTTTTCAGCTGCAGCCGGTTCCCTGGGCGGAGAACGGATATTACTATACCAAAGAGGACCAGCCGGGAAAGCATCCCTGGCATGAAGCGGGACTTTATTATATCCAGGAACCCAGTGCCATGGCACCTGTGACACTACTGTCACCTCGTCCCGGGGAGCGGATCCTCGATCTATGTGCTGCTCCCGGAGGGAAAAGTACTCAGATCGCATCCGCGATGGAGGGAGAGGGACTGCTTGTCACGAATGAGATCCACCCGGCGAGGGCGAAAATACTGTCGGAGAACGTGGAACGCATGGGCATCCGCAATGCCTGTGTATTGAATGAGACACCGGAGCACCTGGCGGATATTTTCGAGGAATATTTTGACCGGATCCTGGTGGATGCACCCTGTTCCGGAGAGGGAATGTTCCGGAAGAATGAAGTGGCCTGTGAGGAATGGAGCCCGGAAAATGTGCAGTTATGTGCAGACAGACAGGACGGGATCCTGGAGTGCGCGGCACGGATGTTAGTCCCGGGAGGCAGACTGGTATATTCTACCTGCACCTTTGCGCCTGTGGAAAATGAGGGAAGCATCAGCCGTTTCCTGGCAAAGCATGAGGAATTCGAGATTGTCCCCATAGATAAAGCGAAGCTGGGGATCCCGGAAGGCTGCGACGGTATTCCCGCTTGTGTAGAGAATCCGGCACCCGGCATTACGGGGACTTTGCGTCTGTGGCCCCATAAGTTACGTGGCGAGGGGCATTATGCCGCAGTATTACAGAAAAAGGGAGAGCTTCCGGAAGGATATCAGCCAGTGAGCGCCATCGGATCAGAGAAGGGAATTCCGGCGAAGAATCTGACAAAAGACTGGGCAGAGTATTTTAACTTCGCAAAAGAGACCTTTTTGGAGGAGCAGACGATCAAAGCAGGACTATGCACTGCCGGAGAAGGATTTCTGGCATTTGGCGATAACCTGTACCGCATGCCGGAGAGAATGCCCGGGGTGAAAGGACTGAAGGTATTGCGCCCGGGACTTCATCTGGGCACATTGAAAAAGAACCGTTTTGAACCGGCGCACGCGTTAGCACTGGCACTACGCCCGGAGGATGTGAAGCATGTGTGGAAGCTGTCTGTGGAGGAAGCCGCGGCTTATCTGAAGGGACAGACTTTTTCCGCGGAAGGCGAGAAGGGCTGGTATCTGATCTGCGTGGATGACTGTAGCCTTGGCTGGGGGAAACTGGCAGGCGGCATCATGAAAAATCATTATCCCAAGGGGCTTCGGAAGGGATAACGGATCACGATAATAAGGACATTTTATATGAGAACAGAAATATTATACGAAGACAAGAGTATCATGGTTGTCCGCAAACCGGCGGGACTGGCGGTACAGTCCGCCGGGATCGGACAACCGGATGTGGTCAGCGAGTTGAAATCCTATCTTGCAAAGCTTCCCGGCGCGGGGAGACCGGGAAAAGGAGAGCCGTATCTGGGCATAGTCCACAGACTGGATCAGCCGGTAGAAGGACTACTGGTATTTGCCAAAGACAAAAAGGCAGCAGCGGCATTGTCGAAGCAATTAACAGAAGGTGCGCTGAATAAACATTATTATGCAGTACTTTGTGGATATCCTGACTGCCCGGAGGGGGATCTTGTGGATTACCTTCGCAAGGAAGGTAATGTGGCGGTGGCAGTGACCGGCAGGGAGCAGGAATTTGCAGATGCGAAGATTGCCGTGCTGCACTATCGCATTTTGGAAGAGATCAACGATCCTTCTCCGCTTGCGCTTGCAGATGTAACGATCGGGACCGGACGGTTTCATCAGATCCGGGTGCAGTTCGCACATGCGGGATTTCCACTGTTTGGAGATACGAAGTATGGAACGGCAGCGTTAAAAGAGGTGATGCCTGCGCAGAAATATCGCGGCGTGGCACTATGCGCGTATTCTCTGGAGCTTGTTCATCCCGTTTCCGGGAAAAAGATGGGATTCCGGGTAGTGCCGAAGAATCCGGCATTTGCGGGTTTTGCGATGGAGGAATTGAAAAAACTCACAGAAAATGAAACCGGAATCTCCAAAAGGGGATAAAAAAAGTCTCTCAGAGCACACTAATCCAAAAAGGGAGTGTGCGGAATGGACTGGGGAGAATTCGATAAAAATATTATAGGAAAAAAGATGATAGTACTGCTTGCGGTGACGGGAGCAGTCTATTTTTTTCTGCAATATCTGACCCCCCTGTTGGCACCGGTGCTGTTGGCGATGCTGTTCGTCACGATATTCGGACCGATGATGAAGCGGATGAACCGCAAACTGCATTTTCCAAGACCCTTAAGCGCCATAGTGCTTCTGATCCTGGCGACACTGCTGTTGGCTGTACTGTTATGGGTACTGAGTTCCTGGGTGCTGGGAAGTCTGCCGGTGTGGATCCGGAGTATGGATGCGAGGGAGCAGGAGTGGCTGGAGGTGGTCCGGAACCTATGCCGCAGCGTGGGAGAGATCATTGGTGTGGACGCTTCCTATCTGGAAAATACGGTCAGCGGCAGACTGCAGGAGGGACTGGATTCGCTGGAGGAAAATATTCTGCCGGGGATGCTGTCGCAATCCATGCAGTATGTGCGGTGGTTTGCGGAGCTGGGAGGATTCCTGGTGACATTTCTCATTGCGTCGGTACTGTTGGCGAAAGACTATGACGGGATCATGAACCATCTGCTGGATCAGGAGTCCTGCCATGTGCTGCTGGAGGTGATCTGCGGGATCGTCCGCTATATCGCTACCTTTGTAAAAGCACAGGGGATCATCATGTCGGCGATCGCACTGACGGCAGCGGCTACGTTAGGGATCGCGGGGATAAAGCATGGAGTGCTGTGGGGGATCCTGGCGGGGATTCTGGATGCGCTGCCTTTTATCGGCACGGGGGTGGTGCTGGTGCCACTGGGAGTCTGGCAGCTATTGGAGGGAAGCTTCGGTAGAGCACTTATCTGTGGTGCGCTGTATGTGGTATGTATTTTCCTGCGGGAGATACTGGAGCCCCGTCTCATCGGCAGGAAAATAGGAGTGTCTCCCATTGCTGTATTGGTGTCGTTGTATGCCGGGATCCGGCTGTTCGGCGTCTGGGGGATCATCAAGGGACCGTTGGGATTTGTGCTGATCTACGAGACGTATCATAGCCTGTCTAAGATGTCTGACAGGCAGAAAAACGGAGAGGATCGCTCCTGAGAAAAGATTGACGAAAGAAGTCCGGAAAGCTATCATGAAAGGGAATAAATTTCCGGTGGTCGGAGAAGGTTCGGAGAGATGAAGCCTATGGCAAAAAATACAAAACACAAGAAAGCAGAATCCGTAGCAGAGACACTTTGCAGCTTTAGCGGATTTTTATGTGATATCGTGATCAGCGTGTATATGATCGTGATTCTGATGGTACTCCCTCTTTACAATAAAGGATATGCCAGGATAGGAACAGAGAAGGAGACCTTTTTTCTCAAGACTATGACCTATGGTGCGAAAGCTTTGCTGCCGGTATTTTTACTGTGGCTGCTTTTCCGGCTGGTTACAGCAGTTCAGAAAAAGGAGTTGCCGAAGTTCACGGAATGGCCGGCGGGATTATGGAAGAATCTGAGTGTGACGGACAGATTTGCCGTATTTTATGGAATTGCGGTTTTAGTATCCTATCTGTTTACGAATTACCGGGAAGAAGCACTGTGGGGGACAGCGTCCTGGCGGATGGGAATGTGGACGCAGCTGGGAGCGGTGATCGTGTATTTTATGATCTCCCGTATGTGGCAGTGGAAGAGCTGGATCCCGGCGCTGGTACTGCCGGTGTCTGCGGTTGTTTTTTCTCTGGGATATGTGAATAAGTTTGGTCTGCTACCGGTGGATCCGGAATACGTGACCCCTTCCTTTATCTCGACGATCGGAAATATCAACTGGTATTGCGGGTATCTGGTGACGATATTATTCGGGGGAGTCTATCTGCTGTGGCGGATGGAGGAGATGACATGGAAAAAGCTGTTGCTGATGGCATATGTGACGATCGGCTTCGCCTCGTTGGCGACTCAGGGAAGCAGCAGCGGCATTGTAACCTTCGCAGTGGTCATGTTCGTATTATTCGGGATGTCCGTGAGAGACAGCGGGAGGATGGAAGTGTTCTGGCAGGAGATGACGATGTTTTCCGCAGTGTGTCTGATTACCTGTGTTCTCCGCCGGTTGAATATATTTTCCCGGGAACTGATCCTGGAAGGAATTACAGATCTGCTGACGTTTTCGATTGCAGGCATATTTATGACGATTCTGTCGGGAATTATTTTGTATTGGATACACAGAACCCGGGTAAGACGAAGTTATCCGGAGAAAATGTTACATAGAATCTATTGTGGGATCGCTATTGCGGTACCGGTTATGATATTGCTTGTTTTGTTACTGACGCTGATCAATACCTTAGCCGGTGGTGCGTTGACTCCCAACATCACAGACCCGAATGTGACAAAATGGCTGACGTTTAATGTCAGTTGGGGGAGTGCCCGGGGCGGTACCTGGGCAGCAGGTGCCAGATGCTTCTGGGAGGCGGATTTTCTGCATAAAATATTCGGCGTGGGACCGGATTGCCTGTATGCATTTTTATCCAACGAGGGAAGTGTGGGACTGCAGACGATGGTGAATGACCGTTTTGGCGGTAACCGGCTTACGAATGCACACAATGAATGGCTGACGGTTCTGGTAGATATAGGAGTATTGGGACTGATCAGTTATGCAGGGATGATGATCACGGCGATCAGAGACTTTCTTCGTGCCGGGGAGAACAAGATGCTGGTGGGAGCCTGCGGGATATGCGTGCTGGCATATACAGTGAATAATATGTTTAGTTTTCAGCAGGTGATGAATATTTCGACGGTGTTTGTGATTATGGGGATTGGGGAGAATTTGCGGTCTGCGCCCGAACGGTGAGTTCGTGTCGACTAGAGGATGTAAGTTCAATACATTGAGATAGACAAGATTCGAACTTGCGGTCTCCGCTCCGCTCCGGTCGGTCCAGGCCGAGGTCCCCCGGACCTCGTGGGTCTCCGCTCCGCTTCGGTCGGCTCAAAGCCGAGGTCCACTGGACCTCGTGAGCCCTCTGCGCCCGAACGGTGTGTCCGAACCAGTTAGAGGTCGTAAGTTTGAATAGTTGCAAGAACAAAAATACTCCCTCACACATGTGTGAGGGAGTCAGACTGTAGACAAAACGCTTTTGGTCAGCACTCCAGAAGCGTTTTTCTTGTTT
>ENA-OQRB01001681-OQRB01001681.1-human-gut-metagenome-genome-assembly--contig:-NODE-1681-length-12136-cov-3.970367_pt1 | contig 12136 bp, 9 predicted proteins | sample MGYA00243235_ERZ505100 | MGnify/ENA primary metagenome ERZ505100 (study PRJEB26097, sample SAMN02712145) | human gut metagenome | biome: Gut microbiome | host: Homo sapiens | place: Denmark: Copenhagen...
AACTTTACGGATACCGGGTATTTATGTTAAGATAATAAAAAAAGAAGAAAGGCGGAAAAACTATGGGTGCAAAGTATGAAGCTTATATAGAATCAGAGGCGGATGGACTTGATATTTCCGTTCTGGCAGTGGTTCCGGATGAGACACCGTACAAAGGAATCCTGCAGCTTGTTCATGGGATGAGCGAATACAAGGAGCGCTATCTTCCCTTTATGGAATACATGGCTAAAAAAGGCTATGTATGCGTGATCCACGATCACCGCGGCCATGGGAAAAGTGTGCGGGCGCTGGATGACCTGGGATATATGTATGGCGGCGGCGCGGATGCGATCCTCAAGGACATTGAGGTGGTGAACCGGGAAATGCACCAGCAGCTTCCGGATCTGCCATTGATCTTATTCGGGCATAGTATGGGTTCGCTGGCCGTGCGCGCTTTTGCAAGAGATCATGATGACTGCATGGACATGCTGATCGTTTGTGGTTCTCCAAGCAAGAATGGGGCAAGATCTCTTGGAGAAGCAATTGCCCATATGGAAAGTGCTGTGTTTGGACCAGCCCACAAGAGTAAAGTTATCGAAACCCTTTCCTTTGCCGGAAATGTGATGCGCTTCCGCAAGGACAAAAACTGTACTTCCTGGATCTGTGCCAATAAGGCAGCAGCTCAGGAATACTCCGATTCTGAACTTTGTGGCTTTACGTTTACAGATGATGGCTATCTGGCACTTTTTGAGCTGATGAAGCGTGCTTACGACGTAAAGCACTGGCACTGCACCAGACCGAAAATGCCCGTGCTTTTTGTCAGTGGTTCTGATGATCCCTGTATGATCAACGTGCGTCATTTTGCAAAAGCAGTGCAGGATATGCGGCGCGCCGGTTATGTAGACGTGAAAGGCAAGCTGTATCCGGGAATGCGCCACGAAATTCTGAACGAGACAGACCGGAAGAGGGTTTATCACGACATTGCCTTTTATATAAAGAAAAAGGGCTTTTGAGAAAAGACGTCCATTATGCATAAGATGCTCTATTTTGCACATACTCACAGAAATACAGTGTGAAATGGAGAACTATATGAGAAAAAAAGGCTGGATTCTGCTGCTGGTTCTTCTGGGTGTGGCTTTTCTTATGAGCTGCAGCAAAGATACGGAGCCGGATGAGACAAAAGGGGAACTGGTAAGAATTGAGAGAGAAGGATGCCAATCTGGTATCCTTCTTTTTTGAACTAAAAAATAGATTGGTTTTATATAGATTGCAGAAATGATTTTTGAAACAGGCTCCCAAGTCTTTTTTAAACATGCTGTAGTGTTATGACAAACAATCTGCGCTTGTGAAACAAACAAATGTCTTTGTATAAAATACACAAAAAATATACCATAATAGCACTGAAAAATAGTACAAGCTTAAAAAAATGCATTGTCACCGTTCTAAAGTTTAAAATGTTACTTGAATAAAGCGAATTGAAATGCTATAATTTTTTTTACATATTATAAAAATGAACTCTGGTCAGAAATCAATCTGATATGGGTGTGGCGTTTTTGACGGCATCTCTCATAAAGGAAACCGAAATAAATGTTTTCGACCGGAAAAAATAAGGAGGAAAAATGGGAAAGTATTTTGCAAAAAGACTTGGAATGGCAATTCTGACTATCTTTCTGGTAGCCTGTCTTACCTTCCTGCTGATGAATGCTGTACCTGGAAGCCCATGGCTCAGTGAAAAAACACCTTCCGAGACCACACTGGCTGCGCTGAATGCCAAATATGGACTGGATAAGCCGGTCTATGTACAGTTGTTTATGTATCTGAAAAATATTCTTCACGGTGACTTCGGTGTATCACTTAAGATGCAGAAGAACCGTGCAGTTCTTGACATTATCGTGGATATGTTCCCGGTATCTGCCAAGGTAGGTGCACTTGCACTTGCATGGGCGATTCTGGTGGGTGTACCTCTTGGCTGTCTTGCCGCATTTAAGAGAGGCAAGCTGACAGACAGCATTCTTCGTGTGATCTGTACACTTGGAATCTCCATGCCAAGCTTCGTTGTGGCATCTGTTCTTCTGGTAACCCTGACCGGAAACAATGCACTGAATCTGTTTCCGTCTATTTTTGATCCGTCGCAGGGATGGCGCGCCTATGTACTGCCATGCTTTGCCCTGGGCTTTTACCCAATGTGCTATACAGCACGTCAGACACGTTCTGCCATGCTGGATTCCTTAAGCCAGGAGTACATTAAGACAGCCCACGCCAAAGGTCTGAAGAACAAAAAGATTATTTTCAAGCATGCTCTTAGAAATGCACTGATTCCGGTTATTACATACTTAGGACCGCAGGTGGCCTTTACTCTTTGTGGTGGTTTTGTTGTAGAGAGTGTATTCTCAATTCCAGGACTTGGACGTTACTTCGTACAGTCCATCCAGAACCGTGATTATCCGGTTATTATGGGAACTACCATTTTCCTGGCAGCATTTATTATTCTGATGAACCTGGTTGTAGACCTCCTTTATAAGGTTGCTGACCCGAGAATCAGCCTTGCGAAAGGAGGAGAATGATCGTGGCAGAAGATAAGAAGATTAAGAAATGTCCGGTGAGTCTTCAGCCGGATATTGAGAACCTCCTTCAGGATTTAAGTCCGGATGATTTTGCATCTGCGTCCAGACAGGAGAAGGATGATTTCATTCAGGACCGCCAGAGTGTTTCCTACTGGAAAGATGCCTGGAGAAGATTAAAGAAAAATGTGGTGGCTATGGTTGCACTTGGTGTGATCGTATTCCTGTTTTTATTTGCCTTTGTGGGCCCGCTTCTGATCCCATATGGTTATGACGAGTTTAACAAAGGTGCCGAGAACCTTTATCCCTATCACTACACACTGGAGGACACCCAGCGTGTGAACGACGAGATCGCTTCCAGAACCCAGTCCGATGTAGTGGATGTAGATGAAATGATCGCCCAGGCGAAAGCAGAAGCTGAGAAAAAGGGCGAGAAATTTACAAAGAAAGATGAAGCAGTTATCCGTGCAAAAGCAAAAGTCGCTGCAAAACCTTCAGAAGACTCTTCTGAGGAGCAGAGTGTAGATGAGGATTCCGTCCGCAAGGAGCTTGGAATCAAGAAACATATTTTCGGTTATTCCCAGGCAGAGCTTGAGCGCAAGGCAAATGGGGAAAAAGTATTCCCACATGTATTTGGTACTGACATGTATGGCCGTGATATTCTGGTCCGTGTTATGTATGGTGCCCGTGTTTCCATGTCTGTCGGCGTATTCGCAGCTATCCTGGTACTGGTGATCGGCGCCCTTTATGGTGCTATTTCCGGTTACTGTGGCGGCAAGGTGGACGCAGTGATGCAGCGTATTGTTGAACTTATTTATGCAGTTCCGGAGATGCTGGTTGTCCTTTTGATCGCAACTGCACTGAAACCAATCCTTACTGACTATGTGAATTCATCAGGAACCAGTCCTATGAAATCCTTTGTCAATGTACTTGGACCGAACCTGATCTCCATGTTTATTGCATTTGGTCTGTTATACTGGGTTACCATGAGTCGTATTATCCGTGGCCAGGTACTTCAGCTGAAACAGCAGGAATATGTAACCGCAGCAAGAGCACTTGGTGCATCTGGCGGCAGGATCATCCGTCGTCATCTGCTTCCAAACTGTATCGGACAGATCGTTGTTACTACCTGCCTGCAGATACCGTCTGCAATTTTCCTGGAATCCTTCTTATCCTACCTTGGAGTTGGTGTTTCTGCACCTCTTCCAAGCCTTGGATCCATGGCAACAGACGCACTTAGCGGTATGTACACTTATACTTACAGACTGATCGTACCTTCCGTGATCCTGAGCATTATGATCCTTGCATTCAACCTGTTTGGCGATGGACTTCGCGATGCTCTTGATCCGAAGCTGAAGAAATAAGAGAGGAGGAGAACAATGTCTGAACAGAAAAATAAATTGCTGGAAGTAAAAGACCTGAAAGTCTCCTTCTTTACCCCGGCCGGCGAGGTAAAAGCCGTTGGCGGTATCTCCTATGACCTTGATTATGGCGAAGTTATGGGAGTTGTTGGAGAATCTGGTTCTGGAAAGAGCCAGGAGGCATATTCTATTATGGGGCTTCTTCAGTCCCCAGGTAAAGTTATCGGAGGCTCCATTACCTTCGAGGGAAAAGATGTCCTTTCTTTTTCCAAGGAAGAGATGACTGCGTTCCGCGGAAACAAAGTAGCTATGATTTTCCAGAATCCCATGACCTGTCTGAATCCGGTTTACACCATCGGAAATCAGCTTGTGGAAGCTCTTCGTGCCCATGATAAGAAAATCAGCAAAGAAGAAGCCCAGAAACGTGCCATGGAAATGATGGAACTGGTTGGAATCAATAATGTGGAGAAGCGTATGAAGCAGTATCCACACGAGTTTTCCGGCGGTATGCGACAGCGTGTCATGATCGCTATGGGACTGATCTGCCATCCGCAGCTTCTGATCGCAGATGAGCCGACCACAGCCCTTGATGTTACCATTCAGGCACAGATCCTTGACTTGATGAAGGATCTTCAGAAAAAGACCGGAATGGGAATCATTTTCATCACACACAACCTTGGTGTTGTGGCAGATATCTGTGACAAGGTATCCGTTATGTATGCAGGTAAAATTGTGGAGCAGGGACCTGTAGATGACATTTTCTACGAGCCTGCACATCCATATACAAAGGGTCTTCTTCGTTCCATGCCCCGTGTTGATGCCGAGAGCTATGAAAGACTGATCCCAATCGAGGGAACCCCGGTTGATATGCTGAATCCGCCGGAAGGATGTCCGTTTGCTCCACGTTGTGAGCATTGCATGAAGATCTGTCTGAAGAAAATGCCTCCTTACGTGGAAGTGGGCGAGAAACATCGTTCCGCCTGCTGGCTTCGGGTTCAGGAGCTTATGAACAAGGAGGAGAAATAAATGGCAGAAGAAAAGAAGCTTCTTGAAATTGAGAATTTACGAAAATATTTTCCGGTAAACGGCATAAAAGGTCCGGGGGTACAGGCTGTACAGGATGTTTCCCTTTATATCAAAAAAGGTGAAACACTCGGTCTTGTAGGAGAGTCCGGATGTGGAAAGACCACACTGGGAAGAACGATTCTTCGCCTTTATGAGCCAACCGGAGGAAAGATTATTTATGATGGCGAAACCATTTACGACAATCCTCTGGATAAAGACGGCAAACCTCTTGGAAAAGCCAAAGCTGCCAAAATGCTTCCCTACAGAAGAAAAATGCAGATCATTTTCCAGGATCCGTCCGCTTCCCTGGATCCTCGAATGACAGTTGGTGAGATCATTGGAGAGGCCATTGATATCCACAAGCTTGCAGCGAGTAAGAAAGACCGCGCTGACATGATCAAAGAGCTGCTGGCGCAGGTTGGATTAAATACAGAGCATGCAAACCGTTATCCACATGAGTTTTCCGGCGGTCAGCAGCAGCGTGTTGGTATTGCCCGCGCCCTTGCAGTAAAACCGGAGTTCATCGTCTGTGACGAGCCGATTTCCGCATTGGATGTTTCTATCCAGTCACAGGTGGTAAACATGCTGGAAGACATGCAGGAGCAGATGGGTCTGACTTATCTGTTCATTGCCCATGATCTTTCCGTTGTCCGTCATATTTCCAACAGAATCGGTGTTATGTATCTTGGCTCTCTTGTTGAGTTGGGCGAGAGCTATGAGCTGAACAGACATCCGATCCATCCATATACGCAGACCCTGCTTTCCGCAGTTCCGGTTCCGGATCCAAAGCTGAGCCGGACAAGAAAGCGTATTATTCTGGAAGGAGACGTGCCAAGTCCTATGAATCCGCCAAGCGGATGCCGTTTCCACACCAGATGTCCATATGCCACTGAAAAGTGCAGCCAGGTAACTCCTGTGTTCAGAGAGCATGAGCCGGGCCACTGGGCAGCCTGCCATTTGCTGGACAAATAAAGGAAGTTTAGGTATTTCGTTCTTCTTCACGGAAGAGCTGATGAATACAAGCGTCGATTCTCATCTCTCATGCGGCGCAAAAAAGCATAAAGGAGGAAATGTAATGAGAAGAAAATTTATGTCTATGGCACTGACTGCAGCTATGGTATTAAGCATGGCAGCAACTCCTGTATTCGCCGAGGATACAGCATCTGACGAAGGATTCAACCTGAACCTTTGTATCGCATCTGAACCACAGACAATTGACCCTGCACTGAACTCTGCAGTTGATGGAGCTATCATGTGCAACCATATGTTCGAAGGTCTGGCTAAATGGGTAAATGATGGTGAAGGAAATGCTGTCACAGCTCCTGGACAGGCTGAGTCCTGGGAAAAGGCCGAGAACGAAGATGGTACAGTTACTTACACTGTTAAACTTCGTGACGGAATCAAATGGTCTGATGGACAGGCTGTAACAGCTGGTGACTTCGTTTATGCATGGCAGCGTCTAGCAAATCCTGAGACAGCAGCAGATTACTGCTACATGATCGACATGGTAAAAGGATATGACGCAGTTGCTGACGGAAGTGCGGATCCAAGCACTCTTGGAATTACAGCAGTTGATGATCAGACTCTTCAGATCGATCTTACCTATGACTGCCCGTATTTCGAAGAAATCATGGCATTCCCGGCAACCTTCCCGGTTCGTCAGGATATGGTAGAGAGCAGTGACAACTGGACATTTGATCCAAGCACATACATTGGCAATGGACCATACAAAATGACAGAGTGGTCTCACAATGCTTACATCTCCATGGAGAAAAACGAGAACTACTATGACTATGAGAATCTTGGACCGGATACTATCAAGTTTACACTTCTTGATGACAACAACGCAATGCTCAAAGGTTACAACAACGGAGAGCTTGATTTCATCGAGAACCTTCCTGTAGACGAGATCCCGACCTACCTTGCTTCTGGCGAGCTTGAGATCGGTGACTATCTTGGAACTTACTATGTATGCTTCAACACAGAGGACGAAGTTTTCTCTGACCCTAACATCCGTAAAGCGTTCTCACTTGTAATCGACCGTAACTACATCGTAGAGAACGTTTCCCAGGCTGGTGAGGTTCCGGCTGACGGATATGTACCGAACGGTGTAAATGATGCAGCTGGTGCTGGTAGTGATGACTTCCGTACAGTAGGCGGTTCTTACTACAGCATTTCCGATGAGGATTATGAGGCTAACTGCGAAGAGGCCCGTCAGCTTCTTGCAGACGCTGGTTATCCGAACGGCGAAGGCTTCCCAACTGTAGAGTATCTGTACAACACAGCTGATAACCACAAGAAGATCGGTGAGGCTCTTCAGAACATGTGGCAGACAGAGCTTGGTGTAACTGTTAACTTGAACAACCAGGATTGGAACGTATTCCTTCAGAACAGAAAAGATGGTAACTTCCAGATCGCCCGTAACGGCTGGATCGCAGACTACAACGATCCTTGCTCATTCCTGGATATGTGGTACACAGACGGCGGTAACAACGACGCTCAGTACTCTAACCCAGACTATGATGCAGCTATCGATGCAGCAAAAGCTACTTCTGATCCGGAAGAGCGTATGAAAGCATTCCACGAAGCTGAGGATATCCTCATTGGACAGGACAGCGTACTTGCTCCAATCTACTTCTATACACAGCCATATATGCTCAATCCAGACATTGACGGCATGTATTACACACCACTTGGATACTTCTTCTTCGGTTATACAAGTAAGAAATAATCAAGTCAAAAGAATATAAGTCTTTTGGTATTACTTAAATGTGATGCAGAAGAAAATGACAGGCATTCGGAATTTTTCCGGGTGCCTGTTTTTTTGAGCAGCAACGAAAGCAGGATAAAATTTGCGAAGCTGTTTTATTCTGTTGACCGATTATGCATGATAGCGGTATAATAAGCAGATAATGGTTATTGAACCAGACAGGAGGAACATATGATGAGAGCCAGCGGTATTTTATTGCCTATATCCAGTATCCCTTCCAACTATGGAATCGGATGTTTTTCTAAAGAAGCTTACGCTTTTGTAGATCAGCTTGCAGAAGCGGGTCAGAAATACTGGCAGATCCTGCCACTTGGACCTACCGGATACGGGGATTCCCCTTACCAGTCTTTTTCCACATTTGCAGGAAATCCTTATTTCATTGATTTGGAGGAATTGATCCAGAGAGACCTTCTCACAGCAGCAGAATGTGCAGAATGTGACTGGGGCGGCAGCAAGAGCTATGTGGACTATGAGAAGGTTTATCTTTCCAGATTTTCCCTTCTTCGGAAGGCTTACAGACGTTTTTACCAAATGGATGGGAAAGAAAAGGAGCTTCAGCTGATCCGTGAGGAGATGGAAGCCTTTGAGAAAGAGCAGGGCTTCTGGCTTGCAGATTATTGTCTTTATATGGCAGTAAAGGACAGCCTGGAGGGAATTTCCTGGAATCAGTGGCCGGAGGACTTAAAGACACGTAAGCCGGAGGCGCTTGCTAAGGCAAGAGAGGAGCTGAAGGAGGATATCAGCTTCTATGCCTTTCAGCAGTTCTGGTTCTACCGCCAGTGGAGCCGGCTGAAGAAATATGCAAATGACAGAGGTATTAAGATCATCGGTGATCTTCCTATCTATGTGGCTTTTGACGGCGCAGATGCATGGGCGAACCCGGATCTGTTCCAGTTTGATGAGGAGGCTACACCGGCAGCAGTGGCAGGATGTCCTCCAGACGCTTTTTCCGCAACTGGTCAGCTGTGGGGAAATCCACTTTATAATTGGGAATATCATAAGAAAACAGGTTATAACTGGTGGATCCTTCGTATGACTCACTGTATGAAGCTGTACGACAAGGTCCGGATCGATCATTTCCGCGGTTTTGACGAGTACTGGTCAGTTCCCTATGGAGATGAGACCGCTGAGAATGGAAAATGGGAAAAAGGTCCTGGAATAGAACTGTTCAAGGTCCTGGAGGAGAAAATTAAGGATCTGGATGTGATCGCAGAGGATCTGGGATTCCTTACAGACAGTGTCAGGGAGCTTCTGGTAGAATCCGGATATCCGGGTATGAAGGTGCTTCAGTTTGCCTTTGATGAAAGCGGCGAGAGCGTATATCTTCCTTTCCGATATGACAAAAACTGCATTGTATACACTGGAACCCACGACAATGAGACTACGAAGGGCTGGCTTGGGAACCTTACCCAGTCAAACAGAGCCTACGTGAACCAGTACACAGCCTGTGAGGAGAAAGACACAGATGAATGTGTATGGGGGCTTATCCGGGCGGCACAGTCCTCAGTAGCAGAAGTGTGCGTAGTACCTTTGCAGGATTATCTCTGTCTTGGAAATGAAGCGAGAATGAATACGCCTTCTACTTTGGGAGACAACTGGAAATGGCGTCTTACAAGAGGTCAGCTTACGGATGAGATCATTCACAGAATTAACGCCATGACCAGATTATACGGACGAATCCAGGAGAATAAGAAGTAAGATGAAGAGACTGATCAGATTTTTGAAGGGCTATGAGAAAGAAAGTTTTCTGGCTCCTTTGTTCAAAATGCTGGAGGCCACCTTTGAGCTGATCGTGCCTCTGGTTGTTGCCAGAATCATGGATATCGGCATTAAGAATCAGGACAATGTCTATATCTGGCACCAGTGTGTGATCATGGTACTGCTTGGAGTGATCGGTCTTGCATGTTCCCTGACAGCACAGTATTTCTCTGCAAAGGCAGCCATGGGATTCAGCACTGCCCTTCGCAAGGAGCTTTTTTCCCATATCAGCAGGCTTTCTTACAGAGAACTGGATATGCTTGGAACTCCTACCCTTGTGACAAGGATCACCAATGATGTGAATCAGGCACAGACTGGTGTGAACATGGTGCTGCGTCTGTTCCTTCGTTCTCCTTTTATTGTTGTGGGTGCAGTGATCATGTCCTTTACCATTGATGTGAAGATTGGCCTGATCTTCCTGATTGCGGTTCCGGTGATCTCCATTGTAATTTACGGAATTATGCGCACAACAGTGCCAATTTACAAAAAGGCTCAGTCATTCCTGGACAGGATTTCCCTGATCACCAGAGAGAATCATGTGGGTGCCAGAGTAGTAAGGGCTTTTGGAAGACAGCAGGAAGAATATAAAGAATTCTCAGAAGTAAACGACGATTACACCAAGGTGCAGGTAAGAGCGGGAAAAATTTCCGCACTTCTGAATCCTGCCACTACGGTTATCATGAACTTTGCCATTATCGGAATCCTCTGGTATGGAAGCAAGGAAGTGTCTGTGGGTATTCTTACACAGGGGGAAGTGGTTGCCCTTGTAAACTATATGAACCAGATCCTGATCGCACTGATCGCTCTTGCAAACCTGATCGTGGCAGTGACAAAGGCTATGGCTTCCGGTGTGCGTCTGAATGAGGTGCTGGATACACAGCCGTCTCTCACGGATCAGGGCAATAGTGTTCAGAAAGAAAATGCAGGCGCTGCAAGAGTTGTCTTTGAAGATGTGAGCTTTACCTATGCAGGCAGCAAGGAGCCGGCGCTTTCCCATATTTCCTTTACGGCAAAACCAGGTGAGACCATCGGTATCATTGGTGGTACCGGATGTGGTAAATCCACTCTGGTCAATCTGATCCCACGCTTCTATGACGTAACTTCCGGTAATGTGGTAATTGATGGAAATAATGTAAAAGAATATCCATTTTCACAGCTTCGTAAAAAGGTGGGGATGGTACCACAACAGGCAGTTCTGTTTAAGGGAACCATCCGTGACAATATGAAATGGCAAAACGAAAATGCAACTGACGAGGATATTATAAAGGCTCTAAAAATTGCGCAGGCATATGAGTTTGTAAGCAAGCTGAACAAAGGGCTTGACAGCTTTGTTGAACAGGGCGGTAAGAACTTCAGCGGAGGTCAGCGTCAGCGACTTTGCATTGCCAGAGCGCTTACAGGCTCACCGAAGCTTCTCATTCTTGACGACAGCTTTTCGGCTCTTGACTTTGCAACAGATGCGGCACTCAGAAAGGCTTTGCGTGAAAACACAAAGGATATGACCGTAATAATCGTTACACAGCGTTGCTCAACAATCAAGAACGCAGACCTTATTCTTGTGCTTGATGACGGCAGAATTGTAGGCAAAGGTCAGCACGATGAACTGTTTGAAAGCTGCGAAACCTACCGTGAAATCTGTCTTTCACAGCTTAGTGAAGAGGAGGCAAAAAGATGAAAAATTCAGCAAAACAATCCTCCTCTGTAAAAAATGTACTCAAAAAAATAAAGCCGTATTCGTTTTATCTGATTTTAGCTCTTGTGAGCGCAATCATCAGCGTTTCGCTCACGCTCTATATCCCTGTTCTCACAGGTAACGCAATCGACAACATCATTGACAAGGGTGATGTTGACTTTGCAAGCGTTATTCAGATTCTTGTGTACATCGGTGTAGGCATCGGCGGTGTGGCACTTTTCCAGTGGATTATGACCTACTTTACCAACATCGTCAGCTACCGCACTGTTCGTGACCTCAGAAGAGAGGTGTTTGAAAAATTCAACACAGTTCCCCTCTCCTACATTGACACAACACCTCACGGCGACCTTATCAGCCGAGTAATCAACGATGTTGACGCAGTTGGTGACGGTCTTACACAGATGTTTCTACAGCTTTTTTCGGGCATTGTTACCATTGTCGGCACGCTTGTATTTATGCTGACAATCAACTGGAAAATCGCCCTTGTGGTTGTTGTTCTCACACCGCTTTCGCTCTTTGTTGCGGCATTCATCGGCAAGATGACGCACAACCGCTTTACCCGTCAACAGGCACTCAACGGCGACATCTCGTCATATGTTGAGGAGCATATCGGCAATCAGAGAATTGTAAAGGCTTTTTCGTATGAGGACAGAGCCTTTGAAGAATTTGAAAAATACAACGATGAACTTCTTGAAGTGGGATTCAAGGCGCAGTTTGCAGGCGCACTTGCCAACCCGTCAACAAGATTCGTAAACGCATTGGTTTACGCCGCAGTAGGCATTATGGGTGCTCTGTTTGCCGTTGCAGGCACACTTTCGGTCGGACAGTTATCATGCTTTCTTACCTACGCAAATCAGTACACAAAGCCGTTTAACGAGGTTACAGGCGTACTCACGCAGTTGCAGACAGGCATTGCGGCGGCAGGACGGGTTTTTGAGGTTCTTGAGGC
>ENA-OQRB01001694-OQRB01001694.1-human-gut-metagenome-genome-assembly--contig:-NODE-1694-length-12098-cov-4.450386_pt1 | contig 12098 bp, 10 predicted proteins | sample MGYA00243235_ERZ505100 | MGnify/ENA primary metagenome ERZ505100 (study PRJEB26097, sample SAMN02712145) | human gut metagenome | biome: Gut microbiome | host: Homo sapiens | place: Denmark...
GCTTGCAAGGCGCACCGATGTGCATAGACATGGGAATGACCACCTCAGCCGGCGCCGCCAGCTTTTCGATGGCCTTTTCATTGGTTGCGGCCTTCATGTCGTTGGGATGAACGCCGCCAAAGAATGCTTGTGCCATTGTCTTCACCTCATCTTACTACCGGGTGGCGCTATGCCACCGCATACTGTCTTAAATATTACAACAAAACTTTTCTCTTGTCCAGCCCCGCGTTGAAATTCCCACGTTTTTTTGCGGTTTTTGTCGGAAACTTCACCGGCAAAGACCGCCTCTTGTGTTTTTCGGGCAGCTGTGCTACACTATACGGTAGAGGGACGGACACCGCCGGAAAAAACTTCCTGCACTGCGGCAGACGGTCCTCCGCCGGATATCAAACTCTATTCCGAAAGGATGGTATTTTAGTATGGTACTTGACCGTGGTTCCCTGAAGCGGGAGTCCAAGGTGCTGCTGAAAACCGCACAGGTCAGCCCTTACCTGTTTACGCTGGTGCTGCTGGCCATCATGTTCGTCATCAACGGCATCAGCGACTATGTGCAGATGGACGACGAGTTCGCCTATGTCTACTCCCTGCGGTTCGATATGGATCTGAGCTTCCTGGCGCTGCACCGGGCGTTCCCCGCTTTTGCGGTGTGGTTCGTGTCTATCGTGTGCACGCTGCTGGGCGTAGTGCTCAACGTCGGTGCGTCCCTGTACCACCTGGGCATCCGTCGGGGTGAGGAGATGCCCTTCGTCACCCTGTTCGATGGCTTCGCCTTCGTCGGGAAGATCATTCTGCTGTATGTCGTGCAGGTCATCTTCATCTCCCTGTGGACGCTGCTGCTGGTGATCCCCGGCATCGTGGCGGCCTACCGCTACCGCTTTGCTATGCTGAACCTGTGCGAAAACCCGGAGATCGGCGTCATGGAGGCCCTCAACATGAGCAAAGCCCAGACCCTGGGCTTCAAGTGGCAGCTGTTCGTGCTGGATCTGAGCTTTATCGGATGGAATATTCTGGTGGGTCTGACGCTGGGCATTCTGGATATCTGGGTGGCGCCGTACATCGCCCAGAGCAACATCGCCTTCTTCCAGGAGATCAAAAAGATCAAGGGCGTAGGCTTCTTCCCGCCGCGGCCGGAGGACGACGATCAGTTCCGTCCCCACGACCCCTTTGGCGAGGACAACTGGTAATATGCAGAGAACAAGCCCCGGGGCATCGCTCCGGGGCTTGTTGTATTCACGCTTCGGCGGGAGCCGCTTCCTCTGCCTGCGGCATCTCAGCCGGGGCGCTGCCGTCGAAGGGCGTCTCCAGACAGGTCAGGTCCCGCAGGCACCTGCGGAAGTCGTGACAGAAGGCGGCGTACTCATAACCGGTGCAGATACGCTCGTCCATAACGATGCCCAAAGGCATCATCTTCTTGGTCAGGTCACCGTTCATGTAGTTAGGTACCGGCTTGCCCATGCAGACGAACACGCTGGTGGTGCCGAATTCATAGCAGTGGTGGTGGATGTAGCTGGTCTTGATGGAGGCCAGGTTGGTGATGAACATACTGGTGTGGAAGGGGCTCAGGTCGATGATCTTCCGGGGCAGCAGGCCGTGCTTATCCAGATGGTAGGCCAGCCAAATCACGAACTTGGGCAGGCCGGGGATGGAGAACATCATCTTGGCGAACTTGTCGGTGCTGTTCTTCTGCTCTGTCTGGCTGTTGGCGGCGATGGCATCGGCGATCTTCTGGTTGATGGTGAAAATAGTGTCCTTGGGCTCCAGATAGATCTTCAGCGTCGTCTCATCCGGGCTGCCGTCGGCCCGCTTTTTCAGGATGACAAAGGAGACGCAGAAATGGTTGCGCTCATAGAGATGACTGTTGACCACAAACCAGTTGAGCTTGGGGTTGGTCTGATAGGCCTTGTAATAGGCGGCGATGATCACCGCCATGTGGTTGATGCGGATCCCAGCGCGCCGTTTTTCGCGGATATAGGCCTTGATGCCCTCCTCGTCGATGTTTTCGGTGATGGTGTTCCAGGCATCGTACCGCTTGGGCATGATGTAGGGAATGGCTGCCACGATGGGGGGCAGGTCCTTTACTCGCTTTCCGTCAGGGCGCATGAGCAGTTCCTCGATTCTGTCTGTATTGTATCCATCATAGACCATATGGCCGCGGATTGCAAGCTGTTGTTTTCTTTTCCGAACAGGTGCGGAAAAGAAATTTTTTCTTTACCTTTCCGCACGATGTTGATATAATAAAGTATTAGTAATGTTATCATGGGATGAAAGTTCCATTTATCATGCAGAGAGGAAGGTGACCGCCGTGCGGTTCAGCAAGTGGCATATCGCGCCGGAAAAGCCGGAGGCACAGGCATGTCTGCGCGCGGCCGGCTATCCCTATCTGGTGGCCGCCGTGCTCTCCGCCCGCGGCATCGAAACGCCGGAGCAGGCCGCCGCCTTTCTGGAGCGTGAGGACAAGCTGACCATCAGTCCCTTCCTGATGCGGGACATGGACAAGGCCGCGGCGCGTGTGCAGCAGGCGATCGCGAATGGCGAGAGGATCGCCGTGTTCGGCGACTATGATGTGGACGGCATCACCGCCACCTGTATTCTGGTAGACTATCTCAAGAGCCGGGGCGCCGACGTGGTGCACTACATTCCCCGGCGCATCGAGGACGGCTACGGTCTCAGCCGTGATGCCATCAAGGGCCTTTTCGACCAGGGCGTGCGCCTGCTGGTAACGGTGGACTGCGGCATCACCGGTGTGGAGGAGGTGGACTACGCCAACTCACTGGGGCTGGACGTGGTCATCACCGACCACCACGAGTGCCGGGAGGTCCTGCCCCGGGCCGTGGCTGTGGTGGACCCCCACCGGGCGGACTGCGCGTACCCCTTCAAGCATCTGGCCGGCTGCGGCGTGGCGCTGAAGCTGGTGCTGGCTCTGGGCGGGCCGGACAGGGAGGAGGCCCTGTTTTCCCGCTACTGCACGCTGGCCGCCATCGGCACCGTGGCCGACGTGATGCAGATGTCCGGCGAGAACCGTACCATCGTGTCCCGGGGCCTTGCCGCCATCGACCACTCCTATTTTATCGGGCTCCACGCCCTTTTGAAGGAGGCCGGCCTGGCCGGCCGGGAGATCACCTCCGTGCAGATCGGCTTCGTGCTGGCGCCCCGCATCAACGCGGCGGGCCGCATGGGCGCCGCCGACAAGGCGGCGGAGCTGCTGCTGTGTACCGATCCGGCGGAGGCGGAGCGCATGGCCCGTGAGCTGTGCGCTCTGAACCGCGAGCGCCAGAACGTGGAGCAGACCATCTACTCCCAGGCGGAGGAGATGATCGCCCACCTGCCCGACCGCGACCGCAGCGCGCTGGTGCTGGAGAGCAGCCGCTGGCATCAGGGCGTGGTGGGCATCGTGGCCAGCCGCCTTTCCGAGAAGTATTCCCGCCCCAGCTTTATGATCCACCTGAACGGCGCCACCGGCAAGGGCTCCTGCCGCAGCTGGGGCGGCTTCAACCTGTTTGCTGCGCTGGAGAGCTGCAAGGACCTGCTGCTGGGCTTCGGCGGCCACGAGCTGGCCGCGGGCTTCACCATCCAGGAGGAGAATATCCCCGCCTTCCGCCAGCGCATGAACGACTATGCCCGCAGCTTCCGCGGCGGGCAGGCTCCCGTGTCCGAGCTGGACGTGGATGTGGCCATTACCCACCCCTCCGCGGTGACGTTGGAGGAGCTGGAGGCTCTGTCCGCGCTGGAGCCCTACGGCAGCGGCAATGCCCGCCCCGTATTCTGTCTGCTGGGCGCCACGCTGCTGCGTACCCAGAACGTGGGCCAGAACCGCCACCTGAAGCTGCGCCTCGGCAAGGGCAGCGCCCAGTTTGACGGCATCTTTTTCTCCACCGTGGCCGAGGACTGCGGCTGCCGCGCCGGTGACCGCGTGGATGCCGCCTTCTATTTGCAGATCAACGAGTTCCGCGGCAGCCGGACGGTGCAGCTCCAGATGGTGGACCTGCGGCCGTCCCTGTACCCCAGCGGACGGGAGCAGGAGGGCCTTGCCCTTGCGGACCGCTGCACGGCCCATCAGTCCCTGACGATACGGGACGCCCGCCGCCTGCTGCCTACGCGGGAACAGTTCGCCGCCGCATGGCGCTTTCTGGAGCACACGGTACCGGAGCCCGGCCTCACCACCGGCTATCTCCCGCTGCTGCGGGCGGTGGCGGCGGAGCTGGGCAAAACCGAGCCGTTCCCCCGGGCGTCCCTGTGTCTGGAGGTATTTGCCGAGCGGGGACTTTTGACCATGGAGCATCAGGACGATGACGTGACCATCCGCCTGCACCGCGGGAAGAAAGTGGTGCTGTCGGAGTCACCTCATCTGCTGTGGCTCCGCCAGATGACGGAGAAGGGAGGCACTGTACAATGACCATGACACCCCAGGAGATGTACGATCGCCTGATCGAAACAGTGAGATCATATAACCCGTCCGCCGGCTTCGACCAGATCCGCGCCGCCTACGAGTACGCCGCCGCCCACCACGCCGGACAGAACCGGAAGGACGGCTCGCCGTTCATCACCCACCCGCTGGCCGTGGCCCAGATCGTGGCGGAGGAGCTGCACCTGGACACGGAGTCCATCGTGGCGGCCCTGCTCCACGACACCATCGAGGACACCGACGCCACCCACGAGGAGATCAGCAAGCTGTTCTCTCCCACGGTGGCGGATCTGGTGGAGGGCGTCAGCAAGCTGACCCGCGTCCACTACACCTCCAAAGAGGAGGAGCAGATGGAGAACCTCCGCAAGATGCTGATGGCCATGGCCAAGGATATCCGGGTCATCCTCATCAAGATCTCCGACCGTCTCCACAACATGCGTACCATGGAGTACCAGACGCCGGAGAAGCAGAAGCAGAAATCCTTCGAGACCATGGAAATTTACGCCCCCATCGCCCACCGTCTGGGTATGCAGCGCATGAAGTGGGAGCTGGAGGATCTGTCCCTGAAATATCTGGACCCCGTGGGCTACCGGGAGATCATCGAGGCGCTGGACGAGAAGGCGGCGGAGTACGACGGCTTCATGTCCGCCATCCACGACCAGATCACCACCCGCCTGCGGGAGGCCGGCATCGACGCCACGGTGCAGGCCCGCATGAAGCACCCCTACTCCATCTACCGCAAGATGTACACCCAGAACAAGTCGCTGGACGACGTGTTCGACCTGTTCGCTTTCCGCGTCATCGTGGACACTGTGGCGGACTGCTATAACGTTCTGGGCCTGATACACGACCTGTATAAGCCCATTCTGGGCCGTTTCAAGGACTATATCGGAACCCCCAAGCCCAACATGTACCAAAGTCTGCACACCACGGTGGTGGGCGAGAGCGGCATCCCCTTCGAGGTACAGATCCGCACCAGGGAGATGCATGAGGTGGCCGAGTACGGCGTGGCCGCCCACTGGAAGTACAAGCAGAACGGCCAGGGCGCCGGTGACGAGCGCAGCTACGAATGGGTGCGCCGCCTGCTGGAGAATCAGGAGGGCACCGATGCCGAGGATTTTATCCACTCCCTGAAGGTGGACATGTTCGCCGATGAGGTGTTCGTGTTCACCCCCAACGGCGATGTCATCAACCTGCCCGCCGGCGCCACGCCCATCGACTTTGCCTATGCCATCCACTCCGCCGTGGGCAACCACATGACCGGCGCCAAGGTCAACGGACGCATCGTCCAGTTCGATTACCACCTGCGCAACGGCGATGTGGTGGAGGTCATGACCAGCAAATCCGCCCACGGTCCCAGCCGCGACTGGGTGAAGATCGCCCGCTCCAGCAACGCCCGCAGCAAGATACGCCAGTGGTTCAAGCGGGAGAAGCGGGATGAGAACATCGTCAACGGCCGCCAGAGCTTCGAGTCGGAGCTGAAGCGCACCGGTGTGACGCTGAAGGAGCTGACCAACGAGGAAAACCTGTCCAATGTCCTGAAAAAACTGAGCTACAACAGCCTGGACGATATGTACGCCGCCATCGGCTACGGCGGCGTCTCCGCCCTGAAGGTCATGGGCCGCCTGCGGGAGGATATCCAGCGTATCCTCCACCAGCACCAGACAGAGCGTCAGGCCGAGGTGCCCGTGGCGGATCAGCCCCAGCAGACCCGCCCCGCTGTGCCTCAGCGCGCCAAGGGAGAGCAGGGCATCGTGGTGGAGGGCCTTACCAACTGTCTGGTGAAGTTCTCCAAATGCTGCACCCCCGTGCCCGGGGACGACATCGTGGGCTTCATTACCCGCGGCTATGGCATCTCCGTCCATCGGGCGGACTGCCCCAACGCCGACCCCGCCCGCCGCAAGCCGGAGGAGGCCGGCCGCTGGATCAAAGTCTCCTGGGGCGGCAACACCCGGGAGAGCTACCGTACCACGCTGGAGGTGGTGGCCAAGGACCGCCTGAACCTGATCGTGGACATCTCCACGGTGCTGTCCAGCACCAAGACCCACGTCTCCTCCATGAACGCCCGCAGCACGCCGGATGGCTTTGCCCTCATTACGCTGGACACGGACGTGTCCGACAGCCAGCAGCTGCAAACGGTCATGCGGAGGATCGAGCAGATCTCCGGCGTCATGCGGGTCACCCGCCCCGCCGGTTAACACTCCGCACCCCGCCCGCACACCCCACGAAACCGAGAAAAGGAGCATATGTCATGAGAGCAGTATTGACCCGCGTGAAGCACGCATCCGTCACCATCGACGGCGAAGTACACGGCCAGATCGGGGAGGGCTTCCTCATCCTGCTGGGCGTGACCCATGAGGACACCGAGGCCCAGGCCGTCAAGCTGGCGGACAAGCTCACCGGGCTCCGCATTTTTGAGGACGAAAACGGTAAGATGAACCGCAGTCTGGAGGACGTGAAGGGCCAGCTGCTCATCGTCTCCCAGTTCACGCTGTACGGCAGCTGCAAAAAGGGCCGCCGTCCCGAGTTCCTGTCCGCCGCACGGCCGGAGGTGGCCATCCCCCTGTACGAGAAGTTCGTCCAGCTCTGCCGGGACAAGGGCTTCCACACCGAGACCGGCGAGTTCGGCGCCTATATGCAGGTGGAGAGCCTCAATGACGGGCCGGTGACGCTGGTGGTGGACACCGATCAGCTGTAAGAAAGGAAGCGCCATGAAGATCACATCCATTCAGGTCGGCCCCATCATGACCAACTGCTACCTGCTGTGCGATGAGACAGCCGGCGTCTGCGCCCTCATCGACCCCGGCGACGACGCCGCCCGGGTGGCCCGTCTGGTAGAGCAGAGCGGCTGCACCCTGCAATATATCCTTCTGACCCACGGCCACTTTGACCACACCTCCGCTGTCCGCCCTCTGCTGGAGCAGTACCCGGACGTGCCGGTATATATCCACGAAAAGGACGCCGTGGATACGGAGCGCGGCGAGCTGCTGTTCCGCAAGGTGGGGCCGGAAAACCAGCGCTACTATAAGGAGGGCGACCCCCTGCCGCTGGGCGGGCTGACCCTCCGCGTGCTGGAAACGCCGGGTCACTCCGAGGGCTCCGTCTGCCTGCTGGTGGAGGGGCAGGGCGTGCTGTTCGCCGGCGATACCCTGTTCCGCTGCTCCTGCGGCCGGTGCGATTTCCCCGGCGGCGACTACCGGAAGATGCTGGCCTCTCTGGGCCGCCTGGCGGCACTGGAGGGGAACCTGCGGGTGCTTCCGGGTCACGACATGGAGACTACGCTGGACTACGAGCGCCGCGTCAACCCCTACATGCGGCAGGGGTCGGCGCGATGAAGCTGATCTTCCGCGGCCATGACGACCGCTATGCCATTGAGCAGAGCCTGCTGGCCTTCTTCCCCGAGGAGCGCCCCGTCTACGAGACGGCGGAGGCGGGGGAGGACGACTGCGCTTATGTCTCCCTGACGGAGGGCAAGCGCTATGCCACCGGCGTCACCAGCATTCATTATCATGGCAAAACGGCGCGGGGCGTCTCCCGCGCTGTTCTTACGGATGCCCCCGACGAGTACGAGCGGGAGCGTCTGCGTCAGCGCGCCCTGAAGCTGTCGTTCTTCAAGGCGGCGCGTGACATCACCGGCGTTACCCCCAGCTGGGGCGCCCTCACCGGCATCCGCCCGGGCAAGCTGGCCCGTGCTATGCTGGAGCAGGGCAAAACGGAGCGCGAAACGGACCGCGTCCTGCGTGACACCTACTTCGTCTCACCGGAGCGCCGCCGCCTGGCCATCGAGACGGCTCGGGCCGGCCTGAAGGCCAAACGCGACCTGCGCCCCGATGAGATCTCCCTGTACGTGGGCATCCCGTTCTGCCCCACCCGCTGCGCCTACTGCAGCTTCGTGTCCGCATCGGTGGAGAAGTCCTTCGGCCTGATGGAGCCCTATCTGGCATCGCTGGAGCAGGAGATCACCGACGCTGCCCGCATGGTGGCGGAGACGGGCCTGCGCATCAAGTCCTTCTATATGGGCGGCGGCACGCCCACCACCCTGTCGGCCCGGCAGATGGATCACCTGCTGACCCATCTGAACCGCAGCTTTGACCTCACCGACTGCGCGGAGTACTGCATCGAGGCGGGCCGCCCCGACACCATCACACGGGAGAAGCTGCAGGTCCTGCTGGACCACGGCGCGGACCGCATCAGCGTCAACCCCCAGTCCATGGAGGATGAGGTGCTGCGGGCCATCGGCCGCAAGCACACGGCGGCGGACATCGAGGCGACCATGGCGCTTGCTGCCTCCATGGGGTTCCCCCATGTGAACATGGACCTCATCGCCGGCCTGCCTGCCGACACGCCGGAGGGCTTCCGCCGCACGCTGGACAAGTGCCTGACCTTCGGCGCGGACAACATCACCGTCCACACCCTCAGCCTGAAGAAGGGCAGCCGCATTCTGCTGGAGGGCCTGCCCATCCCATCGGCGCAGGACGTGTCCGCCATGCTGGACTACGCCAACGAAGCCCTGCGCGCCGCAAATTTCACCCCCTACTACCTCTACCGCCAGAAGTATATGTCCGGCAGCTTCGAGAACGTAGGCTGGTGCATATCCGGCGCGGAGGGACTGTATAATATCTACATCATGGAGGAGCTGCACAGCATCCTGTCTCTGGGCGCCGGCGGCTCCACGAAGATGGTGGACCCCGTACACGACCGTATCGAGCGGGTCTTTCACCCCAAGTTTCCCACGGAGTACATCGCCCGCCCCGAGAAGATCCGGCAGGATCTGGAGACGTTCCGCCGGTTCCACGAGGCCATGAAATAGCAGACGGGAGGCGCCTATGGCCCAGCGACGGCACAACTTCATCAGCGGCGCCGCCGTGCTGGCCCTTGCCGTGGCCGTGACCAAGGTGCTGGGCGCCCTCTACAAGATCCCGCTGGGCAACCTGCTGGACAAGGAGGGCATGGCCCATTTCTATGCGGCCTATAACATTTACAACCTGCTGCTGGTGCTGTCCACGGCGGGATTGCCGCTGGCGCTGTCCCGGCTGGTGTCCCGCGCAGCGGCGCAGGGCAGACGCAACGCCCAGCGCCGTATTTTCCGGACGGCGCTGGCGCTGCTGGCCGTCATCGGCGCGGTGTGCAGCGCCGTCATGTGCCTGTTTCCGCAGGTGCTCAGCGGCCTGCTCCACGACTCACTGGCCGCGCCCGCCATCCGGGTCCTCGGCCCAGCGGTGCTGTTCGTCTGCCTGACCTCCGCCATCCGGGGGTATACCCAGGGCTTGGGCGACATGACGCCCACCGCCGTCAGCCAGATGACGGAGTCCGCCGGCAAGCTGGTCATCGGCCTCGCCCTGTGCCTGGTGCTGCTGCACCGGGGGGCGGACTCGTCCCTGTGCGCCGCCGGCGCCATCGCCGGCGTCACCGCAGGGTCCCTGCTGTCTCTGACGGTGCTGACCGTGTTCCTGCTGCGCCGCCGTGACCGCGCCGCCGTGGACGTACCGCCTGCGCGGAGCGCCGTGCTCCGTGAACTGCTGACTGCCGGCATCCCCATCACGCTGGGCGCGGCGGGCATGAGCCTCATCACCCTGCTGGATCAGGCGCTGGTGATGTCCACCCTGCAGAATGCTCTGGGCTATACGGAAGCCGCCGCCACTGCGCTGTACGGCGAGTACACCTTCGGCATGACGCTGTTCGCCCTGCCGCCGTCCTTCATCTATCCCGTCACCGTCAGTCTGGTGCCGGACATCTCCGCCGCACTGGCCCGGGGCGACCGCCCCGCTGCGGGGCGCAGCGCCGCCGCGGCCCTGAAGCTCACCACCCTCATCGCCCTGCCTACCGGCGCGGGCCTGTCCGTGCTGGCGGGGCCCATCCTGCGCCTGCTGTACCCTGCGGTGCCCGACACCGCCGCAGCCGCCGCCTATCACCTGACCATTCTGGGCATCGCCTGCATTTTCGTGTGCCTGATGGTGGCCACCAACGGCGTCCTCCAGGCCTACGGCAAAGAGTACATCCCCGTCGTCACCCTGCTGTGCGGCGGTATCCTGAAGATCATCACCAACTACCTGATGGTGGGCGACCCCGCCACCAACGTCCGCGGCGCACCGGTGAGCACTCTCTACTGCTACGGGCTTATCGTGGTGCTGAACCTCATCGCCATCGCCCGCTGCGTGCCGGAGCGGCCCTCCTACCTCCGCCTGTTTGCCAGACCGGTTCTCATCACGGCGGTGATGGCACTGGCCGCCCGCTCGTCCTACGGCCTGCTGTCCCGCAGCCTGCCGGAGCGCTGGGCCGTATTGCCCGCCATTGCCGTGGCGGTGGTGGTCTACGGCGTGCTGGTGCTGGCGCTGGGCGCCGTGACGCGGCAGGACGTGTTGGACCTGCCGAAAGGTGAAAAAATTGCCCGAATGCTGCACTTACACTGAACTTTTCGGCGCATCACCACGAAAACCTCTTGCAATAGGAGCGCAAATATGATAAATTTTACAAGGAAACCGCACTATGACTATGTGGACCTGCTGGAGATCATCCGGCTCCTCCGCTCGGAGGATGGCTGCCCCTGGGACAAGGCGCAGACGCATAAGTCCATCCGCCGCGGCCTCCTGGAGGAGGCGTATGAAGCCGCCGAGGCCATCGACAACGACGACCCCGTGCTTCTCAAGGAGGAGCTGGGCGACGTGCTGATGCAGGTGGTGTTCCACGCGGACATCGAGTCCGACGCGGGCCGTTTCACCATGGACGACGTGTGCGACGGCGTGGTGAAAAAGCTGCTGTTCCGCCACCCCCATGTGTTTGGGGACGGGCACGAGGACTCGCCGGAGTCCGTACTGGTCAGCTGGGAGCAGCTGAAGCGCCGGGAAAAGGGCCAGAACACCGTGGCCGACAGTATGGACAGCGTGGCCCGCAGCCTGCCGTCCCTGTGGCGGGCTGAAAAGCTGCAGAAGAAGGCGGCCGCCGCCGGCTTTGAGTGGCCGGATGTACAGGGCGCGCTGGACAAGCTGGAGGAGGAAGTGGCCGAGCTGCGCCGCGCCGTGGAGAATGGCGGCGATGTGCCGGACGAGTTGGGCGACGTACTGTTCGCCGCCGTGAAGGTGGGCCGTTTCTGCGAATGCGACCCCGAGGACGCAGTCAACGGTACCTGCGAAAAATTCATCCATCGTTTCCGCGCCGTGGAAGAGGGCGCGGCGGTCCGGGGGAGGGAGGTCTCCCAGCTGTCGCTGGAGGAGATGACCGCCCTGTGGAACGAAGCCAAACGTTCTTAATGCGATCTTGATCGTTTTGAGATACACCGCCCGCCGGGACGGTGTCAACAAATGAAAAATTTTGGGAGGAACTATCATGAATAAGACTGAACTGATCGCCGCTGTGGCGGAGAAGACCGGTCTGTCCAAGAAGGACACCGAGGCCGCCGTCAACGCTACCCTGCTGACCATCACCGAGACCCTGAAGGCCGAGGAGAAGGTACAGCTGGTGGGCTTTGGCTCCTTTGAGACCAAGAAGCGCGCCGCCCGTACCGGCCTGAACCCCCGCACCAAGGAGACGGTGGAGATCCCCGCTTCCAAGGTCCCCGCTTTCAAGGCCGGCAAGGCCCTGAAGGACGCCGTGGCCGAGTAAGTTTGGTTTCACAGGAGCCGGCGTGACGCGCCGGCTCCTTTTTCATCGCAAAGGAGGACCATATGCGGCTGGATAAATATCTGAAGATATCCCGCCT
>ENA-OQRB01001726-OQRB01001726.1-human-gut-metagenome-genome-assembly--contig:-NODE-1726-length-11985-cov-7.556580_pt1 | contig 11985 bp, 10 predicted proteins | sample MGYA00243235_ERZ505100 | MGnify/ENA primary metagenome ERZ505100 (study PRJEB26097, sample SAMN02712145) | human gut metagenome | biome: Gut microbiome | host: Homo sapiens | place: Denmark...
AGAGCCGCGCCGTGACCGAGCCGCAGCGAGACGCTGTCGCGAAGCGACTGAGGGGTCGCCAGAGTAACGACTTGAGCAGAGTTCAAAAGAAAAGATGCACCTCCCCCAATCCCACCACGAAAGGAGACCCAACATGCTCATCCCAGACCTGCCCGCGCCCGCCGTGACGCGGGACAGCACCACGATTTTCGCCGGACTGCGCCTGTCCGGCCGCCCCGCGGACGGCGAATTCGTCCGCACCGAAAACCTCAGCACCGACCGCTACCCCCTCCTCGCCCCGCGCCGCCCGCGCGCCGTCGCCGCCGCGCTCACCGACCCCGGCGGACTCATCGAGAAGGACGCCCTCGGCTATGTCGCGGACGGCACGCTCTACTTCGCCGGCGCGCCCACGCCCCTGACGGGGCTTGCCCCCGGCAAAAAGCAGCTCGTCGGCATGGGCGCGTATATCTGCGTGTTCCCGGACAAAAAGTACTATAATACCGCCGATTCCTCGGATTACGGCAGTATGGACGCTGAATTTGTCCTGACCGGCACGGTGAGCCTCGCGCCCTGCCGCTACGACGGCAGTCTCTATTCCACCGAGCCGACCTCCTCCGACTCAGCCCCCGAAAACCCTGAAAACGACGCCCTCTGGCTTGACACCGGCAGCGGCGCGGCACCCGTCCTGCGCCAGTACAGCGCCGCGCTCGACACCTGGGCCGAGGTCGCCACGCCCTGCACCCGCGTCACTCTGACGAGTCAGGGCAGCGTCCCGGCGCTCTTCTCGCAGTACGACGGCGTGAGCGTCGCCGGCCTGCCGCTCGACGAGCTCAACGGCGAAAAAATCATCTACGCCCTCGGCGGCGCGTCCGGCAGCACCCCGGAGAGCGACTACCTCGTCCTGCCGGGCGTCTGCCCCGCGAGCGCGGACTACGAGGGCGTCACCGTCAGCGTCGCGCGCCGCGTGCCCGACATGGACTACGTCTGCCAGTGCCGCAACCGCCTCTGGGGCTGCCGCTACGGCAACGACGGCGCGCAGAACCTCAACGAAATTTACTGCTGCGCCCTCGGCGACTTCAAAAACTGGAGCCAGTACCTTGGCCTGAGCACTGACAGCTGGCGCGCGTCGGTCGGCTCCGACGGCGCGTTCACCGGCGCGGCGGGCTACCTCGGCCAGCCGGTTTTCTTCAAGGAAAACTGCATCCACCGCGTCACGGTGTCCGCAACCGGCGCACATTCGATAGGCGAAACGCCCTGCCGCGGCGTCCAGAAAGGGAGCGCAGAGAGCGTCGCCCTCGTCGGCGACAGCCTGTTTTACAAGTCCCGCGCGGACGTCTGCGTGTGGCAGGGCGGCTTTCCGGAATCGGTCAGCGAGGCGCTGGGCGCGGAGCGCTATACCGACGCCGCCGCGGGCGCGCTGGGCGGGAAATATTATATTTCGATGAAAAATTCCGCGGGCGAGTGGGGGATGTACGTGTACGACAGCCTGCTCGGCATCTGGCTGCGCGAGGACTCGCTGCACGCAGTTTCCTTCGCCGCCGTAGACGGCGAACTGTTCTGCCTCGATTCCGACGGCCGCCTCATCGCCCTCACCGGCAGCATCGGAACGCCGGAAACGGGCGTGAATTGGAGCGCAGAGAGCGGAATAATGTACTTTTTGCAGCCGGAGCATAAGTACCTGCACCGCCTGAGCCTGCGCCTGACGATGGGCGCGGGCAGCAGCGTCAAGGCCGAGATCGAGTACGATTCCTCGGGCGAATGGGAGACGGCGGGGCAGCTCTCGAACACCGGCACGGAGCGCCCGCGCGCGATGGAGCTGCCGCTCCTGCCGCTCCGCTGCGACCATCTGCGCCTGCGCATCTCCGGCAGCGGCGACGTGCGCCTGCACGCGCTGCACCGGTATCTTGAGACGGGGAGTGAGCTGTAATGTACGAGCTGCCGCCGATCTTGAGCGGCTCTGCGGAGTCGCAGCTGCGCGCGCTGCGCGATTATCTTGTCCGCATTTCGCAGACACTTCCGACCGAGACGACCCAGCCCGCCGCCGCGCAGACCGGCGCGGTAAGCCCGCCGCTCGCCGCCGCTCGCGCGGTGGATTCGAATCCCACCGGCAGCGGGCAGGCAACACCAAGCAATTATCCGCGCCTGCGCGCCCTGATCGAGAAGACCGCGGGCGAAATTTATTCGCACGTTGACGCGATAAACCGGCAGCTCCGCGCGGACTATGTCGCGCGCTCGGAGCTGGGGGAATTTGAGGAGCGCGTGACGGCGGACATGGAGGCGACGGCGCGCGGCGTGGTCGAGGACTACGATTATGACGCGCGGCTGACGGCGTCGGACGAGCGCGCGGGGCGCATCGAGGAGCATCTGCGGAGCCTGTCGGGGCAGATACGCCGCGGGCTGATCACGGATCCGGAGACGGGGGAGCAGGTGCTGGGCATCGCGATCTCGCAGCGGCTGAGCTTCACGGGAGCGAGCAGCAGCCACGAGGGCGAGACGTACTACGAGCTGTCGCCGGGGCAGACGCTGGGCATGTACACGTCGACCGGCTGGCAGTTCTGGATAAACGGGGCGCGGCGCGGCTGGTTTGACAGCGTGGACGGCACGCTGCACGTCGCGGCGCTGCAGGTGGAGCAATCGCTCCGCCTCGGCGACTCCTGGGTCGTCAGCACCGCCGGCGGGTTTGGAATAAGAGTCGATGCGTAGGGGGGAAAAATAAATGGAATGCTAAATCTTTGCTGCTCGCTGCCCCGTCGCGCCAGTCCCGAATCTTTGCTGCGGAGCGGCGCCCCTCCCCCTCACCCCCAACCCAACCACGAAAGGAGACACCCATGTCATACACCCTGACCTCGACCTCGCGCGCGGCGTACCGCGGCGGCGTCGACACCTCGACCGCCTACGCCGGCTACGAGATCACCCCCAAACTCAGCCGCGTCGTGCGCTACGCCTTCACCGCCCCCGCGCAGGGCGTGTCCGCCCTCAGCTTCTCAGTCGCAAACGTCGCCCGCGCCTACCAGTACAACAACTTCAACGGCATCCGCTTCGCCGTCACCACCTCCGACGCCTCCCACCGCAACGCCGTGGAGGCCGGCGGCTTCGAGGGCCACGCCGCCCCCGTCGCGGGCAACGGCACAAGCTACACCGTCTCCGGCTCCTGCGAGGTCAACATCGCCCCGGGCGCGGCGTTCTACCTCTGGTTCTTCCCCGCCGAATACGCCCACTGCCTCTGGAGCTTCGCAAACCTCGGCAGCTTCACCGTCACCTGCGAGGCGGGCGCGGCGTCGTTCGCGTCGATCGACTCGGCGGTCGAGACGCTCGGCACGCTGAGCGCATCGGCCGGCACCGCCACCGCCGCCATGACCCACCGCCTCACGCTCTGCGACGGCGAGACGGCGCGCCTGACCTCCGAGCCGTTCACCGGTTCCGTGAGCCTGACCGTCCCGCGCGCGATCTTCGCGGCCTACCCGACCCGGACCGCCCTCGCCCTGACCGCGCGGCTGCAGGCGTATTCCGACGCCGCCTGCACCATGCCCTACGGCGCGCCCGCCGAGGCCGCCGTCAGCGTCACTGCCGACGCGGGCATGGCGCCGAAGCTGCCTGCCGCCGCCGTCACGAGCAGCATCGTGAACTCCGGCACAGTCGCTGCCGCCGCGACGGGGCAGAGCCGCGTCCGGTTCAGGCTGGATTCGACAAAGTTCGACTTTTCCGACGCCCCGGGCGCGTCCGCGGCCTCGGTCACGGTCAACGGCACGGCGCTCGCCGCTCCGGCGTATGAATATCTCAGCCCCGTGCTGACCGCGAATTCGACAAAATTTGACATCGTGCTGACCGATACGCGCGGCCGCCGCGCGGCCTTGAGCCGGACCGTCACGGCGCAGAGCTACGCGCCCCCGTCCATCACCGCGGTCACGGCGCAGCGCTGCGATTCGGCGGGTGCGGCCGACGAGAGCGGAAAGTACGTAAAGCTGAGCGCGTCGGTGGTGTATTCGGCGCTCGGCGGGGCGAACGCGGTGAGCCTGAGCGCGGCGTGGCGGTATCGCGGCGGCAGCTACGGCGCGGAGACTGCGCTGACGCCGGACACGGCGAAGCTGCTGGGCGGCGCGCTCGATCCGGATAAAACGCTGGAGCTGCGCATCACGGCGACTGACGGCTTCGGCCAGAGCGCGCTGCGCACGGAGAGTCTGGCGGGGCGGCGCTGGGCGATGAAGCTGCGGCCGGACGGCCTCGGCGTGGGCTTCGGGATGTCGCCGCAGGAGGGGAGCGCGCTGGAGCTGCCGGACGGCTGGCGGGTGCTGATCGGCGGACGGAGCGCGGCGGAGCAGGCGTGGCCTGTGGGCGCGGTGTTCTGGACGCCGGAGGCGACGAACCCCGCCTCGCTCCTCGGCTTCGGCACCTGGAGCCGCGTGAATTCCGCCCTCCCCGCCGCATGGAAGCGGGAAACCTGAAGCCCAATATGAAAGGAGAATATTATGTCAACCAATATATACGACCCGGACGCGGAGCTTGAGCGCCTGTATGCTGCCATCACCGGCCGCCCCGCGTTCAGCTACGACCCCACGTCCGACCCCGTCTATGATTCCTACGCCCAGAGCTACCAGCGCCGCGGCCGCCTCGCCATGCGCGACACGATGGGTCAGGCCGCCGCCCTGACCGGCGGCTACGGCAGCAGCTACGCGCAGAGCGTCGGCCAGCAGCAGTACGACAGCTACCTCCAGAGCCTCGGCGAGGCGCTGCCGGAGCTGTACGGCATGGCGTGGCAGCGCTACAACGCGGAGGGCGACGCGCTGAAAACGGCGTGGGAGCTGGCGTCGGAGCGCTCGGAGGTCAGGCGCGAGAGCGAGCGGGAGGCGGCGGAGCGCGAAGCCGCCGCGCAGAAGAGCGCCGAGACCGCGCGCCGCGGGAATTACGACCGGCTCTATAAGCTCATCTACAACAGCGGCTATAACCCGAACGAGACGGAGCTGTCGGACAGCGGCATGACGGGCGAGCAGGCGGCGGCGCTGCTTGCGGAGTACCGCCGCCGGAACAAGATCGGCACGTCGAACACGTATACCTACCGCGGCGGCACAGGCTCGTCCAAGTCGAAAACGAAGAAAAAGCAGCGCTATACCGCCCCGAAATCCACGCGGCTTGCCTCGCCCGGCAGAAATCTCGACGCGGTGAAGTGACCGCGCTGCAGCGGCTTCACGTTACGGCCTTAGCATTTGTAAATTTTTCTTCAAAAATTTCAAATAACACTTTTAAATATTTTTAAAAGTGTTATTATATATTTCTATATTTAAGATATATTTAAGGTACTTTCCCCGGAGGTTTGACATGATAGTCCTGATATTTGCCCTGATCGCGCTGGCGATAGCGCTCGTGTATGCGTTTTACTTCTCTGCGGTGACGGGGCTGGCCGATATATGGAAGCCGCTGCTGATGTTTCTCGGCAGCTTTGTTGCGATAAACGCGCTGTACCTGCTGGTGATGTGGCTCATCGGGCTGCCGGTGAAGGCCGCGCCGCGCGCGAGACAGAGCGAGATCTGCCGCGTTGCGGGCGTGAGCATATGCAGCTTCATCCTCGGCCATTGCTGGACGCGGGTGCACACCGAGGGGCTGGAGAAGCTGCCGAAGGACAGCCGCTTCCTGCTCGTGTGCAACCACCGGTCGAGCTTCGACCCGCTGGCGACGATGTGGGCGCTGCGGGATTATAACGTCAGCTTCATCTCGAAGCCGAGCAATCTGAAGATACCCATCGTCGGCAAGCTCGCGTGGGGTGCGGGCTACCTGCCCATCAACCGCGAGGATAACCGCGAGGCGCTCAAGACGATATTGCAGGCGGCGGAGTACCTGAAGAACGACGTCTGCTCGATGTGTATCTACCCTGAGGGCACGCGGAGCCACGGCACTGCGATGCTGCCGTTCCATTCGGGGAGCTTCAAGATCGCGCAGAAGGCGGGTGTGCCGCTGGTGATAGCGAGCATCGAGGGCACGGAGAACGTGGCGAAGAACGTGCTGCGCCGCCCGACGCGGGTGACGCTGAAGATATTGGAGGTCATCGACGCGGCGGAGGTCAAGGCGGAAAAGACGAACACCCTCGCCGACCATAGCGTCGAGACCATCCAGGCCGCGATCGCGTGAGCGCCGAAGGGGGCGCCAGAGTTGAGACTGGAACAGAAGAGAAAAGAAAGAACGCACTATATAATAATGTACACAGGACGGCCTCTGTGCCGTCCCGCAAATGTTGCGCTTTGCGCTACCGCACAAATCGGCGCGCCAATCCAAAACAACCTGTCATTGCGAGGCCGGTGCGCACACCGGTCGTGGCAATCCGCATCCCCTGTGCACCGCACGAAAACGTACTGCCGACCCAAGGAAAACGGATTCCCACGTCGCTAGCGCTCCTCGGAATGACAATGGTGGTCTGGACATTACCTTCTCTTTTCCCTAATGGTAATAAACCATACATCGGAGACCCCTCAGTCACGGCTAACGCCGTGCCCCCACCCCATCCTACACCCACCCAAAGGAGACCACACCATGAACAAAGTCGCAATCGTGACCGGCGCGTCGCGCGGTATCGGCGCTGCCACGGCGCTGGAGCTTGCCCGCCGCGGCTACGACCTGTGCATAAATTATATCGAGCAGACCGCCGCCGCGGAGCGTACCGCCGCCGCCGCGCGAGAGTACGGCGTGCGCTGCATCACGCATCAGGCCGACGTCGCGGACGCCGCCGCCGTGCGGGCGATGCACCGCCGCTGCGTGGAGGAGCTGGGCGAGGTGACGCTGCTGGTGAATAACGCGGGCATCGCGCGCCAGCAGCAGTTTCAGGACATCGACGCCGCGACGTGGAAGCGCCTGTTCGACGTGAATCTGGGCGGCTGCTTCAACTGCACGCAGGCGGTTCTGCCGCATATGCTGCATGAGCACGCGGGCAGTATCGTGAACGTCAGCTCCATATGGGGGCAGCACGGGGCGAGCTGCGAGGTCACGTATTCGTGTACGAAGCACGCCATCATCGGGCTGACGCGGTCGCTGGCGGCGGAGCTTGCGCCGAGCGGGATACGGGTCAATTGTGTCGCGCCGGGCGTTATTGATACGGATATGGTGCAGGTGCTGGGGCAGGAGACGCTGGACATGCTGGCGGGGGAGATCCCGTTGGGGCGGCTCGGGCGGCCGGAGGAGATCGCGGCGGCGATCGCGTATCTGGCCTGCGACGCGACCTATGCCACCGGCCAGGTGCTCACCCTCGACGGCGGATTTGTGAATTGAATAATGTAAACGGGACGGCGTGTACCGTCCCGTTTTTGCGTTCTGCAACGCATGAAAAATCGGCGCTCCGCCCCAAATCTTTGCCGCGGAGCGCTGCCCCTCAAGCTCCCCCGCTGCTCTCTTATCCGCGCCCTGCTGCACATGTTCTTTGACAGACTGAACAGCCTCGGTGCACCGCACCGAGGCTGTTCCTGTCACAATTTCAAATTTCCGCGCGGATCAATACGCCACGCCCCAATAGATCATATGCTTGGCGGGCTTGCCGCAGCAGGCGCAGACCTCGCCGAGCTTCTCCTGCGCGAAGGGGATGCAGCGCGAGGACATCCCCGCCTTCTCCTTCATGTCCAGCTCGCACTGCAGGTCGCCGCACCACATGGTCTTGATGAAGCCGCCGTTGCGCTCCTGCAGCTCCTTGGCCTCCTCCAGCGAGTACGCCGCGTAGGTGTGCTCGTCGAGATTGCGCTTGGCCTTGGCGTACAGCCCCTGCTGCACCTCGTCGAGCAGCTCGTGGATGCGATCCGCGACCTCGCTGAGCGCGACGGAGGTCTTCTCGCCGTTGTCGCGGCGGACGGCCATGCACACGCCGTTCTCGATGTCTCTGGGTCCAAGCTCGATGCGCAGCGGCACGCCCTTCATCTCATACTGCGCGCACTTCCAGCCGAGGGAGTTGTCGCTGGTGTCGATCTTTACGCGCACGCCCGCAGCCTTGAGACTGTCGAACAGCTCCTGCGCCTTCTCGATGACGCCGGGCTTGTGCTGCGCGACGGGCACGACCACAACCTGCACCGGCGCGATGCGCGGCGGCAGCACGAGGCCGTTGTTGTCGCCATGGGTCATGATCAGGCCGCCGATGATGCGCGTGGAGAGTCCCCACGAGGTCTGGTAGGGGTGCTTCTGCTGGTTGTCCTTGTCGGTGAAGGTGATGTTGAACTGCTCGGCGAAGCCCTGACCGAAGTAGTGGCTGGTGCCGGACTGCAGCGCCTTCTTGTCGTGCATCATGCACTCTATCGTATAGGTGTTCACAGCGCCCGCGAACTTTTCCTTGTCGGTCTTGTTGCCGCGGATAACGGGCATGGCGAGGTAATTCTCGCAGAGGTCGGCGTAGACCTCAAGCTGCTGAAGCGTCTCCTTGCGGGCTTCCTCCTCGGTAGCGTGGAGGGTGTGTCCCTCCTGCCAGAGGAATTCGCGGCCGCGCAGGAAGGGACGCGTCGTCTTTTCCCAGCGCAGTACGGAGCACCACTGGTTGTACAGCATCGGCAGATCGCGCCATGAATGCACCACATGGCTCCAGTGATCGCAGAACAGCGTCTCCGAGGTCGGACGGATGCACAGCCGCTCGGGCAGCTCCTCACTGCCGCCGACCGTGACCCACGCGCACTCCGGCGCGAAGCCCTCGACGTGATCCTTTTCCTTCTGCAGCAGGCTCTCGGGGATGAGCATGGGCATAGCGACGTTGGTGTGCCCGTCGCGCTTGAACATGCCGTCGAGGATCTGCTGGATATTCTCCCAAATCGCGTAGCCGTAGGGGCGCATGATGTAGCAGCCCTTGACTCCGGAATAATCGACAAGCTCCGCCTTGGTGCACACGTCGGTGAACCACTGGGCGAAGTCTTTTTCCATGTCGGTTATCTGTTCTACCTTCTTGTCTTTCGCCATATTTTTTCTCCTTTCGTCAGGACCCTTGCCCCGCCGTATTCGATTTTCCATTTTATTATCCCGCCCGCGCCTTGTCAATAGGCTTCCGCGCGCCATTTCGATAAAATTTCTACGTTTTTTCTTGACCTTCGGCTCCACTTTGCTTATAATAGCTGTGATTATGGCAATTACACCCCGGAGGTGAACGTTTATTAACAAGCAGAAATTTCTCGCAGAGCTGGGCAAGCTGCTGACCTTTATGTATGAGGAGGACAGGCAGACCGCGCTTGCAATGTATAATCAGCTTTTCGACGAGGTTGACGATGAGCAGGGGCTGCTGCAGCTTCTCGTCTCGCCGACGCGTCAGGCCGTCGTGATTGCGCGGTCGTATAACGCGAAGGAACGCAAGCTTCAGGTTCACGCGCAGTCGCGCGAGGAGTCCGAGACGGCGTCGGACGGCGCCGCGCCGGAGTTCATGGGCGTGATAGAGAGCATCCGTGAGGAGGCGCTGAGCCGTCAGGCTCCCAAGACCGCCGAGGTCTCGGCGGATCAGTTCTCAATGTTTGAGGACGATTTCTTCGCCCCCACGCCGGAGACGCCCGCCGCGCCCGCGGAAGCGGAGCCTGAAGCACCGGCAGAGGAAGCGGCCGCACCCGTGGCCGAAGCAGAGGCCGAAGCGCCCGCCGAGACGGCAGAGCCTGCCACGGATGAGCCCGTGGACGAGGTGGACGCGTTTATCGCGGATTTCGCCATTCCGGCGGATCGGCAGGAGTTCGCTCCCGACGCCGGAGAGCAGACCGCTCCGGCCGAGCCTGCAGAGCCTGCGCAGCCCGAGGAGGCGGAAGCCCCCGCGGAGAGCGATGAGGACGATTCCGCGCCCGTCGTGATCGAGGAAGAGGACGACGAGGAATACGACGACGAATATTATGACGACGAGGAATACGAGCCTGTGCGCAAGCCGCGCGTGTTCCTGCTGATACTGTACATACTGCTGGCGGTGCCGGTGGGTCTGTTGGGCATCCTGCTGCTCATCGTGCCGACGCTGCTGTTCCTGGTGCTGTCCGGGCTTATCATCACGGGCGGCGTCATGGCGGTCACGTCTGCGTTCGGCAGCGGCATTGCGGTGTTTGCGGATATCATGGTCATAATCGGCATGGCGTTTATCCTGCTGGCGCTGGGACTGCTGGCGCTGTGGATAGCGGTGTGGCTTGTCGGCGGCGCGATGGTGGGGCTTGTCAGAGGGCTGATCCATCTCGGCGGCAAGTGGTGCTACAAGGAGGTAGAAGCCTGATGAAGAACGCGTGGAGAATAATCATCATGGTGGTTCTGGTCGCAATATTGCTCGGCGGCGTAGGCATCGCAGTCGGCATGATGACCGGCGCGGACTTTACGCGCATATATTCCGTCCTTGACGAGCGCTATAATATCACGCTTTATTATGACTACCTGCCTGAGCTGATCTCTCAGGTCGAGGCGATTTATCTCGGATAATTCAAACGGCCTGCCGTGTTGATCGGCAGGCCGTTTGAAAATTTGCCGCTGCGCGCCCGCGGAGCGGCAATATCCACCCAACCTCATTTGTTTTCGGAGAGCCTATGAAAGATTACATCAAAGCCCTTGTAAACTACGGCGTCGCGCACGATCTCATACACGAGGCCGATTCGCGCTATGTCTACAACCGTCTTCTCGACGTGATGCACCTCGAGCGGGGCGGCGGCACGGCTCCTAAGGGCGAGCCTCTCACCGCCATCCTCACCGCACTCACCGACGACGCCGTCCGCCGCGGCCTCATCGGCGACAGCATCACCGAACGCGACCTGTTCGACACCCGCCTCATGGGCGAGCTGACCCCCTTCCCGCACGAGGTGCACGACCGCTTCGTGCGCGAGTACGCGGTCAGCCCCGAACGCGGCACGGACTGGTTCTATAACTTCTGCGGCGACGTCAACTACATCCGCCGTGACCGCCTCGCGCGCGACATCCACTGGGTCTACAAGTCGGAGTACGGGCCGATGAACATCACCATCAACCTCTCGAAGCCGGAGAAGGATCCCCGCGCCATCGCGGCCGCGCGCCGCGCCCGCCAGAACGGCTACCCGAAATGCCAGCTCTGCGCCGAGAACGAGGGCTACGCCGGGCGGCTGGATCACCCCGCGCGGCAGAATCTGCGCATGGTGCCCGTCCTGCTCGACGGCAAATTCTGGTACATGCAGTTCTCGCCGTACAGCTATTATGAGCAGCACTGCATCTTCCTCAACCAGAGGCACACCCCGATGTACATCGGGCGCGAGACCTTCGATAAGCTGCTCGCGCTCGTCACCATGCTGCCGCACTACTTCGTCGGCTCGAACGCAGACCTGCCCATCGTCGGCGGCTCGATACTGAGCCACGAGCATTTTCAGGGCGGGCTGGACGTGTTCCCGATGACGAAGGCGCGCATCGAGGGCATGACCTTCTTCGACGGCTTCCCGGACGTCAAGGTGGGCATCGTCAAGTGGCCGATGCCGGTGCTGCGGCTCAATTGTGCGAACGCGAACCGCATCGTCGATCTGGCCGAACGCATCACCTGCGTCTGGCGCGATTATAACGACGAGGCCGTGGGCATCATCTCGGAGACGGACGGCGTGCCGCATAATACGGTCACGCCCATCGCGCGGCGCGACGGCGTGCGCTATGAGCTTGACCTCGTCCTGCGCAATAACCGCACGACGGAGGAGTACCCCCTCGGCGTGTTCCACCCGCATCCGGAGCTGCACCATATCAAGAAGGAGAATATCGGGCTTATCGAGGTCATGGGGCTTGCGGTGCTGCCGCCGCGGCTTAAGACCGAGCTTGAGACGCTGAAGAACGCCATCCTGAGCGGCAGCGATATCCGCGCGGACGCGAGCATCGCGGCGCACGCGGATTGGGCGGAGGAGCTGATGCGGAAGCATGAGTTCACGGCGGAGAACGCGGATGAGATATTGCGGCAGGAGGTGGGCGCGGTGTTCGTGCGCGTGCTCGAGGACGCCGCAGTGTTCAAGCGTACTCCCGACGGCCGCGCCGCCCTCCAGCGGTTCATCACGTCCGTGAACAGGATCGTGTCGTTTTGATGGATGAGGCGGGGGAGTGGGGGGCGCC
>ENA-OQRB01001730-OQRB01001730.1-human-gut-metagenome-genome-assembly--contig:-NODE-1730-length-11957-cov-17.460091_pt1 | contig 11957 bp, 9 predicted proteins | sample MGYA00243235_ERZ505100 | MGnify/ENA primary metagenome ERZ505100 (study PRJEB26097, sample SAMN02712145) | human gut metagenome | biome: Gut microbiome | host: Homo sapiens | place: Denmark...
ACGATGGACTTGACGGCCACGGGGTTCTTGGGCATGGTGCCCTTCTCGATGCGGCCGGCGCAGATGTAATCCAGCAGCAGAACGCCCATTTCGTTGCCGGAGACCAGCTCATAGCTGCCATCCGGGCACTTCATGGCGATGCCCACGCGGTCGGCATCGGGATCGGTCGCCAGCATCAGGTCGGCGCCGGTCTCGGTGGCCAGGTTCAGGCCCAGCTTCAGGGCCTCGAAGATCTCCGGGTTGGGGTAGGAGCAGGTGGTGAAGTAGCCGTTGGGGTACTCCTGCTCCGGCACGATGGTGATATCGGTGATGCCCATATCGTTCAGCACATGGGTCACCGGCACCAGACCGGAGCCGTTCAGCGGGCTGTACACCAGCTTCAGACCGGCCGTCTTGCACAGGCCGGGGCGGACCTGACGTGCCTCGATGGCGTCGTACAGAGCCTTCTTGCAGTCATCGCCGACAAAGCGGATGAGGCCCTGCTCCACGCCCTCGGCGAAGGAGATGTACTTTGCACCGGTCAGCACATCGGTCTTCTGGATCTCGTCGTAGACGATGGCGGCGGCGTCATCGGTCATCTGGCAGCCATCCGGGCCGTAGGCCTTGTAGCCGTTGTACTTGGCGGGGTTGTGGGAAGCCGTAACCATGATACCGGCGTTGCACTCGTAGTAGCGGGTGGCAAAGCTCAGGGCCGGCACGGGCATCAGGGCATCATAGATGCGCACCTTGATGCCGTTGGCTGCCAGAACACCGGCCGCCGTCTTTGCAAAGATGTCGCTCTTCAGGCGGCTGTCATAGCTGATGGCAACGGTCTGATTGCCGCCCTGGGTCTTGACCCAGTTGGCCAGGCCCTGGGTGGCCTGACGGACGACATAAATGTTCATGCGATTGGTGCCAGCACCCAGAACGCCGCGCAGACCGGCGGTGCCGAACTTCAGGGCCACCGCAAAGCGGTCCTTGATTTCCTCGTCATTTCCCTCGATCCTGGCCAGTTCCGGCTTCAGGTCAGCGTCTTCCAGATCCGCTGCCAGCCAGCGCTTATACTCATCCAGATACATATTACACACACCTTACCTTTATTGTTTTTGCCAAGGGGTAGTTTTTTCCAAACCTACTTATACTATAAACGCTTGGCTCGTCTGTGTCAATTCCATATTATGTAAGAAGTTTTGCCAAAGAAATCATACAAATACCACAAATCGCTTCCCAAAATCCGCATTTTGGGGCGTTTGCACCGTGTCCGGCGGCGTCAGCAGACAAAATGGCTGGTGCAGGTCGTCCAGAATCTCCAGCCACTGGCCGGGGCCGATGCCGTTTTCACACAGGTACCGCATCACCCGCATGGCCTGCGGAAAATTCCCCGCCGGGCACAGCACCCGGCTGACCGTGCAGCTCCCGCTCTGTTCCTGTGCCAGTTCCAGCACGATGCCCATCTCGATGCGTCGGGCAGAGTAATACAGCGTGTGGGCATGCTGCAACCCCTCCAGCTCCGAATAAGAGCGGACGTACTGACAGAATTCCTTTACGATCATGGTCTTTCCTCCCTCATTTCACACATTGACATTATCAATACCCCAAACTATAATGAAAATCAAGATGATAATCTGTCGAAATTCGAGTTCTGACGATTTCTTAGCCGTTTCTTTGCCAAAAATTGGGAACTTGCCGTCATTCGGTGGTTCCCTGAGGAGGATCTTATGTACTCTGTTCTGAGAAGTTACGGCCTGAATGGCCTGACCGGCTTTGCTGTGGCCGTCGAAGCCGACATCTCCGGCGGGCTGCCCGCATTTTCGCTGGTGGGCCTGCCGGATTCCGCCGTCCGCGAGAGCGGCGACCGCGTCCGTGCCGCCGTCAAGAATCTGGGCTTCAAGTGGCCGGACCGGCACATCACGGTCAACCTGGCCCCTGCCGATGTCCGCAAGACCGGGCCGGTCTACGACCTGCCCCTGCTGCTGGCGGTGCTGACCGCCTCCGGCCAGCTGGAAACCCCGCCGCAGGATACCGCCTTTCTCGGCGAACTGGCGCTGGACGGTGCGCTCCGCCCGGTGTCCGGTGTGCTGCCCATGGCGCTGGCCGCTGCCGCCGACGGCGTCCGAGCCCTGTACGTCCCCGCCGAAAACGCCGCCGAAGCAGCCGAGGCGGGCGGCGACGCGATGAAGGTCTACCCGGCCCGCACCGCGCGGGAGGTGGTGGACGCGCTGCGCGGCCTCTCCCCCATCGCCCCCACAGTGCCCATCCCCTTCGACCCCGCCGAGAGCTGGAACAATGCCCCGGACCTGGCAGACGTCATGGGCCAGCCCCTCGCCCGCCGGGCCATGGTCATTGCCGCCGCAGGCGGGCACAACGTGCTTCTGATCGGCGCACCCGGCACCGGCAAATCCATGCTGGCCCGGCGTCTGCCCGGCATTCTGCCGCCGCTCAGCCGTGAAGAGGCTGTGGAGACGACCAAGATCTACTCCATCGCCGGGCAGCTGCCCAAAGGGCGCGGTCTCATCACCCATCGGCCCTTCCGCAGCCCGCACCACTCGGCCAGTGCCGCTTCTCTGGCTGGCGGCGGAGCGAACTTCCGCCCCGGCGAATGCAGTCTGGCTGACTGCGGCGTCCTGTTTCTGGACGAGCTGCCGGAGTTTTCCCGCGAGAGCCTCGAAGTGCTCCGCCAGCCGCTGGAAGACGGCCAGATCACGGTCAGCCGCGCCGCTGGCAGCGCCACCTACCCCAGCCGATTCCAGCTGGTAGCCGCCATGAACCCCTGCAAGTGCGGCTACTACGGCCACCCCACCCGCGCCTGCACCTGCTCGCCCAGCGCGGTGCGGCAGTACCGCAGCCGGGTGTCCGGCCCGCTGCTCGACCGCATCGACCTCTGCGTCGAGATGGACCCCGTCGCCTTCGATGAGCTTCACGCCTCCTCTCCTGCCGAGAGCAGTGCCGCGCTGCGCCAGCAGGTGCTGAAGGCCCGCCAGATCCAATCCCGGCGTTATGCCGCCCCCGGCTTCGAGGGTGTCCGCTGCAACGCCCAGCTCACGGCCGGGCAGGTGCGCCGGATCTGCCGGATGACCCCCGGTGCCGAGCAGCTCCTCCGCGCTTCTTACGACGCGCTGGGCCTCTCTGCCCGCGCCCATGACCGCATCCTCCGGGTGGCCCGCACCGTCGCCGACCTGGCCGGAAAGCAGCTCCTCGACGAAGATTCCGTGCTGGAAGCCTTGCAGTACCGCGCACAGGAAAAAGTCGATCTGACGTTCTGAACGTTGCTGCATTTGCTGCACACAAAAAGGACTGCCACTCAAATGGGTGACAGTCCTTTTTCGTATTGGCAGAATGCTCAGAATCTCCTCCACGTATCGGGCAGAAAGAACACCAGCATCGGGAAGATTTCCAGACGGCCGGCGAGCATGTCGAAGATCATGACGAGCTTGGCGGGGTTGGAATAGCTGCCAAAGTTCATCATGGGGCCGACCTGATTCAGGCCGGGGCCGATGTTGTTCAGGGTGGCGGCAATGGCCGTGAAGTTCGTCACCATGTCAAAGCCGTCCAGACTGATGAGCAGGAAGGACGCTGCAAAGATGAAGATGTACGCTGCCACATAGACGTTCGTTGCACGAATGGTCTCGTGGTTGAGCAGCTTGCCGTCCATCCGGACCGGGGCCACCACCTGCGGGTGAAGGGCCTGCTTGAGTTCCTTTTTCAGGGTCTTGCCCAGGATCAGGATGCGGCTGACCTTCATGCCGCCGCCCGTGCTGCCCGCACAGGCACCCACGAACATCAGCATGACCAGGATCTCTTTCGAGAGGGTGGGCCACAGGTCAAAGTCGCAGCTGGAAAAACCGGTGGTCGTGATGATGGAGCCCACCTGGAACGCCGCCTGCCGCAGCGCCTCGCCGAGGCCGTTGTACATGCTGTAAATGTTGCAGGTGATGATGCCGACTGCCACGGCGATGATGAGGAAATAGGCGCGCACCTCTTCGCTGGCGGCCGCGCGGCGGAACCGGCGCATCAGCAGCAGGAAGTAGGCGTTGAAGTTGACGCCGAACAGGATCATGAAGATGGTCACGACCCACTGGATGTAGGGCGAAAAACTGCCGAAGCTGTCATTCCGGAAACCAAAACCGCCGGTGCCCGCTGTGCCAAAGGCCGTGAGCAGAGACTCAAACACCGGCATCCCGCCGAACAGCAGGAACACGAACTCAATGACGGTCAGGCCAAAATAAATGCCGTAGAGGATCTTTGCCGTAGACTGCACCTTCGGCACCAGCTTATCCACCTGGGGGCCGGGGCTTTCGGCCTTCATCAGGTTGACGTGGGAGCCGCCGGTCAGCGGCAGCAGGGACAGCAGAAAGACCAGAACGCCCATGCCGCCCACCCAGTGGGTGAAGCTGCGCCAGAACAGGATGCCCTTGGGCAGGTCTTCCACACCGGGCAGGATGGACGCGCCGGTGGTCGTGAAACCGGACACCGTCTCAAACAGGGCATCCACCGGGTTCGGGATGCAGCCGGTCAGGACAAAGGGCACCGCGCCCACCACACTGATGAGCAGCCAGCAGAGCGCCGTGGTGGCAAAGCCCTCGCGCATATAGAAGATCTGGCTTTTGGTCTTGATGCGGTGGAGCAGTGCCCCCAGCGCCGCGCTGAGCGCCGCTGTGAACAGGAAGACGCCCATCACGAACCACTCGCCATAGCACAGGCTGGCCGCAGCGGGCAGCAGCAGCAGAGCGCCCTCCGTCAGCAGGATGTAGCTCAGCAGCCGCAAAACGATCGCATAATTCATGCCGCGCCTCCGTCAGTCTTCCACGATGTCCCGCAGGTCGTGCAGGCCGTGTTCCAGCGTGACCACAATGACGTTGTCGCCCACCTGGATCTGGTCGCCGCCGCGGGGGATCTTGATCTCATTGCCGCGGGTGATGCAGCACAGCAGGGTGTTCTTTTTGAGGTGCAGGCGGCTCAGGGGCACCCCCGTGGCCCGGCTCTCCTCATGGACCGTAAATTCCAGCGCTTCCACGCGGTCGTCCAGGATGCGGTAGAGCGTCTTGATGTTGCTGCCCGCCTCGTTCTGCAAGGCACGGACGTACTGAACGATGTAGTCGCAGGTCATGTACTTGGGGTAGACGATGCTGCCCAGGTCCAGCCCGGCCAGAATGTCATCAAATTCCAGGCGGTTGATCTTGGTGACCAGCTTGCCGTTGGAATGCTTTTTGGCAAACAGGGTCAGCAGAACGTTCTCCTCGTCGATGTTGGTCAGGGCCACGAACGCCTCGGTGGATTCCAGCCCCTCCGAGAGCAGGAACTCCCGGTTCGAGCCGTCCTCGCACAGGATCTGTGCTTCGGGCAGGGACTCGGCCAGCACATTGCAGCGCTCCGGGTCCCGCTCCACGATGCGGACGCGGACATGGTTTTCCAGCAGCTCCTGGCTCAGATAGAAGCCGATGGCACCGCCGCCCACGATCATGGCATTGCGCACCGGGCGCACCGCCAGATGGATGCGCTGGAAGAACGCATGCGCCTTCTCCTGCGTGGCCAGGAAGGTGACCTGGTCGCCGGTCTGCAGCACAAAGTTGCCGTTGGGGATGATGACATCGCCCGCGCGCTCCACGGCACAGACGAGGATGTCACTCTTCAGGCGGGTGGGAATCTCATGGATGGCCACACCGTCGAGCTCCTGCGCATCGGTCAGGGTGAACTTGATGAGTCGGACGCGCCCGTCCGCAAAGGTGTCGATCTTGCTGGCGCCGGGGAAGCGCAGCAGGTGCGAGATCTCACGCGCTGCCGCCATTTCCGGGTTGATGATAGCCGAGATGCCGATCTGCTTCTTGATGAAGTCCAGCTCATGGCTGTACGACGGGTTGCGCACACGGGCGATGGCGTGGCAGTGGCCCGCCTTCTTCGCGAACATGCAGCACAGCAGGTTCAGCTCATCCGAGCCGGTGACCGCGATAAACACGTCGGCTTCTTCAATTCCGGCTTCGGACAGGGTGGTGATGGAGGAGCCATTGCCCACAATGCCCATCACGTCGTAGGACTCGCTCAGGTGCTCCACGCGGGCCTTGTTCGTGTCGATGACCGTTACGTTGTGGTCCTCCTCGCTGAGCTGCCGCGCCAGCGCTGTGCCGACCTTGCCGCCGCCCACCAGAATGATCTTCATAGTCGAAAATTCCTTTCCTTTTCTTCCCCTGTGGGAAGTGTATTGCCAAGCGAAAATACAGATTTAGTATAGCACAGTTCGATGGATAGTTCCACTGTTTATGCGGTTTTCTGAGGTTTTCCAACCGTTCTTGCACTTTGTGTGGAAATGTGGTATAGTCAATTCAACGATTTACTGGAAGGAGGGTGCACCTGAATGGTCGGAACTGCTGCGTGGTTTACTCGAAATCCCGCGTCGTAGATTAAGCGTTTCCGGCTCGAAGTGCGCCCATTTTTAGGGGATGTCCTTCTCCGTCTGCTGTGTAGCCAGCTCCCCCGAAGGGGAAGCCATTGGCATACCGGGCAGGCCCTGCGGACCACACAGGTTTTTTTTGCGTGAACGTGCGGGCCTTGTTCTCATTGGCAGATATTTCTTCCAGCAAAGCGTGGAGCATGAATTTTGCGCTGCACAGTTTTGCTGTGCGTTTTTCTTTTCCAAACGCAGTTTTGATACAACCTCTCCGTCAATGCTACGCATTGCCACCTCTCCTTGTAGGAGAGGCCTTGGCAGTCCACACCGCGTGTCCGGTTTCGCCAGAGGCTCTCCTACCAGGAGAGCTGTCGAGCGTGAGCGAGACTGAGAGGTTGTACGAAGGATCATCAAAAAGGCGCACTTTCTATTTTGAAATCGATTTGTTCAATAGAAAGGGTGTTCCCATGAACCATCCGCTCAACCTGAAAAGACAGCTCCGTTGTATTTATCTTTCCGATTTCTTCTCCGGCCTGCGCATCACGGATGCGGTCTGGGTGGCCCTGCTGGCCGCGCGGGGCTTCTCACTGCTAGAGATCGGTCTTGCCAAAAGCATCTATTATACGGTCAGTCTGCTGGCCGAGATTCCCAGCGGGATGGCCGCTGACCTGTTCGGCCGTAAGCGCGCCCTCGTCTTGGGCGGTGTCCTGGTCGTGGCCTACAACTTATTGATAGCCTTTGCCCCGAACCTGTTTGTCATCTGCCTTGCTATGGCGTTGAACGCACTGTCCAACGCCCTGTTCTCCGGCACCAGTTCTGCACTGACCTACGACAGCTTGAAGCAAGCGGGCCGCGAACAAGATTACATTCAAGTATCGGCCAATGAGTACCAGATCACAAATGTTACCAATGCCCTCGGTTCACTGACCAGTCTTCTGCACAAATTTCTGGGCTTTTCCGGATTTTATCTTCTGAGCGCCGCTTTTGAGAGCATTTCTGCCCTTGCCATCACACGTTTAGAGGAACCCATCGTCACCGAAACGCAGGCCAGCCGGAAGCAGCATCCTCTGCGGAAGCTGCCCGCCCAATTTGCTCAGCTGATCCAGGACAGCCTGCGGGTCCTCCGCTCCTGCCCGTCAGTCGGGAGACTTATTCTGTCCAGCGCCGTCATCAGCGGCTCCAACTATCTGAGCATCATGTTCTTTCAACAGCGTCTGGTAGAACTGGGATATCCCACTTCGCTGCTGTTTCTTCCGTTACTGTTCAGCAATCTGGCTGCTATGCTGGGTACGGAATGGGGTCGTCGAATCCACCTGCACAGTTTCCGGCGGTTTTATACCCTCTGTGCCCTGCTCTGCGGCATCGGATGCCTCTGCGTGGGTGCCGCGCCTGCACTGGTGGGCATTTTGGGTTGTATGCTGGCCGAAGGCGTATTGGGTGCCTGGCTCCTGCACGAGAACCGACGGTTGAACGATGCCATCCCCAGTGACCAGCGGGCCACTCTCATCAGCATGGACAACATAGCCTACAGTCTGCTGATGATTCCCGCCAGCCCGCTCGTGGGTGCAATCGGGGACATTTTCGGGCAGGCCGGGGCCGGACTCGTTCTTCTGGGGCTTGCCGTTGCCCTCAGTGGGCTGATCGTACAAAAGCAGAACTGACACAAAAGGCAGAGCCGAAAAATCCCGGCCCTGCCTTTTGTTTGATCTCTTAATACCGTTCCACGCCATCTTTGGTGACGAGGGCATACACCAGCGGGGCCTCTTCGGGCTTTTCGGTGCCGTAGACAAGGCCGCTGCGGTACTCCTCGGCGGCGGCAGCGAACTTGTCCGCTGCGCCGTAGAAGGTCGCAAGGCTCTCGCCCTTGTGGACGTAGTCGCCGCGCTTTTTGTGCAGGACGATGCCGGCAGCAAAATCCAGCGGGTCGCCCTTTTTCTGGCGGCCTGCACCCAGCAGCACACTGGCCGAGCCGATCTTCTCGGCGTCGTTGGCCGTGATGTAGCCATCCTGTTCGGCCAGCAGCTCATAGCGGGCAGCGGGCTTCTCGAACCGGTCGTAATCGTCCAGCACACGGATGTCGCCGCCCTGGGCCGCAAACATCTCCTTGCACTTGGCGAAGGCGGAGCCGTCCGCGATGACCGCTTCGGCCATGGCGCGGCACTCTGCCGGAGTGCCCTTACCGGCCAGCACCAGCATGTTGGCGGCCAGCTGCAGGCAGACCTCGGTGAGGTCCGCCGGGCCTTTGCCCTTGAGGACGTCCATGCTCTCCATCACTTCGAGGCTGTTGCCAATGTTGTGACCCAGCGGGGTATCCATGTCAGTGATCATTGCGGCCACGCGGCGGCCATGGTGGGTGCCGATGGAGACCATCAGCTTGGCCAGCTCGATGCTCTGATCCACGGTCTTCATGAAGGCACCGGTGCCGGTGGTGACGTCCAGCAGGATGGCATCCGAGCCGGACGCCAGCTTTTTGGACATGATGGACGACGCGATGAGCGGGATGCAGCTGACGGTAGCCGTCACATCCCGCAGGGCGTACATCTTTTTATCGGCGACCGCGATGCCCTCGCTCTGGCCGATGACCGACAGGCCGATCTTGTTCACCTGCGCAAAGAAGTCCTCCTGCGAGAGGGCCGTCCGGGTGCCGGGCACACTCTCCATCTTGTCAATGGTGCCGCCGGTGTGGCCCAGACCGCGGCCGCTCATCTTGGCGATCTTGACGCCGCAGGCCGCCACCACCGGCGCGATGACCAGCGTGGTCTTGTCGCCCACGCCGCCGGTGGAGTGCTTGTCCACCTTGATGCCGGGAATGGGCGAAAGGTCTACCATCACGCCGCTGTGGGCCATCACATCGGTCAGCTCGGCGGTCTCTTCGTCGGTCATACCGCGCAGGTAGACGGCCATCATCCAGGCGGCCATCTGGTAGTCGGCCACTTCCCCGCTGACGAAGCCGTTGACGATGGCTTCCAGCTCCTCACGGGTGTGGGTGCCGCCGTCGCGCTTTTTGGCGATCAGATCATAAATGCGCATAAAGTCACACTCCTCGAATATTCTTGTCTCAAGTATATCAAATCCTGCCGCAAAATCAAGCTGCATTTGTTCGTTTTCCACGAAAACGGGCGCAGCCGCCCGAAAGCAGCTGCGCCCTGTGGAACTGTTGCGATGCGAACGGATCAGCGGGAGCCCTTGTCGTAGGGGATGCCCTCGGCCTTGGGGGCCATGCTGTTCTTCGACGTGAATGCCAGAATGATCATCGAGGCGATGAACGGCATCATGTTGTAGATGTTGCTGGACCAGTGGAACTGGGCCAGGAAGGTGGAGTCGGCGATGTTGGCCAGGCTCTTGAACACTGCAAAGAACATGGCGGCGGCGCAGATGTTGAACGGCTTCCACTGGCCGAAGATCATAACGGCCATGGCCAGGAAGCCTGCACCTGCCACGCCGACCTCGAAGTTCCAGGTCTGGACAGGCGGCACGATGTAGGCCATGCCGCCGATGGCGCCCAGCGCACCGGAGATGAGCACACCGGCATAGCGCATCTTGTAGACGTTGATGCCCACCGAGTCGGCTGCCTGGGGGTGCTCACCGCAGGCCCGCAGACGCAGGCCGAAGCGAGTCTTGTACAGCACGACATAGCTGATGATAAGCAGCACGATGCCCAGCGGGACAAAGATGCTCAACTCCAGCCCGCCGATGCTGAACAGGAAGGGCTTGTTGGAATAATTCAGCTTGGCGCTGCCGCTGTCGCTGAAATACTTGGCGATGACCACCGCGATGGCCGTCGCCAGCAGATTCAGGGCCGTGCCGCCGATGGTCTGATCCGCTTTCAGGTTGATGGAAGCGAACGCCAGCAGCAGGCTGTACACCACGCCCGCCAGCGCAGCCACCAGCACCGAGATGAGCACGGTGAGGAACGGCGACAGCTCGGCCGGGAGCATGGTCAGGGTGAGCACACCCGCCACGCCGCCGATGACCATGATGCCTTCCAGCGCGATGTTGATGATGCCGGAGTGCTCGCTGAACATGCCGCCCAGCGCCACCAGCATCAGAACGATGCCATACAGCAGGGTATATTTGATCAAAAGCAGCATCTTACTTGCCCTCCTTCTTCGCGTTGGCCTTTTCCGCCGGGGCAGGCTCTGCGTTCACGTTGGTCTTGTCCGCGTTCTTGAACAGCAGCTTCTGGATCTTGCCGCGGAAGAGCATGGAGAATGCGCACAGATAGATGATGATACCACTGATGAGGTCTGCGATCTCGGTGGGGTAATATTTGGTGGAAAGGAAGGTGCCGCCCACCGAGATGTGGGAGATGAAGATGGCCGAGAAGATGGTGCCGACGGGGTTGGAGCTTGCCAGCAGGGCAACGGAAATGCCGTTGAAGCCCATGGCAGGCAGGCTGGTGGAGTTCAGCGGGTTCCACTGGCCCACGTTGGACAGATAGAACAGGCCCGCACCAAAACCGGCCAGTGCACCGGCAATGGCCATGGAGAGGATGATGTTCTTCTTCTCGTTGATGCCGGCATAGCGGGCAGCGCTCTTGTTCAGGCCGACGGCCTTCAGCTCATAGCCGAAGGTAGTCTTGTTCAGCACCACCCAGACCAGGACCGCCACGACCGCCGCCAGGAAGATGGCGATGGTGGTGCTGTTGGTCTGGAACAGCTTATTCAGGCCGAAATCCGGGATGATGGACTGCGCAAAATCTGCATTCTTGCCCAGGTTCAGGGTGCGTGTGTTGCGCACATCGTACATGGGGCCGGTGCCGTTCTGGTAGATCAGCTCATTGACGAGGTAGAGGCCGATCCAGTTGAACATGATGGAGGTGATGACCTCGTTGATGTTGAAATAGGCCTTGAAGAAGCCGGGGATCGCGCCCCAGAGGCCGCCCAGAACCGCCGCAACCAGCAGGCAGACGAACCAGGGCAGCTTGAGCATGATGGCGCAGTAGAGGGCACCGTAAGCGCCCAGCGTATACTGACCGGCTGCACCGATGTTGAACAGGCCGGTCTTGAAGGCAAAGCCGACCGAAAGGCCGGTCATGATGAGGGGAGCCGCATTGGCCAGCTCCTTGCCGACGCCGTAGGGGGTATCGTAGAAGCCGCCCTTGACGATGCGGACGAAACCGTCGCCCCAGGCGTGGGCCGGGTTGATGGCCAGCAGCACCAGGAAACCGACGGCCATGCCGATCACGATGCACAGCAGCGCGGCCAGAACGCTCGTGATGGAGCTGTTCAGATTGCTGCGGGAAAGTTTTTTGTTTTTCATCTGTTAATTGCTCTCCTTTCCCTGCTTGCGCGCGCCTGCCATATACAGGCCCAGTTCCTGCACGGTGGTGGTCTTGGGATCAAATTCGCCCACGACCTCGCCCTCGTACATGACAAGGATGCGGTCGGACAGGTTCATGACCTCGTCCAGTTCCAAACTGACCAGAAGCACGCCCTTGCCCTTATCGCGCTGGGCCACGATCTGGCGGTGGATGTATTCGATGGCGCCGACATCCAGTCCACGGGTGGGCTGCACGGCCACCAGCAGCTTGGGGTCTTTGTCGATCTCGCGGGCGATGATGGCCTTCTGCTGGTTGCCGCCGGACATGCTGCGC
>ENA-OQRB01001733-OQRB01001733.1-human-gut-metagenome-genome-assembly--contig:-NODE-1733-length-11914-cov-7.347753_pt1 | contig 11914 bp, 9 predicted proteins | sample MGYA00243235_ERZ505100 | MGnify/ENA primary metagenome ERZ505100 (study PRJEB26097, sample SAMN02712145) | human gut metagenome | biome: Gut microbiome | host: Homo sapiens | place: Denmark: Copenhagen...
GCAGACCTAAGTTACAGGCGTATCCGCCGATATTTAGTCTGACGCCTAAAGCGTCCGGAAGCACGTGACTTTAGCCATGTGAGGTTCACATAAAGAAAGTGAAGAATAGAGTCAATATAAAGAGATTTTTTGTTTGACTGAGTTTGCTGAAAATAAAATTGAAGTCAAGGAACTTGAGAAAGTAAAAAATTTTTACGAGGTAAGCAGATAGATATGACTATATATGAGTATGGAAATCCAGATGCGGATACTGTTTTGATTCAGTTGACTGGTGATCATGAATTATCTGTTCTTAAGAATGAGGTTGAAGAAATCCGAAAAAGGACTTCAACAGATTTCAGACTCATTGCTGCAAAAGTTGATGACTGGAATTATGAGTTGTCTCCATGGAAAGCACCGGCAGTGTTCGGAAATGAAGACTTTGGTGATGGTGCTGTCAGGACACTGGAGCAGATTCTGACATTATGCACAGACAAAAGCAGGACATATTATATCGGGGGATATTCTCTTGCGGGGCTGTTCTCGTTATGGGCAGCATATCAGACAGATGTATTTTCCGGCATTGCAGCTGCTTCACCGTCTGTCTGGTTTCCGGGATTTATTGAGTATATGAAGGAACATGAAATTAAAAGTGAGACAGTTTATCTAAGTCTTGGTGACAGAGAAGAAAAAACGAGAAATTCGGTGATGTCACAGGTTGGAAACTGTATCCGGATGGGATATGGGTGGCTCATAGAGCATGGGATCAATTGTAACCTAGAATGGAATCAGGGCAATCATTTTAGAGAACCGGATATAAGAATTGCGAAAGCATTTGCCTGGGTAATGGAGGGAAAATAATATGTGGATATTATTTGCATTTGGTTCTGCTCTGTTTGCAGGCTTGACAGCCATATTGGCAAAATGCGGAATCAGAAACACAGATTCTAATGTAGCGACAGCATTAAGAACCGGTGTAGTGTTAGTCTTTTCATGGCTTATGGTATTTGTGGTCGGGGCACAAAGCGGAATCAGAGATATTTCAGCAAAAGTCCTGATCTTTCTGATTTTGTCAGGACTGTCAACGGGGATATCCTGGCTATGCTATTTCAAAGCACTGCAGATTGGAGATATCAATAAAGTAACACCAATTGATAAATCGAGTACAGTGATAACGATGCTGCTGGCTTTTATTTTTCTCAGGGAAGAAATAACGTGGCTGAAATTTGTTTCAATGATTCTTATCGGTATCGGTACTTATCTGATGATACAGAAAAAGGAAACAAAGGAGAAGGCAGAAGATAAGAAGTGGCTGCTTTATGCTGTCGGTTCCGCTGTTTTTGCCAGTCTTACCTCTATTTTGGGAAAGATTGGAATTCAGGATGTTAATTCAAATCTTGGAACTGCGATCAGGACTGCTGTTGTATTGGTGATGGCGTGGATTGTAGTATTTGTGACCGGAAAGCAGAATACGGTTAATAACATTGACAGAAAAAGCTGGCTGTTCCTTATTCTTTCCGGAGTTGCAACAGGCGGTTCCTGGCTATGTTATTACAGAGCACTTCAGACAGGTCCGGCCAGTGTGGTAGTTCCGATTGATAAACTGAGTATCCTTGTGACCATTGCATTCTCATATATTGTATTCCATGAAAAACTGTCATTGAAATCAGGGACAGGACTGCTTCTTATTGTTGTTGGAACGTTAACTTTGCTGATATAACTATTATAAAAAAGAAAAACTATCTGGAAAAGTATAATTGCGGAAACTGGCTTTTTCAGGTAGCAGAGGGATATTTTATGGATTTGAAACAATTGCAGTATTTTGTGGCATGTGCGCAGACAGGATCGTTCAGTGATGCTGCGAAAGTTCTGTATTCTACACAGCCGAGTGTGAGCAAGGTGATAAAATCTCTGGAGGATACTCTGGGAATGCAGCTTTTTGAGAGGCTTCCCAGAGGAATCCGTCTGACTGTTCAGGGACAGAAGGTTTATCATTATGCATGCAGGATTACGAATGAAATAGATGTACTTGAGAACATGGCATCCAGGGGGATGACGAAGTGGGTCAGAATTTCTATGAATCCCAGTTCCTGGTTTGCGAATCAGTTTGTAGATTTCTATAATGAAACATTTGAGAAGAATTACCATTTCCAGCTGACAACAGCCGGTGTCAGAAGTGTGATGGAGAGAGTGCGGGATTACATGGACGACATAGGATTTGTGTATATCCTGAGCCAGCAGCAGGAGAATTTCCTGCATGAACTGGCGAAGAATAAGATGGAATTCGTACCGATGTATGAGACGGATGTGATTTTTTATCCGGGGCGTCAGACTGAATTTTATGATTCCGGAAAAGAGAAAGTCCGGCTGGAAGAACTGGAGGGGATTCGGTTTATCCAGAATTATCAGGACGAATTCTTTGATCTTGGTTCTGTGCAGGAGAATGCGTTCCAGTGGAGAGATTTAGATATTTCCGTACTGACCAACAGTGATTATATTATGGAGAAGATGCTCAAGAACAGTAAGGTTTCCAATGTGAGCGGAAGCTATCTTTCAGAAAACAAAAAAGGAACTACACCGGGGATACCGTTGGAATTGGGGAATAATAAGGTTATTTTTGGTTACATGTTCCACAAAGGTGAAAAAATGGACGACAGTGTAGAAGAATTTCTGACGTTCCTGAAGGGCAGGCTTCCGAAGAGTTAAATAAGACTTATTCCAAAATGCGGATAAAGTATTCAAATTAAGAATGGCACATAACCCTCCCGAGGGGTTGTGTGCTTTTTTGCCATTTGTTAGACTTATCGGTGGATTTACAGAAATTTTGTGATTATTCAGCAGAATAGTGTTTATAGCAGTCTTCGTAATGCTATAGTGAAAGTACTGAAATGTTATGAAATCCTGTAAAATCCGCAGGATGTGATGTTGCAGGAAGAGTATACAGCGTCACATGGAAAAAGGAGAACTTATGATAAAATATATTGTAAAAAGGCTTCTTCTGCTGATTCCGGTTCTGATCGGAATCACTTTTTTATCATTTGCCATGATGCGTCTGGCAGGAGGAGATGCTGTTACCTATATGTATGAAAATGCAGGAGCGGCAGTTTCGCAGGAAGTAATTGATGAGACAAGGAAAGAATATGGGCTGGATCAGCCGTTTCTTGTCCAGTATGCGAAATGGTTCACAGGAATGGCAACCGGAGATATGGGAATGAGCTATGTATCAAAAAGAGATGTTTATGATACATTCATAGAAAAACTTCCGGCTACGATTCTTCTGACGATTTCTTCTGTATTACTGACAATGCTAATTTCTATTCCACTGGGGATTCTTTCAGCAGTAAAACATAACCGTCTGATCGATTATCTGATACGATTTTTCAGCTTTATCGGAAATTCTATGCCGAACTTCTTTGCAGCACTGGTATTGATGTATTTTCTGTCAATACGGCTGGGGTGGTTTCCGGTCATCACTACAGATAATAAGGCATTGAGCCTTGTGCTTCCAACTTTAACCCTGGCAATTTCAATGGCTTCCAAATATACCAGGCAGGTGCGTGCTACGATACTTGAGGAGTTAAATAAGGATTACGTAAAAGGTGCAAGGGCAAGAGGAGTAAGAGGAAGTGTGATCATATGGAAAAATGTCATGAAATCTTCCATGCTTACGATCATTACGCTGCTTGCACTTTCTATAGGAAGTCTTCTGGGTGGAACCACAATTGTAGAAACCATTTTTATGTGGGATGGTGTGGGGAAGATGGCAGTAGATGCTATTACTATGAGAGATTATCCGATCATTCAGGCATATGTCGCATGGATGGCGATTATTTACGTTGTTGTGAATCTTATTACTGATATCATTTATCATTACCTGGATCCCCGCGTCAGATTAGGGGGTGATCAGGCATGAGCGGAAAAAAAGTTACTGTCCGTAAACAGAAAATAAAGAAAAACCATATCAGAGAAAAACTGATTTTCTTCACAATACTGATACTGATCTTACTTATTGTTGCCGCCGTTGCCAGAAAGCTCTGTCCGTATGATCCCTATGCGCAGGATCTTCTTCTGGCACAGAAACCGCCGGGTCCGGAACATATTCTGGGAACAGACCGTTATGGAAGAGATATGTTTTCAAGAGTTCTGGTGGGAAGTACAACAAGTATTTATGCGACGCTCCTGCTTGTTTCGATCGTTACGGTTACAGGAACTGTGATCGGACTGATATGCGGATGGTGCGGTGGGATTGCAGATACTGTACTGATGCGTATCTCAGATTTGTTTCTTGCATTTCCGAGTCTTGTCTTTGCACTGGCAGTTGCCGGGGTTCTTGGTGGCGGAATACAGAATGCGATCATTGCACTGGCAGTAATCGGCTGGCCGAAATTTGCAAGACTTGCAAGGGGGCTGACACTGGCACAGAAAGATTCGCCCTATCTGATGGCAGTAAAAATGTCAGGCAGCAGTGTACCGAAAATCCTTTTTAAACATATTCTGCCCAATATTGCAGGTCAGATTCTGGTAACTGCAGTCCTGGATATAGGAACCATGATGATGGAACTTGCGGGACTTTCCTTTCTGGGACTTGGCGTACAGCCTCCGGCAGCGGAATGGGGAAGCATGATTAATGATGGACGGAGTATGCTGCAGATTTCACCCTGGATGGTACTGGCTCCGGGTGTGGCAATTTTTATAACAGTTATGATATTTAATCTTCTTGGTGATACACTGAGAGATTATATGGATCCAAAGCAAAGAGCAAAGAATAAGAGAGAGGAAAAAAACAAATGAAAAGAAAAATTTTTGCAGTATTACTGACAGGCGCTATGTTGACAGCAGGTTTATCAACTACAGTATTTGCAGATGGAGAGAAAACATTTGTATATGGAACCACCGGTTACAGTGAAGAGATGGGAGATGCAGGACTGAATCCACATGATAACTATTCAGGATGGAGCGCACTCCGCTATGGTGTGGGAGAGACTCTTTTTAAATACAACGATAATATGGAAGTGGAGCCATGGCTTGCAACAGATTATGAGTTTGTGGATGATACTACGGTAAAGATCACACTTCGCGACGGAGTGAAATTTTCCAGTGGACGTGCCATGGATGCAGAAGCTGTAAAGGAATGTCTGGAAGATCTGATCGCAGTTCATGACCGTGCACCATATGACCTGAAAATCGATCACATAGAAGCAGATGGTCTTACACTTACTATTTATACTACAGAACCATGCCCTGCAATCATAAATTATCTGGGAGATCCGTACGGTGCGATCATAGATATGGATTATGGTATTCAGGGAGAAGGCGGCTCTGCCAATGTAGCAGGAACCGGTCCTTATATTGCAGAAAAGGTTACACCAACTCAGATCGATCTTGTAAAAAATGATAATTACTGGGGTGGTGAGGTAAATGTAGATAAAATCACAGTCAAATCCTTTGCGGATGGAAGTGCATTGACTGCTGCCTTACAGACAGGTGATATTCAGGGAACTTATGGACTTCAGTATGATAACTATTCTATGTTTGACGGAAATCCGGATTATACGATCAATTCCTGCGCTACAAGCCGCTGTTTCTTCGGACAGTTTAATATGGATTCCGAAATTGTTCAGGATCAGAATGTGCGTAAGGCAATTGAAATGGGAATTGATAAAGAGGGATTTTGCTCCGTGATCATGGAAGGAAGAGGAATCCCGGCAAAGGGAGCATTCCCGGGCAGTTTTTCTTATGGAAATGATGCAGTAGAAACAGTATCTTATGACCCGGAAGAAGCAAAGAAACTTCTGGAGAAGTCAGGATGGACAGATACAGACGGTGATGGCTATGTGGATAAAGACGGACAGAAGCTGACTATTAACTGGCTTACTTATCCGACACGTCTGGAGCAGCCGAAGCTTGCGGAATATGCACAGGCAACGCTGAAAGAGATTGGAATTGATGTGTCTGTAAATAATACCTCTGATCACAGAACTTATGCAGAAAACGGAGAGTTTGATGTTTATGTAAGCTCTTTAACAACAGCGCCTACCGGTGATCCGGAATATTTTTTCAGCAGTACAGTGACTGGTTCTAAGAATTATGGAAATTATCAGAATGACGAAGTAACGAAACTGACAGAGCAGCTTCATCAGACTTTTGATACAGATGAGAGAGGAAAACTGGCTGTAGAACTTCAGCAGAAGATTCTGGACGATGATGCGTATTTCTTTGTTTCACATCTGAACATGGGAATCGTGACGAAAGCCAATGTAACAGGAATGGCAGCACATCCTTGTGATTATTATGAAATTACTGCGGATCTGGATGTACAGTAAGAGTTATATGCTATGACGAAACCCCTTATTTTAGAGGATTGCTATAGTGGGGAGTGTCAGTAAAAATCGGGAGAACACAAATGATTTCTTTAAAGGAGAAGAGTATGGCAGATCCTTTGCTGAAAGTAGATCATGTTACGATCAGCTATAATGGAGAACCGACAGTTCAGGATGTCAGTTTTGAACTGAAACAGGGAGAAATCCTTGGAATTGTAGGAGAATCCGGAAGCGGAAAAAGTACGATTATTAAAGCGATTATGGGACTTCTGGGAGAGGAAGGTCTGGTGACAAAGGGTGATATCTGGTATCTGGGGGAAAGTCTCACAGATATGAGTGAGAAGAAACTACGCAGGTATCTGGGAACAGAAATCGGGATGGTATTTCAGGACTGTAAGGCGGCGCTTTGCCCGGTGCGCAAAATCGGTGTGCAGATACATGAAGCTGTATCTGCACATGAAAAAATATCGAAAAAAGAAACCCGGATACGTGCCGGGGAGATTATGAAGAAAATCGGTATGGATGATTATGAACGTGTGCTGGACAGTTATCCTTTTGAACTTTCGGGGGGCATGAATCAGCGTGTGGGTATCTGTGCGGCTATGATCATGCATCCGAATCTTCTCCTTGCAGATGAACCAACCAGTGCATTGGATGTTACAGTGCAGAAACAGGTAGTAGAGGGGCTTCTGATGATGCGAAAAGAATATCAGACAGCGATGATTCTGGTAACGCATAATATTGGTGTGGTGAGGGCGATGGCCGACAGGATACTGGTACTTCAGAACGGAACTGTCAGGGATTATGGAGAAACGAAAAATGTTCTGGATCATTCGCAGGATCCGTATACGCAGAAGTTGATGAATTCGGTGCTTCATTTGAAGAGAGAACATATTTAAGTTTTTTAGAGAGGAATGACTTTGGATGAAGACTAGAGTTCAGGAGGAGCAGACAGGTGGCAGATACGATTTTAAAAGCAGAACATCTTACGAAGACATTTATATCCGGGAAAAAGACATTAAAAGCAGTAGATGATGTCAGTTTTGAATTAAAACAGGGAGAGTGTCTGGGAATTGTAGGTGAATCCGGTTCCGGTAAAAGCACGATTGCAAAGATGCTTACACATCTGGAAAGTATTACAGATGGAAAAGTGATTCTGAAAGGAAAAGATATTACCAATATAAAAGGAAAAGAACTTCGGGAAATTTACAGGGATATTCAGATGGTATTTCAGATGCCAATGGAATCCTTTGACCCACGTTGTACGCTCGGGGACGGAATCGGAGAATGCCTGAGAAATATGGGGATAAGCCGTACCGAAACCCGTAGAAAAGTGGAAGAACTTCTGGAAAGATGCGGGCTGGAAAAAGAATACGCAGACCGCTATCCCTATCAGGTAAGCGGTGGTCAGTGCCAGAGAGCTGCAATCGCCAGAGCACTGGCAGTCAATCCGTCCATTCTGATCTGTGATGAAGCAACCAGTGCACTGGATGTGACGGTTCAGAAGCAGATTCTGGAGTTACTGATCGAACTGAAAAAGAAAGAAAATTTCTCATTTATTTTGATCTGTCATGATCTGGCACTGGTTCAGGCATTCTGCGACAGAGTTCTTGTCCTTTATCATGGAAAGACTGTGGAGAGTGGAACACCGGATGAGACCATTGATCATCCACAGATGGATTACACAAGAAAACTGATTGATTCTGTATTGTAGGCAATTGTATATTTATCCTGTGTCTGAAATATATCAGACAGGGCAGCAGATAGAGCAGAAATGTCTGAAGCGATTTTATTCGTGAAAGACATTTCTGCTTTTTGATTTCTTACTCAAAATGCCGTAAAATTTTGTGTTTTTAAAAATAAAGAAAGTGTCAAAAAGCACTAACAATTATTCAGAAATCTGTGATACAATGGAAAGTACGAAATATAGAAAATATCTGATATTATCCGTTTGACTGTTGGATATATCGCAGAATACAGATATATTGGATAAGGGAGAGACTATGAAAATAGAAAAAAAACTATGGATTACTCTGTTTGCATTTGGGATATTCGCCATTTGTTTTTCAGGTTGGATTTTCAGACAGAGTACGGCCAGAGAAAAATTGTTCTGGGATAATACGATCCGGTGCGAAACAAAAGAACTGAAAGAGGGAGAAATCAAATCAGAGAATATTGCCCTGCCCGAAGACTTCGATGTTCCCAAATCTATCTTATTTAAAACCACCCACACCATTGCAGAAGTTTGGCTGGATGGAGAAAAAATATATGAATATGGAAATGAAGCGGATGCTCCGGGTTTTATGAAGACACCTGGAAGCTGCTGGCATATTGTGGATATTCCCGGAGACAGTTCAGGTAAAAACCTGGAGGTCAGAATTATTCCGGTATATGAGGGCTATTATGGAAATGAAGTCAGCCTTGTATACGGAACACGAGGCGATTGTATTCTGAAAATCTTAACGGACAGTCTTGGAATTCCGGTGATCAGCTGTGGAATCCTGTTTGCCGCTGTTATCTGCATACTTCTCTATTGTGGCGCAGCGCGAAGAAAAAGAAGCGACAAGACAGAAGCGAAAATTGAGATTTTTTTAAATCTTGGATTTTTTTCATTGCTGGTCGCAGTATGGACACTGGTACAATGTGGTTTTCTGCAGTTTTTGATCCCGGATGGAAGAACCTTATATTTTGTGGAGTATTTTTCACTCTTTCTTTTTCCGGTGCCATTTAATTTCCTGTTATATGATATCTGCAAAAGCAGGTACCACAAAGGTGCATTGATTTTTTCCATCCTCTATCTTACAAATATGGCAGTCGATGTTTTGCTTCAGTGTACAGGAATTATTGATATGTCCCGGTTACTTTCTGTAATTCATGTTATTATGGTTGCAAATGTGGTTTATACAGTTGTGATCATTCTTTACGAAGCCGGAAAAAAAGAAAATGATGTAGCCAAAAAATTTCGGTATCCTATGTGCGTGGTCATGGGATTTGGAATGGCGGAAATGATTTTTTATTATTTAAGAAGATTTGAACAGATATCCATTTTGCTTTCCATGGGAACTATGCTGTTTATTATTATGCTGATCTGGATACAGGTTTCTCAATATTACGATCAATATATCCAGAAGCAAAAGGTGATTTATCTGCAGAAAATAGCCAATATGGATATGCTCACAGAGGCCATGAACCGAAATGCTTACGAGGATATGGTGAAATATCTGGATGAAGGTGAAATTAAACTGCGTACCACAGGTGTGGTGGTTTTTGATCTGGATAATCTGAAAGTGATAAATGATAATTTTGGACATGAAAAGGGAGATGAGGCGCTGAAGCTGTGTTATCAGTGTATCAGTCAGGCATTTCAGAATGTGAAGAACTGTTTCAGAATCGGTGGTGATGAGTTTGCGTATGTATATCACAGTGACGAGAAAGATATGATTCCGGAACGGCTGAAGACCCTGGAGCTGCTTCTGAAAAAAACAGCGAAAACACACAAGCTGGATTATCCGCTTAGTATATCAGCAGGATACGCTTATTATCAGCCTGATATAGATTTTGATTTTAAAGATATTGTAAGGCGAAGCGATACCATGTTGTACCGTCAGAAGCGCAGGAAGAAGATTGCGCGGTCAACTGATCTGAATCATCTGTTTTCCCGCATGGAAAAGCATTCGGCAGAGGAGATCACAGATGAGGTGATCCTGCAGGAGAAAAAGTATCAGAGCATGTCAGTGGATGAGCTTTGCAGCGTGATTGATCTTCTGAGCCCGACTACAGATAATTATCCGTATGTGGTTGATTTTCGGACAGACCTTTATTACATAGCAAACCAGGCTCTTGACCGTTTCTGCATTCCGAAAAATGGTTTTCACAATGTAATTTCGAATCATAAAGAATTTGTGTATGGACCTGATTATGAAAAAATGAAAGAGGAATTAGATGATCTTCTTAAAACAGACCGCTGTACTCATAGTATGGAGTATCGATGGCTGGATCTGAAAAAAATGCCGGTCTGGATTCAGTGCAAAGGCTATCTGGTCCGCGACGATAACATGAAACCTCTTTACATGATCGGTTGTATCAATGAGATCGGAGAGAGACAGAAGGCAGATAATGTAAGCGGGCTGTTGGGAGAAAAAGGCTTTCGGGAGTATATGGACCAACAGGATACTCCTCTGGAAAAAGGATATCTGCTTCGTATTGGAATCGATCATTTTAAGGAAATAAATGATAACTTCGGACAGGAGTACGGTGACTTTGTGCTTAGGAAAACGGCTGATTGTATTTCCGGATGCCTGTCAGAAGGACAGAAAGTGTACAAGCTTGTGGCAGATGAATTTCTGATTCTGGATGTTTCTTCTGACCAGGTGAGGGATGCAGATAAACTTTATGATAAAGTGAGAGTTGCAACAGACAGATTTATTGAATCTAACGAGTTTAAGGTCATGTATACGGTTTCAGGAGGAATTGTGTCATTTGCGGCATTAGAGGGAAATCAGTATTCAGAAGCCCTGAAGCTGACGGATTTTGCTTTGAATGAGGCCAAGAAGTTGGGAAGAAACCGCTGTTATATATTTGACGTGGAAACCTACAGAAAATTTCTCCGGAAGAGGGAGATTACTCAGGAACTGCGGGAAGCTGTGCTCAATGGCTGCCAGGGTTTTACGGCTTTTTATCAGCCTGTATTTGCTGAAGATAAAAAAGTGCCTTATGGAGCAGAAGCTTTAATGCGTTTTACTTCTGAAAAACTCGGGATGATTTCACCGGCAGAGTTTATTCCGATTCTGGAAGAAACCGGTCTTATTATTCCGGTTGGTCGCTGGATGATGAGAGAAGCTATGGGAAAATGCAGCGAGATTCGGAAAGTACTTCCAGATTTTAGAGTGAGTATTAATATTTCCCAGGTTCAGGCATCCAAGTCTGATGTGATCCAGGATATCAGTGCAGAAATGAAAAGAGCAGGACTGCCGCTGGAAGCATTGATTGTGGAATTGACAGAGAGTGACCTTCTGGAACAAAATATCAATGAGAAGCATTTTCTCACAGAACTGAGGCGGATGGGAATCAGTCTTGCATTGGATGACTTTGGAACCGGATATTCGAACTTCCATTATCTCAGCGAGCTGAAACCGGAGATCATTAAGATTGACCGCTCTTTCACTGTGAAAGCAGTTGCAGATGAACAGGAATATTATCTGCTGAATCAGTTCTGCACCATGATCCATAATCTGGATATGAGGATTTGTATCGAAGGCGTGGAAAATGAGCAGGAATGGGCCATGATCCGAAAACTGTACCCGGAATTCACACAGGGATATTTCTGGGGGAAGCCTTGTGAGTATGAAGAATTTATGAGAAAATTTACAGAAAGCAGATTATGAGAAAGCTGGCGTGAATATTTCGGGCTACACTGAGGCTTTTTCATTTGTACAACAGGATTCGCAGACAAGCAAGTGGTGTAGTTATTTCAAACACATTCTGACAGGTAAGAAGAGGAGAAAATCAGATGAAGAAAAAATTTTTCAGGTTGTCAGCAACAGGATTGCTTTTTTTTTCAGGGGTTATGGAGATTGGCTGGCGCTTTTTTAACATGGTGGTCTGCTGCAAAAGAG
>ENA-OQRB01001755-OQRB01001755.1-human-gut-metagenome-genome-assembly--contig:-NODE-1755-length-11813-cov-5.091427_pt1 | contig 11813 bp, 10 predicted proteins | sample MGYA00243235_ERZ505100 | MGnify/ENA primary metagenome ERZ505100 (study PRJEB26097, sample SAMN02712145) | human gut metagenome | biome: Gut microbiome | host: Homo sapiens | place: Denmark...
TATATATCTGTTGGAAAGAACCGCTGCACTTACAAGGGCACCATCTGATATCTTAACTCCATGGAACACCTCGTACCTCTCCTTGATTCCTCGAAGGATAGATATTGTATCTTCAACGGTTGGCTCATCCACCATAACCGGCTGGAAACGTCTCTCAAGAGCCGCATCCTTCTCTATATACTGTCTGTACTCGTTCAGTGTTGTAGCACCTATACAGTGCAGCTCACCTCTGGCGAGCATAGGCTTAAGCATGTTTCCCGCATCCATTGCACCATCAGTCTTGCCTGCTCCGACGATAGTGTGAAGCTCATCGATGAACATAATCACTTCACCCTCAGACTTCTTAACCTCATCAAGGACATTCTTAAGTCTCTCTTCAAATTCACCTCTGTACTTGGCACCGGCCACAAGAGCTCCCATATCAAGTGCAAATATCTTCTTGTTCTTAAGTCCCTCTGGCACATCACCTCTGAGTATCCTCTGTGCAAGTCCCTCTACAACCGCAGTCTTACCTACACCAGGCTCACCGATAAGCACCGGATTGTTCTTTGTCTTCCTTGACAGGATCCTGATCACATTTCGTATCTCAGCGTCACGTCCTATTACCGGGTCAAGTTTCTGCTGTCTTGCCCTCTCGACCAGATCATATCCGAACTTCTCCATAGCCTCATATGAGCTCTCCGGATCATCGCTGTCCACCTTGTGGTTACCTCTGATTTCTGCTAGCTCCTTGAGGAATGCATTCCTGCTAACTCCCCAGCCTTTAAGAAGCTCCTTGATATCCGAATCAGCCTTATCCACCATGCCGAGGAACAAATGCTCAACAGACACATATGTGTCGCCCATCTGCTTTGCTTCCTTCTCTGCCTGGATGAGAGCCTTTGAGAAGTTATTTCCGGCATACATATTGCCACCGCTGACCTTCGGCAACCTTGCCAGCTTATCCTCCACCGCATTCACGGCACCAGTAACATTCACGCCCATCTTCTCAAATATCTTGGCTATCAAACTGTCATCTATCTCAAGCAAGCCAGCCAAAAGGTGCATCTGCGTAAGTTCCTGATTGTCGTACTCCAGAGCTTTTTCTTTTGCTTTCTCTACAACTTCCAACGATTTACGTGTGTATTTATCCATCTCCATAGCTGTTTACCTCCTAAACTAAACTTTCAGGGAACTGATACCTTAATATCACTTCCCTGTCTGATGATAATATAACACACTTGTTAGCACTCGTCAATACTGAGTGCTAACATTTTTTTTATTATTTTAAATTATTTCTCTCTATGGTAAACTACCACCCCGGCAGCCCCTAATAAACATGCCATCATGACTATTAGCATCAATGCCACATTTCCGTCATCTCCGGTATTTGGTACACCTGCCCCCTTTTTTGAGTCTGCTACAGTTGTATTCTCTGTTGAGGTCACGTTAGTTTTCTCATCGGTTGTCTGTCTCTCTGTTGTTTCCTTCTCTGTCGTCTGCTCACTTGACGTTGGTTTTTCAGTTGAAGGTTCATTTGTAGTCGATTCATTTGTTGCTGGTACATTCCCCTTCTTTACCACTACCTTTGCAGCAGGAGATGCATAATAATTTTTGGTCTCCTTATATCTCACATAATAATTTCCATCTGCAAGTTTCTTAAGTACCGTGCTTTCACAATCCAACCATTTTTTCTTGTCGACACTATATTCCATTGACGTCTTCAGATTTGATATCTGACCATCATTTTTCCCATCCACAGTCTCTGCCGTTGCGACCAAACCTGTAGGTGCCTTCTGCTTTGCCTTATCTATTGTGAACTCTTCCACGATCTGTCCATGCATGGTATTCTCACCCTTGATAGTAACTGTAGCTGTTCCCGCATCAATATTATCCGCATATACACATGAGTAACTTTTTCCCTCTGTCAGAGTCTTTCCGCCATAAGAAACCGTAACCGCAGGTTTCTTTTCTTTTCCATCGTACACATATGTTTTTGGATCAATGCTGACAGCGACATCTGCATCATCCGACAAGCTGCGGTAACGGAGAATAAAATCCTTAGCCTTGGCTCCTGTCTCATCATCAATGATTGTCGTTCCTTCTACAGAAAGTCCCTCTGGTACAAACTCCTTCACACCGTCAAATCCATCTGCAATATGCCCAAAGTTGCTAAGTCCGTCACTGTTCTGTACCGTAAATACACAGTCTGTATCCATCTCAAGTTTTTCAAACCAACACTGTGAACCGTTGAGCGTCACATTTGAGCCATTATTCAGACAGATTCCATCTTTTGTCATCCAGTTGATACTATCCGTAATGAATTTGACATTTGACAAAGTCAGCATAGCATTAGTAAATCCAACACTTCCATTTGTGATACCGCAATTTAATGTTCCGTTTTTCACGTATAACGAATAATCAAAATTCATCATCTGCAAAGTGACACTTTTACCGTTGAGATCTATAATGATATGTTTATTATGTTCACCATCATTGTATCCTATAGAAGCCGAAGGATCATATATATCACTAATTATACATATTGTATAGCCATTCTGTGCGGCTACAAATGCATCAGCCAGTGTAGCATATGATCCGATCTCATCGCCATTGCCATCCGTCACAATTGCCACATCCCCATACGCGGCCTGCACCTTCACAGAGTTCTTTCCCGCAATAATCACTACAGCAAATATACATGCCATAATCAACCCAGTTACCAATTTCTTTGATTCCATAATTATCCCTTTCCTCCTGTCTTTAATCCCTGGCAGTTACTGCCAGATATTGCCATCAACATAACAAATAATTATAATACACTGAGTTTTTTAGTAAACTAGCCAAACGGCTAGTTTTTAAAATTAAATGACTAAATGCATAACTTTAGTACGAAAAAGAACCAGCACTCAAATGCCGGTTCTCCCTGTTATGATATTATTCTATTATCACAGCTCCTCACCATTGGTCTCTATAACATGTTTGTACCAATAATAAGAATCCTTCTTGTATCTGTTCAAAGTTCCACTGTTCTCGTCCTCTTCTCTGTCCACATACACAAATCCGTATCTCTTCTGATATCCGTTGAGCCAGCTGAGAAGATCTGTGTAAGACCATGTGCAGTATGCCAGGACACGGCAGCCATCATCACACGCTTTCTTGAGCTCCTCTATGTGATGTTTCAGGTAATCTATCCTGTACGGATCATGGATCTCCCCATCCTCGAACTTGTCAAATGCACCAAGACCATTCTCAGATATTACGATCGGAAGGTCGTATCTTGAAGTGATCTGTCTGCAGCACATGCGAAGTCCCATCGGATCGATGGTCCAATCCCAGTCTGTCGTAGGAAGGAATTCATTTGCAGGATTCTTGTAAAGTCCCGGAACACCCTGAACCTTTGCCGTGCCCTTCTTGCCGGTCGTGTTCATCTCGTGAGTCGTTCCCACTCCGTCTATCGGGTTGTGCTCGACAACGCATGACTGATAATAGTTTACACCCATGAAATCTATGAGACCTGCAGCCTTCCTGAGGATATCCTCGTCACCGTCCTCCATAACCGGAGTTAGATCCTTGCTCTTGAGGTAAGCAGCGGCAGCCCTTGGATAACGGCCATAGGCATACATATCCATCCAGTAGAAGTTGTTCAGATCATCATAATCCATCTTCGCCATCGCATTTTCAGGCTTTCTGTCAAATGCGTATGACGGTGTGTATGCGAATGATGAACCGACCTTAGCATCCGGGCAGATCTCCTTGAGTGCAATAACACTCTTGGCGTGTGCCATAAATGCATGATGGTTTACCTGATAGAACATCTTCTGGTCATCAACCTTTCCTGGTGGGTGCATTCCTGCATTCCAGCCAAGACCTGTAAATACATTCTGCTCATTCATGATTATCCAGTGCTTTACCCTGTCACTATATCTCTCAAACAGAACCTTTGCGTATCTGACGAAATCATCGACTATTCGTCTGCTCTCCCATCCGTGATACTGCTCCTCAAGTGCCTGTGGCATATCCCAGTGGTACACTGTTACCATAGGAACAATTCCATACTTAACCAGTTCATTGATCAGGTCATCATAGAACTGTAAGCCCTTTTCATTTATCTCGCCATTGCCATCAGGTATGATCCTTGGCCAGGATATTGAGAACCTGTAAGTCTTAAGTCCCATCTCCGCCATAAGTGCCACATCTTCCTTGTATCTGTGGTAATGGTCAACCGCCTTATCACCTGTCGTAGCCTTAAATGTTTTTCCCGGGATCCTTACGAACTGATCCCAGTTGGATGGACCTTTGCCATCCTCATTCCACGCTCCCTCTATCTGATATGCAGCAGACGCACTGCCCCACAGGAAATCTTTCGGGAAGCCATTTGATCTGTCAAAATACATAAACCGTCCTCCATACTATATAGAATCTGTATAGCATGCCTTCAACATGCCTTTGTCGTCATATGCTACAGACTGCCCAGCACATCTCCTATCTTATCCGCTATCAGAAGATCTGCATTGCTGTCCGACTGTGTCGGGGACATATTTATAACCACCAGTTTCCGCCCCCTGAAATATCTGATAAGTCCTGCTGCCGGATATACCACAAGTGAGGTTCCGCCAATTATCAGCGTATCCGCCTCGGATATATACTGGAGTGCCCTCGACATATTGTCCTCATCAAGTGCCTCCTCATACAGCACCACATCCGGTTTTACAGTGCCTCCGCACTTTTCACACTTAGGCACACCATCCGAATTGACTATATAATCCAGGTCATAGAAAGCATGGCATTTCTCACAGTAATTTCTGTGAACAGAACCATGGAGCTCTATGACATTCCTGCTACCTGCCATCTGGTGAAGTCCGTCGATATTCTGCGTTATCACCGCCTTGAGCTTTCCCTGTTTCTCAAGCTCCGCCAGCTTTATATGAGCCTTGTTCGGCTTTGCATCAGCAAATATCATCTTGTCCTTATAGAATCTGTAAAATTCCTCCGGGTTACGTCTGTAAAAGCTGTGGCTGATTATAGTTTCCGGCGGATACTTATACTTCTGATTATACAGTCCATCCACACTTCTAAAATCTGGTATACCGCTCTCCGTCGATACTCCTGCACCGCCAAAGAAAACGATATTATCCGAATCTTCTATGATCTGTCTCAGCTCATTCAACTTTTCTGTATCCATATACATACACCTCCAGACAATGACTACTGTGTCTCAGTAACCTTTACCATAACTGTACACGTATTTACCACGGTGTACTTATCTCCATCAGGGACACTGAGCGTGATCGTATTATCGCCATATGAGAGCTTGGAAGCATCTATGGACAGCTTCAGGCTCTTGGCCGATACCTTGGACACCGCACTTGAGATTCCACTCACGGTTATCGTATTGCTATCACCCATGCTCATCTCATAGCTGTATCCACTCTGCTTGCCCCTCAGGATGATATCCCCTGTGGTCACCGTTATATTTCTTGTAACTGATTTCTCGATCGCTATCTTCACATTGATGTATGCGCTCTCCTTTGTCACGACCACACCCTCTGGAAGATACTTTGATACATCAAGTGTCGTCTCAACATCTGCTGTACATCCGCTCACATCAACATCCGTTATATCAAGGCTTGTTATATCCTTTATTATCGATGCGTCTCCACCTATATCAACGGTCTCCGGTACATATGTTATATCTGATACAAGATATCCATCCGCAGGATCTCCTGTGACATCCACATGAACAGGTATATTCTTAGTCTTGTATACCGGAACTGTGACTGCTATCGATATCTCATCGTAGGATATCGACTTGTCTGATATCTTCTCACCATCAGCGGTTACAAATACAGGCGTACAGTTTGTCGTTATATCATCCTTTGCACTGGTCACATCAACTGTCACCTCTGCACGATCTATGCTCGAAACTATACTTGCAGCACCCTTTATCGTTATGAGGTTTGGAGCTGCCACACTGTTACCAACCGTATATCCGGAAGCAACCTCGCCTGTTGTCACCACGGACACAGGAACTGACACTGACTTCTCGTCCTCAAGTTCAACTGACAGCACGTTGTCCACAACAGTTATGCTGACCTTTTTAGCTATGTTGGTGCTGTTCGCAGTTACAGTGATAGGCACCGCATTTGTTATGGATATCTTTGACATATCCGCTACAGCCTTGAAATCCGACGCATCAAGATCGCTTATAAGTGATTTACGTCCTTTGACGACTATATCCACGGTATCACCTGAAGTTATCGTGTACAACTGATTCTGACTTGTTATGGCGTCAGTATTTACCAGATTGACCGGAATGTCCCTTATGGTCCTTGTCACGGCTGAATCATCGATGTTCAGTACAAGAAGCCACACCAGAAATCCAAGCACAACCGACAGAAGCTTAAGACCTATATTGCTGTATATCTTATTTGCCTTTTTCTTAGGCTCTGCGCTGTTATTTTTCATTCTCATCAGCCTCCTTTCTGGAAGCTTTATTCTTATTCTCCACAACGACTCTCTTTCTCCGCTTAACCGGACGGGCACCTGAAGACCTGTGGCTCTTTCTTCCATTATACTCCTTGCACAGCGTCTGAAGATGCCTTCTCACGCCCTCGCTGTCCAGATTCCTGAAGAGCTCGCCTCCCTGTGCAATGGATATTGAACCTGTCTCCTCAGATACGATAAGAGTCATACTGTCTGACACCTCACTGATACCTATACCGGCTCTGTGTCGTGTTCCAAGCTCCTTGTTGATGGAGTCATTTGCAGACAGTGGCAGATAACATGTGGCAGAAACCACCCTGTTCTTTCTTATGATCACCGCACCATCATGAAGCGGTGTGTTGTGCTCAAATATATTGAGAAGTAACTGGTTAGTCACGACCGCATCGATCGGTATTCCCGTATCAATATACTCGCCCAGTGCAACTTCATTCTCAATGACTATGAGTGCACCGGTACGGTTTGCAGACAGGACCTGGGCCGTCTTCACAAGCTCATATATCGTTTTCTCCGATATAACACCATCATCCTCGCCATCTCGTATAATGTAATTGATCAGCTTCTTTCTTCCAAGCTGTTCAAGTCCTCGTCTGAACTCCGGCTGGAACAGGATCACCACCGCTATTATTCCCACACTGAATGCATTCTTAAGCAGATATAAGATCGTATTGAACTGGAACACCGCCGCAATGGCAGTGAAGAGCACGATCATAACTATACCCTTCAGAAGAGTCCATGCTCTGCTCTGCTTGAACCACAACATGATCCTGTATATAAAGAATGACAAAATAAGTATCTCTATTATATCTACTGTGCCTGGAACTGTTATATAAAACCAATCAAAATACGTTGATATAAACGTTGATATCTTATCCATTTCATCCTCCTTTCGGTATATAAATACTCCGTATAATTAATGTGACCTGACAAAAGTCAGGTCACTCACATGTAAGCTCTTTTCAATGTATCTATCTTGTTGATCCTGTAACAGAATCTTCCTTTGCCGCTGACCGGCTTCTCTGTGCGCCTGATCCGGACGAAGTCGTCCTCTTCTGCTGTGGTCTTGGCGATGGCTGCTCTCTTCTGGCTGCCTTTCTCTGGGCACCACCCATGACCTTTGGCACAGCCTTTACATAGTAGTAGTAGTCATCGTCCTCAAACTGTGTATTCTCAACACTTGAGTAGTCCACAACTATCTTGAAGAACTGAACCACTATGGTCACCAGTATCGCCAGTATGCATCCAAGCAGAGCCCCCGCAAGGGATACCTCAACTTCCATGGACAAAGTTCCAACCAGGAACAGTATGATCTCTACCACACCGCCTGTGATGATGGCAACGTACCATGAATATGCAAATGACATTCTATATATTATGTATGTAAGAACTATAACAACTGCAAACACTATTATGGTGAGCAGAAGTGTCTTATCCTGCACCAGATGCTGGAAAATATACTTGTATCCCTCTATCAGATCACCCTCTGCTGAACTTGAGCTTAAAGCAACGTAATCAGCAGTATGCTTCAGGAAGAAGTAGAATATACAGCCAAATGCTGCAGGAACCATTCCTGTGAATCCAGCTGTCATTCCAGCCAGGATTGGCATGAAATACTGGAACTTTATAATGTAAAAGAATGGCATAAACAGAATGATCCATGATGCCTTAGGGAAAAATCTTATATATACACAATACATTATCACAAATATGACAACAAATGAGATTCCAAGCTCCAGACTTGCGCTGGCAACCTGGGCACATGCGTACAGCCCTGCAATGGCAAGTGTGAGCTGGCCTGAAAGGAACGCACACACAAAAGCTGCTGCCAGGACCACTACGATACTGCTTATCGTGCTGTTATATCCTGTGAGATGGTTTATTGACCAAAACACAACAAGTGCCAGTATAAACTTACACAGTGGTGAAACAAATTTATCATACTTACTACAAAAATTCTTTACTCCATCGCGGAAATCCAGAAGTGTTGACATTATCAGTTAGCCCTCCTCTTTTTTTTGACAGAACGGCGTGTTCCGTCCTCGTTCTCATAAAATTCTATCAGTTTCTTAAGATTCTGGTTATACTTTATGAGTTTTGGCTTTGCCTTCATATATCTGTATGTATATAAGACCCACGCGAAAAGCGCAAATGCAATACACACCACTGCATAGCCGCCCACAATGCTGCTCGCCACCTTCACATAGTCAAGCTCTGTGAGCTTCTCAACTATATCTGCAAGATTATAGTATATGTAAGCTGCGGCAAAAACTACAAACAGCACCGTAGATGAAACAATTGTCTTAAGACAGTTAAGCTTCACATAGTCACTTTGAAAATATTTACCCTTTTCGAGATCCTCACGTCCAAGCGACTCCTTGTACATGGCGATCTTCGTCATTAGAATGACCTTTTCTTCATTTACCATTGCTCGATTCTATCTCCTTATTCTGGTCACTTTTCCACAAATGACCATAACTAGCAGTATTATACCCCGCGTCTTAATATTGCGCAAGTTTTATATTTAGAATTTAATGTCTATTAATGTATGATCACCAAGTGCGTCCGCCGTAGTAATCATGTTCATTTTTGTATGTCTCGTATGCATCCATCTCCTGATTTCGTTGCTCAAGACTGTCTCCCTGGATGGCATCGAGCTGCTTTCGTATCTCCGATTCCTTATCAGAAGACTGAGGCTCCTGTGTATCCTCTTCGTTTTCATCGTCACTGCCCTGATCCTTCTGGTCATTTGGATCCTGATCACTTTTCTGATCCTGTTCCTCCGTCTGCTTCCTGAGCTGTTCCTCAAAGGCATCTATCTCATCCTTCAGAGTCTGTGCATCCTCGTAATGTCCATCCTCATCATCCCTGTGAGCGCAGTCATTCTCTATGAGAATGTCCTTTGCCCCCTCAAGTATGTCTATCACCTCATCCAGATTCTCTTTGGTAACACCCTCAGGATCTATCTGCTTCACTATGGACAGCGCGAGGTTGACCCTTGTCTTACAGTCGGACTCACCACCCGGCTTCTTTTCAAGTGCCTTACGAAACTCCTGCTCGGCGCCCTCGTAATCTCCCTGACTGTAATATACATCACCAAGATTATAATGGTATATATGTGGCTGAGTAAAGCCAAGCACGGCGTTCACTGTGCTGTCCACATATTGTCCCTTTTTGTATTCACTTATAAAATGCTCATTGCACAGATAATTCACCAGAAGCACCGCCATACACAGCAGGCTGACAGCTCCGGTCACTGCAGCAACGATCTTTATTATTCCTGATCTGTTTTTCATTTTATGACTTTCTTTCTCATATCAAAAAATTCATATACAACAAGTCCTGCAAATAATGCTGCAAACAGATAATATATATCCACATATCCTATGGTCTTACCCTTATCCGTTGACTCAGCGGTTCCCAGTGACTTCTCCACAACCTTATCCAGCGCAGAACCATCGTTCATATTTATATAGTCGACGCCCAGATCATCGGCAATCTTTTTCAGATTATCCTCATCGATCTTCGACACCGCTGGTTTATACGGGTAGTCCGATGTGTCCTCAAGCAGCTCCTTCCGGTCATCGTAATATGATTTCACATACATGTTGCCGCCTTCCTTTGTGCCGTACCCCAACACTGCGCCTCCATCAATATATTTTTTCGCCCCGTCAAATGACTTGAGTCTGTCGTCGTTGGTTATTTCACCATCGCTTATAAAGAACACGACCACATTTCCATCATTTTTCTCCTTTGCACGCTTAAGGGTATCCGTCATCACATCTATGCAGACATTCATGGACGACCCCCTGGCATATAGCGAATCCAGCGGATATATTGAATCCAGAACACTTTTTGCAAAATTTGAATCATCCGAATATGGCGATATCAGATTTGCACTATTATTGAAAGTTATGACTGCAAATTTAGCACCGTCCATCTCATCAACTATGTGCTCGCAGTCTTTCTTCACCGCCGTCAGCCTCTCTGTATCCCCAGCATAATCCTGAGCCAGCATGCTTATGGTGTCATCCACAACGAACAGCACATATGTGTCAAGCTTCCGGACACTTGTCTCCACATTGCTGCTTGGGACCATGATCCTCAGATTGATGAGAAATATCAGTATGATGGCAGCTATCTGCCTTATATATGCGCTTCTCTTCCGCCTTTTCAGGAACGCCATGCCAACGCACAATATGAGCATAAGCCAGATTGGTATAATTGGATCTATTCTCATAATTCTCTCCTGTAACGTCTTATAATTTGAGCCAGCGGCCAAGTCCTAGCATTCCTGCAAACAGAACCAGCATCAATACAAATGGATATAACAGCTCAGGTGTCTCAACATCCACCATCCTCACCTTGACCAGATTCTTACTCAGCTTTTCTATCGATGATACTATCTCTCCAAATGATCCGGATTCCTCCTCAAGATAGAATTTACCACCGGTCTTCTCCACCGCATTCTTCATGGACTCCTTGTTTTCCGGTGTCATCTCCTTTGTTCCAACTCCATACACCGTGACATTGTTTGAAACACATATATCGGCCGCCTCATCCAGAGTTGCCACCGGTGTTCCCTGTATATCATTGTCAGTGGAGAATATTACCACCTTTGTCCTCTCCTTGTCAGCATCCGAAAAATCGATTGCCGCAGCAGCAAGGCCGTCCCCTATAAGTGAGCTTCCCCTCTGCTCATTTCCAATCAGAGTTCCAGATGATATATATGCCTGATAATATATCCAGTCGTACCCCGATGAAAATGCATCGTCCAGATTCACTTCATTTCTGCTCTTCAGACACTGTGCGATCAGATTAAGCTGATCCTTCACATACTCATAATCATCCGTGAGCGGAGTAAGCAGCACCGGACTTGTGTTAAATATCACGATTCCAAAACGTTCGCCCTGAAGCTCATCAACTGTTTTCTTCAGCTTGTCCAGCAGATTCTCGTTGAGATAATCCACGGATGTTGATATGTCGATACACAGAATGATGTCCCTGCAATACTTTTCATCCTGCATACGCCTGCTCGTGTATGGTTTTGCCATGAGCAGGAATGCCGATACGACAACCAGTACGCAGCATATGAGCGTGGCTGTAAGCCCGGTCTTATATAATATTTTTCTTTTCCTGAAATATGCCTCATCTTCCTGGCATATGAGCCCTGCGATCTTTTTTCCTCCGGCATATTTCTTTGTCTTTTTGTATTTCACAAACACAAATACCAGCATAAACAGCGCAATAGCCAGGCCTGCATATAGAACAATATGATATTTTATTGCCATCTCTCAATCAAACTCCTTGTCTTCTCAAGGGAAGCCCTCACA
>ENA-OQRB01001757-OQRB01001757.1-human-gut-metagenome-genome-assembly--contig:-NODE-1757-length-11793-cov-8.719543_pt1 | contig 11793 bp, 10 predicted proteins | sample MGYA00243235_ERZ505100 | MGnify/ENA primary metagenome ERZ505100 (study PRJEB26097, sample SAMN02712145) | human gut metagenome | biome: Gut microbiome | host: Homo sapiens | place: Denmark...
AAGGTCACAGAAAACCCGAGACATACTGCGCGAATTTATGCGATTAGCATAAATTCTGTGCATCGCGAAGCGTGTTGCTGGGAACGGAGTGAACAGTAACCTATAGCTCTGCCAGTATTCCCAGCTCCCGCGCAAGGCGAAGCAGTTCCCTGTTTGCGGCATTCACTGTTCCGAAGTCTTTCAGAGGACAGATAACTTTCTGACATTTTTTCATCAATTTCACAGCCTTATCATAAGATTCCTGTGAAATACTTTCGAAAGGTTTCTCTGTAATCACCTGGTCTGCAAGTGCACCGGCTACCTGACAGTCTACATCATTCGTGTGAAGCACTCCTGCCGCAAACGGAATTCCCTGTCTCTGCAGTTTTCGATAATACGGAATTCCGCTTCCATTACCGCCAATTACAAACACCTGAGGTTCACCTCTGGGCGGATCCATCTCCACACATCCAAAAGCAGCATTATAGCTTCCTCTGGTAATTCCATACAACTTCCGAATATACTCAGAAGTAAAGATTTCTTCCGGAGCACCATATTTTTCTATATATTCTCCATGTACACAGATAACTTTATCAGATATTTTCTGTGCAAGATCCAACTCATGCAGCGACATGATCACTGTAAGCTGATGATCCAGCACCATCTGTTTCAAAATGGTAAGAAGTTCCAGCTTATGACGGATATCCAGAAAAGAAGTCGGCTCATCCAGTACAATGATCTCCGGCTCCTGACAGATAGCCCGGGCAAGAAGGATTCGTTGTCTCTGACCATCACTGATGGCTGTAAAATCCCTGTCTTTTAAATCCCATGCATGGACGGTTTCCATTGATTTCTTTACCTTTGTCTTATCCTCTGCGGAGAGTATTCCCAAAGTTCCTGTATAAGGATAACGCCCTGTGGCTACAATGTCTTCGCAGGTCATCAGTTCCGGACGCATACGCTCTGTGAGCACGACTGCCAGTTTCTGAGAGACCTCTTTATTGGTCATCTTTGCCATTTTCTCTTTATCCAGATAAACAGTACCGCTGATCGTGGCAAGCTGTCTGGTGATGCTTTTAAGAATAGTGGATTTTCCGGCACCGTTAGGACCGATGAGAGTGAGGATTTCTCCCTTTTTCAGCTGAATATTGATTTCTCTGATAAGAGGTTTTCCGTCATATCCCACAGTCAGCTGATCCGTACGGAAAAAATACTGTTCCTGCCGGTCTGCTTTGTTATTTTCTGTTTCCTTTATTATATCTGCTATTTTCTCTGACATATTTTTTCCTGTTTTCCTTTTTTATGCTGCATCTTATAGTAATCTGCCCGGATAGCGTATTCTGCTCCTGCTTTTTATATCAATTTCTCTTCTGTCTGCGAATCATGATATAGATTACAACTGGTGCGCCAAACACTGCTGTTACGGAACTGATACTGAGTTCTGTAGGTGCAAATACGGTTCTGGCGATCAGATCACAGAAAAGACAGAATACTGCCCCTCCCAGAAAGCAAGCCGGGATCACAAGGAGCGGTCTGGCTGTTTTCAGCAGGCTTTTTACAATGTGAGGCACTGCAATGCCAACAAAAGAAATTGGTCCTGCAAAAGCTGTCACACAGGCAGACAGAATACTGGATAAAAGAATCAGTCCTATGCGGAACAGCTTGATATTCACTCCCATATTCTGGGCATAAACTTCACCCAGCTGATAGGCACCGATAGGCTTAGACATAAAGAACACGATCACCATTGTGAGCAGAACTACTATTGCCATTACTTTCACATTACCCCAGGACATTCCTGAAAAACTTCCCAGTGACCAGTTGTGAAGATTGACGATATTGGAGTCATCCGCAAATGTAACTACGAAATCTGTAACTGCAGAACAGATGTAACCGATCATGACACCGCTGATAACCAGCATGGACATGTTGTGGACTTTTTTGGCAACCAGCAGGACAAATCCCATGGAAATCATAGAACCGATAAACGCTGCAATGATCATGGCTGCAGAACCCATGGAAATAGATCTGCTCAGAAAATAAATCATCAGAAGTGCAACTACCAGCTTGGCTCCTGAAGAAATTCCAAGTACAAAGGGACCTGCAATAGGGTTATTAAAAAATGTCTGAAGAAGAAATCCGGATACAGAAAGTGCTCCTCCAAGAATGATCACTGACAGAATCCTGGGAAGACGGATTTCCCATATTATATTGTAAGCAGTCGCATCTCCTTGATGTCTGAAAATAATATTCAGAATCTCACCCACTGAAAGATGAATGCTTCCGGCATTTACATTCCAGACAAATAAAATCACCAGAAACACCGCCAGTATAAAAAATGCTATCCAGTATCTGGCTGTACGTTTTTTGTCATCCATATTTTTTGTTCCTTTTGTTTTTATATTTCCTGCTTTTGGCAGTTCTGCAGAATCCCGCAAACATATTTCAATGCCATTCGTAAATAACTATACCAATCGCATAGAATGCGAATTCAAGTGTGCCGAGGATTTACAAATATCATTTTAACTTATGCATATATACAAGTTCATCCAGTGAATCATCATCTGTGGTAAGGATTGTATGAATATCTTCGATCATGGTTCCAAGCTCGGTGGTTTCCTGGAAAAGATTTTTACCCGTACACCACACATTTCCATCCTTCACTGCCTTAAAATCTGCCAGAAGATTACTTTTTGCCAGCAGTTCATCAATACTAGAAAGTTCACCGTCGATAGTACTGTTATAGATGATATAGTCCGCATCTTTTGCTTTGGCATAAAATTCTTCCATCTGCATATTCATGGTAGACAAAGCGTTATCACTTTCTCCTGTATCTTCGGGAACATATTTGCCGCCTGCAAGCTCGATCATGTTTGAAACATAATCACCATTCTTTCGCACATTGACAGCACCTGTGGAATTAATATAAAAGAATGCTACTGTTTTACCTGTATCTTTATCATCAGAGGTCAGAACTTTGTCAAGCTTGTCTGTCTGCTCCTTAAATGCCTTCTCAGCTACATCTTCCTTTCCGAGAAGCACAGCATAGAGTTTCATCCATTCAGTTCTTCCCAGAGGATGGCTCTCATAACTGGAACGTTCTACCATTACCGGGATACCAAACTGTTCCAGTTTCTCTTCCACCTCCGGATTATGATGGATCATAGTTGATTCAATGGCAAGACCACAGCCTTCATCCAGGATCAGTTCATAATCCGGTGCATTGTACTTGCCTGCATAAATCATTTTTCCGGATTCCATGGCATCTTTTGCTTCCTGGATATACCATCCATTCTCCTGAGTTCCTGAAAGACGAATGCTGTCAATACCGTCAATTGCGCGGAAAAGATCCATGGCAGAGGTTGCTACCAGATAGATGTTGTTCAGCGGTTGTTGAATAACTGTGATATCTTTTTCAAGCCCCTTTGGAGCCTTTTTTCCCTCTGGAACTACAAGAAACTGTCCTTCCTGATTGATAGTAATCAGAGCATAGCCATCATTGTAATAGTCTACGCTGAATTCTTCTGCGTAGGAAAGTTCCATACTGTGATCATAGGTAAGTCCCGGGATATCCACAGGAGTTTTTGCATTGTCTTTATCTGCTGCGTATGCTGTACAGACAGTGCATATACAGATAATAAATAATGCAACTGACATAAAACCGATAAATATTGTTTTTTGCTGTTTCTTTATTATGTTTTTCATCTTCATAATTGTTTCTTTGTTTGTATGTGATTATTTTGCTGTTTTTTCTGCTTCTTTGGCAGTTGTGGAATCAAAATTTAAGGTGTAGTCAATCTCGTGAGGCTCACTCATTGCTACTGTATCTGCTGTTACCTCCATCTCTGCATCAAATACGCTGACAGGGATTTCAAAAGTGGAGTTTCCGTCTTTATTAACCGGCTCATATTTCTCACCATCCACAAGCATATAATCATAGTTCGGACTGCTCCATACGATAGTTGCTGTAGCTTTATCGCCTTCTACATTAATGGCTGCAGGAGAATCAATGGTTGCTCTTCCTGAACCGCCTGTGAGAGTTACATCCATGGTATAATCGCCGTCTTCAAGATTCAGATCTGCCAGAGTCTTACCTTCACTTGTCTTACTGTCTTTCGCATCTTTGTCTGTGTCATCTGCTTTGGAATCTGCATCTTTATTTTCTTTATCATCTTTTTTTGCATCTGTATCATCGGATTTTACAGGATTTTTGACACTTACCTTATGGTCATACCATTTTCCTTTTGTTCCGATCAAAGCTACATCGAATTCTTCATCAATTGCGGGTACCGGGATATCAAATCCATATACTTCCTCACTCATTCCATCGCTGTATGTAACAGTATCTGTGGTTGGCTCAAGAACCTCTGCCCCGTCTTTCTGTGCATCTTCTGCCTTTCCGACGAAAAGGTTTACAATTTTCTTAGAAGCAAGGCTTACATGGATAGTCATCTTGCCATCCTTTACTGTAAGGGTTCCTTTTCCATCGTTTGCTTCATTTACATGGAACATTCCGCTGTCTGTATCAAATTCTGCTGTGTAGGTGCCATCCTCTAATGTATCACTCTTGGATGCATCTGTTTCTTTATTATCTGTGTTTTCTGAATCAGCATCTTTTGCAGTTGTTTCTTCTTTATCAGTGGTTTCTTCTGTTGCCGTATCAGTATCTGTCTTTGCAGCAACCGGGCTTGTACCGATCAGAGTAGCTGAAATAGTAAGTGCTGACATTAATAATGTAAATGAACGTTTCTTCATGATTATTTCTTCTCCCTTATCTTCATATTTTTTATAGTTTTTTCTATCGTGCTGTTCAACCCATCTGCTGCAGAGCAACAGGCTTTTGAACAGGTGATGGCAAATATATTATAGTAATTCCAGAAAATAATGCAATTAAGACAGTTCCTCTGGATCTTTCTCAGATGTGCGCACGTTACTGTGAACGGAATGAACAGAAACGTGCGAACTGTTTGCAGTATTTTATGGAATTGCTATGACTTCTTTTTTTCTTATCATATAATATATCTGCCCGGAAACTTTTGCAAGTTCTCCGGGCAGTTTATCTTGTTTGAACAATATTTTTTATTCAGCGTCAGCCTCTGCAGTATCAGCTGTTGTCTCAGCTGCGTCATCTGCCTGTGCATCGTCTGCCTGTGCATCGTCTGCACTGTCATCTGTTGCTTTGGCATCAGTATCTTCTGCTGCTGCATCGTCAGATGCTCCAAGAGAATCAATTGCTGCTTTTGTATGAGCCACATACAGATCTTCTACTGCTGCGATTCTTCCAAGACCTGCGATCTGACAGTCAACACTGTCGAAATCACCGGATGCCTCAAACTGAGATTTCCAGGAATCTGCATCATCACCAGCCATATCATTGTTAGCGTGGTCTCCGGCAACAACCATCAGAGGACGAAGGATTACATTCTTGAATCCTGCTTCTTTTACTTTCTCGATAACCTTGTCACATGCTGTGTCTTCCGGTTCTCCCTCTACAGTTCCGATGAAAGCGTTTGTGAATCCAAGATCATCCATCTGTGTCTGCATCTGGTCATAGGTTACGTTAGCTGTATGGGATGTACCATGTCCCATGAATACAAATGCTGTGCCTGCATCTGCTGCTGCTTTCATATCATCAAATCCAGCTTCCTTGCAAGCTTCATCTGTGATTGCCTGAGCAACTGCTTTCTTGTCATCATTGATCACTGTAGCGTCATCACCAACTTCACCGAGCATTGGCTCTGCAATTGCAACAGATTCAAATTTGTCTTTGTATCCATCAATTGCCTCTGTCATTTCATCATATTCTGCACCATGCATCAGATGTGTCGGCTGTACAACAAGATTCTTAACACCGTTAGCTACTGCACGGTCAAGAGCCTGCTGCATATTATCGATTACTTCATCATCTCTTGCCTGTACATGGTTGATGATGATCTGTGCTGTAAATGCACGTCTTACTGACCAGTCCGGATATGCTTTTGCAAGGGCATCCTCGATTCCTTTGATATCCTCTGCACGGCTGTCGTTGAAGGATGTACCAAAACTTACTACAAGAAGTTCATTCTCACCAATCTCATCCTGGTTACGAGGATCATCTTTGGAAGCATCACCTGTGTCACGTCCAAAGTATTCAGGGCTTGCTTCTTCACCTGTTACCAGTTCTTTCTGAGCATCTGTAAGTTTGTCCCATGCTTCTTTTGCTGCTTTGCAGTCTTCGTCAGTTGTGTCTGTTCTTTCCTGAACATAAATCTTATCGATCAGGGCACCAACTTCGTCTGCGGCTTTCTGATCATCATCAGAAGCTTCTGTTGTATCATCAGATGCTTCCTCTGTATCTGCTGCATCTGCATCGTCTGCAGCTGCTTCTGTGTCATCTGTAGCCTCTTCTGTTGCTGCATCATCAGATGCAAAAGCAACTGTACCTGTTGCTGCTGTCATGGAACAGGTCATGGATACTGCCAGTAATAAGGCTAACATGGATTTTCTTTTCATTTCGTTTTTCCTCTTTTATTTCTCGTATTTCCGGACAATTGTATGCACAAAAAAGGCAACTGCATATTCTGCAGCTACCGCTTTCCCATAAATACATGGTTTATATGTACCAGATATATCTGTAATTTCGATTCTGTCTGATTCATTTAATAAAAGAGCTATGTATCGTTATGAGAATACAGGTTCTGTATACCGCAGACCTTAAATTCTACGCCAAGGCAGTTCTCCTGACTTCGATCATCGCTGTTTCTCCCTTCCCGGTTTCCCAGTGGTTTCTGAAAAGCAGCTCCCATACACAGTGACGGTATCGCTCCGGATTCTCACCGGATTCTCTTTTGCACATCAAGTACGATGCAACCTTTGCGTTATAACATTGCACATATTCAATTCGGATATTCTTTTTTTATCACATTTTAACAAAAATGTCAATACAATTCGTGTATATTTTCCTTTAATGTTTGGCATTAGTGTTACTGTTCACTCCGTTCACAGTAACGTAGCCAAAATTCATTCCAGATTGCCTGCGGCAATGGAATTTTGGCTTGTATGTATATTATCGCGTTATTCATTACACTTCTGTCAGGGTTTTGAAAAAACAGGTTCTGTTTCCGGTATGGCAGGCTGCACCGATCTGCTCTACTTTAGCAAGGATCGTATCATTGTCGCAATCCAGTGTAAGGGATTTTACAAACTGGAGATGTCCGGATGTGAGTCCCTTCGTCCAGAGTTCATTGCGGCTTCTGCTCCAGTAAGTCATTTTACCTGTTTCAAGAGTGGTATTAAATGCTTCTTCATTCATATACGCCAGCATCAGCACTTCGTTTGTCTGATAATCCTGGGCTATAACAGGTACCATTCCATCACTGTTTAATTTAAAATCAGACCATGCGATGCTGCTTTTTAAATTCACTGTATTTTCCATTTTCTGTCTCCATCTAATTTATTGATTGCCATAAATCATTTCGTAAATTTTCAAATTTTACAAACTGCCCTTGGTAGACAGAACATCCGTGATCCTTGGATCATAGGATGTGGCTGCGTCCAGTGCTTTGGCAAAACTTTTGAACATTGCTTCTGCTACATGGTGATTATTCCCACCTGCCAGAACCCTGATATGAAGATTCATGCCACAGGCATAGGAAATGGCATAGAAGAACTCTTTTACCATTTCCGTGGACATGTCACCGATCCTGTCTGTGGTAAACTCTGCATCCCATACAAAGTAAGGTCTTCCGGACAGATCGATCGCACAGAGCACCAGGGATTCATCCATGGGAAGGATGCAGCTTCCATAGCGCTTAATCCCCTTTTTGTCACCAATTGCTTCTTTTAATGCAGTTCCCAGAACAATTCCTGTATCCTCGATGGTGTGATGGTCATCCACCTGAAGATCACCATGGACTCTGACACTGAGATCAAAGAGCCCATGACGGGTAAATCCATCCAGCATATGGTTAAAAAATCCCACACCTGTCTCAATATCAGAATATCCGGTTCCATCCAGATTTATTTTTAATTTGATTTCTGTTTCTTTTGTATTTCTTTCTGCTGAGGCTTCTCTTGCCATGGTTAAGTCCTCTCTGTCTTACTTATTTTCAAACACTCTGAATCCATTGTTTTAATGCGCAAACTACAGTTTACATTATAGCAGATTTCAGATTCAAAGCCTTACCATTATTCTTCATCTTCATCCTCAAAACGAACTGCAATAGAATTTGCATGTGCAGTAAGCTGTTCAGAAGTTGCAAACTGAATGATATCTTTGTGTATATTACGCAGTGCAGATTTTGAGTAATATACAATACTTGATTTCTTGATGAAATCATCTACGGAAAGGGCTGAGAAAAATTTGGCTGTTCCGTTTGTAGGAAGTACATGGTTCGGACCTGCAAAATAATCTCCCAGTGGCTCAGAACTGTACTCTCCGATAAAGATCGCACCTGCATTCTTCACTTTCATCATATCTTCAAAAGGATTGGCTGTCACGATCTCCATATGTTCCGGAGCGATTTCATTGGCTGCCTCAATCGCCTCGTCCATATCCTCTGCGATCAGAATATAGCCAAAGTTATCCAGGGATTTCTGAATGATTTCCTTTCTGGAAAGAACCTCCACGAAACCTTTTACTTCTTCATCTACTTTCTTCGCAAATTCTTCACTTGTAGTGATCAGGATAGCACATGCCAGTTCATCATGCTCTGCCTGTGAAAGAAGGTCTGCTGCCACAAAATGCGGATTAGCTGTCTCATCTGCAAGAACAAGGATCTCACTCGGTCCTGCAATGGAGTCAATGCTTACATAACCATATACTGCTTTCTTTGCAAGAGCTACAAAAATGTTTCCGGGACCTACAATCTTGTCTACCTTCGGAATGCTCTCTGTTCCGAAAGCAAGGGCACCGATTGCCTGTGCACCACCCACTTTATAAATCTCATCTGCTCCTGCTTCTTTAGCTGCTACCAGTGTGGAAGCGCATACTTTGCCATCCTTTCCGGGTGGTGTTGTCATAACAATGTGCGGGACTCCTGCCACTTTTGCAGGTACAATATTCATCAGTACAGAAGACGGATAAACTGCTTTTCCACCGGGTACATAGACACCCACACGATTTAACGGTGTCACTTTCTGGCCAAGCATGGTTCCATCTGTTGTGCTTGTAAACCAACTGTTCTGGATCTGTTTTTCATGATACTGACGGATATTGACCAGAGCTTTGCGGATTACTCCAAGAAGTGCAGGATCAATCTGCGCATAAGCCTCTTCAATCTCTGCATCTGTGACGCGGATAGTCTCTTTTGTCACATCAGCTTTGTCAAATTCTTTTGTATAGGCAAAAAGGGCTGCGTCCCCTTCATTTTTTACTTTATCAAGGATCTGAGCTACTGTGAATTCAAATTTCCCATAGTTATTCGGGCTTCTTTTCAGCAGATTCTCAAGAATATCCTTTGTTGATTCTTTTGTTAATTTTACTGTACGCATCTTTACATCTCCTCCTGAAGAACTCTTCTTAAGTCTTCAATAAGTTTACGGATTCTCTCATTTTCCATCTTCATGCTCACCTGATTGACTACCATTCTGGCAGACAGCGGGCAGACCTCTTCCAGCACCTTCAGTCCGTTTTCCTTCAGTGTACTTCCGGTCTCCACAATATCTACGATCACTTCAGACAGACCAACGATGGGTGCCAGTTCAATGGAACCGTTTAATTTGATCAAATCTACTGTCTGGTGTTTTCTGTTAAAGAAGTAATCCTTGGCAATATTTGGATATTTAGTCGCCACACGGATCAGCTGGTTGTTCTCCAGAACTTCTCTGGCACTCTCCGGTCCGCAGACACACATCTTACATTTTCCAAATCCAAGATCCATCACTTCATAAAGCTTACGGCCTTCCTCCAGGATTGTATCCTTTCCCACAATTCCGATATCTGCCGCACCATACTCTACATAGGTAGGAACATCCGGCCCTTTTGCAAGGAAGAATTTCATCTTCAGTTCTTCATTGGTAAAGATCAGTTTACGGGAATCTTTATCTTTCATCTCTTCGCAGGTGATTCCTGCTTTCTCAAACATCTCCATTGTTTTGTTGGCAAGTCTGCCTTTTGTCAGGGCAACTGTCAGGTATCTCATGGCTTATCTGGCCTCCTTTTTCAAACGTAATGCCACACATCTGCCCTCTGCACGAAGTTTCTGTGCCTCTTTAATGGCTTCTGTACGGTTCTGTGGCTCGTATTCGATTACTTCCGGCTTCTCCTCTTTCTCAGAGATCAGTTTCTGGCTGGAAAGTGCAAGAAGAAGGTTATCTACTTCAAGGGCAAATCCGATAGATGCCGCAGGTTTGCCAAAGTGTTTCATCAGGCCATTGTAACGACCTCCCTTGATCATAGGTTCACCGGTTCCGTAAGTATATGCCTGGAAAATGATACCTGTATAGTACTGATATTTACTAAGCATTCCAAAATCGAAAGAGATATACTTTTCATATCCGTAGTTTTTCATAATCTCATAGATTTCTTCCAGTCTGGAAACTGCCTCCAGTGCGCAGGCGTTGTTTGTCAGACTTCTGGCTTTCTTTAAGACTTCTTCTGAACCAAACATCTGTGGGATTTCAGTAAAGGCTTTCTGCATACTGTCTTTGAGTTTCTGTTCTTCTACAAACTCTTCTACTCCGAAAGAATTTTTCTGCGAGATCAAAACACGAAGACGTTCTTCTGCTTCCGGACCGAGTTCGGCTTCTTTTAATAAGGATTTGAAGTAATCTACCTGTCCGACACTGACCTGAAATTCTGTAAGACCTGCTGCCAGAAGGCATTCCACTGTCATGGCAAGAAGTTCTGCATCTGCATCTGCGGATTCATCACCGATCCGTTCTACTCCCATCTGTGTGGTTTCTTTGAGATGTCCTCTGTAGCTGGTGTTATTAATAAATGTGTTTCCTGTGTAGCAGAGGCTTACAGGTTCTTTGTCCGGGGAAAAGTAGGTTGCACAGGCTCTGGATACAGACGGGGTGAAGTCAGGTCTGAGTACCAGGGTATTGCCTTCTCTGTCAAAGAATTTATAAAGTTCTTTGGATGGGATGGTTCCTACTTCGCGGCTGAATACTTCAAAGTATTCGAATGTCGGGGTTTCTATGTCTTCATAGCCATACTGGTGGAAGACGCGATGGATTTTCTCCTGTACCTTTCTTTTCTGGCTGCATTCGCCGTTGTAGATGTCTCTTACACCTTCAGGGGTGTGGAAAATACGCTGCATGGGTGGTCCTCCTCTTGGTTATGTTGTAATTCTTTTTATTATTACTTTATATTGCTTTAGTATAGTAACGTGTTACTAAAGTAATGTGAAACTAGATAGAATTATAATAGGTTTTCAAAAAAATGTCAAGTACAGTTAATGTATTATATTGTTGTTTTGTCTGTTCATTATGTGTATTCAAAGGGACGCTCAGAAACATATTGTATTTGAGGTGCGGTTTCGGTATCTAAGAGCTTCTAAGTCTTCAGAAAATCTGCTAAAACCATGAGAAGAAAAGCCCGGAATTACTCGCTGTCGCTCAGACAAGGGGCTTTTCTTCTCATAACACAGATTTCCTGAAAACTAAGAATCTCTAAGACACCTGCAAATGCACCTCAAATACAATATGTTTCCGAGCTGGTTTTCGCAATGTGGAAGATTATGATGGCCAGTGTGCCAACAAGTTGATTTCTTCATAGTTACTGCCAATACACAGCGCAGAAATTTATTTTATTTCCGGTGCATTTGCAGGTATCTTAGAGCGTGTCTGAAAAAGGCTTTCTGCAAGATGTGCGTCACAATTTGTGGGATA
>ENA-OQRB01001774-OQRB01001774.1-human-gut-metagenome-genome-assembly--contig:-NODE-1774-length-11691-cov-16.932451_pt1 | contig 11691 bp, 7 predicted proteins | sample MGYA00243235_ERZ505100 | MGnify/ENA primary metagenome ERZ505100 (study PRJEB26097, sample SAMN02712145) | human gut metagenome | biome: Gut microbiome | host: Homo sapiens | place: Denmark...
TCCTCTTCGGCGTTCGGGTTCTTGATCTTTTCTGCCATAAGATACGTTCTCCTGTTACAAACGAAAAATAAAGTTGGGGCAGCCGGGGCTTTCTGTGCTCCCACAGGCCCTTGCTGTGCTTATAGTGTAGCGTTTTTTTGCCCGCTCGTCAAGATGTTTTTCGCACAGAAATCTGCGGACAAATTTTCACGCATTTCCCTCTCGCATCCGGCGCAGAAATATGCTATACTGAACTCTGTGTACCGCCTGCTCGGTTTCGGGCGAGCGGGAAGCTGTTACTATGCTATTCACCGAGAGGTCAAAGTTATGAATCGTTTTTATAAAAAAGCGCTGGCGGTGCTGGCGCTCCTGGGCTGTGTGGCGCTGACGGGCTGTTCGCTCAAGGACAAGCTCAGCGGCACTTCGGGGCCGAAAGCCATCTCCCGCCCGGCGGTGGAGTCCGCCGAGGTGCAGTTCACCCACCCGGCGGCGGGCGACACCATCGCGGTGTTTGATACCTCGGCGGGCGTGTTCAAGGCCGTGCTTTTCCCCACGCTGGCCCCGCAGGCCTGCGACAACTTCATCGGCCTTGCGCAGGCAGGGTACTACAACGGCCTGACCGTTTCCCGCGTCGAGAACGAATTTCTCGTCGAGGCCGGGCAGGGGGCCGACGGCAAAGGTACTACCATCTGGAACGGCAGCCGCTACCCCATTGAGGCCACCGACCGGCTCCATCACTACGCCGGGGCGCTGTGTGCGGCCACGGATGCCTCCGGCCAGTGCGCCAGCGTCTTCTATGTGATAGAGTCGCTGCCCGGCGGCGATTCCGTGACGCAGGAGCTTGTGGACCAGATGAATGCGGCCTCCTATCGTGCCGAGGTCGTGGCCGCCTACCAGACGGCGGGCGGCGCACCCTACCTTGACTACACCGACACCGTCTTCGGCCAGGTGTACGAGGGAATGGACATCGTGGACAACATCGCCCAGACGGCGGTGGATGAGAACCAGAAGCCCACCGAGGCCATCACCATCCACAGCGTCAGCATCGAGACGTATCAATAACAACTGCGCAATGCAAAAAGGCTCCCGTGGCAGTGGGAGCCTTTTTGCTATAGAAAAAACGAAAAGGAGAAAATAACCGGTTCAGTTCTTGTGGATACGGCTCGCTCTGCGGTCCTGCCGGGCAGGGACCGAAGAAGCTGAAAAGGCGTTCCAGATGGAATCCCAGCTCAGGAGCGGCTGGGTGCAGCCCTCGGTCAGAATGTAGTAGATGTCGGTCATGGTCGTGTCAGCGGTAGAAAGACGGCGGTCAGTCATCAGCGTACCCTCCTGAAAAGTTGTTTTGATCTTGGTGGCTATTGGCGGCTCGGAGCTTTGTACTCCGTGGCGATGGCAAAAGGATACGCCTTCCAGATAAACGCATGGTAAACAAACGTGTTTATCTTTTGTTTATCTTTCGGGTGTAAGATGGGGTCGGCTTAACGGAACTATAATAAAAAACGAAAAGGAGAGGAACCCTATGGTCCGAATCTTGGTCGCAGAGGACGACGCCAGCACCAACAAGCTGCTGTGTGCCATCCTGAAGCGGAACGGCTATGAGCCGGTGCCGGTGTTCAACGGGCAGGCGGCGCTGGATGCGCTGGACCATCAGCACATCGACCTGCTGCTGTGCGATGTCATGATGCCAAGAATGGACGGCTTTGCACTGACGCAGGCCATCCGGGACAGCGGCAGCATGCTGCCGATCCTGATGCTTACGGCGAAAGCTCTGCCAGAGGATAAACACACCGGCTTTCTGGTGGGCACCGATGACTACATGACCAAACCGCCGGATAAGACCGAACTGCTGCTCCGCCTCAAGGCATTGCTGCGCCGTGCCCGCATCGTGGACGAACATAAAATCGAAATCGGCGATGTGGTGGTGGATGCCGACAGCCATACCGTGAAGCGCGGCATGGAGGTGCAGACGTTACCGCCCAAAGAATTTGATTTATTATATAAGCTGCTGGCTTACCCGGAGCGGACCTTCACCCGAATGGAGCTTCTGGACGCTGTCTGGGGCATCGACAGCGAGAGCGACGACAAGACCGTGAATGTCCACATCAACCGCCTGCGCAACCGCTTTTACGATTGGCCGGAGTTCGAGATCCAGACCGTGCGGGGCCTTGGTTACCGTGCCGTAAAGAAAGTGTGAACCGGATGAAGCAATGGAACGGAAAAGTGCAGGACGAAGTGAAGACGGTCAGCCTGACGATGCTGCTGGTGCTGAACCTGTTCGGCATCGTCATGGCGGTCTCTGCGGTAGCAACCGCTCTGGTGCTTTTGGAGGTGGACGGCGGATTTCTGTACCGGGACGGGCACATCGAGGCGGGCGGAGCATTGGTGGTTATTTATACGGTCTGTATCGTCATTGCTGTCAGCATGGCGGTCACGATGCGGACCATTTTTATCCATCCTATGCAAAAGCTGGTGCGGTCGATGAATGAACTGGCAGCGGGAAATTTCGATGTGCGCATTGAGCAGGAAAAAGGCTACCGCCCGACGGAGATGCGGGCATTTGTAGACAGCTTCAATAAGGCGGCAGAGCAGCTGGGCGGCACGGAGATCCTCCGCAAAGATTTCATCAACAACTTTTCCCACGAGTTCAAGACACCCATCGTCAGCATCAACGGCTTTGCGGAACTGCTGCTGGAAGACGACGAAATGCAGCCCGAAGAACAGCGGGAGTACCTGACCGTCATCCGGGACGAGAGCAGGCGGCTGGCCGACCTTGCGTCCAACATCCTTATGCTGAACCGCATCGAGAGTCAGAGCATCCTTACCGACGAGGTTTCCTTTCCGCTGGCAGAGCAGCTGCGCCAGAGCATCCTTGTGACCCAGCAGAAGTGGCGGAACAAGGCGCTGACCTTTGAAGCCGACCTGCAGGAAACAGACTACACCGGCAGCGAGGCTCTGCTCAAGGAGGTCTGGCTCAACCTGTTGGACAACGCTGCCAAGTTCAGCCCGGAGGGCGGGACCGTGGGCGTGACCCTCCGGCACAAAAAAAACGCCCGGACCGTGACCATCACGGACCAGGGCGCGGGGATGGACGCCGAAACGCAGGCGCATATCTTTGAGCAGTTCTATCAGGGCGACACCAGCCACACCACCCAGGGCAACGGCCTGGGACTTTCGATGGTAAAAAAGGTGCTGGAACTGCACGGCAGTTCCATCGCCGTGGATTCTGCGCCGGGGCAGGGAAGCAGCTTCACCGTGACACTGTAGCAAAAAAAGGACCCGCAAGGGTCCTTTTTTGCTGCTCAGATCTCGCCGGGGTGCTCTTTGCGCCAGGCGAGGTAATCTTCGAGGATGACGGTGGCGCTGACGGAGTCGAGGATCTCTTTCCGCCGGGCACCGAAGGTGCCGGTCTCGGAGAGGATATCGGCGGCTTCGCAGGTGGACTGCCGTTCGTCCCACATCCGGACGGGCAGGCCGCTCCAGATCTGAAGCGTCTTGGCCAGTTTCCGGCTCTTTTCGGCGCGTTCGCCCTCGGTGCCGTCCATGTTCAGCGGCAGGCCCACCACGATGAGCTCGGCATGGATCTCGGCGGCGATCTCGCACACCCGCGCCGCCACCTTCGGGCGGGCTTTCAGGGTGATCTGCGGCGTGATGGCGGTGGTGAGAAATTCGGAGGCGTCGCAGGTGGCAAGGCCGGTGCGGCTGGCTCCGTAGTCAACGGCTAATATCTTCATAATGGCATCCTTTCCCATTCGGTTTTCCCCAGTGTATCACAGAATAGATGTTCTTGCAATTTTGTGTTACAATAAGAGCAGGTCACACCCTCTCAGGCGCTTCGCGCCAGCTCCCCCAAAGGGGGAGCCACTGGCGGGCCGGGCAGGTCTGTGCGCTGTCGCCTTGCGGCTCCCGCACAGCCGGGCCCTGTTCTCATGCGCAGTCAGCCGCTGACCGCGAGAGCGGAGCCCAGCAGGCTGTGCAGGAACGGGCTTTGCTCATCCAGCACAGCCAAAACCGGCCTGCCAATGCCTCTCCCTCCGGGAGAGGTGGCATCGCGCAGCGATGACGGAGAGGGCAAGCAAAGAGAGGTTTTTATGTTACAACTGGTCTTAGGCGGGTCGGGCAGTGGCAAGACGACGCTGCTGTATCACCGCATCCGTGCCCGCGCCGAGGCGGGTCAGAAGAGCATCCTGCTGGTGCCGGAACAGTTCACCTCCTCTACCGAGGGGCGCATCTACCGCGAACTGGGCGATGCGCTTTCCGGCATGGTGGAGAGCTTTTCGTTCACGAGCCTGGCCGAGAAGATCCTGTCCGTGGAGGGCGGCGCAGCCGTGCAGACCCTTTCGGACGCAGGCCGCGCTGTGCTGGTGCGCCGCGCACTGGAAGAATTGCAGGAAAACGTCCATTACTACTACCGCAACCGGCGGAGCGCAGCGTTCTGCCAGATGGCCGCCGAGACCATCGACGAGCTCAAGAGCGCGGGCCTGTCCGGCCAGCAGCTGGCCGACCTTGCCAAAGGCTGCGGGGCCGAGAGCGGCAAGCTGGGGGAGCTGGCCCTGATCTTTCAGGGCTACGAGACCCTGCTCGCCCGCAGCGGCATGGACCCCGCCGACCGGCTGGAGCTGGCCGGAGCGCGGCTCGAAGAGGCGCTGGCCTGCGGCGCAGTGCCGGGATTTTTGAAGGAGCGGGAGGTCTTCATCGACGAGTTCGATACTTTCAACGCGCCCAAAAAGCGGCTGCTGGGGGCGCTGCTGGCCGCTCTGCCCAGGGTGACGGTGGCCCTGTGCGACGATGGGGCACCGCTCGTGCCCGGCGATGTGAGCCTGTTTTCGGGGGCCAAGCAGGTGGCCGTGCAGCTGCGCCAGCTGGCCCGCAAAAATGGGGCCGAGGTGGCTGCGCCCCAGCTGCTCCGGCGGGACCTGCGGCACACCGAGGCCCCCGGCCTTGCGGCAGTGACCGCGCTGCTGGAGACCGGCACCTGTGCACCGCTGGAAGCGCCAGCGGACGAGGTGCGGCTGTTTGCTGCGCCCAGCCGGGAAGAGGAGGCCCGCGCCGCCGCCGGTGCCATCCGCCGTCTGATGCGGCAGGGGGTGCGGTGCGGCAGGATCGCGGTGGTCTGCCGCGACATCGGCAAGTACCGCGCCGCCGTGCGGTATGAGTTCCGGATGGCGGGCATCCCGCTCTACTGCGATGAGCCGACCACTCCGGAGTTCAGCGCCCCGGCCACGGCGGTCCGGGCACTGCTGGCGCTGGCCCGCGGGGCCGACCTGACCGAGAATCTGACCACGCTGGCCAAAACGGGCCTGTGCGCCCTGACCGAAGAAGAGGTCTGCGCCCTCGAAAACTATGCCTATACCTGGTCACCCAATGCGGCGGCATGGCGGGCAGCGTTCCGGAACGACCCCAAAGGCTTCGGCGATCGGGAGCTGACCGAAGAGGACGCCCGGAATCTGTCCGATGCCGAAAAGGCCCGCGCTCTGCTGGTGAACGCCGCCGATGCCCTGCGCGGCAAGGTGCGGAACGCCAACGCCGAGGCCATCAGCCGGGCGCTCTACTTCTGCCTCAGAGAGCTGGGTGCAGAGGAGCAGCAGGCGGCGCAGGTGGAAGCCATCCGCGCGGCACGGGGCATCCCGGCGGCGGAAGAGGCCGCCCGCGAGTGGAACGTGGTCATGGAGCTGCTGGACGAGATGGCCCGCCTGCTGGGCGAGCAGACCGTGATGGTGGCCGAATACGAAGACCTGTTCGGGCTGCTGCTGCGTTCGTCCGACCTGGGGCACATCCCGCAGACGCTGGACGCCGTGGTGCTGGCCAGCGCGGGCAAGATGCGGCTGGACGAGCCGGACTATGTCTTCGTGCTGGGCCTTGCCGAGGGCGAGTTCCCCACGGCCCCCGGCGAGACGGGCCTGCTGACCCACGCCGACCGCGACGCCCTGATGGCACAGGAGATCGACCTGCCCGACTGCTTTGAGAACCGGGTGGTCCGCGAGCAAGTCTGCTTCTATAAGGCGCTCACCGCCCCGGCCAGAGGGCTGTGGCTGAGCTGGCCCAAGGGGCAGGGGCAGACCCTCTGCGCGGCGTTGGAGCCGATCGTGGAGGCGCTGGAACCGGCCCCGCCGGAGCTGGCTCTGCCCGACCTGGCCGCGACCCCTGCCGACGGCCTCGACTGCCTGGGCGGCGGCTGGCCCCTGACCGGAACGGAACGCGCCAGCCTGACCGAGGCTCTGCGCACCCCCGGCGGCGAGGAGCCGGAGGGCCTGAAGCTGCTGCGCCGGATGGCGGACGCTTCGCCCCGGCAGGTCAGCGACCTGGATGCACTGGAAGAACTGCTGGGCCGGCGGCTGCGCATCTCGCCGAGCCAGCTGGAAAAATATTATACCTGCCGGTACGGCTACTTTTTGCAGTACGTACTGGGCCTGCGCCCCCGCCGCCGGGCGGAGCTTTCGGCTGACCAGAGCGGCAGCCTGATGCACTGGGTGCTGCAGATGGCACTGGACCCGGACCCTGCGCCGGACAACCCCTGCGCCGCCATGCTGGCTCCCTTCATCGAGCTGGACGACGACGCCATGGCGGAGCTGGCGGGGCTGCTGGTGGACGAATACGCCCGCCGCTATCTGCCCGAAGACACAGCCCGTTTTGCCTACCTGCTCTCCCGCCTGAAAAAGAGCATGGCGAGCCTGCTGTGCTACCTGCGGGATGAACAGCGCCAGTCCAGCTTCCGGCCTGTGGCCTGTGAGCTGAAGATCGGTAGCGGCGGGGACGGCGTCCGCGCCCAGACCTATCATCTTTCGGATGGGCGGACCGTCCAGCTGGTGGGCACCGTGGACCGCGCCGATGAATGGGTCGAGGAGGATGGCACCCGCTGGGTGCGGGTCGTGGACTACAAGACCGGCAGCAAAAAACTGGACCTGAAGGAGGTCTACTGCGGCCTCGACTGCCAGATGCTGCTCTATCTGTTCAGCCTGACGCGGGACGGCAGCGGCCGCTTTACCGGGGCAGAACCGGCGGGCGTTCTGTATCTGCTGGCCGACCCGGCCCCGGAGAACACCACCCGCGCCAACGCAGCCCGCAGCGTGGAATACAAGCTGGACGGCCTGGTACGGGACGAGCAGAAGCTGTTCCGTGCCATGGACGCCGACGAGACGGGGCGGTATCTGCCCTTCTCGTATCTGCGCGGTGTGCCCAGCCCCTATCAGAAGGACAAACGCGCCGACAGCGCCAAGCTCGACCGCATCCGGCTGCATCTGGACGACCTCGTGACCCGGATGGGCGAGCAGCTCTACGGCGGGCAGATTGCCGCCGAACCGCTGGTCACGGGCCGAAGCCCCTGCCTGTGGTGCGATTACAGCTTCATCTGCTGCCACGAGAACGGCATCGGCGAGCGGGCACTGGATGCCCCGGCCAAGCCCTTTGAAGCCCCTGAGACCCCGCCGGAAGAAGGAAAGGAGGAACAGCCGTGAGTGAAACCAAATGGACAGCCGCCCAGCAGGCCGCCATCGACGACCGGGGCGGTGCGCTGCTGGTCAGTGCGGCTGCGGGCAGCGGCAAGACGGCGGTGCTGACCGAACGCGCCGTTCGGCTCATCACCGACCCGGAATGCCCCATCGATGCCGACAAACTGCTCATCGTCACCTTTACGAACGCGGCCGCAGCCGAGCTGCGGGCCCGCATCGGGCAGGCACTGCTCCGCCGCAGCCAGGCCGAACCCGGCAACACGGCCCTGCGCCGCCAGCGGATGCTGCTGCAGCGCGCCCCCATCTGCACCATTGATGCGTTCTGCCTGGATCTTCTGCGCAAGCACTTCCAGGCGCTCGATATCCCGCCGGACTTTTCCCCCGCCGACCCCGGCAGTGTGGCGGCCCTGCGCGCGGCAGCGCTGGCCGAAACGCTGGAACAGGCCTATGCCGACCCGGATTTCTGCGCCTTTGCAGACCTCTACGGCAAGGGCCGCAGCGACAAAGCCGCCGGGGATACCATCCTGCACGTCTACGATTTTCTCCGCGCCCTGCCCGACTACGACCGCAAGCTGGATGAATTTCTGGAACCGTGGCAGGCCGGGCATGGATTCGATGCGACCTGCTGGCACGACCTGCTGCTGGCCGAGGCGGTCCGCGCTGCCAGAGCCGGGCGGGAGCTGTTCTGCGCCGCCTGGAACGACTGCAAAGAAGACCTCGTCCTGGCCCGCATCGAGGCCGAGAATAAAGGAAAGACCGATGCCGCCCGCGCCAAGGCCGTGGCAGGCGTCAACGATAAATTCGCCGAACCGCTGGAACGGCTCGAAGCGGCCGCTGCCCTGCTGGGCGAGGTGGAGCGGCTGGCCGAAGCAGGGGAGTGGACCCCGCTCTACGACCGGCTCACCCCCTATGTGCTCGGCATGGAGCCGATGCCCGGCCTGAAGGGAATGAAAAAGCGGCTGACCGGAGAGCACAAAGCCGCCGTCAAGACCCGCGCCGACGAAGCGGCTGCGCTGTTCGGGCAGATCCTGGAACTGATTTCTTGCAGTGAGGACGAGGCCGAAGCCGACCGCGCCGCCGCCCTGCCCCGCCTGCGGGCCCTGTTTGCCGCTGTGCGGGCGTTCGATGCCCGCTTTGCGGCCAAAAAGCAGGAGCGGAAGCTGCTGGAGTTCAGCGACTTCGAGCATCAGGCGCTCCGGCTCCTCCGCAGCCCGGACGGCACCCCCACCCCGCTCTGCGAGACCATCCGGCAGAACTATGCGGCCGTCATGGTGGACGAGTATCAGGACACCAACGCCTTACAGGACGCACTCTACCGCTGCCTGGCTTCGCCCGCCGGGGACGACCTCTTCCTTGTGGGCGATTTGAAACAGAGCATCTACCGCTTCCGGCAGGCAGACCCCAGCATCTTCCGGGAAAAGCTGGATGCCTGGCCGCTCCTGCCCGGCGGCGCGGCCCGCCCCCGCCCGACGGAAGGGACGCCCGGCCAGAACGCGCTGCTGGCGCTGGATGCGAACTTCCGCAGTGCGCCGGAAGTGGTGCGGGGCATCAACTTCCTGTTTGAGCAGCTTATGACCCCCGCCCTGGGCGATACGGCCTACGGCGACGGCCAGCGGCTGGTCTGCGGCGCACCGGGCGAATATGCGGGCAGCGTGGAGGCCTGCTTCCTGCCCGACGACACCGCCGAGACGGACGCAGAGTGCATCGCCCGGAAGATCGAAGCCCTGATGGCCTCCGGGGAGCAGGTGCGGGACGGCGGCTCCACCCGCCCGGTGCAATACGAGGATTGCTGCATCCTGCTGGCGGCGCGCGGCGACTTCCCGGCCTATGTGGAAGCCCTGACCGCCCACGGCATCCCGGTCTATGCGGACGCCCGCGAAAATCTGCTGGATGCGCCCCACATCCGGCCCCTGATCGCGCTGCTGAAGGTCATTGACAACCCGGCGCAGGATATCTATCTTGCCGCCGCCATGCTGGGCCCGCTGTTCGGCTTTACGGACGACGACCTGGTCCGCCTCCGTGCCCGCGCGGAGGAATTGCAGAAACAGCAGGACGAGGCCCGCCGTGCCGCGCAGGAGGCGGCAGGGGAGACGCCCGCACCGCAGCACCGCCAGCGGATGAGTCTGTACGGGGCACTGCTGTTGACCGTGAACAGCGCCGAAGAAAGTCCCTTTGAACAGAAGGTCCGGGCGTTCTATGCCCGGCTGACCGAGCTGCGCCGGATGGCCCGGAGCGTGCCGGTGGAACAGCTGCTCGAAGAGATCTTTGCGTCCACGGGCTATCTGGCCGCGCTGGGCGTGATGGAAAACGGCACCAAGCGCCGGGAAGATGCCCGGCGGTTCGCGTCCTTCTGCGCCGGGGCCGGGGCAAACGGCATCTCCGGCCTCATCCGCGCCATCGACGCCGCCGCGCAGGCAGGCTCCACCGGGCAGGAGACCGTGCCCGGCGGCTCCCGCCCCGGCTGTGTGACCATCATGACCATCCACCGTTCCAAGGGCCTGCAGTTCCCGGTGGTCTTTGTGGCAGATACGGCCCGGCGGTTCAATGCCGCCGATACCCGCCAGCCGGTGCTGCTCCATCGAGTGTACGGGGCCGGGCTGCGTCTGCGCCCCGAAGACGGCGAAGGTTCCTATAAAACGGCGGCCTACGCAGCGTTGGCCAATGTCCACGCCGCCGAACTGCGCAGCGAGCAGATGCGCCTGCTGTATGTGGCGCTCACCCGCGCACAGGACAAATTGATCCTGACCATCCCGCTGGGCATGACCAAAACGACCAACCCGCTGGCGAAGGCGGCGGCTTTCCTCGCGGCGGGCGCAGGGGAGACGCTGAACCGGCAGGCCAACAGCTTCGCCGACTGGCTGCGCACGGCCCTGCTCGTCCATCCCAACGGCGGGCCGCTGCGCCGCCTGGCCGAGAACCTCGAACTGCCGTTTGCGGACACCCGCAGCACCATCGACTTTTCCTTTGAAGAGGCTCCGGAAGAGCTCCAGCCCGCGGCGGAAGAAGCCCCGGCCCCGGAAGCCCCCGCCGCCGACCCGGTCTTGACGGAACAGCTGCGGCAGGGCTTTGCCTGGCAGTACCCGGCGGCTTCGCTGGCGGCAGTGCCCGCCAAGGTCAGCGTCACAAGCATCGTGCACAAGCGGGAGCAGACGGCGCTGGAGCGACCAGGCTTCCTCTCCAAAGACGGCCTGACAGCCGCAGAGATGGGCACGGCGCTGCATGCCTTCCTCGAACATGCCGACTTTGCCGCCCTTGCCGCTGCAAAGACATCCGGCACCCTCGACGAGGCCATCTGCGCCGAGCGGGACCGTCAGGTGGCCGTGCAGCTGACCCCGCCGGAGATCGCAGAAAAGCTGGACGTCCGCCGCATCCGCCGCTTTGCCGAGAGCGATGCCTTTGCCCGCATCTGTGCGGCGGATGCCGTGCTGCGGGAGCTGGCCTTCATCACGGCCCTGCCCGCCTCGGCGGTGCTGGCTGCACAGGGCAGCGCGGCCCCGGAGGGCGAAGCGGCGAAGGCCAGCGTCCTCGTGCAGGGCATTGCGGACATCGTGCTCATCTTCCCGGACCATCTCGAACTGCTGGACTATAAGACCGACCGCCGCAAGACCGAGGCCGACTTCCTCGCCGCCTACCGCGCCCAGCTCAACCTGTACGCCCTCGCCATCGACAAGCGCTTTGCGCCGAAGAAGGTGACCTATAAGGGCATCTATTCGCTGGAACTGGGAAAGCTGATCGAGGTGAAGGGATAATTTTCTGCAAAATCGCATAAAAATGCTTGACAGGCTTTGCCGGGTGTGGTAAACTGTTCCGGTAAAGAAAGCAGCTACGGCCTGGCCGCGCTCGCCTTGTGAGGGGCAACATCCTCCGGGCTATACGAAAACCGGTTCGTTTTGTGCGAACTGCGCTTTTGGGTGAATTTGCGCGGCTGTCCTGAAACATGGGCGGCCGCGTTTTCTATGCCAAATATTGCAACACTATGGATTATTGTTTGGAGGTGCATTCATTATCGCTACCGCTGGAAAGTCGAAGGAACTGGAGATCAACGGCCAGATCCGTGATCGTGAAGTTCGCCTGATCGGAGCAGACGGCGAGCAGAAGGGCGTTGTCACCATTCAGGTGGCCATGCGCGCTGCTGAGGAGGCCGGCCTCGATCTGGTCAAGATCGCACCGCAGGCTGTACCGCCTGTGTGCAAGGTGCTGGACTACGGCAAATACCGTTTTGAACAGCAGAAGAAGGAGAAGGAAGCCAAGAAGAACCAGAAGGTGG
>ENA-OQRB01001790-OQRB01001790.1-human-gut-metagenome-genome-assembly--contig:-NODE-1790-length-11596-cov-4.103284_pt1 | contig 11596 bp, 8 predicted proteins | sample MGYA00243235_ERZ505100 | MGnify/ENA primary metagenome ERZ505100 (study PRJEB26097, sample SAMN02712145) | human gut metagenome | biome: Gut microbiome | host: Homo sapiens | place: Denmark: Copenhagen...
TGCAGAAAAGATAGGAATAGAGCAAAAGGGCGATACGCAGGCCATGCTGCCGCAGCGGGTCATCTATGCGGTGAAGGATTTGCGTAATGCAATAGCGCACAATGACGTCGTTTTTGATACGCGGTTTCGAACAAGCGGAATAGACAAACAGGTTAGCACGGCGGTAGAAGATAAAACGCAGATCAAGGATATCACGTTTGATACGATTACAGATTGGCTGATTTTGATTGTGTATCTGCTGAATCTGCTGCATGTAAATCCCAAAGAGATAGAGGCGGCCATTACGGCGTTTGAATGTGCATCGGAGGAATTGCGAAAGAAGATCCCCATTTCGGTGTACACAAGGATTATCCATACCGATGCGAAAAGAAAACTGGAAGGTTTGAAGACGTTCGCATCAGAAAAGGCTTGAATATTTCGAAGGTCTTTAGTATAATATAAATGTGAATTGCGGTATGACTTTGCGGAGCATACCTGAGGAAGTCGGATGAGTCTGACTTCCTTTTTATTTTGTAAAGCGAAAGCCGCCCGGCCATCAAAAACCGGGCGGCTTTTATCGCGGGGAAGCGGTCACCCCAGCCCCACCATGCTCATCACCAGCACGAGCAGCGGAAGGGTCACGCCGCTGATCAGGGTGGAGACGATGGTCGCGTGGGAGGCGGTCATGTCCTCGGGCGTGTAGATATCGGAAAGCATGCTGCAATTTCCGGCAATCGGCATCGCGGCGACGATGACGCACAAGCCCGCGAGCATCCGGTTGATCGGCATGACGAGCGCCAGACCGATGAACACCAGCGGCATGACGATCAGACGCAGGAAGGCGACGCGGTACAGGCGCGGATTGGTGAACGCGGCGCGGATATCGCTGTGCGCGAGGGAAGCGCCGATAATCATCATCGCCATCGGGGTGTTGATGGAGCCGATGGAAGCCAGCGCGCTTTCCACCGGGTCGGGCAGCCGCCAGCCGGTCAGACCGAAGAACAGCGCAATCAGCGCGGAGACCACACCGGGGTTGACCAACTGCCGGAGGTTGATGTCGCCGCTGCCATCGAGCAGCATGACGCCGTAGGTGAACACGAGAAAGTTGAACACCAGCAGGAACATCGAGAGCATCGCCACGCCCTCCACGCCATAGAGCGCCTGAATGATCGGGATGCCCATGAACGCCAGATTGGTGAACACGAGCAGAAGCTGATCGAGGTTGCGCTCTTCCTTCGGTGTGGGCACGATGCGCACGAGCACCGCCGCCAGCGCGATCATCAGCGCGAAAAACGCGACGCTCACGCCGAGGGCGACGAGCATGCTGCCGGGCGCGCCGCCGCTTTGCAGCACCGACGAAACGATGCAGCAGGGGAACGCCGTGCTCAGCACCAGCGAGGAGAGCCCGCGCCGGAAGGACGGCGAAATCAGCCCCGCCCGTGCGGAAACATAGCCCGCGAACATCATGATGAACAACGTGATCATTTGAAAAATGATGCCGGAAACAGCCATAGTATATTCCTCCGTGTTTTTGAATGAAAATGCGCAGTCGGGTCACGTGCGCTGAAAAGAAAAAACCGCGGACATGCGGTGGAAGGAAAGCGGCCTTTGGCCGCGCCGCTTATTGTACACCCGTCCGGAACGGTTGTAAAGTTTTTCTTTTTGTGATATTCTATTTTATATTCAATAATTGAGCAAAAAGCAAATTCTGCACAAAACGCGGGCGCGCCCGCTTAACTCCTTCAGTCAGCTTCGCTGACAGCTCCCTCGAAGAGGGAGCTCTTTATCAGGTTATTTTCCGTCTAAGCAATAAGTTACGCTGTGCCCGTAGGGGCGCGCATCGCGCGCCCGTTATTGGAATTTGTGCAAAATTTCAGATTTGCTCATTTACTGTTTTATATTCTTGATTGGATTGTGGAGGCAACAAAATGGGCTATCAGGCGCTGTATCGCCGCTATCGTCCGGCGCGGTTCGAGGATTTTGTGGGGCAGGAGGCTGTGATCAAAACGCTGCGCAGCCAGATCACGAGCGGGCGCATCGCGCATGCGTATCTGTTCTGCGGCACGCGCGGCACGGGCAAAACCTCGACGGCGAAGGTGTTCGCGCGCGCGGTCAACTGCGAACACCCGGAGAACGGCGATCCCTGCGGCACGTGCGACACCTGCCGGGCGCTGGCGGAGGAAAACAGCCTCGATATTCTGGAAATCGACGCGGCCAGCAACAACGGCGTGGACGAGATCCGCGATTTGCGCGAAAAGGTGAAATACCCGCCGCAGACGGGGCGCTATCGCGTGTATATCATCGACGAGGTGCACATGCTCTCGCAGGGCGCGTTCAACGCGCTGCTCAAGACGCTGGAAGAGCCGCCCGCCTACGTCGTGTTCATTTTGGCGACGACGGAGCCGCAGAAGCTCCCGGCGACGATCCTTTCCCGCTGTCAGCGGTTCGATTTCGGGCGGATTCCCGCGCACCAGATCATCGGGCGGCTGCGCGTTGCGCTGGAGGAAGGCCATATTCAGGCCGAGGACGCGGCGCTTTCCCGCATCGCCCGCGCGGCGGAGGGCGGCATGCGCGACGCATGGTCGATCATGGACATGTGCCTTTCCTACGCGCAGGAGGAGAACGGCGGGCTGACGGAGGCGCTCGTGCTTCGGGTGCTCGGCGCGGCGGATAAGAGCTTCCTGTTCGCGTTCGCGGATCGGCTGATTGATTCGGACGCGGCGGGTGCGCTGGCGCTGATTGACGAGATGATGCGCAAGGGGCGCGAGGTGCAGGTGTTTGTGCGCGACGTGAGCGCCCATCTGCGCGCGCTGATGCTGGCGGATATCTGCGGCGAGGAACAGCTCAGCGGCCTTTTGGAGGTCACGCGGGAGGACGCGGCGGAATACGTCGCGCAGGCAAAGCGCACGTCGCACACGCGGCTGATGCGGATGCTCGATCTCTTTCTGGCAAGCGAAACGGATATGAAGTGGGCGGCACAGCCGCGCTTTGCGCTGGAAACGGCCGCGCTTCGCGCCTGCGCGCCGGAGGAAAGCATGCAGGTGGAGGCGCTCGTCGCCCGTGTGGACGAGCTGGAGCGCAAGCTGCGCGAGGGCGTAGTGGCGGCTGCGCCCGCCCGGAAGCAGGCGGCCGCCGCGCAGGTGGCCGATACGCCGGACGACGCGCAGGGAGAAGCCGCGCCGCCCCCCGCGAAGGAAGCGCCGAAAGGTCCCGCACCGGACGCGGAACGCATCTGGCAGGAGGCCATGCGGCAGGCCAAGCAGAAGCCGCAGCTCTTCGGCATGCTCAAATTCGGGCGGCTCGTCTCCGGCGAGAACGGGCTGTTCACCGTGGTCTATCCCAAGGCAATGGGCGCGGCCTATGTGAAGATGCTGAGCATCCCGGAGAAGAACGAGGAGGTGGCGGGCTATCTGACGCAGGCGGCGGGCTATCCATGCACGTTCCGCGCGGCGATCGAGGGCACGGTGCAGGAATCGGACAAGGCGATTCTCAGCGCGCAGGAGGAAGCCAGAAAGCAGGCGGAAAACAGCCTGAACAAGGTATTCGATATGTTCGGACGGGAAAACGTGCGCGTCAAGGATGAATAAAAAGGCATGAAAACGGGCGCGTTATCGGTTTTTGGACGATGAAAAACGCTTTGCTGCGCATTTGTTTTGTAAAAAATACAAAGATGATGCGGAATTATTGTAATTTCGTTGACTCTCCGGCGGGTCAGGTGTAAGATATCCTCATTCCAACGAACAACCTGTGGATAGACCCGATGGGGTCGGGAGGACAGCACAATGAAGAAAATGCTGATTTTGGCCATGACGATGGCGATGGTTCTGCTCGCGGCGGCGGGCGTTTGCGAAACCCTGCGCGTGGGCATGGAGTGCAACTACGCGCCGTATAACTGGACGCAGAGCGACGCGAGCGAAAACGCCGTGGCGATTGCGGCGGGCGGCTACGCGGACGGCTACGATGTGCGCATCGCGAAGATCATCGCCGATCAGCTCGGCATGGAGCTGGAAATCGTCAAGACCGAGTGGGACGGCCTGACCCCGGCGCTGCTCTCCGGCAACATTGACGTGATTATCGCGGGCATGAGCCCGACCGCCGAGCGCCGGATGACCATTGACTTTACGGATTCCTACTACGACACGGAGCTGACCGTCGTGGTTCGCAAGGACAGCGCGTTTGCCGGCGCGAAGAGCCTGGCCGACCTGGCGGGCGCGAAGATCACCGGCCAGATGAGCACGTTCCACTATGACATGATCGACCAGATCGAGGGCGCGGTGAAGATGCCCGCGATGGAGACCTTCCCGACGATGATCGTTGCGGTTTCCTCCGGCGCGATTGACGGCTATGTGGCTGACCGCCCCGGCGCGGTCTCCGCGACCTCCGCGAACGCGGATCTGACGTACATCACCTTCGACGAGGGGCAGGGCTTCACCGTCTCCCCGGACGATGCGCAGATTGCCGTCGGCGTGAAGCAGGGCAGCCCGCTGAAGGCGCAGATCAACGAAATCCTCGCCGGGATTTCCGCCGAGGAGCGCAACGCCATCATGGACGCGGTTGTGCTCGATCAGCCGCTGAGCGAGTAATCAAGCGCCAAACAAGACTGTCGGGCAGCCGGCAGCCTTTTTATGCGCCATGGGGGGGAGAACGTTGGGGCGCTGCCCCAAGCCCTGCCAAGAACCTGAGGTTCTTGGATTTCCCACTTTGTTTATCGCTGCGCGATAAACGGAGGAAAAGAAGTTTCTTATTAAATAAACCATCTGCGAAGCAGATGGTAATGGAAGGTGCAGGGAACTCAGTTCCCTGCCGGGGTTCGGGGCGGCGAGTCGACGTACCCCAAAGGAGAAAACAAAATGCCGAACGCTTCTACATCCTTCTTTGGCTGGGTGGCCTTTTTGCTGGAAAAATACGGGATGCTGTTCCTGCGCGGAACGGGCATGACCCTGCTGATTGCGCTGACGGGCACGGCGCTGGGCTTCGCGCTCGGCCTGCTGGTGGCCATCATCCGCACCATCGCCCTGCCGGAGAAGAAGAAAACCGGCTCGAACGTCGGCGTGATCCTCCGGCGCGGGCTGCTCAGGCTGGCGCAGCTCCTGATGAACGTCTACATTCAGGTGTTTCGCGGCACGCCGATGATCGTGCAGGCCGTCGTGATCTACTACGGCGCGCAGTACGCGGGTGTGTACATGGATACGACCTTCGCGGCCATCTTCATCATCTCCATCAACACCGGCGCGTATATGGCCGAAATCATCCGCGGCGGCATCGTCTCCGTCGATAAGGGGCAGTTCGAGGCGGCGCACGCCATCGGCATGACCCACTGGCAGACCATGACGACGGTGGTTCTGCCGCAGGCCATCCGCAACATCCTCCCCTCCGTGGGCAACGAGCTGATCGTCAACATCAAGGATTCCAGCGTGCTCAACGTCATCTCCGTCTCCGAGCTGTTCTTCCAGGCGAAGAGCGCGGCGGGCACGTATTACCGCTACTTCGAGGTCTATTTCATCATCGCGGTGATCTACCTCATTCTGACGCTGAGCGTCAGCGCCATCCTGCGCGCGGTGGAAAAGAAGATGGACGGCCCGGATAATTACGTCATTCATGGCTCGCAGAGCGACAGCCGCGCGAATATCAAGGTATCCGTCGAAAACGAAAAGGAGGCCGTCAAGAGATGGAACGTGTGATTGAAGTCAGGGGCATCAAAAAGGCCTTCGGTGACCACGAGGTGCTGCGTGGCGTGGATTTCGCCGCCAACAAGGGCGAGGTGACCTGCATCATCGGCTCCTCCGGCTCGGGCAAATCGACGCTGCTGCGCTGCATCAACCTGCTCGAAACGCCGGACGAGGGGCAGATTCTCTACCACGGCGAGGATATTCTCTCCGGCGCGGTCAACATGCCGCGCTACCACGCCAAGGTCGGCATGGTCTTTCAGCAGTTCAACCTGTTCGGCAACATGGATGTGCTGAACAACTGCGTCACCGGCCAGATGAAGGTGCTGCACCGCACCCGCGAGGAGAGCGTTGAAAACGCGATGAAGTACCTCGAAAAGGTCGGCATGTCCGCCTACATCAACGCCAAGCCGCGCCAGCTCTCCGGCGGGCAGAAGCAGCGCGTCGCCATCGCCCGCGCGCTGGCGATGGACCCGGAGGTCATCCTTTTCGACGAGCCGACGAGCGCGCTTGACCCGGAGATGGTCGGCGAGGTGCTCTCCGTCATGCAGACGCTCGCGCAGGAGGGGCTGACGATGCTGGTCGTCACCCACGAGATGGGCTTTGCCCGCGCGGTGGCCAGCGAGGTCGTGTTCATGGATCAGGGCGTGATCTGTGAGCACGGCGACCCCAAAGACGTGCTCGGCGCGCCGAAGACCGAAAGGCTCAAGGCGTTTCTGGCGAGTATGCTGTAAAAGCGAATACACGGCGCTTTCCCGAAAAACGGGAGGGCGCTTTTTATATCATGCGGGCGCGCAAAACGAGGGGGATAAATTTGTACGGAATTTCGGACTTGAGATTCGCGAAGAACCGAATAAAACGGATTGAAAAAAGAATGTCGATATGCTATGATGTCCGTATCCATTTTGTCGGCTGCATATAGGAAAACAATGAATCGAAGGAAAGGCAGAAAGCGATGAACAGGAAGATTTGGAAGGCGCTGGGCATAGCGGTCTGCATGCTGGCGCTGGCGGCGCCGCGCGCCATGGCGGAGCTGAGGGAGTATTTGGTCTCGAACAATGAACATTTTGCCGATGCGGTTGGAAGGATTAACAACGAATCCAACATTGGTGATGAAAACGAGATCGTTTTGATGCAGGATATCACCTTGGAAGGCGACTATATATTGACCAACGGCAAGAAGACGACCATCAAGGGGAACAATCATACGCTTCGCGGTGGCTACAATGCAACGATTGCAGTAAGCGGCGAGAAAACTGTCCTGAATTTGGGCGCACAAGATTACAAGGGAACGCTGACGATTGACGGCGATGAAAATGCACCAACAGGCCCCTTTGTAGATATATCGAATGGGGCAACTGTGAATATGTACGAGCATGTGACGCTGCAAAATAGGCAGCAAGTGGACCAGGCCTGCGTAGTGCTTGAAGAAAATTCAGTTTTTAACATGCATGGCGGTGTGATTCAAAATTGTAAAGGTAAATATGGCGGCGTCTCTCTTAAGAATGGATCAAGATTTATCATGGAAGGCGGCACAATCAGCGGATGTTCGGCGAACGCGGGCGGCGGTTTGTATGCGGACAATTCAATCGTCACCATCAACAAGGGCACAATCAGCGGATGTAAGGCAGTGAATGGTTATGGCGGCGGTTTGTATGCGAAGAATTATTCAACCGTCACCATCGAAGGCGGCACAATCAGCGGATGTACTACGTCAGATGCAGGTATGGGCGGCGGTTTATATGCATATAGTTCAACCATTACCATCAGCGGCGGCACAATCGAAAACAACAAAGCAACATATGGCGGCGGCGTGGCGCTGAACAACTCATGGATTAATCCAATAACAAACTGGAAGGTTATTGGCAATAAAGCGTATAAAGCAAAAAGTAGTGGTAATGGCGGTATCGGCGGCGGTATTTATTTGGACAGTGTGTCGATGAATGTTTCCGCCGGATCAAACCGGATTTACAACAATACGGCAGACATACACGGCGCAGATATTTGTCTGGAAAAAGGTGCTTCAATCACACTGCCCAACGCCGCGAACATGGGCGCGACCTATCTCAACAGCGGCATAAACATTGACGGCTGGTATAAGGACAAATCGCCAGAAAGCGGTCAGCGGGTGAAAGCGCTGCAGCAGCAAAGCGGCCCATTGTCGCTCGTCGCTTCGTATGAAGCAAGCCCGGTGTACATCAAAATCGACGCGAACGGCGGCGTAGGCGGAAGCAGCAGCCAAACGGTGCAAAAGGGCACGAACGTCACCCTCGAAGCGCCCACAAAGGAAGGGTATTTGTTTACAGGCTGGGAGGACGAGAATAAGAAAATCTATCCGGCCGGAGAAGACGGAAAAGTCAAGATCACCGTCACGGGCGCTATGACGCTCACGGCTGTTTGGAAAGATCGGACGTTCACGGTCACATACGTCCTGCTGGACGGCAAAACGCGGACGGAAACGGCGGCTTACGGCCAAAATGTGACGCTTGGCGAAGAACCGCGAACCGGCTATACCTTCGTCGGCTGGAAGGACGGCGAGAAGGTGTACCACGCGGGCGAGACGATCACCGTCACGGGCGATATAACGCTCACGGCGGAGTGGAAAAAGCTCCCCAGCGCGGAAAACCTGCCGAAGACGGGCGACGAAAGCCCCGTTCTGCTTTGGGGCGCGGCGCTGGCGGTTTCCGCGGCGGCCTGCTTCATGCTCAGACGCAGGAAGTAAATCAGAATAAGAACGGACATGCGGGGATCGACCCCCATGTCCGTTTTTTGACGCTCTGCGGCCTTTGGCGGACGCGAAAAAAAGAAAGTCGGCTGACCTTTCGGCACTTTATGGTTGCAATTTGGGGAGCGGGAGGATAGAATGTATATAGACAGATTATTAACGAATCGTGCACCATCGACCGGAAAAGGACGTTACAAGCATGGATATCAAACAGCTTCTGACCATGATTACGCTCTCCCAGACGCTCAACTATCAAAAGGCGGCGGAGCAGCTTCAATATGCGCCGAGCACGCTTTTTAAGCATATCCAAATGCTGGAGCAGGAGGTCGGCGCGCCGCTTTTCTGCAAAACGGGCCGCCAGCTCGCGCTCACCCGGCAGGGCGAGGCGTTTTTGGTGCACGCCAACCGCATGGTGGAGCACTATTATCTGGCGCTGGACAGCGTCTGCCCGGCGGAGAAGCTGGAGGGCACGGTCAGCGTCGGCGGGTGCGAAATCAACATCGGCAACAGCCTGCTCACGCTGTTTGAGCAATTCCACACCGCGCACGCCGAAACCCGGCTGAACATGATGATGACGCACAACGCGGGCGTTCCGGCGCTGATCCGCTCGGATATGCTGGATATCGGCTTTTTCTACACCACGCGCCCCGGCGTGGTCAGCGGGCTGCGGGCGGTGCCGCTGTATCGCGAGCCGGTGTATATCATGGTGTCGTGGGATCATCCGCTGGCGCAGAAGAAGGGGCTGAAATACGAGGCGCTGGAGGGCATGCAGTTCATGTACCCGCACGATACATGCTGCTTTGTCGGCGAGTTCCTGCCGATGCTGGAAAAGATGGGGATTCACCTGAGCAAGACGACGTTTTTGGGCGGCGTTCAGCTCGTGGTGGAGCAGGTGCGCAAGGAGGGCGCGATGACGCTTGCGCCGCACTGCGCCGCGCAGCATTACCACGACGCTTACGGGCTGGTCAGGCTGGATATGGACGAAGACCCGATCTGGGCGTGGGAAAATATCGTCTACAAGAACTACGAAACGCTCAAGCCCGTCGCCCGCGCGCTGGCGCGGAGCAGCGCGGTCTATGCCGACGAACTCGTGAAAAAGGACGCGAGCGGGTGGATTGCAAGGCCGAACGGGACGGCGTGATCGTTAAATTTCTGTTTTTCGAATGATTCATTTCCTCCTTTCGAGTGATGAAACGCATAAATTCATGTACAATGATGTCAGGAGTTCCGAACGTGTTTACATCGGAAAGGAGAAAAAAGAATGAACAAGAAATGGATCGCTTCTCTGGCTTGCGTCTGCCTGCTGGCTTCCAGCTTCACGGCGGCGGTGGCCGAGGGCATGAAGCCCGGCACCTACACGGAAGTCGCCCGCGGCATGTACGACGGCCTGACGGTGGATGTGACCGTGTCCGAGAGCAAGATTGAGGACATCAAGGTGACCGCTTACAACGAGACCGCTCCCGGCTGGCCGGCGCTGGAGAAGATGCCCGCCGCGATTCTGGAAGCGCAGTCTCTGGCGGTAGATACCGTCAGCGGCGCGACCCGCACCTCCGAGGGCATCCTCAAGGCGGTTGAGGCGGCTCTGGTCGAGGCCGGCGCGAACGTCGAGGATTTCAAGAAGCCGGTCGAGGCGAAGGAAGTCGCCGCGCCGGATTACTTCCCGACCATGGGCTCCGTCGAAGTGCCGGAGAAGTGGGACGAGAGCTATGACGTCGTCGTCGTCGGCGGCGGCTTCGCGGGCCTTGCGGCGGCTTACTCTGCGGAGAAGGCCGGCAGCAGCGTCGTGCTGGTTGAGAAGCTCTCCACCACCGGCGGCAACAGCGCCATCAACGGCGGCCAGTATGCCGCTTACACCTCCAAGCGCGCCGCCGATCTCCAGCAGAAGCTGGGTCTCGAGCCGGACACCGCCGAGAAGCACATCGAAGACACCATCAAGGGCGGCGACAACATGAGCAACCCGGCGCTGGTGCGCGAGATGGTCTACGCTTCCCCGGTCTACTTTGATCTGCTGCTGGACAACGGTCTCCAGATTCGCGAGACGCTGGCTCGTCCGGGCGGACACTACGGCTACCGCACCTACGTCACCGAGAACCAGGTCGGTTCCGACATCACCAACCTGCAGCTCAAGATGCTGAAGGAAACCAGCGCGACCATCGAGCTGGAAACCAAGATGGTTGAAATCTACCGCACCCGCGACGAGGCGAACCGCGTTGTCGGTATCCGCGTTGCGACCGCGGACGGCTACAAGACCATCGAAGCCAAGAAGGGCGTCATCATGGCGACCGGCGGCTTCTCCGCGAACGTCCAGATGCGTGAAACGCAGGTTCCGTACCTGACGGAAGAACTGCCGACCACCAACATCAAGGCCGCGTCCACCGGCGAGGGCATCTACCTTGCGCAGGCGATCGGCGCGAACACCACCCAGATGAGCAACATCCAGCGTTATCCGTGGGCGGACCCGAACACCGGCGTTCTGGATAAGTACGCGGTGTGGCCGTTCACCGGCCCGTCCTACGGCGTCATCTACGTTGATTACAACGGCAACCGTTACGTCAACGAGGGCGACCGCCGCGACGTCTGCGCGAACGCTGCCGTCAACACCGGCTTCGTCTCCACCTATGCCATCTTCACTGAGCCGGTCGTCGCTGGCTACGTCCGTCCGGAAGAAATCGAAGCCGGTATCGCCGATGGCCGCATCCTGAAGGCGGACACGCTCGACGAGCTGGCCGAGAAGATCAACGGCTTTGAGGTCAAGGGCATGTTCCCGACCGTCACCGGCGACAACCTGAAGGCCACCATCGAGAAGCACAACGGCTACATCGACAACGGCGAGGATCTCGATTTCCACAAGGTCATGGCTTCCACCATGGTCAAGATCGAGGAAGGCCCGTACTACGCGCTGCCGCAGTTCCCGTCTGTGCACCACACGATGGGCGGTCTGGTCATCGACACCATGACCCGCGTGCTTGACATCTACGGCCAGCCGATCGAAGGCCTCTACGCGGCCGGCGAAGTCACCGGCGGCGTGCACGGCACCAACCGTCTGGGCTCCAACGCGGATGCGGATGCTTGCGGCTTCGGCTACATCTCCGGCATCGTCGTTGCGACCGGCGAACTCCCGGACTTCATCCCCGCTGAGTAATTGAATCGCTCACATGCGGCGGCGCGAAAGCGCCGCCGTTCTTTTGGCAGGAAACAAAATGAATTGAAAAACTTTGAAGCATGC
>ENA-OQRB01001791-OQRB01001791.1-human-gut-metagenome-genome-assembly--contig:-NODE-1791-length-11595-cov-6.376690_pt1 | contig 11595 bp, 10 predicted proteins | sample MGYA00243235_ERZ505100 | MGnify/ENA primary metagenome ERZ505100 (study PRJEB26097, sample SAMN02712145) | human gut metagenome | biome: Gut microbiome | host: Homo sapiens | place: Denmark...
GTATATGCTCCAGAGTGAATCAGTTTAGATTCATCCAAAAATCTTGACTCGAAAAGGTGAATCAGTTCTGATTCACGCTACAATTTAAAATTGTGTTGTGAAAAGAAAAAAATAGTTCGTTTGCGACAGCGCGCTTATCATACCTAAAAACTTTATTTTATCAAAATATATTTAAGTTTGATCTAAGCGGAGTCCTTTTGTGTGATAGCTGAAAATGGAGTGAAAAGACAATAAATAATGCGGGTCGAGCAACAAAGTCCTTTAATAACGAACTAGAATACAAAATGTTGAAGCAAATAATATATGTTATATCGTAAAATGATTAAGCTATATAAGAACTAAAATATTGAAATGCAGTCCGTTTCTTGGTTCCTGATTTTGCGCTATACTATAGCCGTAGTCAAGAGAAACCCACACAGCGAAAGGAGTTCACCATGAGCAAGAAGCAAGCAGGAACCATCACGGTAGCGGGTCGCGGCATTGCCGAGGGTCGCGTAGGTGTAGAAGCAGTCACGCGCGTTGGACGCAACCCGCAGGTCAAGGGCGTTGTACATGAGGTGCTGTACCGCGACCTCCAGAACGCATCCGCAAAGAACGTGGTGAACGGTACCAAAGCTGTTCTGACCAAATCCACCACAGCCGTAAGGGATGACATCCTTATGAAGCAGGGGACGAGCATTGTCGGTCGCGCCCAGCTCAAGGACACCCCCAAAGCCATTGCCAAAACCGTCAGTCAGGTGCGGTCCGGTCACTATGCCGGCACAAACCTAATGGGCACGACCGAAACGGTCGCTGCCTACAACAAGGCGGTTGCCAATGCCGCAAAGAACGGTGTCAAAATTACCCAGCAGATGACCGACACGGGCATCTCCTCGCTGGACACGGGGCGTATCGCTACGCAGACCATCGGTCAGGCGGCGGGCAAGCTGTCCGGCGCGGCACTGACCAAGATGGCCGCGTCCACAGGTATGGCAGGCGGGCTGCTGTCCGGCGGCATTGAGGCTGTCGGCTCCGGTATCAAGCTTGCTAACGGCGAGATCGACGGCGAAGAATTCGCCGTGAATGTGGCGCGCGAGACCGTTACCGGTGCGGCGTCGGCGGCTGCGGCAAGCACCGCATTCAGCGTGGTGTCCGCCGGGGCGGCTACGGCGCTGGCGACCACAACGGCACCGCTTTGGCTGCCGGCTGCAGCGGGCGTGGCGGTTTCGATGGCAGTCGGCGGCATCGCAAAAAATCTGCTGGACGGTCTTTTTGACCTGTAAACCCTGCAGAAAGCGCAATTTACCGCAAAAGCTGATTGCGCCCGGGCGCAGTTCATGCTATAGTGGGAAAAAAGGAGGTGGCGTTTTATGCCATGGAAAGCCGAGGGCAGCACCGGGAACAAGCAAAACCTGAACCTGAGTGCCGACGCCTTTACCGTCATGCAGATGGACGAGCTGGCGTTTATCGGGAAAGAAAACCATTCCCGTTTTGTCAGCACCGTGTTTGAAAACTACCGTGACCGCGTCAACGATGAAGTGCGGCAGGAGCAGCAGCGCCGGCGGGAAGCACTGAATGCCAAAGAGGAGCCGACCATGTCGGAAAAGCGGCGGCAGGAAAAGCTTCGCAAGCTGGAAGATCAGTACAGGAATGAACTGAGTAAAGCCTATCCCCGCGATGTGCCAAAAAAAATTTCCTTGCAGCAAAAGGCATTCGACTACCTTTATGAAAACTGCCCGGAGCAGGAGCTGTACAAAAACCCAAGCGATTACCTAAAAATCGTTCTGGAGCGTTACGCCAGGCTGGATGTGGGGCAGCGCGAAAAAGTCTTTTTTGACGAGACGGTTCGCAAACTGGAAGGTGCCTGCAGCAAAAAATGCTGTGTGGACATCACCATGGAAAGCACAAAGGGGCAAAGGCGGTTCAGCGTGCGCCCGTATGGCATTGTGCAAAGCCGGATTCTGCCGTACTACTACCTGATTGGAATGTCGCAGGAAATCGGCAGTAAGAAGCCCGAGGCGGCAGCATCCTTCCGCCTGTGCCGGATAACGGATGTACACGAGAATACGACAAAAAACGGAAGCCTTACCGCGTTGGAAAAGGACCAACTGAAAGAAAAGCTGCAAAAAAACGATGCCGCCTACCTGCTGGAATCCAGGGAAGAAGTTGTGGTGCGCCTGACGCAGCAGGGCGAAAAGCTGCTTGCCAACAAGCAGTTTCAGCGCCCGGCGCCGTTTGAAAAGGAAGCGGACGGGATTTACCGCTTTAAATGCTCGGCAAATCAGGCAAGCAATTACTTTTCCTCTTTTGGTGCGAATGCGGTGATTCTGGAGCCAAAGCGTTTACGCGATAGAATGCGGAAAATGTACGAGGAAGCATTTCTCCGCTACCGGCAGGAAACGGAGGAGGAAAACAAAAAGCCCCGCACGGCAGGGCAGCCTGACGCGCGGGGAGAGTAAAGAGTTATACCTGTTTGGTTTTTTCCGGGAACGTTTCATCGAGGTCGCGTGGTGTGACCCCCTCCGGCACGTTGCGATGCAGGGAGGTGATGCATTCCAGCAAATTGACAATTTCCGAAAGACTGTCGTGAATCGTATATTCGGTCATGGTAGCCAGTTTTTGATCCAGGCTTCTGTTATAACGGCTGTTGCCAGCGTGGCTGATGTGATTTCGGCTTGCTATAACAAACTCATAACCTTTGACGACTTCCTCAACCCGGGGCACAGCGTCAAATTGCAAAAAGCCCTTATTCTGTTCTTCGTTAAGATAGTCGAGTGCACTTTTTCCTTCGTTTTGAGGTGTGTTTTCCCACTTAATGTACATACTTCCTAAAATGGTATGAAAAAGAACAGAAGGCCGTGCGCCCCCCGCATTCTTTCCTACGGCGAGTTACAGCGCTGCGACGGCAAATTTACCGGGGAAGTGCACCTGTACAACGAGCTGCCGCTGCTGCACTTGGCAGACGGAGCACCCGCGTAAAAGGAGAAACCGCCTATGCCGCCTAAGCCCTCCATGTCCACCCTTTTACTGGTGTGGGTCGCACTTGTCTGTGTTGTGTTCCTGATCCAATGCGCCCGCACGAAAAGTGTGGTCGAAGCCTTGCGGTTCACCGCCTGTGCCATATGGCTGTGCATTGCGATCCTTCTGGCGATAGATGTATTTTTAGCAGCCGCGCTTTACCTGCGGCTGCACTGAACAACGAAACGGAGGAAAAAACCATGAGTGAACAAACTGCCACCCGCTTTCAGGATCTGCTGGACCTGCTGAACCTGCTGAACCTGCAAGACGAGGACGGTGCCAGCACCGCCGCCAGCGCGGAAAAGCTGCTGCACCTGACGAACGAAAAGTTCAACCTGCTGATGGTGGGTGCCACCGGAAGCGGCAAAAGCTCCACCATCAACGCCCTGTTTGACACGCAGGTCGCCGAGGTCGGCACGGGAGTGGACCCCGAAACGGCGTCCATCGACTGCTATGCGCTGGACAACTTCTGCATCTGGGACACCCCAGGTCTGGGCGACGGCGTGGAGAACGACATCGCCATCGCCAAGGCTATCAAGGCCAAACTGAGCGAGACGGACCCCGAGGGTGCACAGGTCGTTGACATGGTGCTTATCGTGCTGGATGCGTCCACCAAGGATCTTGGCACGGTTTACACCCTGCTGAACGAGGTGGTCATCCCCCGCTTGGGCAGCGAGGCCGAGCAACGCATTCTGATCGGGCTGAACCAGTCCGACATGGCCATGAAAGGCCGCCACTGGGACGAGGACGCCAACACGCCGGACGAGGTCCTGCAGGACTTTTTGGACCGCAAGGCGGACTCGGTGCAGCAGCGCATCCGGGAGGCAACGGGTCTGAACCTGAACGTAGTCTGCTACTGCGCAGGCTACACCGAGGAGGACGAACAGCGCAAGCCCTACAACCTTGCCAAGCTGCTGCACTGCCTGCTGGCACAGACCCCCAAGGAAAAGCGGCTGACCGTGGTGCAGCACCTGAACGAGGACCCCGAAAACTGGGTTCACAACGAGGACGACGACTACCGCCGCCGCACCCTGAGCGACGTGCTGGAAACAATCCTTACCTGCATCGGTGAGGGAGCGGACGACGGCTCTGACATCGGGCAGGACCTGCTGGGCATCCCGGGTGGGGTGATCGGCGGTCTTGTGGGCGGCATCGGCGGTGCCGTGGTGGGCATCTTCAAAGGGCTGTTCGACTGATGCGCAATCATCCGGCAGAAAAGCAGCTTTTACAAAAACAGGGGCTGCTGCACTTGGAATTTTCCTTGTGCAGCAGCCCCCTGTTTTATAGGTTCAGAAAAGTGGTGGTTTAATCGTCTTCCTGTGGTTCGGTAAGCTTCATGGCCCAAGAGCGGATCGCTTCGGACTGGACTTCCAACGGATTTTCTACGGCTGTCTCGCCACTTTTATATATGTTATCCGATATAGAACTGACAAGATTGTCTAAATCCCTGCGGGTGCATTGTGTTTGGCTGCCAGAAAGAATCTTAATCAGGTCAACCCATGTTTTTGGGGGATGAGATTCGCGCGTTCCTCTTTTTGCATTAGAATCATTATAACATTTGACAATTAGGGATTTATTGTAGGAATTTACCCTTTTGCCGTATAATTCTTCATCACAGGTTTTCTCACCATGAAGCCACAAATCGATCCATTCACTTTGCAAATCACGCAGGTTATTTTGCAATTTATTGTCAAGAGCTTTGTCAAGTTCATCTGCCAGTTCATTGCTGTACTGCACCAGGTATTCCAGAGCCCGCTTCCAGTCTGCGGAATCTTGGGGAAAACAAGCCAGTCCGGCATACTTAAAAAATCTCAAGGAAAATTTGTAATTGATGTCGTTACTATTGCGAACAATCAATCCATGGCAAAACAGATTACGCAAATTACTAATGGTCATAAGTCGATGTAAGGGGGGAGTACCCTTCAAGGTTTTATTGACCATTAGCTCGCCGTAATTGGATGTTACCGTATAAAGCTCTATCGCAAGGCGGACAAAGGCATCCTGCTCATTGGTATCCTGCGGCCAAAAAGATTTAGGATACTGCCGGAACAGCAGCATACCCGTGGGTTGAATCTTTCGATTCAGGCTTTTCAGAACCTCCGGCTGAAGCAGATTGCATTGGGACTGAATATCAGACGCATAAGAAAACATAACAGTCCCTCCCTCAGCCCTGATAGGTGATAACATCCAGAACAGGTCCGTCAAGGCGGAAGCGAATCTCAGCTTTTTCCTGAATACTATTCTTTTCTTTTATGTTCAGAATGGTGAGACGCTGCTTGATTCTGATCCAGTCGTTGGCGGTTTGACTTACGGGGTGGCTATATCTGGCAAACACACATTCTTTGTTTTGGATGAAGCCGCGCTCGGGATCTTTACACTTGACAGGCCACGAAGTCGGTTCTTTGCCGTCTTTCGGGGGGCAGCACAGAATGACATAATCGACTTTGCGGCGCGGTCCTGTTTTGCGCAGACGCTCTTTGATGTCGGAAACTTCCTTATCTTTGTCGGACTCTGTTTTGCCGGTAAGGATGCAGTACATGTACTGAACAAAAAGAGCGAAAGAATAGGGCATTTTGGCATTGGCTGCCAGACGTACGGCATCGCAGGCATCATCGTACAATGTTTTCCATTGCTTTTCGTCCAGACCAATCCTCTGCTTGGAAACGAATGGCATATGATGTGTGTACGCGATCCATCTGTTGCGCAGCCGCATTTCTGCACAGGAAGCTGCACTGAGGGATGGCTGCTGCTGATCCAGCAATGCTCGGTTTTCCTCTTGGTCAAAAAGCTGGATAACCTCTTGCGCATGGTGAACGTATTCATCGGGAACTTTTTGGTTCTCGCTTTCTTCATCTTTTCCTGGGGCCGCATGACCGCGGCGTTCACCGGTGTCGGTTATCATAAGGTAGTCGTTATGGAGCTGTCCGTCATCGCCACTGCCGTCATTCCATTTCTGAAGCCCTTCCAACGTGAGGAAAGCAATCTTCTTTTCTTTTTTCAGGCGGGCGATGACCCGGGAAATTTCAGTGCTGGTGATGATCGCCAAAGCATTGGTGATTTTGTTCAGCCGGATTGTGTCAATTTCCTCGGAAGAAGAATCAAAAGATGCGGGCTCGAAAAGCAATGCAATAGTATATTCTAGGGTGTCGCGCAGGCTGTCTTGCCATTTCTTACGGAGATTGTCGCGGTTGTATGCTTTCCAGCGGGCTGTATCCCCGTTCTTTTCGGCTTTTTTAAAGCCGCTCGCATATTTCAAAAAAGCATTCAGGTAAATATCCAACAGGAAAATGGGGGAAAAGCCATCCTGCATATTTTTTCCGATGCGCAGATTGACAGCTTTCTCGAAATAGCCGCAAATATCCTCATACAATTTCATATGTTCTTCGGTGAAGGGATATTTCGACCGTATTTCATCAGGGGGGGGGCGGAAGCAGACGGACACGGTTGGCACAAATTTCAGCACTGGTACGCATGGCCATCTTGTCATCGCCGCTCTTCTTTACCATCTCTCTGAGATCGTTATACGCATCATCGAATGTTTTACGGATGCGCGGCTCGTTAGGATCGTCACTGAAGAATACGTCTTTTCCTTGAATCTTTATGCTGTACTGCTCACGGCGCAGCGTGTCAGCAATAAGGCGTGCATCCTCATTGGCATGGTTGCATGTGACCTCATTTCGTCTTTTGTCCAGAGCACGGGCAATTTTCAGGTACAGCTCTTTATCGCAAATCACACTGCTGAGCTTCAGATCCTTGTTCATTTCCTCGGAATCTTCCGACACTTCATTCGGAGAATTGGGCGAAAAATGCCGTACAAGATTTAACACAAGGCGGTTTGAGGAAGCTGTCAGTTCTGTTTCTTGATTCAGACTGGAATGCGCGATCGTATCACAGATAGCATCAGCGGCAATTTCTGTTGCGGACCGGTTGTGTTTTTTTGCAATGTATTTGACATAAGACAGCGCATCATCAAAGTGAAGATAGCGTACGTAGTGAAAACCACCCGAGGGCGGTGTTACATACAGCATGTTATTATGCCGCAAAATGTCATCCTCAACAGAAAGGTTATGACATTGTCTCTGCAAAGGACTCAGAATGCTATAGACGATTTCCATCGGAAAGTCTATATTGAAGCAGCTGGATACCGCCAGAGCAGTGTTGCACTTTTGGACGCAATCTGTAACGTCTTTGGTGAGATCGGTCACGCCCAGACGTGTAAGGACCTTTTCAGAGATGGGAGCCCGGACATCACGGCGCAGCATGCGCTTCACAATAGAGTCAATCTGCTGGTTATCTACACCTTTGATGCTTTCCTGCCGTCTGGCCTGCTGGTCATCCCTATACTTTAGGTCGGTCCAACTGCCGGAACTGGAACAAATTTCGTCGAGTACACGCAAAAATACGTCGGTATATTTTACGGTGGAATACTTTGTATAGTCGTAGTTGATATCACCCAAGTCGCTGCGACGCATTCCCTGATACGCTTTGAACACTTTATCATACAAAGTATCGAACTGTTGGCCAAACCAAGGGCTGATGCGGTCAAAAAGGGCTTTTTCGCTCCCGCGCGTGAGGGGGGCGCGATCAAGGTTGTCAAAGTAGTCCAGATTTTTGGTGGGCTGCAGATTTACGTCCAGAGTACTTCCCACAAGCACGACTTTGTAGGGAGTCAGCGCTTTATCCAACGCTTTTTTATAGTTGACATAAATTTTGCTGGAGAGAAGACTGTTGCGATCCCAAATGACCAGAATCTTAAAGTAGGTTCCTTGAGGGTTTTCAGCCGTTTTTGACTGTTCGTTTAAGCTATCGGAAATACGACTGAGCATTTCTTCCAGATTTTTAAGCGATTGAGGTTTGGGCTCTTCTTCATCGGGAAATCTTCCGCGGATGAAGACAACTGGGAACTGATGCTCACATTTGATTCTGTAGGCGAGGTTTGCCAAAACAACAGATTTACCGCTGTAAGAACTGCCAGGGAGTAAGGTGACTTTGGTTGTGGAAATTATATCCGATTGTTCCAGATTCGCCTTGGTTTTATCGTAGATATTTTTATCCAAATCAGCACCACGGGGCAGATACCAGTTGTTTTTTGCGTGAAAGCCTTTCCAATAGGGATCAAGGGAATCATTCCCGTGCGCAAGGAACGTTATTAACTCAGTCTTGCGGCCCTCCTCTGTAACAGGTGGATTACAACTCTCGATGTCATCTCCCAGAAAGCTGACGTTGGGCAGGGGTGTTTCATAGTCCCGAAGGATATTATCTGGCAAAGAAAAAATCTTTTTGCGGCCGGCGCACTCTAATGTGACAGACAAGTGCTCATCGTTGGAAATGCTGTCTGCGGACCATTCGTATGACTCTTCCTTATACTGTTCCAGAGCCTCTTGGATGTTTTCACGCAGTGTGCCGGAAAAAAAGTGAATGTTGCATTTGCTGCCGTCCTCTTTAAGACGTTTGTTGATTAGTCTTACGGATCGGGTGTCTTGGAGTTGGTCGTTGTCCACGTCAAAAAAATAAATGGGATTGTCATGCCAGCTTGCAAGATCGGGAAGAAAATCTTCTTCCTGAAACCAGTCTCCATCAGGGTCCCACCCGTCAACCACAAGAACAGCGCTTCCGCCATTGATCTTTGCTTTTATGGCAGACCATGCCACCTTCGCCTTGACACCGAATGAATCGAGATCGTCAACGCTTTTTGGCGGCTGGCTGTCGGAATCGTGGCTGTCACGGTCATAGCACCCGAACAGGTGCAGGCGATGCTTGGGTGCCTTTGTAAAGATGTCCTGCGATAAATGATCGATTTTGGCCGGGATAAGCTCAACTCCTTGACAATTTATCATCTTCTCCGGACTGGAGGTGATAAATAAATTCCAAGGGAGATTTACAAGCTCGGAGAGAAAAGGAACGGAAACGGAAACGGAAAGGTCAGCGGCTGTATCATAGATTTGGTCAATGCTATCGGAATGATCTTCAAGCAAATTCCGCCAGCTGTGTATCGAATCGGAGCAGCCGGCTTCCGCGTAAAGTTTATCAAGATAGGAATTTTTGTTGAGAGACTCCCGCTGATAGGCCTGTCCCAAGAACAGGTACGAGGGCTTATTGTATATATATTCCAACAACTCCCGGGCTTCGGTTTCAGTCATGCGATCCATAAGAAAAGACCTCCTTCTGTGGAAATAGTACATATTTGAAACTGGGATCACGGTGGGAAAAGCCAACCTCACAAAGCAATGTTGCTGCCGGGTGAATGCGCGGCTGTCGGTGCATACGCTGTGAAGAATACTGCATGCTGAATTGTAATAAGTGTAGCATATTTTGAACAGAAAGTCTATGATTTTTGTTTGTAGTGTACAAGACTGAATCGCTGCTATGAAATTAGTTCTTTGCGATAAAATGATACGTGCCGTAGCTAGGCGATTCCAGAATCCCGGCAGCAGTCAGTTCCCGAATCACCAGATTGGCGCGGCTGTTTTTGACGTGGAATACATCCGCAACATGACTGGTGCGGAATTCGTATTCATATCCATAGCGGCGGAACAATTCCAGTATCTTTTCCTTTGTGGATGCCTGCATCCGCAGCTTGGATAAGTCATGCTCCAGCTTTTCAATAGGGGTGAAGAATGCAGAAGTTTCCACATTTTGCGGAGAAGTTTCCACGTTTTGAGCGGTAGTTTCCATGTTTTGCGCGGAGGTTTCCACGTTTTCAGAATCCATAGAAAGCTGCGTTGGCGCTGCGACGCTTCGATTGGGCAGCGTTACAAGGAAAAACGTGCTGTCGGAGTAAAATATCGGCTTTTGCGCACACTCGGCGTAGGAGGTCATAATGCGGTCAATGCCGCTGCCGCGCCGCTCCATGTAGTGCAGGCGGGAAAATACATCTGAAATGACCTGATTGCGCCGCATGGAGGGAATGTGCTGCAGATCCATGTCTTGGATGCGGCGTCCATTAGCCATGCCGCCCGGTGAGGAAATCTCCATGCGGTCATCGAACATTTCGATGTGGATTTCCGAGCCAAGCACCTGATAATCGCGATGGATTAACGCATTTACCAGTACCTCTCGGACAGCCTTGTAGGGGTAGTCGCTGCGCTCTTCGCGGGTCATGCCGCGGATGCTCCACGGATTTTTGCTGTTGTTGCGGATGAAGTCCTCCGCGTTTTGCAGCAGAGAGATTAGGCTGGCTCCCTGATATTCCTTATCGTCCAGCGCATCAGCATCGATGTTGCCTTTGTGTGTGCCTTTCCAGCGGGTACAAAATATACGCGACTGCGACAGCACGCCCTGATCACATAAAAGCAGACCGCCGTTTGTGACTTGACCGTCCTCGGTGACAAGGGTGGTAGAAAGCAAATCCTTGTCGGGTTGGAAATCTTCTTTAAGAGCATTCTTGAAGGTAGCAGCCAACAGCGTAAAGCTGACATCTCCCATGTGATAAGGCGACGGCAGGGCATCGAAGGTCTTATTCATGCCCTTCAAAATCAAGGCGCTTAACTGCTGACGAGAGGTTTCCTCCGACTGATCGCCATTGCGGATGTAGGCGACGCAGACACCCTCGAAGCGGTAGTAGTATGGATAGGCAGGACCGTTCTGAATCTCTAAATCAATGCAGATTTTATCGTCCTCGGAAAAGGCATGAAGTTGATACCGTGGCGTCGGGTCAATACGCGCTTTGATAAGCTCCGTGATTTTGCTGATGACTTCCTGCGGGTTATCTAAACCGCATACTTCACGCGGATTATCGCGGACACCAAACACGATATGCCCGCCAAAGCTGTTGGCAAATGCAGAAACGGATTTCAGCCAGCTGCGAGGCTTTTTGATTTCCAGTGCCTCTTTGTAGTCAACGGAGGAACTCTCCAAGAGTAAGTCATTCAGATTCACGGTATCACCTGCCGATGTGTTTTTGTTGCGGAGTTGAGGTTTGCCAGTAATTAAATTATACTACGCCCAAAGCGTCAAGGCAATCGTAAGTTGTACTCTCTGGTGTTAAGTTGTACACATTGCCGTAAGATCACAGAGGGAAAAATTCCTCCTTTTGTGGTTTTACGGATAGGATACGATAGTATCTTAGTATTTTATTTATTTAGTTATTTATTTGTGTTGGATTTACCTGTACAGGGAAATCCTGTTCAGGTAAATACCTTCGCGGTAAAATAAAAAAATCCCCGGAAAGCGGGGAATTTGGGGTGGTATTTGGCTGGACGGACACCGCGCCGATGCGGTTTGAATGCGCCCAAGCAAGGGCGTTTCTCGCGGTGACGGGGGCGGTGTGCGGGAATGTTGCGGGTTGGGTTTGCATACAACTTCTTGCCGGAGAGTAAAACCTATATACTGGTTCATTGGGCTTTTCCTGTGCGAAAACCCTGTGATGTAAGTACCCGCATTTCTCAATGAAACCAAAACTGCGCATTGATTTGATTGGAGTGTGCGAGAATCCGTCTCACGAATTTGCCCCCAAAACTGCCCCCCAAAGGGGTTGGAACGGTTCAGCACCGTATAGCACCCTTTTGTACACATGGGACAAAAGCTGTTTCGCCCTTTGGTACACAATACCACCAAACCCAACAAAACAGCACCCTAACGCACAAATTTTGAATTTCT